>ERZ1740068.62-NODE-62-length-66919-cov-8.407334_pt1 | contig 66919 bp, 60 predicted proteins | sample MGYA00581735_ERZ1740068 | MGnify/ENA primary metagenome ERZ1740068 (study PRJEB43018, sample SAMN04849740) | marine metagenome | isolation source: floating plastic debris | place: Pacific Ocean | collected 2008-08-30 | study: EMG produced TPA metagenomics assembly...
CCAAGGACTGCAACGCCAAGGCGTGTGACCTGCTGCTTGTACTGCCGGGCGAACCGAACCACACCCGCAAAGCCATTAACGAGCTCCGGCTCCACATGGGCACCGAACTCGGGTTGCGCAACCCCGATCAGTTTGCTCCCTTGTGGGTGGTGGACTTTCCGCTGTTGGAGTGGGACGAAGAGCACGAGCGTTTTCACGCCATGCACCACCCCTTCACCTCGCCCAAGCAAGAAGACCTTCATCTGATGGATACCGATCCTGGAAAGGTACGCGCCAATGCCTACGATATGGTGATCAATGGGGTAGAGCTGGGTGGAGGCTCCATCCGGATCCACGACCGGGAGTTACAAAACCGTATGTTTACTCTTTTGGGTTTCAGTGAGGAAGAAGCGCAATCGCAATTTGGCTTCTTGTTGAATGCCTTTGAATATGGAGCACCGCCACACGGTGGTTTAGCCTTTGGCTTCGACCGATTGGTCGCCCTGTTGGGCGGCTCTGAATCCATCCGGGATTACATTGCCTTCCCCAAAAACAATGCGGGCCGCGATACCATGATTGAGGCGCCATCGCCCATAGCCGAGGCGCAATTGGAAGAACTGTCGCTCGACCTTCGGGAAGTTCCTGAAAGCTAAGCCGACTACAATCATTGGATTTTGGTTAGCTTTAGGCCGATCATTCCAAGCTCCAACCCATGCGGAACGGGATTCCCCCGAATCGGCAGCCATCCTCCTTCAGGCGATTCAGTACCCAACTTTGGGAGCTGATCCGGCTTTTGCTCAAGCCGAGAACCCACCGCTTGTTGTTCAAGCGCTTTATGCGTTGGCAGCAAAAAAATCTGCGCGATCAGCAATTCATCTACCTGCTGGCCGTGGTCATCGGTTTTCTATCGGGCGTGGTAGCGGCCGTACTCAAAAAGGTGGTTTCACTGGTAGAGCTGCTGCTCGCATTCATCGACAAAACGGTGGTAGACGACTACCACAATTACCTCTATTTCGCCTATCCCCTGTTGGGCATTCTCATCACGCTATGGCTCATCAAACGGGTGGTGCGCTATGAGGTTGCTCCGGGCATTCCAAACGTTTTGTTTGCCTTGTCGAAACGCAACGGGCGCATCCGGCGGCACAACCTCTATTCCTCTATTCTAACTTCGGCCTTTACGGTAGGGTTTGGTGGTTCAGTAGGGTTGGAAGGGCCTACGGTTGGCACCACTTCGGCGGTTGGGTCTTATTTTGGTAGCCGCTTTCGCTTGACCTATCAAACCCGCATGTTGCTCATTGGCTGTGCGGCTTCAGGTGCTTTGGCATCACTTTTCAAAGCTCCGATTGCGGCCATTGTTTTTGCGGTGGAGGTGATCATGATTGATTTGACCACCGCTTCCATGATTCCTTTGTTGATGGCCTCGGCTGCAGCGGCCCTTACCTCACAATTTTTGCTGGGGGATGCCCTGTTGCTGCATTTTCCGGTGCGGGAAGATTTTCTGTACAGCGACTTGCCTTTCTTTGCCGGTTTGGGCATTTGTTGTGGATTGCTCTCCACCTTTTTTACCAAAGCTTTTTTTCGCTTTCTCTCCTGGTTTGAAAAATTGCAACACCAGCTGGGCAGAACCATGGTAGCCGGGCTCCTGCTCGGCGGTTTGATTTTTTTGTTGCCTCCTTTGTACGGCGAGGGTTACGCTACCATTAACCTGTTGATCTCCAACCAATCAGGGGTGTTGTTGGAGAATAGTTTGTTTGCTGATTATCAAGATTCTTTTGCCGTCATCTTGCTGTTTTTGTTGGGGTTGGTGCTGCTGAAAGGGGTGGCCACCATCCTTACCATCCGGGCGGGTGGGGTAGGGGGCATTTTTGCTCCGGCCCTTTTCATGGGCAGTACCCTCGGGTTTTTCTTTGCCTCCCTGTTCCGCTATTTCGGTATCGCCAAGCTATCGGTGAGCAACTTTACTTTGGTGGGCATGGGTGGTGTGATGGCCGGCATCTTGCATGCTCCTTTAACGGCCATCTTTCTCATTGCTGAAATTACGGGAGGATATGAACTGTTCATTCCTTTGATGATCACCGCCTCGATTGCCTACATCACCGTGAGGTATACGGTGCCGCACTCCATTTACACCCTGCAGCTGGCCCGGCGGGGAGCTTTAATAACGCACGATAAAGACACCGCGGTGCTAACGCTCATGAAACTCAAAAATGAGATTGAGACCAACTTCTTGCCCATCGGGCCTTACGATTCTTTGGGCGATTTAGTGGCGATTGTAGCCCGTTCCGACCGTAATTTGTTTCCGGTGTTGGATGAGCAAAACAACTTTTTAGGAGTGGTGCAGCTCAATGACATTCGGGAGATTATGTTCGACCGCGACCAGTATGATCAGGTTCAGGTGCACGAGCTGATGAAAGATGCCCCCGAATTCATTCAATCCAACGAAAACATGGATTCAGTGATGAAAAAATTCGAGAACAGTGGCGCCTGGAATTTACCTGTGTTGGAGGGCAGTCAATACCTGGGTTTTGTTTCTAAATCGAAGCTTTTTTCGGCCTATCGCCAGTTGTTGCGCGACTTTTATCAGGAGCCCCGCGGATAAGCGGGTGGCAATCCGTATCTTTTTGTTCCCAAATCGCCCTGGCCATGATCAAATGGAATGATTTCATCAAGGTGGAAATTCGGGTAGGTACCGTATTAGAGGTCCTTGAATTTCCAGAAGCCCACAACCCTTCCTACAAACTGAAAGTTGATTTTGGTTCCCATGGAATCCTAAAGTCGAGTGCACAAATCACCCGATTGTACGCCTTAGACGAGTTGGTAGGTCAACAGGTATTGGGCGTCATCAACCTGCCCGAAAAGCAAATTGGACCCTTCATGTCAGAGTGCCTGATTTTGGGCATAGCAACCGAACCCGGTGAAGTAATTTTACTTCAGCCAGAGCGCAAAGCACCCAACGGTTACCGGGTGAGCTGATCGAAAAAAATGCTGCTGTTTAGAGTGTTCCCCGGCTTTCCTGCTCCCGCTCGATGGCTTCAAACAAGGCTTTGAAATTTCCTTTTCCGAAGGACTGAGCGCCTTTGCGCTGAATGATTTCAAAAAACATCGTAGGCCGATCCACTACTGGTTTGGTAAAAATCTGCAACAGGTATCCTTCTTCATCCCGGTCGATGAGGATACCGAGTTTTTGCAACGGAGCCAGGTCTTCGTCAATTTCTCCTACCCGGTCGAGCACATCACTGTAATATTCGTCGGGAACGTACAAAAATTCTACTCCACGGGCTTGGAGGGCCGTCACCGTTTCAATGATATTGTCGGTAGCAATGGCCATGTGTTGCACTCCGGCACCACCGTAGAAGTCGATGTATTCTTCAATTTGGGACTTCTTACGGCCTTCTGCCGGCTCGTTGATCGGAAATTTGATCCGGCCATTGCCATTGCTCATCACCTTGCTCATCAAAGCGGTGAATTCGGTGGAAATGTCCTTGTCGTCAAACGAGATCAATTGCGCGAAGCCCATCACCCGGGCGTAAAAGTCTACCCAGGTGTTCATTTCTCCCCAGCCTACATTGCCCACCATGTGATCTACATAGCGCAGGCCAACCGGACTGGGGTTGTAGTGACTTTCCCACTTTTTAAAACCTGGAAGAAAGGGTCCGTTGTAATTTTTGCGTTCCACAAAAATGTGCACTGTTTCCCCATAGGTATGAATGCCCGAGCGGATAACGAAGCCGTTTTCATCCTCTTCACGGGTAGGCTCCATAAAGGGTTTGGCGCCCCGTTTTACCGTTTCTTCAAACGATTTGGTGGCATCGTCTACCCAAAGTGCTACTACTTTAACGCCGTCACCGTGGTTTTGCAAATGTTCGTTGATCGGGTCGTCCTTCGTAAGTGGAGTAGTGAGCACCAAGCGAATTTTATCTTGCATCAACACGTACGAAACCCGGTCTTTCATGCCGGTTTCTAAACCAGCGTAGGCTTGCGATTGAAAGCCGAATGCGGTTTTGTAGTAGTGAGCGGATTGCTTGGCATTGCCCACGTAGAGCTCTACGTAGTCGGTGCCGTTCAATGGGAGAAAATCTTCTGCTTCAGGAATGATCTTTTCTAAGGTAGATCCAATGTCTTTAGTCTCCATACTCTTGCTACTTTGGGATGAATCGTTGCTATCGTCAATTAAAAGTAAAAAAATTGTTGGAGCAACCTTTAGTGCTCCAACCAAGAAAGGTGATAGCCACCGCCATCAATTTCCAAGGCTTGCCTGGTTACTTTCAGTGGCTTAAAGGTATCCACCATCACGGCTAATTCGTCGGTTTTCACCTTGCCCAAGCTGCGCTCCATGGCACCGGGATGCGGTCCATGTGGAATTCCGCCCGGATGGAGGGTGATCTGACCGGCTTCAATGTCGTTTCGGCTCATGAAATCCCCATCTACATAATAAAGCACTTCATCGGAGTCGATGTTGCTGTGGTTGTAGGGTGCCGGAATGGATTCGGGGTGGTAGTCGTAGAGGCGTGGGCAAAAAGAGCACACCACATAATTTCTTGCGGCAAAGGTTTGGTGTACCGGTGGTGGCTGGTGTACCCGCCCGGTGATGGGTTCAAAATCGTGAATCGAAAAAGCGTAAGGATAGTTGTATCCATCCCAGCCCACCACATCGAAAGGATGGGTAGCGTAGGTAAAAGGATGCAACTGGTTTTCTTTCTTGATCTTCAATAAAAAGTCGCCGGTTTCATCGTGGGTTTCCAGGTCCGCTGGCCGGCGAAAATCTCTTTCGCAAAAAGGAGAGTGCTCCAACAACTGCCCGAAATGATTGCGGTAGCGCTTGGGCGTATAGATGGGGCTGAAAGAATCCAGGATCAACAAGCGGTTGTCCTCCGAATCAAACTCCATTTGATAAATCATTCCGCGTGGAATGATCAGGTAATCACCGTAGCTGAATTTAAGGTTGCCCAACATGGTGCGCAAGGTGCCGGTTCCGCGGTGAACGAAAATCAATTCATCAGCATCGGCATTCTTGTAGAAATAATCCGTCATCGAGTGACGAGGTGCGGCCAGCGATAAGTGCACATCATTGTTCACTAACATCGGAATACGGCTTTCCAGATAATCGTCCTTGGCAGGAACTCGAAAACCTTTGAAGCGGTAGGGCTTGATGTTTTTTTCAATCGCAACTTCCGGAGCTACACTCACCGACTCTCCAATGTGCTTCACCTGGGTAGGACGGTGCAAGTGGTAAAGCAACGACGACATTCCATCAAAGCCTTCGGTTCCAAAAAGCTGCTCGTAATGGTGGCTCCCATCGGGCTTCCGAAAAGTGGTGTGCCGTTTGTGTGGCACCTTGCCCAATTGATGATAGTGTGGCATATCCTGGCCTTTTTTCCTGGTTAAGCAACGAAATTAAGCAATTTCATTCCGCTTATGACTCACTTCGTTCAGTCTTCCTTTGCGATAAGGGCGGCCTTTGAACACCTCGGAAAAAAATTGCCGAAAGGGAATCTTTTCGGCTTCAGGAAGCCGATTGTAGTCCCGACATTCATTCGAACAGCACCCTTCGTATTTTTTTGCACAAGCAGGGCACTGAATAAAAAGCTGGTGGCAGTCGTTGTTGGCACAGTTGGTATGGTGGTCGCTCTTTTCATCACATTGGTGACAGGTACTGATCACATCATCTGTGATGCGTTCGCCCAAACGGTCGTCGAACACAAAGTTTTTTCCAATGAATTTGGATTCGAGCCCTTTTTCTTCTACTTGCTTCGCGTAGTCGATGATGCCACCTCTCAGCTGGTTCACATCTTTAAAGCCCTGGTGTTTTAAAAAAGCACTGGCTTTTTCGCAACGGATACCTCCAGTGCAATAGAGCAATACCTTGTTTTCCTTTTTGCCCTCCAACATGTTGAGCACTTTGGGCAACTCTTCGCGGAAAGTGTCCACATCAGGTAGCAAGGCCCCTTCAAAATGTCCTACTTCGCTCTCGTAGTGGTTGCGCATATCTACTACAACCGTATCCGGCTGGTTCATGGCTTGGTTAAAAGCAGAGGCATCCAAATGATTTCCTGTGTTGGTCACATCAAAAGAAGCATCGTCTAATCCGTCGGCTACTAACTTTTCGCGCACCTTAATTTTTAATTTCAGAAACGAATCCTTGCGGTCTTCGCGGGCAAAGCGATAGGTCATGTTTTCAAAGGCGGACATGGATTCCCAATAGGCAGCAAAGGCTTCCCAATGAGGAGCAGGCACATTTACTTGTGCATTGATGCCTTCAGAAGCCAGGTAGATGCGGCCTAAAACCGACCACTCCTGTAATTGAGCATACATCGTATCCCGAAGTGTAGTTAGCTCGGTTAAATGAGCATACCTGTAAAAGGAGACAGTGTGTCGTTCGAATTTTTCCTCTGCCAATTTTTGGCGAAGGGTATCGCGGTCGTAAATGTTGTGTAGCGCCATGTCGGATTCGATAGTTTGCAAAGATACAACTTTTGCCTAAAAACGTGCCTTTCAGGCAATTGGGGCTAATTTTGATCCAGTAAACCCAACTGCTTTTTTTTGATAAATTTGCCGCATTCACAAGATACTTTATGGATCAAAAAGATCGCATTCTCGTTATAGGAGCCCTCGGCCAGGTAGGACAGGAACTGGTAGAGACATTACGGCTCAGGTACGGCACAGAACGAGTGATTGGCTCTGACATACGTCTACCCGAAAACCCTCCTGAATTGTTTGAGGCAGTTGACGTACTGGATACCGAGCGATTATTGGCGATCGTTCGCAAATACAACATCCGGTACATATATCACCTGGCTGCACTTTTATCGGCCACGGCCGAACAAAAAATCAAAGGCGGCTGGCGGCTCAACATGCAAGGGTTGTTCAACGTACTCGACCTGGCGGTGGAAGGGCACATCGATAAAATCTTTTGGCCGAGTTCCATTGCTGTTTTTGGACCTTCCACCCCAAGAGTGGACACCCCCCAAACTACGGTAATGGATCCCAATACGGTGTACGGCATCAGCAAGTTGGCCGGTGAACGGTGGTGCGACTATTACCATGCTCGCTTTGGAGTAGACGTCCGGAGTATCCGCTACCCTGGGCTAATTGGCTACAAATCACTCCCTGGTGGCGGCACTACCGATTATGCGGTGGATATCTTTCATGCTGCTTTACAGCAAGGTAGCTATACCTCCTTTCTGGGACCAGATACCCGCTTGCCGATGATGTACATGCCCGATGCCATTAAGGCCACCATTGGCATCATGGATGCAGAAGCGGCCTCCGTAAAAATTCGGTCGAGCTACAACATTGCCAGTATGAGTTTTACGCCGGCAGAAATTGGAGCAGAAATTGGCCAACATGTGCCTGGCTTTCAACTCGATTATGCACCTGATCACCGGCAGGCTATTGCCGATAGCTGGCCTCAGAGCATCGTAGACCAAGATGCAAGAGCCGATTGGGGTTGGCAGGAATCGTATGATTTGGCTAAGATGACGGCAGACATGCTCCTAAATTTGAAAAAACAGTAATATTTTTGGACACTTACCTACAGTGAAGGAGAAACTTTTTGGTGATAATTTGCGTAGAGTGACATACTGTAAAATTCACGCCCAATTGGGGCTGCGGTTTTGTTAAGATTTACAACCATATTCCCGGAATGAAGCAGTTTTTTTCCATTTTGTTGTTTGGCCTCTTGCTTGCGGTCTTTCTCCCTGCGCCTGCGTTGGCTGTGCAAACTTCATCCTTACTTGAAAGTGATACCATTAATCAGGTGGATGCCAACAACCTGAAGCAGGGTTACTGGATTTACATCGGAAGCATGAAAACCCTACCCGGTTACGCTCCTGATCAGAAGGTGGAGGAAGGACCTTATAAAGATAACCGCAAATCAGGCCGGTGGATCAAGTACTTTCCCAACACCCAAGTTGAAACCGAAATCACTTTTACAAACAACCGTCCGACCGGACCTTATAAAGTATATTATGAGAACGGTCAGTTGATGGAGGAAGGCTTTTGGAAGAACAATCGGAACATTGGAACTTTCAAGCGTTTTTATGAAAACGGTGAAAAGCACCAGGAGTTCAATTTCAACGAAACCGGCAAGCGAGAAGGAACCCAACGTTACTTTCACGAAAATGGGCAGTTGATGATTGAAGGAGATTGGACCTCCGGAAAAGAGTCGGGAGAATTGAAAGAGTATTACGCCAATGGCGAATTGCGTTCCATCAAATACTTCAACGAAGGTTCGATGGATGAGGCCAAAACGCAAAACTTTGAGCCTCAACAACCCATCGTTGAAAAACCGCTCGAAGAGGAAGAGCCTCCCAAAGAGGCTCCTCAAGTAGCTTCTTCGGAGAAGAAAAACATTGGGTATTTCAATGGAGAAGGTTTCCACACCCTCTACAACCGCAACAAACAAATCTCCCAAAAAGGCTTTTTCAAAAAAGGTCGTTTGATGGATGGCAAATGGTACCGTTACAACAGTGACGGAATCCTTGAAGCCATTGAGATTTATAAGGGTGGAAAATATGTGGGCAACGGAGTTATCGAAGAAGATGACCGTTAAGGTCTGAAAGGCCCTGTTTTCTCCCTTCCGCTTAGCGTTACTTTTCTATCTTTGGCTTTCCATTATTCGCCCATGGCAAGCCAACTTCACCTATATAATACCCTTACCCGAAGCAAAGAAGTTTTCGAAGCACTGGCACCGCCACGGGTTGGAATGTACGTTTGTGGCCCAACGGTATACAATTACGTTCATCTGGGCAACTGCCGTACGTTCATTTCTTTCGATTTGGTGTATCGTTACCTGACCCATTTGGGCTACAAGGTGCGGTACGTGCGCAACATTACCGATGCGGGGCATTTGGAAAATGATGCGGATGTTGGAGAAGATAAGATATCCAAAAAGGCACGTCTCGAAGAGGTGGAGCCAATGGAGATTGTGCAGCGTTACGCTACCAATTTTCGTGAAGTGATGGCGCTTTTCAATGCTTTTCCACCCAGTATTGAACCTACTGCTACCGGTCACATCGTGGAGCAAATCCAAATGGTGAAAACCATTCTCGAAGCCGATCTGGCCTATGAGGTAAACGGCTCGGTGTATTTCGATGTAGCCAAATACAGCGAAACCAACCATTATGGAAAACTCTCCGGTCGGGTGTTGGACGATTTGATTTCCAGCGATCAGCGCGATGACGAAAGCCGGGAGTTGGATGGACAGGGAGAAAAAAGAAATTCAGCAGATTTTGCCCTTTGGAAAAAGGCTTCTCCAACCCACATTATGCGTTGGGATTCTCCCTGGGGAATCGGTTTCCCGGGGTGGCACCTGGAGTGCTCGGTGATGAGTACCAAGTACCTGGGCGAGCAGTTCGATATACATGGCGGTGGCATGGATTTGCAGTTTCCACACCACGAGTGTGAAGTGGCACAAAATGTAGCGTCTTCTGGTGTAGACCCGGTGCGGTATTGGATGCATGGCAACATGCTGACGATGAATGGCACGCGAATGGCCAAATCCAAAGGAAATTTTGTGTTGCCGCTCGACCTCTTTTCGGGCAACAACGCTTTGCTTTCCAAAGGCTTTTCGCCCATGGTGGTGCGCTTTTTTATGATGCAAGCCCATTATCGGAGCACTCTGGATTTTAGCAACGAAGCCTTGCTCTCCGCTGAAAAGGGATTCCATCGCTTGATGGAAAGCCAGGCCACTTTAGAAAAGCTCAATCCTTCTAAGGAGAGCACTTTTGACGTGGCCGACCTGAAGGAAAAATGCTACGCGGCCCTCAACGACGACCTGAATACACCGGTAATGATCGCTCACCTTTTTGATGGGGTTAAGTTTATCAATTCGGTAAAGGATGGAAAAGCCAGCATTACCTCGGGTGACTTAGCGCAGTTGAAGCAACTTTACCAAGGCATGTTGATGGATGTGTTGGGCCTGAAAGTAGAAGCCGCTGCTGAGGCAGATGACGATTTGGTGGAAGGTTTAATGTCTACTATTCTCGACCTTAGGCAACAGGCCAAAAGCAACAAAGACTGGACTACTGCCGATAAAATTCGCGATTCGTTAAATGCCCTAAACATCGTGGTGAAAGACGGCAAAGAAGGTGCGGAATGGGAACGTAAATCCTAAGGCGATGAAGTACTCCCTCAAAATCTGCTATCGTTTTTGTTTACCATCCTTGGTGAAGACCTTAAGCCTGTTGGTATTGGTGTTTTTGTTTACCCAATGTGACGACAGTTCCAAAAAACGGCCCAGTATCAAGAAAGAAGTTGAGCCCGAGATTCAAGTTGATGTTCCGTCTTTCAATGAAGACTCGGCTTATGCTTTTATAGAGCAACAAGTGGCTTTCGGGCCCAGAGTGCCAGGAACTGATCCTTGGCGGGAATGTGCCGACTATTTGGTGAAGCAACTCGAAAGCGCTGCCTTTGAAGTCACAGTACAGGAAGCCGAAGTCAAGATTTATGACGGTACACCAGTACCGATGAAAAATATTATTGGTCGGTGGAAACCTGAGCTGACCAGCCGTATTTTGTTGTTTGCGCATTGGGATACGCGCCCCTTTGCCGATAAGGACAACTCCCGCAAAAACGAACCCATTGATGGCGCCAACGATGGAGGCAGTGGTGTAGGCGTCATCCTGGAAATTGCCAGAACCCTTGGAATTGCTGAAAAATTGCCCAATATTGGCCTCGATGTGATCTTTTTCGATGTAGAAGATTGGGGCGAACCCGAAGGCAGCTATACCGCCAGCAGTTCCAGCACCTATTGTTTGGGTTCTCAGTATTGGGCCAACAATCCGCCAATTCCCAATTTTCGTCCTCGCTATGGCATTTTGCTGGATATGGTAGGTGCAGCAGATGGCTTGTTTGTTTATGAAGAATACTCGATGACCTATGCCAAGCATGTAGCCCAAAAAGTTTGGAAGCGCGCGGCTAAATTGGGCCATCAAAAGTTGTTTCTTGCCAGGCAGGTCGGTTTCCAGGTGATGGACGACCACTATTACGTCAATGAAGTAGCGCGTATTCCTTCCATAGACATCATCGAGTTCAATCCGCAAACCCGCTCTTTTGGGAAGTACCACCACACCCACGACGATAACATGGAGGTGATTTACAAACCGACTTTGAAGGCGGTTGGGCAAACCCTTTTAGAGGTCATTTACCGGGAGAAATAAGGGCACTTTCCTTATCTTGCAAGGCAACCTAAAAGCCTTTATTCTTCATGCCGGAACCTTCCAAAAAACTCTTTTTGCTGGATGCTTATGCCTTGATCTACCGGGCCTATTTTGCCTTCATCAAAAATCCAAGAATCAATTCTAAGGGCCTCAACACCTCGGCGGTGTTTGGTTTTACCAATACCTTATTAGAGGTGATCAACAAGCAACAGCCTACCCACATAGCGGTGGTGTTTGATCCGCCTCAGGAAAAGACCTTTCGTCACGAAGAGTATGCGGAATACAAAGCCCAGCGGGAAGCCATGCCCGAAGACTTGCGGCAATCCATTCCCTACATCCAGCGCCTTATTGAAGGGTTCAACATTCCGGGTTTAATGGTGATGGGCTTCGAAGCCGACGATGTGATCGGCACCCTGGCACACAAGGCCCGAAATGCAGGTTTTGAAACTTACATGATGACTCCTGACAAGGACTACGGCCAGTTGGTGGGGGATAATGTGTACATGTTTAAACCCGCGCGGATGGGCAATGGTGCCGAAGTTTGGGGTGCGCCAGAGGTTTGTGCGAAGTTCGAAATTGAGCAGCCCGAGCAGGTGATTGACATTTTAGGCCTGTGGGGCGATGCGGTAGACAACATTCCCGGTGTACCGGGAGTAGGAGAAAAAACGGCTAAAAAGTTGATCGGGCAGTATGGGAGCATTGAAAACTTGTTGGAGAACACCCACGAACTAAAGGGAAAACTCAAAGAGCGGGTAGAAGCCAACAAAGAGCAGGCCCTGCTCTCGAAGCGTTTGGCTACCATTGTTACCGATGTCCCGATTGAGTTCGACGAGCAGTCCATGCTCATCGAAAAGCCCAATGAAGATGCACTGAAAGAGCTTTTTGCAGAATTGGAGTTTCGTAACCTGGCGCGCAAAGTACTCGGTGAGGATGCTGTTGCACCTGCGCCTGCTGCGGGTGATCAAATGGATCTTTTTAGTGCTGGGGCTGCTGGACAAGCACCGGTTGACGAATCACCAATGGCCAATTTGGAAACCAGCAAGCACGAATACCATTTGGCCGATACGCCCGAAAAACGGGTAGCGCTATTGCAGCAGTTGCAGTCAGAGTCGTCGTATTGTTTTGATACCGAAACCACGGGACTCGACCCACGAACCGCGGAGTTGGTGGGCATTGCTTTTTCCTGGAAAACCGGTACTGGTTGGTATGTTCCCGTTCCAGCAGATCAGGCCGCTGCAACGGCCATCGCCCAGGAGTTCAAAGGGGTGCTGGAAGACTCGAATAAGGAGAAGATCGGCCAAAACCTGAAGTACGATATCACGGTGTTGGAACGCTACGGTATTCAAGTGAGTGGTCCTTTGTTTGACACGATGTTGGCCCATTACCTGATTCAACCAGATATGAACCGGCGAAACATGGATTTACTGGCCAAAACCTATCTCCACTACGAGCCAGTGTCGATTGAAAAGTTGATTGGGAAGAAGGGAAAAAATCAAAAGAGCATGCGTGACGTGCCCGTGGAGGAAGTGGTGAGTTATGCTTGTGAGGATGCGGACATTACGCTTCAGCTAAAGGAAAAGTTCGACCCGAAACTCGATGAAACGGAAACTCGAAAACTCTTCAATGATCTGGAAACGCCTCTGATTCCTGTGTTGACGGCCATGGAAGGAGAAGGCATCCGGCTGAACAAAGAAACCATGTCGTCTTTTTCGGAGGAGCTTCAGGGTGAGTTGGCCGACATTCAAAAAAACATTTACGAAGAAGCAGGTACCGAATTCAATATTGCTTCACCCAAACAGGTGGGGGAAGTACTTTTCGATCACCTTAAGGTGACGGACAAGCCCAAAAAAACCAAAACGGGGCAGTATTCTACCAGTGAAGATGTGCTCAGTCAGTTGCGCAACAACCATCCTATTGTTGGCAAGATCCTGGAGTTTCGGGAGGTGACCAAGCTAAAGAATACTTACGTAGATGTGCTGCCTAAACTCATCAATCCGGCAACTGGCCGTATTCATACTACTTACAATCAGGTGGTGGCGGCTACTGGTCGCTTGAGTTCTGACCATCCCAATTTGCAAAACATACCCATTCGAACCAAACGCGGCCGCGAAATCCGGAAAGCATTTGTACCAAGGGATGACAATCACGTGTTGCTTTCGGCGGATTACTCGCAAATCGAATTGCGGATCATTGCCGAGTTGAGTGGTGATGAAGGCATGAAAACTGCTTTTGCCGAGGGCGTGGATATTCATTCGGCCACTGCGGCCAAGGTATATGGCGTTGGTTTGGAAGAGGTAGACCGCGAGATGCGCAGCAAGGCCAAGGCGGTGAACTTCGGATTGGCTTATGGGCAAGGCGTATTTGGCCTGTCCCAAACCTTGGGCATTCCCCGAAAAGAGGCCAAGGAAATCATCGACAGTTATTTCGATCAATTTTCGAGCATCAAACAGTTTATGGAAACGGCGGTAGAAAAAGCCCGGAAAACCGGATATTCCATTACGCTCATGGGCCGCAAACGCTTTTTGCGCGACATCAACTCCGGCAATCATACCGTTCGTTCAGGAGCCGAGAGGTTGGCGGTCAACAGCCCGATCCAGGGAACTGCCGCCGATATGATCAAGCAAGCCATGATAATGGTGCATCGACGGATGGAGAAGGAAGGCTTTCGTTCCCGAATGCTTTTGCAAGTACATGATGAATTGGTATTTGATGCACACAAGGACGAAGTAGATGATTTAAAGCCCTTGGTGATCGATTTAATGCAAAATGCATTGCCCCTCTCTATACCAATTGTAGTAGAAGCGGGAGTAGGCAACAACTGGTTAGAAGCACACTAATGCCAATTTTTACCGTAAAACCAAGGCAGATAGGTCGTTTCTGCTATATTTGTTCAGTACCAGTAAGATTTGTAAAAAAGCCATTATGAAGATTTTGAAAGTGGTTGCCATCAGCAAATGGTCGCTAATCTTTGCCGCCCTTTGGTTGGTTGCTGCCTGTGCGGAGCAACCGAAAGGCAAAGAGGAGCCGGCAAATGACCCTGCCGCAGAAACCCCGGCCGATGATCGTACCGATGAAGACGAAGAACGCTTGAGTCAGGCAAAGAAGTTATTCTTTGCGCTACCTTCTCCAATTGAAACGGCCTCGCTACTTAAAAAAGCGGGAGCTACTTACGATCAAGAGGTGTTGAACGGCCATACCAATGTTTCCAACTACCAAACCATCAGCAAAAAAGCACTCAACCTGGGTGTTTATGGAGCAGATCTAAGTTATAGCAGCATTTTTGAGCAAACCCAGCAGTGTTTGGAGTACATCAAGAGTGCTCGAATGCTTGCCGCAGAGTTGGGCATTGCCAATGCTTTTAACCCGGAGGTGATGGAGCGCTTTGAGTCCAATATTTCGGATCGGGATACCGTGATGAACCTCATTTCCGAAGTGTTTTGGTCAGCCAATTCCAGCCTTAAAGCTACCGAGAGCAGCAACATTGCCGCCCTTATCCTATCAGGAGGTTGGGTAGAAGGGTTGTACATTGCCAGCAAGATGGTGGACATGGAAAATCCTAATGAGCAAATTATAAAGCGCATTGCCGAGCAAAAATTTGCCCTCGAAAACCTCCTTCAGTTGATGGAAATGTATGAGGACGGTGACATCCTTAAAGAAACGCATCAAGACTTGAAAGAGCTCAAAGCGTTGTTTGATAATCTTGATGAAGCAAAAGCCGATGGACCTGCTACCGCTTCCGTGAATGAAGAAACGGGTGTAACGACCATCGGAGCTAAACGGGAACTTTCCATTTCCCCCGAACAGTTGGCTGCGATCTCCGAGAAAGTCGGAGCAATCCGTGGTAAATACGTTGAATAAAACCGGTTGAGAACCCCTGCATCCATCTCTCTTATGAAAGCCTTAGCACAGTTATTTTTAGTTTTGGTGGTCTCGATCGCCTCTTTTTCTGATGCCGGTGCGCAGTGTAAGAACTTTACTAAGCGTAAGTGCATTCCGCAAATGGCCCCTTACATCAACAACGGTCAGTACAACGGTGCTACCTTGTTTGAAGGTGAGACGGCTTCCGTCATGATGACCTTTTATTCAGGACAGGACTACCGCCTTATCGTTTGCTCTCAAGACATTCTGAAAGGAACCTATTTTGAGATCAAAGATGAGGATGGCAATTTGCTATACACCAACAAAGACAAAGATTCAGACGTTTGGGACTTTAATGTCGCCTCTACCCAACAGTTGATGGTGGAGGTTACGGTGCCCCAAACCAGTACCCATGATGTGAAGAACAGTGGGTGTGTTTCTATATTGGTCGGTTTCCTTGAATAAGGAATAAGCCGCTCTTCTTTTGATATTGATGAAGCCCTGGGCAATGTGTCCCAGGGCTTTTTTTGTAGCTGTTTTATTCCACAATTGTTGTTGTGGTTGGGAACGTAATTGTACGCGATAAGCTGCTATCTGGAAGCCTTGTACGGTTACATCGCCTGGACGCACAAAGGGTTATTCTTATTATAGTCGAAGGCGCTTTTTTGTTTTCTTTCTATAATCATGTTACTGCAATCAATGAGCTACGGTTCTATTTTGTATTTGAAGTTTGTGGGCATAAAAAAACCACTCCGGAGAGGAGTGGTTTTCAATACTCTATATTGCTAAGTAGCCTAAATCAAACGGTTGAGAAGTATCACTGAGTGATGTCAGCACCCTCACGAGTAGAGTAGCTGATTTTGAGCGCTTGAACTTTGCGCAACTCTTGTTTTACTTTGGTAACGATGCCCATTTTCGTTTCGCTGTCTACCTTCAACGAGGTAGTGAGACGAGGTATTTCAGCCTCTTCCCTTTCGGATCTGCGACTTTCGATGTAGGGTCCGATGTCATTGGTAGTTGCAAAAACATCGTTGAGCTGAATCCGTGGTTCTGAACCAAATTTAGCTTTATCAATGGGCGAACCAATGTAGATGTAATCGACCAACGCTTTGTTTTTCAATTTGGCAACTTCTGTAGCCTCTGGCTGGGTGAGCTGGATTTTCAAATCCACCTCCCGCATTACAGTAGTTACCATGAAGAAGAACAAGAGCATAAAGACAATGTCAGGCAAGGAAGCAGTAGAAACTGCTGGTGTGTCCTTTTTGCCGTCTTTTCTAAACTTAGACATAAATTATCCTCCAACGTTTTTGGGTTCAGCTTCCGAAACCCGGTTTGGATAAATCTTTTTGACTGCCTTCGCACGTTCAATCATGGTCTTATCCTTCCTTTCAACGAGATCGGTATAGGAAATACCAAATTTCCGCATAGAAACCTCATCACGTAATTCACGATAAGCAGCCGCCAATTCGTTTTGAACGCTGATGTAAGTTTCATAGTTGGTCCCGTTATCATTTTGCAGAGAGATTACCTGCTTCGATACGGGAGTTTCCCCAAAGAATGGAACATCAACCATCTTAAATTCTGGTAAATCTTCTTTCTTATCAGGATTGGAGATGAACTCTTTGGCCTTCTCACGGAGTTGCGAGATATCAGTAGGCTCACCTTCAACCAACAACTGGTTGTTGCGGTTCACAAGTACCACAAAAACGTTGCGATCGCGGATTGGAGGTGGCGGTGGTTGGTTTGGATCAAGGGGAGGTGGCAAACGACGGGCCAGTCCCAGTGGTGAATCCATGGTAGTCGTTACCAGGAAGAACACCAGCAACAGGAAGGCGATGTCGGCCATCGATCCCGCATTGATCTCTTGTGTTTCTCTTTTACCTCTCGCCATAATTCAATGATGTTATCGAATGAATCGGGTTACAGAGGAGAATACAATGGATAATACTGCTCCACCTAAAAGGACGTAGAACATGATGATTCCGGTACCCGAGAGATGGGCAGTTACTTCGTCAACCAACAATTCTTCTGTGGTTTTATTGATGTACCGCTGGTAATCATCACCGGTAGACAAAGCGTAGCCAATTCCGAAAACCAAGCCCAGTCCAACGATCCAAATGAGGATGCTTTTAATTTTGGCTGGGTTGGAGATAATTGCCGTAATGAAAGTCGCAATCCAAGAGAAGGAGGCAACTGCCAAAAGGACAAGCGCATAAGTGATAAACGACCCTACCCAAGGATAGGAAAAGGTTGTTTCATCAGAAGTAACCATTACCAGAACGCACAGGATCGCTCCTACTATCATAAGCGCTCTGGTGAAAATGACCACACCGAGGTTTAATGTATTATTCATAACATTCAGTGTTTTTATGAATAATTAGTTGCGAGCGTTGTGACGGATCACAAGGTCAACCAATGAGATCGAAGCGTTTTCCATGTCGTTTACGATGGAATCTACTTTGGCCATAATGTAGTTGTAGAATACTTGGAGGATCATCGCTACACTCAAACCAGAAACGGTGGTGATCAACGCTACACCAATACCACCGGCTACAATACCGGGTGAAATGTTGTTCTGAGCAGCGATCGCATCAAAGGCCTGGATCATACCGATTACAGTACCGAAGAATCCAAGCATCGGAGCCAGAGCAATAAAGAGTGAAATCCAGGAGATGCCTTTTTCCATCAATCCCATTTGAACGCTACCGTAGGAGATAACCGCTTTTTCAACGGCTTCTGCACCTTCGCCAGCCCGCTCAAGGCCTTGGTAGAAAATGGAGGCTACAGGACCGCGGGTGTTGCGGCATACTTCTTTAGCAGCATCTACACCGCCAGACTGCAGTGCGTCTTCTACACTGGCCAACAATTTGGTAGTGTTGGTGGTAGCCAGGTTCAAATAGAGAATCCGCTCAATGCAGAAGGCCAATCCGAGGATCAAACAAATGAGTACCAAAGACATGAAAGCAGGACCGCCTTCGATGAATTTGTCTTTGATTACCTGGTGGTAGCCACCAGACTCTGCTGGTTCTGTGGATGCTGGTTCTTCAGCAGCCATATCTTCTTTGGCTTCCTCTTCCATTGCAGGTTTGTCGTCAGCCATGGAACCAGAATCCATTGCGCCAGAATCGGCAGCAGCATCCGCCATGTTAGCGCTGTCTGGAGAATCAGTCGTTTCTTGACCGAAAGAAGACGCGGCACCAAAGGTCAGCAGACCAGCCAGAGTTAAGAATGCAAAAAGCTTTTTCATGATGATTGTTGATTTTCTTAGCAAGTAGGAGTAGTTGTTTGTTTGATTCAGCTTGGCGGAGAGAGAGGGATTCGAACCCTCGATACCCTTGAGGGGTATACACACTTTCCAGGCGTGCGCCTTCAACCACTCGGCCACCTCTCCAAAATTTAAAATGCAGGGTCATACACCCTGCAAATAACGAGCCGAAAATACAAATAAATCCATTTACGACAAACAGAAGAATTTGCCCCGAATGTAAATAAATTGTTAAGCAGAAAACGCCCCTAAGGCTTGATAAATAAAGAAAAATTGAAGTGTGTTAACACTACACGATAACCAGGTTATCACTGTCCCGATGCTGCGGCACGGGCCCTCAACTCATTGGCTTTTTCGATGTTTCCCATCTGGCCATAAACAATGGACATGTTCTGCATCAACTGCCTGTTCTGCGGATTGGCTTGTAAAGCTGATTCGAAATACTGAATCCCTTGAGCAAATTGGCCGAGTGAAGCGTAACAAATGCCCAAGTTCTCCAAAATCGTAGCGTCATTGGGTTGGAGTTCAAGTGCCTGATTGAGGAATTGAATGGCTTTTTGAAAGTTCTTACCCGACTTACCATAGGCTTTGCCCAGCCCCGAATAGATATCGGCATTGACGTGCCCGCGCTGTACCAGATACTCGTAGGCATCGATGGCCTGATCGAATTTATTGGCTTCAATTAAGCGGTTGCCGAGAATGGTGAGGTTGTTAATGGCGATGTTGTAACCTTGTTTGATCTGCAATACCGCCTTATAATAAGCTACTGATGTGGCGATGTTTCCTTTTTGAAAGTAGGCCGAGCCCAGGATGTCCATGGGTTGGTACCAATTGGGATAGATCTCCAAAGCTCGGGTAAGGTGAACGATGGCCGAATCAGCATAGGTGTTTTTTGTAAGACTGTCGGCTTGGTTCTCAGCCATGGTGACGAATGCTGACCCAACGGCCATGTGGGCTTTTGCACTTCCGGTAGAAGTGTAGACATCGGTCATGGCCAGGGTCTCATCGTTTTCCCAGGCCCAGTTGCGGTTGAAGGTAAGAACGGAAAAGAGCAAGGCGATCCCGCCCACCACTGCTATCCGAAGGTTGGGGGATTTGAGCGCTGCTTGCAAAAGCCATGCGAAGATCAAGCAGGCACCAATGGAGGGCACGTACATCCAACGTTCGTTCATGAACGAACCTACATCGAAAAACAGGTTGGATACCAACAAGAAGTTGAGCAAGAAAAACATTGCTCCAAATCCAACTACCGTCCGCTTTAGGAGGCCTAAAACTGCCATGGTTGCAATGCTGAGGTAGCTCAGTACACTAAAGATCACCAGCGGGTTGCTCCAGTTGGTGTATTCGATGGCAAAAGGGTAGTAATCATGGGTTAAAGGATGCGGTACGACCAATAGTTTCAGGTACATCCACATGGTGTAAAAAATGGTGGCGTAGCGCTCTCCTTCGCTTTGCACCAACATAAAAGGTTGGTTCATCAACTCGGGGAACACCTCTCCATCGCTCTTGGGCAGCGCAGTGCTGCGAATGAGCAGGTAGGATAGGGTGGTAACCGCAATGCTGGCCAGCATCAGAAGGTTTTCACGGTTCGTAAGGAAAGCGCGCAGGTTGTTGACAAAATGGTGGGCTCCCTTTTGTGGCTGGTAATGGTGAGAAAAGAAATACAAGGCCAATGGAATACCCGCTGCCCAGGTGGCCACCGATTCCCGCGACATTAAGGCCAAAAAGAAAATGCCAACTGCCGATAAAAGGTGTCCAATTTGCTTCGAATGAACGTATTTGAAAAATAGATTGAGCGCAATCAGGCTAAACAGTACAGCCATCAATTCATCCCGGCTTTTGATGTTGGCGGTAACCTCAGTGTGCAATGGATGAACGGTCCAAAGCAAAGTAGCGAGAAAGGGAAGCGATGCGTAAATCTTGGTTTTAGGATCGGGTGGTAGCAACCGGGTAAGCACGATAAAGAGCAAGAACCCGGTGAGGCCATACAGCAAAGCGTTCAGAAAATGGCTGATTTGAGGGCTCTCGCCAAACAGTTCCCATTCAATGGCATGAGTAATCAACGGAAGCGGCCGGTATCGCCCCCCTTCCAGTAAGTTTTTATCCTCACCATAAAAACCGATCAACAGGTCGTGACTGACCAGGTCGGGAATTCCATCGAATCCATCTTTAACCCAGTTGTTGCCCGTCACGTACAATTTGTCGTCGAGGGCATATTGAAAACCAATGGTGTTGGCATAGAGGGCAAACCCCAAAATGAGAAAGAGCCACTTCCAGCGGTCGAAATCCAAAGGCAAAGTGGGAAGACTGCTCGACCACATAGCCGAGGCTTCTTTTTCTACGTCTGCGTTTGCTTGTTTAATTGGCGCTGCTGCTTTCCCTTTGGGAGTTCCTTTCGGAGCTTTTTTACGAAAATTTGCCTTGCTCTTCCTGGCCATTGCTGAAGGATTTCGGAAGCAAATTAATCATTTTTGGATTCTGTCAACTCGCCCCTAAGGGATCGTTGAAGTTGTGCATGGCATTCTTCGAAAGAAAGGTTTTGTGCTAAGAGGAACATCAATTTGGTGACTGCAGCTTCCAATGTGAGGTCGCCACCGCCCACAATTCCAATATCCCGCAGGCCCACGGACGTTTCATAGCGCCCTTGTTCTACCTGACCAACGGCACATTGGGTTACATTTAAAATAATAATGCCGCGTTCAATTGCCGATTGAAGCAATTGAAGGAACCATGGTTGTGAGGGAGTATTGCCGCTACCGAAAGTGCGCAATACGAATGCTTTGATACCGGGTGCTGATAACAAATGGCTAAACCATGCTTCGGTGATTCCGGGGAAAACGGTAATGACCCCAACCTGGGTATCGAATTGGGTGTGCACTTTGAGCTCCAGCTGATTGCAGGGGCGCAAAGCATTGGTGTTGTAAATGATGCGGATGCCTGCCTCTGCTAAAATTGGATAATTAGGCGATTGAAAGGCTTCGAACTGCTCAGCGTTGTGTTTGTGGGTACGGTTACCGCGATACAGTTGATTTTCAAAATATACTGCTACCTCGGCTACTATTGGAGAACCCATCTGTCGGGCCGATGCAATTTCGATGGCGGAAATTAGGTTTTCTTTCCCGTCGGTGCGAATCATGCCGATGGGTAATTGCGAACCCGTAAGAATCACCGGCTTGTTGAGGTTTTCGAACATGAAGGTGAGGGCAGAAGCCGTATAGGCCATTGTATCTGACCCATGCAGCACCACAAAGCCATCGTAGTTTTCGTAGCGGTCGAAAATCAGTTGCGCCAACTGTCCCCATAAATCGGGATTCATGTTGGAGGAATCGATGGGTTCGCTTACCGAATAAGTATCCAGGTGCACATCCAACTGAGCCAATTCAGGCACCTGTGCCGACAGTGCAGAAAAATCGAACGGGTGCAGGGATTTGGTCACCGGATTTTCTACCATGCCGATGGTACCACCAGTGTAGATGATTAAAACCCTTGGCGAAGCAGCATGCATCATCGGCCAAAAAGCTTATAGCTGTTTGCGGTGGTCACTTCAGCGAGTTGTTCCATCGATGTTTGGTACAGGTCCGCCACATGTTGAGCGATGTACCTGAGGTAGGCACTTTCGTTGCGTTTTCCGCGCTTTGGCGTTGGCGATAAGTAGGGACTGTCCGTTTCTAAGACGACTTTCTCCATTGGGATGGAAGGAATCACCGCATTCATTCCCGCTTTTTTATAGGTAGACACTCCGCCCAAGCCTACATAAAATCCACCGTAGGCAATGATGCGCATGGCTTGCTCTATCGAACCAGTAAAGCAGTGAAAAACACCGGTTAGGGAATTATCGTTGACTTCATCTAAAATCTCAAAGATCTCATCGAACGAATCTCTGGCATGGATAACGATGGGCTTTTGCAATTGCTTCGCCCATTCAATCTGCCTGCGAAAAGCAATTTGTTGTTGTCGAAAATAGGTTTTGTCCCAATAGAGGTCGATTCCAATCTCGCCCACCGCGCAATAGCGCTCCGGGTGTTCAAACAACCACTTCTCAGCTTCTGCCAATTCTTCTTCAAAGTCAGTCTGAATGGACCCTGGATGAATCCCCATCATCGGAAAAAAATGATCGGGGTGACCATTGGCCAGTTCGTGCATGGCAGCAATAGAGGATCGGTCGATGTTGGGCAAAAAGATGCGGCTTATCTCACCGTCTAATGCTCTTTGTATCGCTTCGTCTCGATCTTCGTCGAATTGTTCAGCGTAGAGGTGGCTATGCGTATCGGTTAGGATCACGGCCGCAAACTTAGCACAATTCAGCCCATTGAACGGAAAGCAAACTGGATGTGCCTGCTTTACAGGCACAAATGGAGACAAGATTTTTAGGAAAGTTTCGGTGTTTGACCGATCAATTGTCCTCAAAAAGGGCCTTCAACTCGGTTGCGTCATCCGGCTTCATCTTACCGCTTAAAATGAGGCTGAGTTGTTTCCGGCGAAGGGCACTATCGTAGCGTTTCTTTTCTCCTTCCGTTTCCGGAATTAGTTCCGGAACGTCAATCGGAGCACCTATTTGGTCAACCGCTACAAACGTGTAGATCGCTTCATTGCATTTGGTCTTTCTACCGCTTCGGTGGTCTTCTACCCATACGTCGATGAACACTTCCATCGAAGAAGTGAACGCTCGGGAAACCTTTGCTTCCAATGTGACCATATCGCCCAATTTAATGGGATAGTTAAAGGCTACGTTGTTGACGCTTGCAGTGACTACAATCCGGTTGCAATGCCTGTGGGCTGAGATGGCCGAAATGATGTCCATCCAATTGAGCAATTGGCCTCCCATCAGGTTACCAAGGGTGTTGGTGTCGTTGGGTAGCACCAAGTGAGTGGCAATGGCGTGAGATTCTTTAGCAGTTTTGGCTTTTTTAGGCATTTTCTGGGTTTTTTGCCCCTTTAATGGGGGCTGAAATTGGCTGCAAAGGTAGGGATTGATCGCCGATTCATCAGTGTAGGCGGCCCATTTGTTGTACTTTTGAAGGTATGGATCCAATCCTGATTCGGACCCTACACATCATATTTGTCGTTACCTGGTTTGCCGGCCTTTTTTACATCGTCCGGCTGTTCATTTATCATGTGGAGGCTGCCGATAAACCTTCTCCCGAGCGAGAAATTTTAGAAGCGCAATTTAAGGTCATGGAGAAACGGCTATGGTATGGTATTACCTGGCCCAGTGCTGTGCTAACCTCAGTTTTTGGTTTTTGGCTGGTATACATTTTTAATTATTGGCTACAACCTTGGATGTTGCTCAAATTCGGCCTGGTGGCGGGTTTGTTCTTTTATCACTTGCTGTGCGGGAGGCTATACCGCCAACTCCGACGGGGCATAATCAAATACACCTCGTTACAGTTGCGGTTGTGGAATGAAGTAGCCACCCTTTTTTTGGTGGCGGTAGTTTTTGTTGTGGAGTATAAAAACCTCGACAGTTGGCTCTGGGGGTTGTTTGGATTGGTCATGCTGGCTGGCGTCTTTTTCATCGGAGTTCGTTTTTACAAAAAGGTACGCGAGCGAAAGGTGAAAAGCTGAGTACTATCTTTCTTTCCCTTATTGGTAAAATAAAGCCCGCTCTGTTGCGACTATGAGACAAACAACAAATGCAGGCGGTGCCTGTTAGTTGAACATCACTTAGCTAAAAATCTTCCTTTAAAGCACATGAGAACAGAAATTTTGGTCAGGGTTCTGATCACGAGCGGGATATTGCTCCTATTGGATTTGTATGTGTATAAAGGTATCCGGGTGTTGACTTCCGGGATGGCAGCTTCTTTATGGAGAAATGTCATACATACGGGATACTGGACGATTTCCATTGGCCTGATTGTTTGGATGGCCTACTCTTTTGTGACCTATCGCTCTGCTCCGATGGAGAAGGTTGACTACCGCATGTTTTTCTTCCTTTTTGGCATCACGCTTACCGTTGTTGTACCCAAGTTGCTTTTCGGTCTTTTTCATTTGGTGGAAGATATCGTTCACCTGGTACGTTGGGTGGCCGAACGAAGCTCAGAAGCTGTTCCTAATGGAGGTTCGCCCATCACTCGGATTGATTTCCTAACCAAGATTGGTGCTGTGTTGGCCGTTTTGCCATTTAGTGCTTTTATCTATGGTATGGTAAAAGGCCGGTTCAACTTTCGGGTAATCCGAAAAACATTGGCCTATCAAAACCTGCCGGCTGCCTTTGACGGATTGAAAGTGGTTCAGCTCTCGGACATGCACCTGGGAAGCTTTTTCGAGAATCGCGATGCGGTGCAACCAGCCATTAAAATGATCAACGATCTGGAGCCGGATGTCATTCTTTTTACCGGTGATTTGGTCAACAATTATGCACAGGAAGCCGAGCCTTGGGTAGATGTGTTCAAGGGTTTGAAAGCTTCCGTAGGTAAGTTTTCAGTTTTGGGGAATCACGATTATGGCGACTATGTAGCTTGGAGCGATGTTCAGAGCAAGATCAACAACCTCGATCGGGTGAAGCAAGCCAACCGCGATATGGGTTTTCAATTGCTGTTGAACGAAAGTGTTGTGTTGGAGCGAAACGGTGACAAGATTGGCATTGCTGGGGTTGAAAACTGGGGATTGCCTCCATTTCCACAACACGGTGATTTGAAAAAGGCCTTGTCAGGCATTCAAGATATTCCTTTTCAAGTCCTGATGTCGCATGACCCTTCTCATTGGGATGCTCAGGTATTAAAAAAGAGTAAGGTCGACCTCACACTGAGTGGACACACCCATGGTATGCAGTTTGGGGTGGAGATCGGAGGCTTTCAATGGAGCCCTGTAAAGTTCAAATACCCGCGTTGGGCCGGACTCTACGAAGAAGGAAGACAGCACCTGTACGTCAACCGAGGCTTCGGCTATATCGGCTATCCGGGCAGGGTGGGAATTTCTCCAGAGATTACTCTGTTGGAGCTTCGTTCCGAGATGGGTTAGCCGTTATTGGATTGAGGCTCCCCCCAAGCGGAGCTTCTTTTTCTTCAGGTTCATCTAAGGATTCTAAGAACTTTTGATCGTTCGGGTTTCCAAAAATCACCTTCATCTTTTGCTTCAAGGTCCTTGCTCTGCGAAAATCACGCGCAATATCCATGAATTCGTGGAACACCAAAAAGAAGGGATTCATGGTTTTGATTGGCTTGGTAATGCCATATACAGCTTGTTCTTCCTCTGGCTGGAAGGTGCCAAACATTCGGTCCCAGATAATGAAGGTGGAGCCGTAGTTTTTGTCGATGTAATTTTTATTGGTAGCGTGGTGAACGCGGTGGTGTGATGGGGTAGTGAAAATGAACTCAATCGGTTTGGGAAACTTCCGAATAAACTCGGTATGGATCCAGTATTGGTAAAGCACTTCAATTTGGTGTACAATGAAGAACATCACCGGATCGAAACCCATCAGTGCCACGGGAATGAAGAACAAAATCTTCACTTGTTGCACCCAAGAGAGACGAAAAGAAACGGAGAAATTGTAATTGGTAGAGGAGTGGTGTGGAACATGAGTAGCCCACCAAATCCGTTGTTCGTGTGCCACCCGGTGGGCCCAGTACCGTGCGAAATCAGACAGTATAAGACAGAGAATGAACGACCACCAGGAAGCCTCAATCCGAAAAGGAGAGAGATAGATACAAATCAAAACGGTGGTAAACATGAATGTTTTGGTCATGGCACTCGTAATCAGGTTACCGATGCCAATCATGATCGAGGAAAGCAAGTCTTTGCCCGTGTATTGCTGCCGATTAGTGATGACTCCCAATAGCATTTCAACGAATACTAATCCGATCATAACCGGAACAGCATAGTGAATGATTGCGAGATCGTTGACTCTTTGCAGTACTTCTTCTACACCAATCTTGTCCAGGAAACTTTGAATGCTCAGCAGTGTCATAAATCACATGATTTTTAGCGGGGCAAAGGTACTTCATAAATTTTAACTCTGTATGCCACGGAATCAACCGAGAACTTTGAGAAAGCAGCCTAACTGATACAGTTATATTAATTGTATATACATACTTTTGTAGTAAACCATATTGGCTATGGAATTAGAAGAAGCGATCAAGCAAAAGAAATTCAGGAGCGAACACGAGAAGATGATGGTAAATATCATTTACACCAATGGTTGGTTAGGCGGCCAACAGGTGCACTTGTTTAAGCCTTATGGTCTTTCGCAGCAGCAGTACAATATCCTGCGCATTCTAAGAGGGCAGCATCCCGACCCGGCTTCGGTGAGTTTGTTGATGGATCGCATGCTGGACAAAATGAGCAACGCCTCTCGTTTGGTCGAGAAGTTGCGTCAAAAAGATTTGGTAAGCCGTCAGGAGTGCAAGCACGATCGGAGGCAGGTGGATGTTTTGATCACGGAAAAAGGTTTGGCTACTTTGGAAGAGATTGATGCGCAATTAGAACAGGTGTTTGAGGGCATGTCTACCTTGACCATTGAAGAAGCTCAGGAGGTCAATCGACTACTGGATAAGTTGCGAGGTTGACTTTAGAAACGATACGATTTGAAAGGCCGGCTTAGTTCCGGCCTTTTTTGTGGGCCGGTTTGTCCGTAAATCATTGCTTTGCTGACAGGTAGATGATTTGCATTTTTAGGGAAAGTTCGTAAATTAAACGTTTGTAGTCTCAATTTTATCGATCCTTTTCTTATTCCTGTCTCTAACCACACACCACTCTAACTATGCGTCAACTTAAGATTACCAAACAGCTAACAAACCGGGATAGCAAGTCTATCGACAAGTACCTGAGTGACGTTTCTAAGGAAGCGATGATCACTCCGGACGAAGAGGTTCAGTTGGCAGTTCGGATCAAACAAGGGGATGAGGATGCCCTTAATAAGCTGGTAAACGCCAACCTTCGCTTTGTAATCAGTGTGGCCAAACAATACCAAGGCCACGGACTTACTCTAGAAGACCTCATTGCAGAAGGCAACATTGGGCTCATCACCGCAGCAAAGCGGTTTGATGAAACCAAGGGTTTTAAGTTCATCAGTTATGCCGTTTGGTGGATTCGCCAAAGCATCATGCAAGCCATTGCTGAAAATTCGCGTGTTGTTCGCTTGCCGCTCAACAAAGTGAGTGCTATTCAAAAAATAGCTCAAGCTTTCAGCAAATTGGAGCAACGGCACGAGCGCGCTCCTTCCAACGAAGAAATCAGTGAACTGCTGGAAACTTCTTCTGAAAGCGTAGCTGATTTGTTTAACTACAGTCAAAAGCAAGTGTCGGTTGATGCTCCTTTGATTGAAGGAGAAGAAAACAGTCTGCTCAACCTCTTATCAAACGAAAATTCGCGCAACCCTTCGGATCAATTGATCCGTGAGTCGCTTTGTCAGGATATCGAACGGGTATTGGTATCGCTCAAAAGCCGTGAAGCCGATGTTATTCGGTTGTCTTTTGGCTTGAATGGCGAAACACCAATGACGTTGGAGGAAATTGCCAACAATCTGGGCCTTACCCGTGAGCGAATTCGACAAATTCGGGAGAAAGCCCTGCGTGGGCTGCGGAAAAAAGCAAATTCTGCACTTCTGAAGCATTACTTGTAATTTTTGATACTATTATTTAGAAGTAAAGGGCTTTCACCACCGAGTGAAGGCCCTTTTTGTTTCAAAGCCAGAAAAAAAGATACTTTTTTCTGAGAAATTGCAGCGTTCAAAAAATCGACTCGTCTTTAGCATGAAACCCGATCGATTCTCTCATAGAATCGTGACAAGTGTTTAGTTAGGCGAAAAGGAATAAGCGGGAAGAGCCATCTTCCCGCTTTTCTATAAAAATCAGTTTTTGAAAAGTTCTACTTCCATCTCTCTTCAAACGCTGTTGGCTCAAAGTCGCAAAGGCAATGACCGTGCAAGAATGGAAGTGTATCGACTTTATCATGCCCGTATGTTTGGCACCGCCCTTCGGTTTGTGAACGACCGCCAACGAGCGGAAGAACTGATGCACGACGGTTTTCTGGAAGCCTTTCGAAAACTTGATCGGTTTCGGGAGGAAAGTACTTTTGGTGCATGGCTCAAAAGAATTGTAATCAACAAGTGTTTGGACGACTTGCGCAAGAACGCTCCACAATCTATTTCATGGGAAGAGTATGGTGTGGAGCCGGCTGCTGAAATGGCTCCGGATAAGTGGCCTAAACTTAGCCGGGAGGCTGTCTCCAAGGCCATCGAAAGTTTGCCTAAAGCTTCTCGTATAGTGGTTTCACTTTATTTGATCGAAGGCTTCGATCATGAGGAAATCGGATCTATCCTTGGAATATCAGCATCTACCTCAAGGTCTCAATTAGCACGGGCCAAAAACAAATTGAAACAAACCCTAAACTATCAGATGGATGTCGGATAAGCTGGAAGAATTTTTTGACCAACACCAGAAAGAGTTTGGGGAAGCCACTCCCGATCCTGGTCATGAGGAGCGTTTTGCCGCTAAGTTACTATCCCAGGAACCGGTGACTCCAAAGCTGTTGATTTCTTGGAAATGGGTGGCTTCAGTAGCGGTATTGGTGGGTATTGGTATTGCTACTTGGTTGTTCTATCCAGCAACCATCTCTCAGAATCAGCCAATAGCCGAATCGGTTGATTCTACCATGAGCCTTGGAGAACTATCTCCTGAGTATGCCGATGTAGAAGTGTATTATCGTCAGCAACTGGCAGAGCGCATGACCAAAGTAAAACGGTTGGATAACGTTCAGGAAAAGGATATGTCTGCATTGACAAAGTCACTGGATGAATTGGAGATTTATTACCAATCATTACAAGTGGACTTGGAAGCACAGCCTGGTAATAAGCTTATCATTAGCTCGATGATTCAAAACTATCGCCTGAGGGTCATGATTTTAGAACAACTCATTGAGGAAATGGAGCAATCGCTTCACAAACAATCAAATTATGAAATGCTTGAAAGTTAATTCGCTGCTGTTGGTTTTAGGGCTGTTTTTGCTTGCCAATAATGGATATTCCGGAAACCGGAAGAAGGTTAAAACCGATTTTGCCAAAACGTTTGAAAAGTCGGTAGCCATTAACCCCAACGCAAAAGTGGAATTGTCCAATCAGTTTGGAAAAATCCACATTACATCAGGCAGTACGAACCAGGTGGAGCTGAAGGTTGAAATAACCGTAGAGGCGTCTGATGAGACCAAGGCGCAGAAAAAGCTGGATCAGATCACCATACAGTGGGAAGCCTCTGAAGAGCTGGTAAAAGCGCGAACAAGCATTGGTGGAAGAGGCAACCAAAACGTGGAGAAATTAGAAATTAACTACACGGTTGCGCTTCCCAAAACGGCAGAACTGAAGGTGGAAAACAAATTTGGATCGGTTTACCTGAATGAAATGGTGGGCAAAACGGTGATTGATCTGAGCTACGGTAGTTTACAGGCGGGTGAATTGCGGTCTTCTGAAAGCAGCATCGAATTGGCTTTTGGCAAAGCAGATATAGAACTTTTTAATGGGAAAAAGTTGGACATAGAATACGCTGAGGGGGTGTCCATTACTCGGGCGAATAACCTGAAGGTAGATAGTCGATTTTCGAAGTTGACCATTGAGGAGTTGAATGATTTGAACATCGATTCGCAATACGATCAAGTAAAGTTGGGTACTTGCCGCTCCGTAAAAGCTGACAATCAGTTCTCGCACCTTAAAATCCAGTACCTGGGGTCAGAGCTATTAGCGGATCATCGGTATGGTAGCCTAAAGGTTCTCATGATCAACAAGGAGTTTACAGCAATAAAAGTAGATTCTGATTTCAGCAATGTTGATTTGAGCTTTGCCTCCGGTTCTGGCATGACGATGGATATTGATATTGCGTTCGGCAATATGGATTGTCCCAACAGCTGGAATGTTCAGATGGAACAGGACGATAATAAGTTATCGAAGGAATTTAAAGGTTCCGTTGGCGGTGGTGGAGGAAGTCTAATTGTAGACCTTTCTTACGGGAAATTAGAATTGAACGAAGTTTGATTACTTGATCAAAAGCCAGGTTCCTGAATTGCGGTTTTCTTTCCGCAGTCGACCCAAGAGTTGAAGGGCCTCTTTGCGGGTAGCAAAGCTTTGCAACGAAACCCGGTGGAGGCCTTTGTTTTGATCGAGCATATAGGATTGAAATCCTTGTTGTTGCAATGTTTCTACAAGGCGATCGGCATTTTGGCGCTCACCGAAACAACCGGCTATCAAATGAAACCGCAAGCGTTTACGAGGTACCGCCTTAATAGCTACTCTTGTAGAATCTGCAATAGCCGCTTTGGACTGAAAACCAGCTACCCAAATTTGTTTGGCTTTTTGATAAAAGGGGTCGCCTTCCTCAAATAGATTGAGTTTGAAGTAAGCTTTACGATTGCCTTTCAGCGAAGCTTCTAATGGGTCAACTTCTGGTTGCTGGTTGGTAGAAACTGCTTTGGCCGTATAAACCGGACAAATCTTGTCGCCAAAAGGATTAAGGTCTGAGTAGTGAAAATTTTCACCCGTAAGCACTTCAGTTTGAGTCGGCAACCAAACCAGATAGCCCAAAATCAATAACAAAACAGTGGCTAATGGGACATATACCCAAGTTCTTCTCCGCTTTCTTTCAACTGTTTCTGTAACTGGTGGAATGGAAGGTTGATCTACAAAAGGCTCCGAACGCCTGCTCTTGACTGGTTCAACCGGCTGTTTCTTTTCTGACGCAACCAGCAAAACAGCTTCTTGTACGGGTAACGAGTGAAAAGCTCCTAAACCGAAGGAATCAAGACGAAAATTGGTTCGGGTATCGGGCTCGAAACGATAATTCTTTTCTTGATCGAAGAAAAGGGTACCCACCTGACCTATTTGAAATGTTCCGGTGGTGCGCAGTTCTTGCTTTATGTGCTGCACGTAGGCATCAACGGCTTTTAGTGCTTCTTGATAACCTATGTCAAATGAAGCTGCCAAATGATTGGCAAGTAGACCATCATTTTGTTTCAGGTTGCGATTGAATCCTATTTCTTTCGAAGGAGGTCGAAACCGGTGTTGCAGTCGATCCAATTTGGCCGGGGCAGGATTGGCTACTAACCCACCAAACCCAGGAATGATCACGCAGTCGTGCTCAAAAAGAAGCTCGTAGATGTATGAATCTATGCGTTGGATTGACATGAATGTTGGCTGAAACGAAGAAGCTATAATTGCAAATCGCTCTTTTGCGAAAATAAGAATTTTTAGTGCCCGTGCTCTGGTTTGGCTTGATTCAAGTAATCCACAACGCGCTGCAGGTCTTGAGGAGTATCCACCGGAAAAGATGTGTGTTCAGTAGTAGCTACCCGAACCTTGAAGCCCGATTGAATCCATCGAAGTTGTTCTAACGATTCTGCCTCTTCAAAGCTGGAGGGCGCCAGTTGGGTTATGGTTTTTAAGGCCTGTGAGCGATAAGCATAAATGCCGATATGTTGCCAGTAGGCATGGTGCTTCAACCACTCACCTTGAGGTACATCTTTGAGATGCGGTAAGGGAGTTCGGCTAAAATAAATGGCTTCTTGTTTCTGGTTGAGGAGCACCTTGGGCTTGTTGACGTCTCTTAAAATTTCCTCACTGCGAATTGGCTTAACCAAGGTGGCGATTTGTGTGTCTTGTGATTGAAAGCATTGAACCAATGTATCAATTTGTTCGGGTGGTATCAATGGCTCATCTCCCTGGATGTTTACTACAACGTCTACCTTTTCGAAATGGTGGAGTACTTCCCTGCACCGGTCTGTGCCGCTTGGGTGTTGATCAGAAGTCATAATAGCGTTTCCACCAAAAGCTTTCACATGGTGTTCAATGCGCGTGTCATCCGTAGCCACCACTACTTCATCCAGCTGTTTTGATTTGCGCGCTTGGTCAACGACTCGTTGAATCATCGATTTACCTAAGATGTCTGCTAATGGTTTCCCTGGAAACCTGGTAGACCCGTATCGGGCAGGAATAATGCCGAGCGTTTTCACATTCCGAAGGTAGGTTAAATCGATTGGTCTGCTTAATGTAGCTTTTCGATGAACTCGTCCTTCTTTCGCTTTGCAATTTCTACTTCAGCTCCATCCGACATTACTGCAAAGCCCCCAGAACCTTTAATGTACCGCCGAATGTGATTGAGGTTGATCAAATGCGATTTGTGAACCCTGAAAAACCCGCTGTCTGCCAAAAGTCCTTCAATTTCTTTCAGGTTGCGCGATACTAATACACTGTCTTGTGCTTGTAGAAAAATGCGGGAATAACTGCCTTCTCCCTGGCAACGAATGATTTCTTCCACCCGAACAAAAATCAGCCCTTCCATGGTAGGAAGCACAATTTGCTTAAATGGATTTACCCCTCGAACATTGTCGAGAAATACTTGAACATTTTTCTTGTTGGCCTCAGTGCCGGCTTCGTTTTTATTATTCACCCGCTCCACTGCCCTCTGCAGTTCTTCTACATCAATCGGCTTTAAAAGGTAGTCTAAGGCTGAAAACCGTATGGCCCGAATGGCAAACTTATCGTGTGCTGTGGTAAAGATGATGTCGAAATCTATTGGGGCTACATGTTCCAAAATATCGAAACCGGTTCCTCCAGGCATCATGATGTCGAGGAATACCAAATCGGGCTTGTATTGTTGAATGGCTTCTATGCCAGCGTCAATAGAATCTGCTTTGGCTACTACATTCACGGCGGAGCAGTATTCTAAGAGGAGTTTATGGAGGAACTCGCGTCCGCGGTCCTCGTCGTCGATTATGATTGCGTTGGTCACGATGTATGGGGATTTGGGTGATATGTATAAAACGTCCGATTCAGGCGCTTATGATTTAATAGTCAAGAGGAACGTAAATCTCTACACGGGTGCCAAGTGGTTCTCCGTACTTATCTTCCAGGTCCACGACTTTTACACTCAATGAACTGTTTCTGGTGGCATTTAAGATTTTGAGACGTTCTTCGGTAATATTCATTCCTGATGATTTGTGAAAAGGGGAGTGTTTGCTTTTTAGAGCTAATGCCTTTTTTCTGCCAATGCCGTTATCGGTTACGCTGCATACCAATAATTGATCTCTACGATCGATTTTGAGTTCTAGTTTGCCACTGCGATCAGGTCGGTTCATGATGCCGTGCCACAAAGCATTTTCGAGGTAGGGCTGGATGAGCATGGGCGGTATTTCAGTGTCTTCAGTATCGATGTCCATGCCAATTTTAATGATGTATTCAAATTTGCCTTCAAATCGTAGGCTTTCCAAGTCAAGGTAGAGTTGTAAGGTCTCGATTTCCTCAGACAAGGTTATGGCCGATTCTTTTGAATTGTTGAGGATTTTTCGCATCAATTTGGCGAATTTGGATGTGCTCTGGATGGCCTGCAAACGATCGTTGGCAGAGATTAACTGCTGAATGGAATTGAGTGCATTGAAGATGAAGTGTGGGGTCATTTGAGACCGCAAAGCTTTCTGTTCCGAAATCAGAGTTCTCCTTAATAAGTTGGTTTGCATTTTCAGGGTGCGGTAGCGGAAATAAAAAACAAACCAAATGATGCTAATGACGGCTCCGATGGCAATAAAAATGAACCACCATGTTCGGTAAAATGGTGGAGAGATCGTGAAACTGACTTTCGCAGGAAGGTCACTCCACTTGCCGCTATTGTTCATGGCATATACCGTGAACTGATAAAACCCGGGTGGTAGGGTAGTATAATTGACCGATTGGTCTTTGGTGATCCTCCATTCTCCGGGTTCATCATCCAAGCCATCCATTTTATATCGGTACAACAGTTGACCCGCGTTGTTGAAACTGATGCCTACAAAATCGATGGTAATGAAGTTTTTGTTGTAGGCTAAGTCATACTGCTCCTTTATGAGTGTATCCTTTTCCCTAATCCTGATGTTTTGAATGTAGATTGGAGGAGGGGTATTGTTCATTTTTACTTTTTGCTGGTCAAAGAGGGTGATGCCTTTTGGGGTTGCTACCCACACCTTTTTTTCAGCTACAAAGACTTGCTTGATTTCATTGAAAATAAGCCCTTCAATAGTGGTATAATTTCGGATACTGTATTTGGCCTCGCTTTCATCGAAGTCGAAACCTTCAATTTTACTCAAGCCCTGGTTTGTACCCACCCAGATGTTGTTTAATGAATCGATGTAAAGGTGACTGCAAAGGTTACCGGCAAGTCCATCATCCCGGTCGATGGTTTGAAATCGGTTGCCTTTTTTTATAATCACTCCTGCTCCTAATGTAGCTAACCAAAGGTTTCCGTCTTGGTCTATGGCCATACTATTCACCCGATTGTTGAAAATTGGGTTGGTCTTGCCAATTTGTTCGAATTCTTGCCCATTGAAAAACCACAGCCCATCCAGGCAACCTAACCAAACTTTGCCTGGAGATTCTTCCAGCACTGAAATGGTTCGTTTTTTAAAGTTGTCAACTTGCGATTGGTATACTATGTTACCCTCGCGCCATTTTTTTAAACCTTTTCGAAATCCTAACCAATGGCCTCCATCGAAAGATTCACTTATGCTAATATTTCCCTGAATGGGGTGAATTGAGATTTCTCCTTCTGAGGATATGGTTAATAAGTTACTGTCCGATTCTGCCCAAATTGATCCGTCAGAAAGGCGGGTCATGTTGAAGATTTTTGTGCCAAATTTTTTAGAACTCACCCGGTAGCCTTTTGTTTTTTCAGGAGTTAGGTGATAGATGTTTCCGTTGGCTGAGCCTGCCCAAATACCTGATTTGTTGCCAGCTATGGAGGTAAGGGCGTCTTCTTGCAAGCTTAATTGTTGACTGAAAGACAAAAACTCGCGAGAAGGCAAAAAGAAAACCCCATTGGTAAGGGTCGTAAACCAAAGCCCTCCTTCATTGTCTTCGAAAACATGGGAAACAGATTGATTGGGAAGGTAATTCGTGATTCGATTCGTGTCTTTAAGTCCATTGGAAAAACAAAAGGCACCGTTATTGACCATTCCTACCCAAAAGTTTCCTTTACTGTCTTCAAATAAGCTGTGGGTGGTATTGGTGTTGGTTTTATAGTGCCCAATTACTTCTTTGTCATAAATCTGGATTAAGTTTTTTCCAATTCCCATGAGCAATCCGCCATTTCTGAGAGGAATCGAATACAAGTTGTGGCTACTTTTTCTGGACAGAGAAACGGGCAATTGGATAGAGGTGATACTTTGGCCTTCTTTTACCATCAGGATACCCCTGTGTTCTGAGCCACTCTCTCTATTTATTCCAAAAGAATTGACCTTGTTGTCGTATTTCTGAATGAATAGTTCACTCCTTTTTTTCCATTCATCAGGTAGTTTAATGACGTTTTGATCAGGTGTTATTTTTAATCGCAGTGCTGTATTTGCAAAGCCTAACCAAATCGTGTCTCCCTCATCTACATACATTGAATTGATTATCTCCGATCCTGCCATAGACCTCAGCTTTTGGTTGGCGGAATGGGTATAGATATGTTCATTATAATAATAGGATAACTGGCCGGAGAAAGAGTAGAACCAAATGCGGTTTTTGTAATCCTCGTAGACTCCAAAAATGGTGTTGTCCGCCAAGCCGTTGTTGGTGGTGTAGTTTTTGAACTGGTAGCCGTCAAATCTGCATACGCCTTGATCGGTGGCAAACCACATGAACCCTCGCGAGTCTTGTTTGGCCATGTACACCTCGGAACTAGGAAGGCCATCTTCTACCGTGAAATTTTTGAAAAGGGGACGCTGGCTCTTACTTGCTATTCCAAATAAAAGAAGCCATCCTAATAGGATATATTTTAATAGGCAATTAATGCTAAACAAAGAAGTATTGCTGGGTTAGGGGTTTTATCAGTAAAAGCAAAGAAGCAGTAACTTACTACTTTACTTAAATCAAAACTACAAAAAAGCACCCACTGAAACGTTTACTGAGTCATTTATCTGTAGGATTTAATAGTAAAAGTTGGTATAATTTACGTATTAATACGGTGGTTTTTCGGTTGTTGGATAAAAGATAAAATTGGAATAAATTTACCCGAAAGGAAGTAATAAATTTGGGTGTGGGAGAGAAAGAAAAATTGAAGTATCGTATTGGTGTAACTCTATTGGAGGGGGTAGGTCCAATTTTAGCTAAAAAATTGATTGCATACTGCGGAGGTGCAGAGGCTGTTTTCCTTGAAAAGTCCAAGCACCTAATGTTGATCCCTGGCATTGGTCCCAAGTTAGCCAAGTCTATTAGTAACCAACAAGTTTTGCACCGGGCAGATCGGGAATTGTCTTTCATCGATCGAAATAAGGTTCATGTATCTTATTATTTGGACAAAAATTATCCGGGGCGATTGAAAAATTGTGAGGATAGTCCAATACTGCTGTATGTTTCCGGTGATATTAATTTAAACCATTCAAGAACCATTAGTGTAGTTGGTACTCGTAACGCTTCTAATTATGGTAAGGGCTGGGTTAGTTCTTTTCTGGAAGAAATAAAGCCTTACGCTCCAATCGTCCTTAGTGGCCTGGCCTATGGAATTGATATTTGTGCTCACAGAGAGTCATTGAAATTCAATCTTCCTACAGGGGCGGTCCTTGCACATGGTTTAGATCGAATCTATCCAATGGCACATAAAAATGTTGCCCGCCAAATGATGAAAGAAGGTGGTGCTTTGATTACGGAGTTTCTCAGTGAGACCCAACCCGATCGAGAAAACTTTCCAAGAAGAAACAGGATTGTTGCTGGCCTTTCCGATGCGGTTTTAGTAGTTGAATCTGATGAAAGAGGTGGTGCAATTATCACTGCTGATCTCGCTAATTCATATCACCGGGATGTATTTGCCGTGCCAGGGCCTATTGAATCTTCTACTTCCAGGGGCTGCAATAAGCTCATTAAAAGCAATCGCGCCTCACTTATCGAATGCGCTAAAGATATTGAGTACATAATGGGTTGGGAGCCTCTAAAAGAAAGTGTCCAACCTGTGCAGCAACAGACCTTATTTCATCTTTCACCTGAGGAAAAATCTGTTGTTGCTATTCTTCAAAAAATAGGGAATAGTGCAGTGGATCAACTAGTAGCACTTGCCAAAATGCCTGCGGGGCAAGTGAATCAGGTCTTATTGCAGCTTGAGTGTTCCGGTGTGGTGCGATCGCTTCCAGGTCGTCAATTCTCCCTGAAATAGTGCTTTCTTAAAGGTTACTTTATTTTCACCAACGCTTTCTTTTGTCTATGGTATGACAGTATTGTATTACAGTACTGCATGAAAGCTGCTACATGGAAAATATAGCTACATTTGCCGACAAAATTTTGTTTTTAACCTAGCACAATACACATTTATGAGCACTAACATCGACAGCGGCATCGGGGCTCAAATTGAGGCTTTTATGGAGGCGGTAGAGAAGCGAAATCCTAATGAGAAGGAGTTTCTTCAAGCTGTTCAAGAAGTCGCTGAGACGGTTATTCCCTACATTGAGGAAAATCCCAAATACAAAAAGGCCCGGATTCTGGACCGAATTGCTGAACCTGAAAGGGTTTTGATGTTTCGAGTTCCGTGGATCGATGATGAGGGTAATTTTCAAGTGAATCGAGGCTTTAGAATTGAAATGAACAGCGCTATTGGTCCGTACAAAGGCGGCCTGCGCTTTCATCCGTCGGTAAACCTTAGCATCCTTAAATTCCTCGCCTTTGAGCAAGTTTTTAAGAATAGCCTTACTACTTTGCCTATGGGCGGGGGAAAAGGAGGTTCTGATTTCAACCCCAAAGGCAAATCAGACAATGAAGTGATGCGGTTCTGCCAAAGCTTTATGACAGAGCTTTCTCGTCATATTGGTCCTGATACCGATGTTCCAGCTGGAGATATTGGCGTTGGTGGACGTGAAATTGGCTTTATGTTCGGTCAGTATAAACGTCTGCGCAATGAGTTTACAGGTGTCTTGACGGGTAAAGGAATTGAATATGGGGGAAGCCTGATTCGACCTGAAGCTACTGGATACGGCAATGTCTACTTTGCCGAAGAGATGCTCAAAACCAAAGGAGACTCTTTTCAAGGTAAAACAGTTGTGATTTCCGGATCAGGAAATGTTGCCCAGTATGCCTGTGAAAAGGTAACTCAGCTCGGTGGCAAAGTGGTAACTATGTCTGATAGCTCTGGTTTCGTGCATGATCCCAATGGTATTGATGCTGAGAAGCTTGCCTTTATCATGGCGCTGAAAAACGAACGCAGAGGCAGAATTAAAGAGTACGCTGATCATTTTGATGGGGTAAGCTACCATGAAAAGCAACGTCCTTGGGGAACTGCTTGCGATGTGGCCTTGCCTTGTGCTACGCAAAATGAATTGGATGAGGCAGATGCTGAATCTTTGTTGGCCAACGGTTGTATCTGTGTAAGTGAAGGTGCCAATATGCCAAGTACTCCCGAAGCTATTCTGGCGTTTGAAGGAGCTAAAATTTTATTTGCACCTGGAAAAGCATCAAATGCTGGTGGGGTGGCCACTTCAGGCCTTGAGATGAGTCAAAATTCACAACGGTTGAGTTGGTCTCGCGAGGAAGTCGACACAAGACTGCACACCATCATGAAGGATATTCATGAGGCTTGTGTGAAATACGGTAAAGACGGAGATTATGTTGATTATGTGAAAGGGGCGAATGTAGCTGGCTTCATCAAAGTTGCCGATGCTATGCTTGCGCAAGGTCACGTTTAGATCAACTTGTCATCATTCTATTAATAAAAGGGGCTGAATGGCCCCTTTTTTCATGCTCAATTTCAGAGGTCCGCTTGTTGGCTATGGTCTATATTTGTGGAACTCAATTCAAACTAAACTGTATGTACGGAAATATCCAATCACACTTACAGCAAGAACTGACCGATATTAAATCGGCAGGGCTATTTAAAGAAGAACGAATCATCACTGGCCCACAAGCAGCTGCCATCACCGTAGGGAATGGACAAGACGTGCTAAACTTCTGTGCCAATAACTACTTAGGGCTTTCATCACATCCCAAGGTCGTTCAGGCGGCTAAAGATGCGTTGGATACTCATGGCTACGGAATGTCTTCTGTTCGATTTATTTGTGGTACCCAGGATTTACATAAGGACCTGGAGTCAAAGATTGCATCGTTTTACGGAACTGATGATACCATTTTATATGCAGCCTGCTTTGACGCTAATGGTGGAGTGTTCGAGCCATTGTTCACTGCAGAGGATGCCATCATTTCTGATGCACTTAACCACGCCAGCATAATAGACGGTGTGAGGTTGTGTAAGGCCAAACGGTACCGATATGCTCACAGTGATATGTCTGAGTTGGAAAACTGCCTGAAGGATGCCCAGGAACAGCGCTTTAGGATCATCGTGACTGACGGTGTTTTCAGCATGGATGGAGATGTAGCCAAACTGGATGCCATTTGTGATTTGGCAGATAAGTATGATGCTTTGGTGATGATCGATGAGTGCCACTCAGCTGGTTTTCTTGGTAAAACCGGACGCGGAACTCCTGAGCATTGTGGAGTCATGGGACGTGTAGATATTATTACAGGAACCTTTGGCAAGGCTCTGGGCGGTTCGATGGGTGGGTATACCACCGGACGCAAGGAGGTTATTGAAATGCTGCGCCAACGTTCTCGGCCTTATCTTTTTTCCAATTCTTTAGCACCGTCAATTGTTGGTGCTGCCAATGCAGTGTTTGACATCTTAAGTGAGACCACTGAACTTCGAGATAAATTGGAAGCCAATACCAATTACTTTAAAAAAGGCGTGCTTGAGGCTGGTTTTGACATTAAGGAGGGTGATTCCCCTATTGTTCCGATTATGCTTTATGATGCAAAGCTTTCTCAAGATTTTGCTGACAAATTGCTGGAAGAGGGTATTTACGTTATTGGATTCTTTTACCCGGTAGTTCCAAAGGGAAAGGCGCGTATTCGGGTACAGCTATCGGCTGCACATGAACAAGAGCATCTTGATAAAGCAATTGAAGCTTTTAAGAAGGTTGGAAAAGAGCTTGGTGTGATTTAAGCTGACAAATGACTTTTTTATGAATTGAAGTCGAATCTGAAAAGGTTCGACTTTTTCTTTCAACGTCTATTTCAGGAGGGCACTTGCAAGTGACCTATTCTCAGTTGTTTTACCAGCTTTTCAACAAAGAAATGAACAATTAACTGTTGTTCAATCCGAAGAAGAGTATTAACTTCGCACCCCCTTTTGAAGGGATGTTCTATTCAATCAACTCGAAAAGTCAATTAGAGTGGACTCTTTAAGTTATAAAACGATTTCTGCCAACGCTGCTACCGCTGACAAAAAGTGGGTTGTGGTAGATGTTGACGGTATGGTCTTGGGCCGCGCTGCTTCCCGAATTGCTTTTGCCCTTCGTGGAAAGCACAAAACCAATTACACTCCACACGTTGATTGTGGAGACAACGTAGTCGTGCTGAATGCCGAGAAGGTTCAATTGACCGGTACCAAGTGGGATAACAAAGAGTATATCCGTCACACTGGATATCCAGGTGGGCAACGTGTACGTACCGCTAAAGAACTGTTGGAGCATCGGCCCATCGCAGTGGTGGAAAATGCCGTTCGCGGTATGCTTCCTAAAAATCGCTTGGGTCGTGAGTTGTTCCGCAACCTCTACGTATATACTGGGAATGAGCACCCACACCAAGGACAAAATCCTACAGCAATCAACCTTAACGATATTAAGTAAGCATGGAAGTCGTTAATACTTTAGGGCGCAGAAAAAAGTCCATCGCCCGGATTTACATGTCCAAAGGAAATGGAACCATCACTGTGAATGGTCGAGCCTTTGATGCTTATTTTACCACCGATATTCTTCGGAATAAAATCAAAATGCCCTTTGAGGTTACTGAAACCCTTGAGCAGTATGACATCAAGGCCAATATCTATGGTGGTGGAATTGCTGGTCAGGCAGGAGCACTCCAATTGGCTATTGCCCGGGCTTTGGTAAAAGAAAGTGAAGACTTTCGTGCTGTTATGAAACCTCACGCTTTGCTTACTCGTGATCCACGTATGGTAGAGCGTAAGAAGTTTGGACAGAAGAAAGCTCGTAAGAAATTCCAGTTCTCGAAACGTTAATCTATCCGGAAGTTTAGTATCTAAATTGTCAGGACTTTGGTTCGCCCCAAACTACCTGAGAATTGCTAAATCAGAAGGTAAACCAATCCGATATGAGTAAAGTAAGCTACGAGGAACTCCTCGAGGCCGGTGTACACTTCGGCCACTTGACCCGCAAATGGGATCCTAAAATGGCTCCATACATCTTTATGGAGCGTAATGGCATTCACATTATTGACCTTCACAAGACCATCGGTAAAATCGATGAGTCTACCAGTGCACTTCGCCAAATTGCAAAATCTGGTAAAAAGGTGCTCTTTGTTGCTACTAAAAAGCAAGCCAAAGACATCGTTGCTGAAAAGATTAAGCGCACCGGTATGCCCTACGTTACAGAACGTTGGCCAGGAGGAATGTTGACCAATTTTGCCACCATCCGTAAGGCGATTCGCAAAATGGCTAACATTGATAAAATGGAAGCTGATGGTACGCTGAAAAATGTTTCGAAACGTGAGCGTCTGCAAATTTCGCGTCAGCGTGCAAAGCTTGAGAAAAACCTCGGAAGTATTTCTGATCTTACACGCTTGCCAGCGGCTCTTTTTATCGTTGATATCAAAAAAGAGCACATTGCAGTTAATGAAGCACGGAAACTGAACATCCCCACGTTTGCGATTGTAGATACCAACTCCAATCCCAATCTGGTTGACTTCCCTATTCCTGCTAATGACGATGCTTCTAAGTCCATTGAAAAAATCATTGATTTGATGGCCAGTGCAATCCAGGAAGGTTTGGATGAACGCAGAGCTGACCGTGAGCGTCAACAAGCAGAAGCAGAAGCGGCTAAAGCTAAAGCTGCAGCTGCTGAGGCGGCCAAAGAATCAGAGAAGGAAGCTGTTTCTTCAGAAGAAAAAGAAGGCTAACCACTACCGGTTAGAACTAACGAATCTCAAAAACATTTTACAATGACCAAGATCACTGCGGCAGAGGTCAATAAGCTACGGAAGCAGACTGGCCTCGGTATGATGGATTGCAAAAAAGCTTTGGTAGAAGCCGAAGGTGACTTCGACAAGGCAATTGAAATCCTGCGTAAAAAAGGTCAAAAGGTAGCAGCCAAGCGGGGAGACCGTGATGCTAACCAAGGCCTGGTAATTGCCAAAACAAATGGCGATGGCAACAAAGGTATTATCGTAGTTGTGAACTGCGAAACTGACTTTGTAGCTAAGAACAACGAATTCGTTGACTTTGCGAATAGCATTGCTGATGTTGCGCTCAATAGTTCTGCGAATAACGTAGACGAGTTGAAAAGCACTTCCTATGACGGGAATGGCACTTCAGTAGGTGAAGCGCTCACTGATCAGATTGCAAAAACTGGCGAAAAAGTTGACGTTTCCGATTTTAGCGTTGTGGAGGCTGCAACTGTTGTAGCTTACAACCACCCTGGAAACCAAGTCGCTTCTGTTGTTGGTTTGAACCAAGAAGGTGAAGGTGCTGGATCAGCAGGCAAGGATGTAGCAATGCAAGCCGCTGCCATGGCTCCGGTCGCAGTCGATGAAAATGGTGTTGCCAAAGAGGTAATCGATAAAGAAATGGAAATCGGTCGCGAGCAGGCACGTGAAGAAGGCAAACCAGAGAACATTCTCGATAAGATTGCTCAAGGTAAAGTGAAAAAGTTTTTGAAAGAAAACACTTTGCTCAATCAAGCATTCATCAAAGACAACAAACAATCGGTTGCTCAATACCTAAAAGGGGTCGACAACGATTTGACGGTTACTGACTTCAAGCGTTATGCTTTAGGACAGTAAGTTCCACAATATTTAAAAGAAAGAGAGATGGTTACCATCTCTCTTTTTTTTACCTTTTTCTCCCAAACAACAAGCAAAAATGAAGTATAAGCGGATATTGTTGAAATTGAGTGGTGAGGCCCTAATGGGAAAAAAGCAATTTGGAATTGATAATGATCGCCTCGGACAGTATGCTTCGGAGATTAAAACCCTGGTAGACAGCAACGTAGAGTTGGCCATCGTAATTGGAGGTGGTAACATTTTTCGCGGAGTTCAAGCTGCCGAAGGAGGCATGGATCGCGTGCAGGGAGATTATATGGGGATGTTGGCCACCATGATCAACAGCCTTTCGCTACAATCTGCATTGGAGTCTTTGGGTATCAAAACCCGCTTGCAATCGGCGATTAAAATGGAGGCTATCGCAGAGCCTTTTATTCGTAGAAAGGCCATCCGACACTTAGAAAAAGGTCGTGTAGTAATATTCGGTGCTGGTACTGGAAACCCATACTTTACCACCGATACCGCTGCCTCTTTACGTGCAGTTGAAATTGAGGCTGACGTCATCTTGAAAGGCACCAGAGTGGATGGTGTTTATTCTGCTGATCCCGAAAAAGACGTAAATGCAGTTCGCTACGATAGGGTAACCTTTGATCAGGTTTACAAGCAAGGTTTGCATGTGATGGACATGACGGCCATTACCTTATGCAATGAAAATAAGCTTCCGATTATCGTCTTTGATATGAACCAGGAAGGTAATTTGCAAAGGGTTGTTGCCGGTGAGTCGGTTGGTACTTTAGTAGATTTGGGAGTTTAACTTTCAACTCAAAAGAACTAGCAAAGCCGCTTCAATCTAATTTTTATTTTCTTTGTAGACTTTTCATCAACTAATATATAGGCGGGAATGAACGAAGATATCCAAATGGTGCTCGACATGGTTCAGGAGTCAATGGATAAATCCATGGAGCACTTGAAAGTTCAATTGAGTAAGATTCGGGTAGGAAGAGCTACTCCTGGTATGCTGGAAACGGTTAAAGTCGATGCTTACGGTTCTTTGATGCCTATCAATCAAACTGCCAACGTCAATACACTCGATGCACGCACCTTGACGGTACAAGCGTGGGACAAGGGGCTATTACCCAGTATTGAAAGAGCTATTATCAACTCCAATCTTGGTTTAAATCCTCAAAACAATGGGGAGATGATCATTATCAATGTACCACCGCTCACCGAGGAACGCCGTCGTGACCTGGTGAAAAGGGCTAAGTCTGAAGGTGAAGATGCAAAAGTTGGTGTTCGGAATGCTCGTAAGTCAGGAAATGATGAAATTAAAAGCCTTCAGAACGATGGTATGGCCGAAGACATGGCCAAGCGCGGAGAAGATGAAGTGCAAAAGTTAACCAATACCTATTCACAGAAGGTTGACGATTTAATTGCAGCCAAAGAAAAAGACATTATGACCCTTTAATTAGGGTTTTCAACTTATAATTTAAGCCGCTTAAGCAATTGAGCGGCTTTTTTATGCCCATACTTTGGTGCCTTCGGTACAGTTGCGGCAGATTTCAATTTCGGACCTTGATTTTAAAACTGCTGCACGAAAGTTTTGGTAGGCTGGGCTTTGCCACATCGTTTTAAAATTCTGTTTTTTCAAATCGCCCAATTGGTGGGTGGCATCTTTGTCAAAACAGCAAGGCACTACCAAACCATCCCAGGTAATGACACAACTGTTCCACATTTTCCAACAGTGGTTGGTCATCTCATTTTTTATACTGTAAGTGCCGTTTTGTAATTTTTGGTACCGTGAATATTTTTCTTGTTTGGGAATGAGGTCACTGCCTTGATGGTAGTCGTAAATCTGTGCGGTTTTGAGCTTGAGTTCATCTACCCCAATGTCGTCGGCAAGGCGCTGAATTTCGGGAATTTGGTGCTCATTGGGACGTACTACCAGAAATTGAAAGATGACATGAGGAGTGGCCGATTTTAGCTCTTTTTTCCAGTGTAGGATATTTTTGGTTCCCTGGATCACTTTGTCCAGCGATCCATTGATGCGGTATGCTGAATACGTTTCCTGAGTGGTTCCATCCACCGAGATGATCAAGCGATCTAAACCTGACTCTACCGTTTCTTTGGCCTTTGCTGAATTGAGGAAATGCCCATTAGTAGAGGTAGCCGTATAAATTCCTTTATCGGAGGCATACTTCACCATCTTTAAAAAATGAGGGTTGATGTAGGGCTCACCTTGAAAGTAGAAAGTTAAATAGCTCAAAGTTGGAGCTAATTCATCAATGACTTTTCTAAAAAAGTCTTGTTTCAGGCTCCCAGTTCTTCGGGTAAATTGTCTGAGACCGCTTGGACATTCGGGGCAACCCAAGTTACAAGCTGTCGTGGGTTCGATGGAGATGGCGGTAGGCAAGCCCCAATGAAAAGGCTTACCGGTCCACTTTGACCAGTAGTAGCTGGTTTGCACTTGTACATGATTCCAAAGCCTGCGGGGAGTTTGACGTGAAACCATGCGCCATTGGTCTTGCCATCGGGACATGTCGTAAAATTAAGGAAAAGGCAGCCCATTACCCGGAAATGGACCGATCCGAAATTGGTTAACTTCGCGTTAATCTCACTCGATGAAACGATCAATCGCCTTTTTCATTACCCTGCTTTGGACCTGTTCACTTGCTTTTGGGCAGGAAAGTATTCAGGAATTGGAAGCCGCTATCGAGCAAGCGGAAGGTTTAAAGAAGTTAGAGCTTCGGCTTGATCTTGCCTATGCGCTATTGAAAATTGATCCTGAAAGGTCGATTTCGTTAGGTGATTTTGTAATTACTCAAACCAAAGCAAGATTAAAATCGGATCGGAATCAACGGGTACTGAAAATTGAGTCTTCCGCCTACATGGTGGTTGGAGAAGGGTATTTCGAAATCCGCAATACACGAAAGGCGGGAAGGAGCTATCGCAATTGCCTGCGGCTTGCAGAAGACAATGAATTTAAAACTCTGGCTAAGAAAGCGGAAAAGCGCATGGAGGACCTGGAAGAGTTTGAGTTGGCACAGGAAATTGCTCAAGCAAAAGAAGACGAAAAGGAATCCTCAACCTCTGAACCCAAAGGCCTTAAGGGTTTAGGCAGGTCCATCGCTGACCGCATAAATGCGGGAACGGATGAAGTGGCCAACGAGGCGAATGAGATGAACCAAGACCGTCTGGAAAGGTTGGCCAAATCGAATGAACAGTCTGGCAACTTTGAAAAGGCAGCTAATCTTTACGAGAAAACCCTGAAATACCTCCGCGAAAAGAACGATAGCAGTGCCTTGGCAGCACGTTACAATAAAATTGGAGAGTTGTTTCGTAAGGCAGGTCAGTTTGGAGTTTCCATGGATTACTTCGATCGTGCACTCAGCTATCAAGGCGATTTGGGTGATACCGCCGGAGCGGTAGCTTCGCTGGCTGGCATTGAGTCGGTCTTGAATGATTTGAACGAATCGCCAGATTTATTAGAAAATGATGCCAAGGAGGCGGAAGAAACCAGCCAGACCTATAAGGCTTTGGCGGATGATTTTGCCGAAAGAGGAGATTTCGAAAAATCGCTGGAATACTACAAGCTCTACACATCTTTACAGAATGAGATGGTGCAGCGGGAGAAAGACCGCCAGCAGGAGCAACTGGAAGCGAAGAACCTCATGGAACAACGTGGGGCAGAGTTAGAGCAATTGAAGCAGCAAAAACGCTCACAGGCGCTTGACTTGAGAGAAAAAGAGCTGAGTATTGGACGATTTAAGTTGATTCGCAATTTCCTCATCATTGGGTTGGTGCTGTTGATAGGTCTTGCTGTGGCTTTGTATGTTTTGTTTGCTACCAAGCGAAAGTCAGTGAGGCAAGTGAGCGAAGCCTATCAGCAATTGGATGAAGCGCATTCTAACCTTAAAAAGACCCAGAGCCGACTGGTTGAGTCGGAAAAAATGGCGTCTTTGGGTCAGCTTACGGCCGGAATTGCGCACGAAATCAACAATCCAATCAATTTTGTTTCGGCCAACGTAGCGCCTTTGCAACGAGATCTAAAAGATTTAAAACAACTGTTGAAGGCTTACGATCAGCTGGATTCTAAGGGTAACTTAGAGGACCGCATGGCCGAAATTCACAAGCTGCGGAGCGAACTGGATCCGGAGTTCCTTTACGAAGAGATCGATACGCTACTGGCTGGTATTCAGGAAGGTGCCGCGCGTACCAAAAATATCGTTGCAGGGTTGCGAATTTTCTCGCGGGTAGATGAAGCGGAGCGAAAGCCGGCCAACCTCAACGAAGGTCTTCAATCTACTCTAACCTTACTGCAAAATAAGCTGAAGAACTGCATTGAGGTAGAGACGCACTGGGGCGAATTGCCTCTGGTAGAATGTCAGGTAGGTAAAATCAACCAGGTTTTCATGAACTTAATCAGCAATGCCATTCAAGCCATGGGCGATACGGGAAAGCTGACTATTGCCACAGAAGCTTTGGATCAGGAAGTGGTGATCTCTATTTCAGATACTGGGAAAGGCATGGATGAAACCACACGGCAACGCATTTTCGAGCCTTTCTTCACTACCAAAGATGTGGGCGAAGGAACCGGTCTTGGGCTGTCCATTTCCTACGGTATTATTGAAAACCATGGAGGTGTTATCGAAGTTCAAAGCCAGCCGGGCGAAGGAGCTACCTTTTTGGTTAAACTTCCATTGAACGCCTAATTTGGGATGATGATTCGGTCGGAGTGTGCCTTTCGTAAATGCGCTTCGATGATGTTTCGGCTATCCTGACTGTCATAGCGACTGGTAATCAGCTCCTTGAGTGAACTTAACTTTTTGGGGACTCTTTTTCCGGTGTGGTATCCAAATCCAAGGTATTGTCCGTTTTCAACCAATACTACTGAGCGTTCTTCGGCCTCTCTGCCTTGGCCAATAATGGCAAAGGTTTCCAGTTCGCTTTTCATGCCTTGTATTGCTGCCTGTGCACGTGGGTTGTATTCATTTGGGGCTTCCTGGCCAATGCAAGCGCCTTTACAACTTCCGTCTTCGTGGTCGAGGCAGGCACCTTCACTTAGTTGGAGCCCGGCCATGCGCGCGCACAACTCGTGTTCTGCCACTTTTTGCCATAGGAAATGGCGGGCTTTATTCATGGAATGACAATGATACAACGCTCCTCCTGGTCGTTTCATCCGGTGGATGCCTAAGCGGAGATAACCGTTCCCATCTTCGTAGGCAACGATGCCCAGCCATCGACTGCTTAATTTCTGTGCTTTGTTGAATACGGGCCACAACTTTTTGATTTGATGGGCTTCCAACAAGAGCGCGGTGAGTTCATTTCCGGTTACTTCAAAATCGATTTCATGAATTACCCGCATGAAATTTTGCTTCTGCCAGGAACTTTTATCGGTGCTGAAATGCCCGGCAACACGTTTCTTTAGATTTCGGGCTTTCCCTACATATACGACTTTGCCTTTCTGGTTCCTGAAATAATAGACCCCGGTTTTTTCAGGCAATCGTTCAAACTGTTCGCGGGGCAGGTGAGTGGGAAGCACCGCATCGCGGCTGTTGCGTTTCAGGGCAGCTTGCAAAAGGCCAGTTACGTCCTTCTCTTGCAATTGTTCCAACAAATGAGTCGCTGCGAGCGCATCACTGAGCGCTCGATGTCGCTCTTCATAAGCGATATCAAGATGTGTACAAAGTGCCCCAAGGCGGTAGCTTTTTTGTTGGGGCAACAGTTTACGACTTAGCCGCACCGTACAGAGTCGCTTTCGCTGAAAAGGTTGATGAATAGCTGCAAACTCCTGCTTTAGAAAAGAGTAATCAAAGTGAACGTTATGCGCCACAAAAATGCGATCACGCGTCATGTCCTCAACGATCTCAGCTATTTCTTCAAAGGTGGGTGCTTTAGCAACCATTTCGTTGGTGATGCCGGTTAATGCTTGGATGTGCAATGGAATAGTACGACCGGGGTTCACCAAAGTTTCGTAGCGATCGGTCTCCTGTTGACCATCATGAAGCACTATGGCCACTTCTACAATGCGGTGACGCGAGGCATAGCCTCCGGTTGTTTCAAGATCGACAATAGCATACATAAGAAGACACGGTCAAACGGTGACGCATGAATTTACGCAGGGAAAACGACTTTCGAAAAGCCGGTTACCGGTAAGAATGTAGACAAAATCCTGAGGGTTTTAGACAATCAAACCCTATGAACGAAACAGCAGTAGCTTAAAGGCCTACCAGGACCGATTCCGGATCTTTGCCTCCAAACATGAGTTTAATGGGATCTTCGATCATTTCCTTGACCTTCACCAGAAAACTCACCGATTCTTTGCCGTCGATAATGCGGTGGTCGTAGCTCAGGGCAAGGTACATGATGGGACGCACTTCCACTTTGCCATTTACTGCAATGGGACGCTCTACGATGTTGTGCATGCCCAAAATGGCACTTTGGGGAGGGTTGATGATCGGTGTACTCAACATCGATCCGAATACACCACCGTTAGTAATGGTGAAGGTACCACCGGTCATTTCATCAATGCTCAGTTTGCCGTCACGTGCCTTAATGGCCAGGCGTTTGATCTCTGCTTCGATTTCGTGCAAAGCCAACTGCTCCGCATTGCGAATCACCGGAACCATCAATCCTTTAGGAGTGCTTACCGCAATGCCTACATCGGCATAGTTGTGTGTAATCATTTGATCGCCATCGATCATGGCGTTGACGGCAGGAAAATGGTTGAGTGCTTCGGTAACTGCTTTGGTGAAGAAAGACATGAAGCCTAAACCAACACCGTATTTTTCGCGGAAATCATTCTTGTATTTGGAACGTACGGCCATCACACGACTCATGTCTACCTCGTTGAAGGTAGTGAGCATTGCAGTTTCGTTTTTAACGGCTACCAAACGCTGAGCTACCTTCCGGCGAAGCGAAGACATTTTTTTGCTTTCGCTGTCGCGAGAGCCGCCCCATCCGGTTTGAATCACCGAGTGGTCAAAGCCACCTGCGAGATAGGACTCAACGTCAGATTTGGTGATTTTACCACCGGCACCGCTGCCATTCACCTTGTTGGCAGCAACGCCGTTTTGGTTCATCATTTCACGGGCCACTGGTGAAGCTTTTACCCCCTCGTTGTTGGGTGCCGCTGTTGCCGGAGCTTGCTCGGCCGGGGCTGCTGCGGCAGCAGTTGCGGCAGCTGGTTCTGTTGTTTCCTCGGCAGCAGCAGTTTTACCTTCTGGTGCTTCGGCACTGGTATCGATGGTAGCTACCGGGTCACCTACATTTACCGTTTGGCCTTCTTCTACCAAAAAGGTAATCACGCCAGCCTGTTCGGCATTTAGTTCCAGGGTCGCTTTGTCCGAGTCGATTTCGGCAATGGGCTCATCCAGTTCCACGTAGGCACCGTTATCCACCAAAAGGCCGGCAATTTCTACTTCTGTGATCGACTCGCCGGGACTCGGCATCTTCATTTCTAAAATCATGACTGACGTACTATGAAGGTTGTTGTGCGGGGAAAATTAGTTGAATACTTCTTGGATAATGGCGTCTTGCCGTTGCTGAAAACGTTTGCTCGACCCCGATGCAGGACTTGCACTCTCATGGCGGGTTATTGCCTCAAGGTTAAGGTGGGCCAGCTTGCGCATGATGAAAGACCAGGCACCCATGTTTTCAGGTTCTTCCTGGGCCCAAACTACTTTTTCAACGTTGGGATATCCCTTCAAAACGTTTTCGATTTGAGTCTGTGGGACCGGGTAAAGCTGCTCTAAGCGAACGAGCGCCACGTCTTTACGATTGTCTGCCTCTTGTTTTTCGAGCAGGTCGTAATACAATTTACCACTGACCAGTACTACCTTCTTCACTTCATCTGCTGTTACATTCGTGTCGTTAATGACCTCCTGAAAACGTCCGTTGGCCAGATCATCTATCGATGAAACGCATTTAGGATGGCGCAACAAGCTTTTGGGCGTCATCACCACCGTAGGAATCCGGAAAGGCCAGTGTACTTGTCGACGGAGCAAGTGAAAGAAGTTGCCCGGGGTAGTGCAATTGGCAACTGACATGTTGTTTTCTGCACAAAGGGAAAGGAAGCGTTCTAATCGAGCACTGCTGTGTTCGGCTCCTTGACCTTCATAACCATGAGGTAACAACATCACTAAACCGTTCATGCTGTTCCACTTGTCTTGTGCTGCACTCAAAAACTGGTCGATGATAATTTGAGCACCGTTATTGAAGTCGCCAAACTGTGCCTCCCAAATGATCAGCGAAGAGGGGTTGGCCATTGCATAGCCATATTCAAACCCTAACACGCCATATTCTGAGAGTAGCGAATTGTAGATGTAGAAATTACCTTGTCCTTCGGTAAGGTTGGCCAATGGCAGGTATTCTTCCTCGGAGTCTTCCACAGTAATGACTGCATGGCGGTGCGAAAAAGTACCGCGTTCTACGTCCTGTCCGCTGATGCGCACCGGGTACATCTCGCACATCAAGGTGGCATACGCCAGGGTTTCTCCCATAGCCCAATCCAGCCGATCGGTTTCTTCCAGCATTTTCCGCCGGTCGCCCGTCAGTTTCACAATTTTTTTGAAGAAGTTTTTTCCTTCCGGAAGCGTAGTGAGTTTGCGACCGAGCTCCATCAAGCGCTCCTTTTCAAACCCCGTGTCGGGAGACGCTTCAAAATCTTCGGCTTCTTGCGGCCGCATACCTTTCCAGGTATCTTCCAAAAAATGGGTGATCACCGCTTTCTCAATTTGCTTCGATTCGGTCAGGCGTTCCTGAAGCATGCCGTTGAATTCTTTTTCCAACTCTTTGGCTCGCTCGGAGGTAATCACTCCCGATTTGATTAACGTTTCTACGTAAATCGTTCGCGGATTGGGATGCTTGGCAATGGTTTTATAAAGCTTGGGCTGGGTAAAACGCGGCTCATCTCCTTCGTTATGTCCATATTTTCGGTAGCAAAGCAAATCGAGAAAAACATCTTGGTTGAAACGCTGACGAAATTCTACGGCGGTTTTCATGGCCAGTACCACCGCTTCTACATCGTCTCCATTAACATGGAAAACCGGCGACAAAGTAACTTTGCCAACGTCTGTACAATAGGTACTGGAGCGTCCGTCTTTGTAATTGGTGGTGAAGCCCAGTTGGTTGTTGACCACAATATGGATCGTTCCACCTGTGCGGTAACCGTCTAGCTGTGCCATTTGCACCACTTCGTAAATGATGCCTTGCCCAGCTATTGAGGCGTCTCCATGAATCAAAACCGGGATGATTTTATTTTCATCCTTAAGGTAGGTGTCGATTTTGGACCGTACGATGCCTTCCACCACCGGATCTACCGCTTCAAGGTGCGAAGGGTTTGGAGCCAGGGTTACCTGTACCTTTTTACCTTCGTTGGTTTCTACTTCCGAAGAAAATCCAAGGTGATATTTTACATCACCATCAAAGAGGTTGTCTTCGTATTCTTTGCCTTCGAATTCACTAAAAATGTCTTCGTAGGTTTTGTTTAAGGTATTGGCCAGTACATTGAGGCGTCCCCTGTGCGCCATCCCAATTATTACTTCTTCTACGCCTGCGGCAGAACCGTTTTCGATGACCACATCGAGGGCAGGAATCAAGGATTCTCCTCCTTCAAGTGAAAAACGCTTTTGACCTACAAATTTTTTGTGGAGGAAGCTCTCGAAGGCCACCGATTGGTTGAGCTTGTCCAGAATCTCCTTTTTCTGTTCAATGCTGAAACTCGGGAGGTTTTTGCTGGTTTCCATGCTTTTCTGCAACCAGTTAACAATGTCTGGATTGCGGATGTACATGTATTCTACACCGATGGAGTTGCAATAAGTTGTTTGCAGGTGCTCCACAATGTCTTTCAACTTGGCTGGTCCTATGCCAATGGCAGTGCCCGCCTGGAAAACCGTGTCCAGGTCGCGTTTGTCCAACTCAAAATTTTCAATGTCGAGAGTAGGGGCGTACTTTCTCCTTTCCCGAACAGGGTTGGTCCGCGTGAAGAGGTGTCCCTGAGCACGGTATCCGTTGATCAGGTTGATGACATTGAACTCTTTTTGGGAAAATTCGGAGATTGCTCCGTTAGATTCGAAGTTTTGGGAGGAGAATTCGAAACCTTCGAAGAACTTTTTCCACCCGAAATCTACAGATTCTGGGTCGTTTCGGTATTGGTCGTACAGGTCTTCGATTGCACTAACATCCCCATTGCTGAGGTAAGAGAATTTATCCATTTTCAGGCTGCCGATTTGAGCTGCACAAAGCTACAAACTTATGTCATATTGGAAGCTATTGGGCAGAATTGTCACGCTCGCCAGATTGACGGAAATAGTTTCGAATGACGACCTTTTTAAGTTCTCTTTCCAATATCAGGTGAGCAAGTCGCTGCGAGGCATCTCCTTCACCAGGATAAAGTAACTCTCTGCGAATCACTTTTTCGCTCAAGTCAATACGATAGAGCAGTTGGAAAAGCCTTTGATGATTTTTTTCCATCAAGTAATTGAGGATCGGAATCAACTGGTCAGTTAATTCCTGATAGGCAGTATCCGGATTTCCCGAAAACCGTACTTCTTCCCCATGGGCTCCAAGATCTTTAATTACCTGATCTGCTGTTTGCTGAACCAGCTCAAGGCGCCTTTGGTAAGCCGATAAATCACTCAGTTGCAGTCCGCTCAGTTCCAAAACAATACTGTTCTACCTTTGTTGATTGCAAAACTAAGTTTTCCGCCCAAGTACAAACCAAATCTATGAGCAAGATCTTATTGACCGGTGGAACCGGATTGATCGGCAGCCGATTGGCATCAATGCTGCAAAGTGCGGGGCATGAAGTTACGGTTGTGAGCCGTAATCCCACCAAAGTGCACGGTTATCCGGCCATTGGTTGGGACGAATTGAGCAATGGAGCGATGGAAGGAACCGAAATCCTTATTCATTTGGCGGGTGCTGGTATTGCAGACGAAAGATGGACTCCTAAGCGCAAAGAAATCATTATCAAAAGTCGCAGTGAAACGGCAGCTCAGTTGATGGCAGCTGCCAAGGCAATGAAGACTCCCTTGAAGCAAGTCTTGGCAGCCTCGGCTATTGGTATTTATGGTATGGTGACAAATGATCATTGGTACACCGAAGAAGATCAGCCTCACGATGGATTCGTGGCTCAAACCACCCGAATTTGGGAAGAGTCAACGACTAAGTTTCGGGAAGAATTGAAGATTCCAACCGCTCAAATTCGGATTGGGGTAGTGTTGGCTAAGGAAAGCGGGGCGTTGCCGAAAATAGCAGGTCCAGTGAAATTTGGGGCTGGTGCAGCTTTGGGCAACGGCAAACAATGGATTCCATGGGTGCACATCGAAGACATTTGTCAGGTATTCATGTGGGCCTTGAAAGAAGGAAAAGACGGAATCTACAACGGTGTTGCTCCCCTTCCGGTAACCAATGACGAAATGAACAAAGTCATTGCCAAGGTACTCGGGCGACCCTATTTTTTACCCAATGCTCCGGCATTTGTTATTCGGGCAGTATTTGGAGAATTGGCCCAGTTGGTATTGGAAGGTAGTCGGGTATCTGCGGAAAAAGTGCAGCAAGAAGGATTTCAATTTCAGTATCCAAATCTTGAATTGGCGCTGAAAGAAATTTACCAGAAATAATGCTTCCGTTTAATGTTCGCGCACCATTAAACGATCGGTGAAATCGCGCAATCCAGCCTTGCCTGTTTCATTGACTGAAATGGCGGCTAAGCAATCCAGGCCACGTTGGTAGTAGCGATCCATTTCCGAGCGGGCAAATTCCTTCACGTTCAATCGGTCGTAAATACCCGTAACCCCTGCCACCTTGGCCTCAGGCTTGGGGTCCGTTGCATCGATCCAGTTTTGCAGCTCGGTTAAAGTTTCCCCTTCGGCCAATTCCAGTGCTTTTAGCAGCAGAAAGGTTTTTTTATTGCTCAGAATATCACCACCAATGCGTTTGCCAAATTTCTCTTTATCGCCGTATACGTCCAGGATATCGTCTTGCAGTTGAAAAGCAACGCCCGTGTGGTAACCAAAATCGTAGATCATTTGGGCGTCTCTTTCAGAAGCTCCACCAATAATGGCTCCCATTTTGAGGCTTGCACCTAACAAAACGGCCGTTTTTAGACCAATCATGGTAAGGTAGTTGCCAATGGCCACCTGATCAGCCGTTTCAAAGTTCATGTCCATTTGCTGGCCCTCACAAACCCCAATGGCACAAGCATTGAATTCTTTCAACAAACTGGGCAAGAACTCTGGCTCACATTGCATCAGGTGTTGATAAGCAATTACCAACATTACGTCTCCGGAGAGGATGGCGATGTTGGGGTTCCACTTTTCATGTACTGTGGGTTGGTTTCTACGCAGTGGGGCCTGGTCCATGATGTCGTCATGGAGCAAGGTGAAGTTGTGGAAAATCTCCACGGCCAATGCCTGAGGAAGGCTCTTGAGGGGTTGGTCGGAGAAAATCTCGCATCCCAGCAGCACCAGCAAAGGGCGCATGCGCTTGCCTCCTAACGAAAGTATGTAGCTAATGGGATCGTAGAGTTCCTGCGGGTCTCGTTCGAAGGTAAGTTGCTCGATGGCTTCCCTGAGTTGCGTTTGTAGCTGTTGCAAAGAGGAGGTGCTGGTCGAATTCAAAGTAGGAAGGTTTATAAGTTCGATTTAAAGCAAGCCCAACAAATAATTGCCATATCCACTTTTTAGCAAAGGTTCGGCCAATGCCTTAAGCTGTTCTTTGTCGATAAAATTCATTCGGTAAGCAGCTTCCTCAATGCATCCGATTTTCAATCCTTGCCGCTCTTCAATTACTTGTACAAATTGCCCGGCCTGCATGAGGCTGGCAAAAGTGCCCGTATCCAGCCATGCAGTACCACGGTCGAGGATGGATACCTCCAGTTTTTTTCTGCTCAGGTATTCTTTGTTCACATCGGTGATTTCGTACTCTCCACGTGCACTCGGCTGCAGATTTTTGGCAATCTCAATCACATCGTTGTCATAGAAATAAAGTCCAGGCACCGCAAAGTTCGATTTGGGTACTTCGGGCTTTTCTTCGATGGAAATGGCTTTTCGATTCTCGTCGAATTCCACCACTCCGTAGCGTTCAGGATCAGATACGTGATAGGCGAAAACAATGCCTCCATCTGGATCGGTGAGCGTTTGCAGTTGTGGTGCGAGGCCTGTGCCGTAGAAAATATTGTCCCCGAGAATGAGGGCCACTTTGTCGTCTCCGATAAACTCTTCTCCGATTACAAAGGCTTGTGCCAAACCATTGGGCTCCTCTTGTACAGCATACTCAAACTTGCAGCCCAATTGAGCACCATTGCCCAAAAGCTGGTAAAATTTTGGAACATCGCTCGGCGTAGAAATAATGAGTATTTCTCGCATTCCCGCTTGCATGAGCAAAGAGAGCGGATAGTAGATCATCGGTTTGTCAAATACCGGGACCAATTGTTTACTAACTGCACGAGTAAGTGGTGCGAGTCGGGTTCCTGCTCCACCTGCCAGAATAATTCCTTTCATGATTGTGAAGATTTAGCCGGATCGTTTTCCGACGAAGAATTGACGGGGGCAGAAGTTGGGGGCGAAGCACCCAAGTCTTTTTGAATGGTTAAGCTTTCCAGATCGATGTCCTCTTCTTCGTTCATCACCTCAAGAAAGGGTTCCCGCATGGCCTTCACCGTGTTGGCCTGATGAAAGGACATGAGGAAGGTAGGCAGCAGTACCAAGTTGGCCAACATTGCCACCAGTAGTGTGAAGGAAACCAAAACACCTAATGCCATTGTGCCTCCAAACTCAGAAGAATCAAATACCGAAAAGCCAAAAAACAGGATGATGGAAGTGTAGATCATGCTTACCCCAATCTCTTTCAAGGCCGCATTCACCGCTTGTCCAATCTCTCCATTGTAAAACTTAAGTTCCTGCCGGTATTTGGCCAAAAAGTGAATGGTATCGTCCACCGAAATACCAAACGCGATGCTGAAGACCAAAATGGTAGAAGGCTTAATGGAAATGCCAAAAAATCCCATACAAGCTGCAGTAAGCAATAATGGAATCAAGTTGGTAATCAACGAAACCAAAATCATCTTCAATGACCCGAAAAACAAGGCCATGATGAGTGCTACCATAAAAATGGCAATGGAAAGGCTTATAAACAGGTTTTTAACCAGATAGTTGGTACCCTGTAAAAACACAACACTGGAACCCGTAAGCGTTACATCAGTGATTTGCTCATCTATCACCTCATTGAATGCTGATTGGAAACCTGCATTATTTTGGAGATCAAGGAGTTTTTCCAGGTCTTTCACCGTAGCGCTTTGCTTGGCCTTATCGTCTACCAACTTCTTGACCAAACTGCGCTTCATTCCGGGAAACCGTTGCCAGAGGGCCAACAGTGAAGAATCGGTGGAAGCAGTAGAGTCAGCTTTGTAATTAGCTACCAGGCTGTCCAAAAGTGGGCGTTGCGGATTGAAAATAGAATCGATCCGTGGGTTCAAATCCTCAATAAGGCTGTCCATTTGCAAGGTGCCAACGTCTGCCATTTTCAGACTAACCCGAGTTACCTGTTGCGTACTGTCCAGAAAATCGTCGAGCACATTTTCATTGCTTCCAGCATCTTCGAAATACCGTTGAAAAAAAGTACGCTCCCGATTGCTAATCAAACTGTATTTCTCGGGCTTACCGTTATAAAACGCCTGCCGGGTAAACTTTAAGCCTTCTACTACAGAAATGGGCTTAGAAAATTGGGGGTATTCCGCAAAAAGCAGCTGCATTTTATCAATGCGCTTGAGCATTTTACTGTTGGTTGCCCCGTTCTTCTTTTTGGTATCAATCGCCACCTCAAAAGGCATAATGCCTTTGTAGTTGCTTTCAAAAAACCGCAGGTCTTGGGTTACCGGGTGATAGGCAGGCAAATCGTCCACCATATTGCCAGTAGTTTGTACGAGACTCACTCCGTAAATACCCAAAGCCACTAACACAGCGGTTATTCCATAAACCAGTTTTCGGCGATAGGTCACGGTATCTACCAGAATTTTCACCACCCGTTTTACCCAACCTTTGTCCAAATGGGCGGTAAGTCGGGCACGAGGTGGGCCTAAAAAACTAAATACTGTGGTAATTAGCAGCAACGACAGCACAAACAACATCATGATGTTCATGGAGGCTACTAACCCAAATTCGACCAATACTTCGCTTTGAGTAAAAATGAAGGTGAGAAAACCTATGGCCGTGGTAGCGTTTGTGATGAAAGTAGCTTTTCCAATTTTTTGGACTACCCGACCCAACGCTTTGGCTTTGTCGCCGTGGTTTCTGAATTCGCTATGGTATTTGTTGATCAGGTAAATGCAATTGGGAATACCGATCACGATTACCAACGGAGGGATGATGCTGGTGAGGATGGTGATTTCAAAATTGAACAAGGCCATAGAACCCACACTCCAAATCACTCCAAGGATGACCACCAGCATGGAGACCGCCACCGGCTTGATGGAGCGGAAGAAAAGGAGCAAAATCAACACCGTAACGACAATGGCCAAAATCACGAACATTTGAAGCTCCTCCTTGACCAGTTTGGTGATTACTGTGCGGATGTAGGGCAATCCTGAATGCCGCAGAGCGATACCTTGCGAATCAGAAAACTTTTCGGTTTCTGCCAAAACCAGGTCGAGCAAAGGACCTCTTTCTTCAGAATTGAATATGGCATTGTTGAGGGAAACCGCCATTAGCGTGGTGGTGTCATTGAACAACAAACCTTGGTAAAAAGGCAGGTTTTCTACAATTTTGCGCACCGAGTCGAGCTCGGAGGTGGTACTCAATGGTCGCGTCACTACGGGTGCCACATCAAAGCGGCCCATCGAGTCATTTTTGTGCACGTTAATGACGTTCGCAGCAGATAAAACTGTATCGACTCCAGAAATTTTGTTGATGTTTTGGCCCAGCCTAAACCATGCGTTGAACAATTCCAGAGAAGTAAAGGGATTGCGATCCAGACCCACCACGAAAACCGTGGTCTCGGTTTTGAAACGCTCGGAGAAATCTTCGTAAGCCACATAAATTGGATCATCCTCAGGCAACATTTTGGGCAATCCGTAAAATAATTTCACGTCCTGCGCCTTGTACGCCATAAATACGGTAGTTATGGCAAGAAATACCAGAACCGCAATACGGTATCTAAGAATGAATTTTGCAATGAGGGCCCACATACACCAGAGGTCAACCTGGGTTTGCACTGTGGGCAAAACCCGGTTGTAAAGCGCGAAAATCGCCGTTTAAGTGGACAAAAATCGAAAAATTAATCGATTCTGTCCCTATGCATTGCGCCACATTTCAACTACTGTAGCAGATTCCTTTTTCATTTGGCCCAGGTTTTGTTTATTGGGGTGTGCCATGAAGTCCATTAAGATGCTTTCTTACATCAACCGATGTTGGGTTTTTCTCATACCCGCACTGCTGATTTTAGCTGCCTTTCGTCCGGCTCCGCAGGTGTCAGCAATAGACGGCTATTCTACTCAAGGAGCGGCTTCGGCTTATGCACCACTCATTCCAGAACACACTCCGATCAAGTTTGTAAGAACGGTCTTTCACATCATGCAGCGAGACGACGGCAGTGGTAATTTTCCCGATGATTCTGCCAGCCGACAGTGGCTCACTTATTTATACCACAATCATTCGAGCGATGCTATGGGCGATTTACGGCCTATGAACTTACCCACAGCGTCCCCGTATATCCGCGACAGCCGAATTCGATTCCAGTTGGAGGGCATTTACTTTCATCAGGACGATTACGGTTGGAACATGGCGCACGACTCTCACCAGATGGGTGAAAAACTCTACAAAAAGTATGTTTTGGACGATCCAGGAACGGTTTATCCTCAATCGGCCATTCACATTTTTATTGGTGGTCAAGGTTCCAGTCACGGCCGGGCTAGTGGCATCGCCAGCGGTAAATGGATTTTGGTGAGTTCTGTTTACAAAAAATACCTTCAGGGCAATCACTGGATTCCCGCAGGTTTGTTGCGGCATGAGTTGGGTCATTCTTTGGGGCTTATCCATACCTGGAATGCTCCCGATCGGTGTGACGATACGCCACTAAATGCTGGCTGCTGGAACGTGAATGAACCGGCCAAGCCCGAATGTGCCACGCCTTCCAACAATGTGATGGATTACAACGCTTGCCAGTGTGCCCTTACCGCTTGCCAAATGGGGCGGATGCACCAGGCGTTGATGGGTAAATTTGGCAAAGTAGACAATGTTTTGGTAACTGATTTCTGTAGAAGGGTAGATCCACTATTGACCATCAATTCGGGTGATTCGGTGGTATGGGTAGCCGACCGCTATCTCAAAAGTGATTTGCGCATTGAGCCAGGGGCTACCCTTGTCGTCCAGGGAGCGATTGGAATGCCGCGGTCTTCACGCATCGTGGTGCGGCCAGGAGGAAGGTTGATTGTCGAAAATGGTCGACTTTTTCAACCCTGCGGTGGGCAATGGAAGGGAATAAAACTGGTGAAAGGAAAACGCCAGGGTAAGCGTGTTATGGGCTCCTTAGAAATTACCGGGAAGGGCAAAGTGGAGCACACCCGCTAAGCCTCAGGATTTTAAAATCACAAATTTTTGTGTCGACAATAGTTTGCCATTGGCTTCAAGGGTCAGAAAATAATGCCCATCGTCTAATTCAGTCAGGTCGGCTTTCAGCTTTTGTTGGCCTTTGGTGTGGGGTTCTTTGATCAATGTGGCAACTTCAGATCCCAAAATATCAAACACCTTTACCGTTACCGTTGCGTTGGAAGATAATTCAACTGGAATAAAGAGGTGGTTTTTGGCAGGAATAGGATAAACGGTTTCTACTTTATCCGATAAAGCACTGTTTGAAGTTCCTGAGGTAGGATCAGCTATTTGTCCAATGGACAATTGGCAACAACACATCAACAAGAAGGCTAAAAGAGTGGAAGAGTAGCGGTGAAGCATCTATAAGCAGGTAGAATTAATTCAATATCCATAAAAGATAGCTTGAATTTGCTTGATTACCAAATTTAGCCTTACAATTCACTGAGTTTTTTGGACGCTCTTTCGGCGTAAAAACCGCCAGCTTCTGAAATTTTCACCATGATGGTTTTAGCTTCCTTGCGCTGTCCGATCTTGAGGAAAGCCAGTGCTTTATACCATTCCGCTTCCTCGTCGAAATACGATTTTTGAAGGCGGGAAATTTGGTCGAAAAAAGCTATTGATTGTTCGTATTGACCCAAATTGAAATAGGACAGTCCTCCATAAAACAAGGCGTTCTCATCTTCTGGGAAGTGCTTGAGAATTAAGTTGAATTTTTGAAGTGCCTTGCGGTACTTTCCTGCTTTTAATCGAAAAATACCCAACTCCAATACATCGTTGTAGGAGTACTGGAAAGTGAGCACTTCTGGCTGCCTTTTTTTGGCCTGCTCCGAGTTAGCATACTGAGGAGGTGTACTACCCGAAGTTACTTGCGCTACCTGTATGGTATTGTCTCTTTCAGCGTAGTCTACCGTCTTGTATTGTTCGATGTATTTCAGTGGCGGCACTTCTTTGGGAGTAGCAGGAATATTGGTTCTTTCCAAGGGAACTTCTGCAACCGGAAGCGTAGGGGCAGGTGCTACGGGATCAGTCTTTCGCTCAAGGATTTCTGAGGTAGTGTTTTCAACCTGGGTTGAATTTTCAGTCATCACAGGTTCGACTGCTTTATTTTCAGTGTTGGGAGCAGCCATTTTCTGAGGTTCAAGAGTTGTTTCTTCTGTTATGGTTTCATCACTTTCCTGAACTTCTTCAGGAGCATTCCGAATGAAATGCTCTTTTGAAATTTTTTCTGGGCTAATTTCTGTTTCTGAAGCCATGAGCGGCTCTATCGGGTCGGTCTCAACCACCTGCCAGGTGATGAAGCCCAATAAAATAGCAGCAAAACCCGCTCCAAGCCACCATTTGGCACCTTTGAAAAGGGAAGTACCCGAACCTCCAGCCATGGCTATATGCTGCGCCTCAGAGCGAAGTTCTTCGATCGCGGAAGCAGACACGGGCACCAGAGCAAACCCCTCTACAGCATCTTGGCAAAGGGGGCAATCCAGCAGGTGGCGCTCCAAGGCATGTTGCGCCTCTGGTGCCAAAGTCTGTTGGGCATAGGCCCTCAGTTGGTCGCCATCCGGGCAAGAGCCAGGTTCAAAAAGAGTTATTTGCGGTGTAGGATTCATGATTTTTCGTCATAAATATCCGGAGGTTACGCTTGCCGTTTTGCAGGTAACTTTTCACTTGCTTTAGGCTGTAGCCAGTTATTTCAGCTACTTCGGTGTAACACTTTTTCTGAAGGTAAAACAAGTCGATGCATTCGCGCTGGGGCGGCTTGAGCTGTTGCATAGCGCTTTCCAACTGGTTTAAAGATTGCTCCCGGGCTTCTGCCTCGGCGATTCCGTCTCCAAACGCAGGGGATTGTTGCATCTCAGCTTCCAATCGTTCTTGTTTTTTGCGCTTGCTCTTTTGTTCCCGAAGGGCCATCAGGCACTGATTTCGGGCCACCTGGAAAACCCAGGAGCGAAAGTTTTGAACTTCGTGACGATGAAGCTCTTTCACCAACTTTTCAAACAATTGAAGCACAGCATCTTTGGCCTCAGCTTCGTTTTCCAGGTATTTTAAACACAATCCAAACAAGGAACCAGCATAGCGGTCAAAAAGCTGAGCCAGCGCTTGCTGGTCAGCTTTTTGCCGGTAACGATTTACCAGTACCTCGTCGGCAATTGGACTGTCTTTTCTGGAAGTTACGAAAGCCATTCAGTTGCTTCAGAAATATATAAACATCATCCTCCGGATGTAAGTCAATTAGCGTTGTCTCGCATTGTAAAGTTCGAAGAAACTTTTGGTTTCTACGATAACAGCTCCCCCAATCAGGTCGCCGTAGGCGGCAGGCACTCCTCCGGTATACACCGTTAAAGAGCCAATGGCGGTAGAGGGAACACCCAAACTACCGTCACGGGTTTTTACCCCGTCCACAAAATATACCACCGAACCCGCACGGGCACCACGGAAATAAACCGGTTGTCCTTCATCTTGCTGGTAAACACCCGGAGTTGTACTGGCAATCAGGGCGCCAGGGTTGCGCATTTGTGGGCTTTTTTGAATTTCTGCTGCCAGAATGGTCATGGCAGTAGGATCTTCTGCATTTATAAGTGGAACTCTGTGGCCTGTAATAACCACAGGAGGCAGACCTACTCCTGAAACCAATTCAGTAGCTTCCATTCGCGTAATTTTATCTGGGTTAACCCGAATATTTTCAATTACTCGTTTTTGGTATCCCACATAAGAAATAGCGAGGCTGTAGAGACCCGCCTCTAAAGGCTTGATGATAAACCGTCCTTCGATGTCGGTGGTGACCCCTGTGGTCACGCCCATGTAGTCATAAGAGACATTGGCAAACGCGGCCGGAACCAATTGGCCATCTTCATCCAAAAATACCTGCCCCTGGATGGCACCGGTGCCCGCCCAGGCAAAAATGGCGATCAGGAGGGCAGCGCAGGTTAAACTAAATTGCTTCATACTTCAATTGTTTTTAGTTGTTCGTCAGGCACATGATCAAGCGTCTGTAGGTAGGATGATATTGGCTTAACAATTCCATAAAAAAAATTTGAACTTACCTTTGATAGGCAATGCAGCCCCTTGAAAGAATGCGCGCGATAGCGGTATTCGCCATCATGATGTCGGCCTTTTATGCCGTAGTTGGGTGGTGGCTACCTCCTCCGTTCTGGACCGAACAGGCCGATCGGGCCTTGGCACACATTCCCTGGATTGACGAGGAGCGATACTGGTCCAAAGATGAATTGGAACTCACCGGAGATTCCATACATGGAGCACCCGTTTATCGGGCTACCTTGCATACGCCCTACCTAACCATCGATGCCATATATCCGGCAATGGCAGGTCCTTTATCAGTACACTTTTTCCGTTTTGCCGATTGGAACCTCGATGATCGGGTTTGGATTACACGCTATGCCGTAACTTCTGAAGGCGATGATTTGCCGGTTGGCAGCGAGAATGAGTGGATCGGCAGAAATAATCTGGACTGTAACACGGCAGAGTATTATACTGGTTTTCAACTGCCCTACAGGGTGATGGAGCCAAGTACACCCTTGTTCACGCTTTCACAAGGACAAACTGATTTTTCTTTTCCTGAAGGCTTTGGCCTGCCATTTGACCCTAAAATGACTTTGTCTTCCACGGCTCAGGTTCTGAACCACAACCAGCCTGAGCCAGGGCTGAAAGTACGTCAGCGCATCTCAATTTTTTTCGTTCGAGACAAGGACTTGCAGCAACGGTTTCGACCACTTTACCAGCGTAGTTTGGCCTTGATGGTGCCTGTTGGGCTTAATGCAGATGTCAAATTGGATTCAAATATTACCCAGTGTCTTCCTTCGGGGCTATTGCGGTCTCGCCCGCGAATCAATTTAAAGGGACAACGAATAACTGATCATTGGGTGTTGCCAGTAGGGCAGGAGGAAAGGCGTTTTAAAGTCACTGATGCACTGCAATTGACGCAGACGGCTGACGTGCATGCCTTAGGTGTTCATGTACACCCTTATGCAGAGGAACTTACTTTTCGCGACCATACAATGGATACTGTGCTTTTTAAATCCAAAATACAATCAGGAACAGAAGGCATTGGATTAAAAGAAGTGCAATACAAAGTAGATGTGGTTGGTTCCAAGGTGTATCCCGACCACGAATACGAATTGGTCTATAGAGGAAACAATGTTTCGGGGCGATCACAAGACATGATGGCGGTATTACTGGTCTATCTTTACGACTCCGAACTGGACCATCTTTTAAAAATAAGGACGGGTTCTTAAAGCTCCTCAGCAACTACTTCTTTCACCTCGGGCATCATTTGGTTGAAAAGACCTTGAATGCCTTGCTTCAGGGTAACCGTTGAGGAGGGACAACCGGAGCAAGCTCCACGTAGTACCACCGTAAGCACACCTGTCTCCACTTCAAACGATTTAAAGTGAATGGCACCACCATCGCCTTCCACGGCGGGGCGGATGTATTCTTCGAGAATATTGACAATTTTTTCCTCCCGTGCATTGGCAGGAGTAGACTCTAAAGGAATGAAATTCTCTTCTTCTTGCGAAGAAGCATGTTGTGTAGTGGAAGGTTGCTGGTTAAATACCGCTTTTCCCGAAACCAGGTATTGCGTAATGTATTCACGAACTTCCAGCATAATGTCTTCCCACTCCACCAAATCGTTTTTGGTCAGGGTAATGAAGTTGGAAGCAATGAAAATTCCTGAAATAAAGGGAAAGTTAAACAGGCGTTGCGCCAAGGGAGAATCCATGGGTTGATCCGGGTCTGTATATTCTACGGTGGCTCCATTTTCAACCAACAGTTTGTCGGCCACAAACTTCATAGTGGAAGGGTTGGGCGTCATTTCGACATAAACTGTAACGGGTATTTTCTTGGTTTCCATAAGTTCCCTGTTTGTGCAAAGTTACCTTAGTACAATCGAATCGCGTGCAACTTTTTGTAACCAACTAACGTTTCATATTTTTGTTGTGTTGAAAGCCTGGATTAAATACGGAACTACTTTGATGCTGGTCGTCCTCCTGATGGCGGGCACGTTCAAGGTTACTGTATTCACCATGAGTTGCCACTTTTCTGGTAAAACCATGGCTGAGTTATCTCCCATTACCCATTGTCTGGGTAATGAGTCTACGGAAGGGCCTGTTTTCAAAACGCACTGTTGTGACTTTGCGCAATTCGGAGTTTCTACCGACGAAAATTATTTGCCAACCCAGTTTGCTTTCGATCTGGACGCCGATATAGCGTGGGTTGCCCAGAAACCAGTAGAATATATTTCTGCGTTTTTACATTATCTGCACCACACCTTTCAGTTTGCAGACCTTCCCCCTCCAAACATCTTAGCACCTACTACTGCACAATTGCAGGTCTTTTTGGTTTGAATCGAATGCAAGATTGGTGGTTGACCAACCGCTTGAATCCTGTATTTCTTATTTCAAACCATATTTCACGTGTTACGATTTCTTGTTTTTATATTCATCATAGTCTGGTGCCCGGTAAAACTCTTAGCTCAAGAGGTTACAGGTACCGTAAATGCACCTGGGGATGTTCTCCTACCAGGAGCCAACCTAATGTGGTTGCACGATGGTTCTGGTGCGTCCACCAACGCCCAGGGAGAATTTACCCTGCCCTCTCCGGCTTCCTTTCCAGATACGCTGGTCATTTATTATATCGGTTATCAAAACGATACCAATGTCTTTCTTCAAGCGCCCACGGCTCCGCTCCAAATAAGTTTAATAGAAGGAGTGGCTTTGGACGAACTGGAGATTAGCGAAAAGGTACGGGCCACTCAATTGTCTACTCTTACTCCCAATTTGGTAGAGACCATTGGAGGTAAGGAGTTAGAAAAGGCAGCTTGTTGCAATGTATCAGAGAGCTTCGAAACCAATGCCAGTGTTGACTTGGCGGCTACCGATGCTGTTTCCGGCTCCAAAAAAATTAGAATGTTAGGCCTCGATGGGGTTTACAGCAGCTTGCTGCTTGAGAATATCCCCTGGATGACGGGCTTGCAAGCTTCCACTGCCTTTAACAAGGTGCCCGGAACTTGGGTAGATGGCATTCAGATCAGCAAAGGTGCGGGCTCAGTGGTCAATGGATATTCCTCCTTAACCGGGCAAATTAACCTACAGCTACTAGCACCCGATGAGGTGGAAGAACGTGTTTTTATCAACTTGTATGGCAATACCATGGGCCGTGGTGAGGCCAATGTACACTTGAACCAACGCTTCAGCGAAAAATGGAGCAGCTTGCTGTTGTTGCACGCCAGTGGCATGCAACAAAAAAATGACATCAACGACGATTTGTTTTTGGATGCTCCGCTGCGGGAAAGTTACCAGGTTTTAAACCGCTGGAAATACAAAGGAGA
>ERZ1740068.63-NODE-63-length-66645-cov-7.054948_pt1 | contig 66645 bp, 56 predicted proteins | sample MGYA00581735_ERZ1740068 | MGnify/ENA primary metagenome ERZ1740068 (study PRJEB43018, sample SAMN04849740) | marine metagenome | isolation source: floating plastic debris | place: Pacific Ocean | collected 2008-08-30 | study: EMG produced TPA metagenomics assembly...
CGTCAAATCGTTCTCGGCGAGTAAATGATTAGAAAGCCACATAGTTGCACAATCGATGAGCACGGCGTTGTCGCCACTGATCCCCGCCAGGGTACGACCTATCTCCACAGGCTCTTCAATCGTGCGCCATCCTTGCCCTCGAAGCTCTTGATGCCGCGCGATTTTATCTTCCATTTCGCTGTCGAAGGCCTGCGCCGTGGCCAAGTAAACACGCGGGCGACCTGATCCGATGACCAGCATTTCTGCGAAGGTCGATTTGCCTGAGGCCGCGCCTCCAAGGACAAGACTTAGGGATGGCAGCAACTTTTAACACCTTTTTAATGATCCGATGTGCTATACGATCCGTACCACTGATCACACGCGCCAAAAAGAGTGGACCGAAAGGTCCGACTGCCCATAGGGGGATGACCATGCCGTTGGACAGTGATCATTCAACAAATATGTCTCGCGTCGCAATGAAGGCGGAGCTGCTTGATGCTGAAACCGAGCAGCGTTTGGCTTACGCTTGGCGGGATCAAAGGGATGAAGAGGCTCTGCATCGGCTGATCACAGCATATATGCGCCTCGCCATTTCGATGGCGGCCAAATACAAGCGTTACGGCGCATCCATGAATGATCTGATCCAGGAAGCGGGCCTGGGTCTCATGAAGGCAGCGGACAAGTTTGACCCCGATCGCGGCGTTCGCTTTTCCACTTACGCTGTGTGGTGGATAAAAGCGTCAATCCAAGATTACGTAATGCGCAACTGGTCGATGGTGCGAACAGGCTCTACCAGCTCGCAAAAGTCGCTTTTCTTCAATATGAGACGTGTTCAAGCCCGTATTGAACGGGAAGCAATGGCCCGGGGTGAGGAACTGGACGGGCATCAGCTGCGTGAGATGATCGCGCATGAAGTTGGTGTTCCGCTGCGCGATGTTGAGATGATGGAAGGCCGTTTGTCTGGGTCTGACTTTTCGCTCAATGCAACGCAGTCGGTCGACGACGAAGGTCGTGAGTGGATTGATACGATTGAAGACGATGGTCCTCGTGGGGATGAGCTGGTTGAGGAAGATCACGACCTAAGCGCGCTTCGTGGGTGGTTGGGCGATGCCATGTCGAAGCTCAACGATAGAGAACGGTTTATCGTACGCGAACGAAAGCTGCGAGATGAGCCTAGGACCCTCGAGAGCCTTGGCGACGAGTTGAGCTTGAGCAAAGAGCGCGTGCGCCAGCTGGAAGCGGCGGCCTTCCAAAAGATGCGGAAATACTTGGAGCGTCACGGCTCGGAAGTCCATAATCTTTTGGTTTAAAAAGATGATTTGCATTCGAAGGTAAACCCGCGCCATCTTTGCGCGGGATTATTTTTGGCAAGAACTAAAATCTTCGTTTATCAAATTGCCGCATTCGCGTGATCTTGTGCCTATGCTCTGGCACGTTTAGGATCCTAACAGGACAAGCCGGAGCGCGCCCATGCTGGCATCCAAACGCATATTGCTGATCATCGGCGGCGGGATCGCGGCCTATAAGTCGTTGGACTTGATCCGGCGGCTTAGAGAGCGTGGCGCGTCTGTAACCCCGGTTTTGACCCGCGCGGGCACGGAATTTGTAACTCCACTGTCCGTTTCGGCCCTGTGTGGTCAGAAGGTTTTCCAGGATCTTTTTGACCTAACAGATGAAGCTGAAATGGGTCACATCGAACTGTCACGAAGCGCGGATCTGATTGTCGTGGCACCTGCGACGGCAGATTTGATGGCCAAGATGGTCAACGGTCATGCCAGTGATCTGGCCTCGACGCTTCTTTTGGCCACTGATACGCCGGTTTTGATCGCGCCGGCCATGAATGTGCGGATGTGGCAACACCCCGCGACACAGCGAAACATTGAGACGCTTCTCGCAGATGGCATTGCCTTTGTAGGGCCCAACGAAGGCGACATGGCGTGCGGCGAATATGGGCCCGGGCGCATGTCGGAACCCCTTGAGATCGTGTCCGCGATAGAGGCTCAGTTGGCTGATGGCCCGCTCAGGGGCAAAAAAATGCTGGTTACGTCCGGCCCCACCCATGAGCCGATTGATCCAGTGCGCTACATCGCCAACAGGTCATCCGGGGCACAAGGTACAGCCATTGCGAAGGCTCTTTCGGCTCTGGGCGCGGAGGTTGTCTTTGTTTCCGGACCGGCCGATGTGCCTGCGCCGAGAGGTGTCCAGGTGGTTCCCGTTGGGTCCGCGCGAGATATGCTTGCGGCGGTGCAACGTGCTTTGCCTGTTGATGCCGCCGTATTCGCCGCCGCCGTGGCAGACTGGCGCGTCGCGTCAGCTTCTGAGACGAAACTGAAAAAGTCACAGAACGGCCTGCCGAAGCTCGAGTTTGAAGAAAACCCGGACATTCTGGCCACGATCAGCCATTTGAACCGTGATCGACCCGAGCTTGTGATCGGTTTTGCCGCGGAAACAGATGATGTGGTGTCCCATGCCACCGTTAAACGCGATCGCAAGGGATGTGATTGGATTGTCGCCAATGATGTGCGACCAGAAACGGGCATCATGGGCGGATCGGAAAATGACGTGACGCTGATCACCAAGGACGGCGCGGAAGATTGGCCGCGAATGTCGAAGGATGCGGTTGCAAAACGCCTGGCAGACCGAATTGCAGCGGCATTGACGTGATGGGGCCGCTTTTGACAGAGATGCTAGATATATGAAGGCTGCGGAAACAGTCACGTTGGAGTGCTTTTGGGATGAGGGCGCCGATACCTCCCTGGGCTTGCCGCGCTATGAAACCGCAGGTGCTGCGGGCGCTGATGTGCGCGCCAATTTTTCCCATCGTGGCGCAATCATTCTTGCCCCGGGGGAACGTACGCTGGTGCCCACAGGGCTGCGCGTGGCTGTGCCCGACGGGTTTGAACTGCAATTGCGCCCCCGATCCGGGCTCGCGCTCAAACATGGGATTACCCTGCCGAACACGCCTGGAACGGTCGACAGTGATTATCGTGGCCCAGTGGGTGTGATTGTGCTGAACGCGGGACAGGAACCGTTTGAGATCACCCATGGCATGCGTATTGCTCAGATGATTGTCGCCCCGGTATTGCAGGCAGCTTTCCAGGCGGTGGATACTTTGGACGACACGGCGCGTGGTGTGGGTGGATTTGGCTCTACGGGGGTAGGCAGATGATGCTCGTCTTCGGTCTGGCGGCCGGGCTTTGGGGCCTGGGCGCCGCTCTGCGAACGCCGCAGCAGGCACGGTTGCTTATGATCGGGCTTTTGTGGGTCGGCGTGGTGTCCATGCATATCTTGCTTCCCGCAGGCCACCCGCTGCGCAATGCCACGGGTGGGTCTGCCGCGTTCTGGGTGTATTTCGCGATTTTTGTAGCCCTCGCCTTCAGCTACGGCAAAGGGGTTCATTTCCTCAAGGAAAAGGCAGACCGCAGAAATACGCCCGAGCAAAAGGGCCCCTTTTCAGAGGCTGAATTGGATCGCTACGCCCGCCACATCATGCTGCGTGAGATCGGTGGCCCAGGGCAGAAAGCCTTGAAAGATGCCAAGGTTCTCGTGGTTGGGGCCGGTGGTTTGGGATCGCCAGCGCTCTTGTTTTTGGGGGCTGACGGAGTGGGCCCGTGGTAAGATATAGATGACGCTCTGGTCGAGAACTCACCCCTTAAGCGTCAGGTGATCCACAGAGATAAAGATATCGGGCGGCCCAAGGTGCAATCCGCCTATGACGCTCTTTGCGCGCAAAACCCCAATATCGATGTGCGCAGTTACACGCGCCGTTTGACCGCAGAGATCGCCGAAGAGCTTTTCGCCGAATACGATCTCGTCCTCGACGGCAGCGATAATTTTGAGACGCGTTATCTGGTCAATGCCGCTGCGGTTGCCACCGAAACCCCGCTTGTATCGGGCGCGCTGTCGCAGTGGGAAGGGCAGTTGAGCTTGTTTGACCCCGCCAATGGTGGACCATGCTATGCTTGCGTCTTCCCCGAACCTCCCGCCGAAGGTTTGGCTCCGACCTGCGCTGAAGCAGGTGTGTTCAGCCCACTGGCCGGCATTGTGGGATGCATGATGGCGGCAGAGGCGATCAAGTATCTGGCCGAGGCAGGAGAAACGTTTCAAGGGCAGCTTTTGATCTACGACGCTCTTTACGGAGAAAGCCGCCGCATGAAGATCAGCAAGCGTGCCGATTGCCCGGTCTGTGGTGTCGTTGACGACGTCAAGAGTGCGTGATCAGGTTCGGTCGGCTGCGCCCGACCTTTCAATCACCCCTGCTGACCCTACGTTCTCGGCAAAGGAGATACCCATGGCAAACCCGCTTTTGGCCGACTGGGCCACACCGTTTGAAATTGCACCTTTTGATCGTGTCGAGGACGAGCATTTTGAACCCGCTTTTGAGGAGGCGTTGACGCTGGCTAAGGCGGATATTCAGGCCATCTCTGATAATCCTGAGCCGCCCAGTTTTGCCAATACTATTGAGGCTTTGGAACAGGCGGGAAAAGCTTTGGACAAAGTCCTGGCCGTGTTCTTTTCCGTCTCGGGAGCAGATACAAATCCAACGCGCCAAGCCCTTCAGCGCAGCTTTAGCCCGAAACTGGCGGCATATTCCTCAGATATCTATGAAAACAAAGCGTTATTTGAGCGTATCGAAAGCCTCTGGAACGCGCGCGATGCGCTTGATCTGTCCGACGAGCAACAGCGTCTCTTGATGCTCACGCGTCGGGGTTTTGTGCGCGCAGGTGCTGCTCTTTCTGGTGACGAGGCCGCGCGTATGCGCGTTCTCCGCGCACGCCTTGCTGAACTTGGCACGGCATTTACGCAGAACCTTCTGGCGGATGAGGCTGGTTGGTACATGGAGCTTTCGGAGGACGACCTGGAAGGTCTGCCGGATTTCGTGGTCGCTGCCGCACGGGAAGCTGGCCGAGAAAAAGAGGCCGGTGGTCCTGTGGTCACGTTGTCGCGGTCGATTATCGTGCCGTTCCTGCAGTTCTCCCCAAGGCGTGATTTGCGCAAAAAGGCATTTGAGGCGTGGGAAGCGCGGGGTGCCAATGGCGGAGAAACAGACAACAGAGAAATCACCGCAGAAGTCCTGAAACTGCGCGAAGAGCGCGCCAAGCTTTTGGGCTACGCAACATTCGCCGACTACAAGCTTGAAACCGAGATGGCCAAAACGCCTGAGGCGGTGCGCGATCTTTTGATGAAGGTCTGGGCGCCAGCCAAGGCGCGCGCGGACGCAGATGCGCAGGTGCTGACCGCGATGATGCGCGAAGACGGCATCAACGACGAGCTGGAGCCGTGGGATTGGCGCTACTACGCGGAAAAACGGCGCAAGGCAGAGCATGATCTCGATGAGGCAGAGCTGAAGCCATATTTGCAGCTGGAAAAGATGATAGAGGCGTCTTTTGCCTGCGCAAACCGTCTCTTCGGTTTGGAGTTCGCGCCGCTTGACGTGCCACTATACCATCCCGATTGTCGCGCGTGGGAGGTCACCAGAGATGGCGAGCATATAGCTGTTTTCATCGGTGATTACTTCGCGCGTGGGTCAAAGCGCTCTGGCGCGTGGTGCAGTGCGATGCGTGGACAGGCAAAAATGCCCAAGGTGCAAGGCCCCGTTGTGATCAATGTCTGCAACTTCGCTAAGGGCGATCCTGCGCTACTGAGCTATGATGACGCGCGCACGCTTTTCCATGAGTTCGGCCACGCCCTGCATCAGATGCTGTCTAACGTGCGATACGAATCCATCTCAGGCACCAATGTGGCCCGCGATTTTGTCGAACTGCCGAGCCAGCTTTATGAGCACTGGTTGGAAGTGCCGTCCGTGCTGGCGGAGTTCGCCACTCATACGGAAACAGGTGCGCCGATGCCTCAGGAGATGCTGGACAAGGTGCTGGGCGCAGCGACCTTCGATATGGGCTTTCAAACGGTCGAATACGTGGCTTCGGCCCTCGTTGATCTGGCATTCCATGACGGACCTGCGCCGAGCGACACCATGGCCCGTCAAGCGGAAGTGCTTACGGAGATCGGCATGCCAGGTGCCATTCGCATGCGCCACGCCACGCCGCAGTTTGCCCATGTGTTCTCTGGCGACGGGTATTCCAGCGGTTACTACAGCTATATGTGGTCTGAGGTGATGGATGCCGATGCATTCGCTGCGTTCGAAGAAGCGGGCAGTGCCTTTGATGAAGACAAGGCCAAAGCGCTTGAGACGCACATTCTTTCAACGGGTGGCTCGAAAGATGCCGAAGAGCTTTACCTTGCGTTCCGCGGTCGGCTGCCCGGCGTCGAGGCGTTGCTCAAAGGCCGGGGCCTTGCCGCGTGAAGGCTAACGCACTCCCCTATCGCCCTTGCGCGGGTGTGATGCTTATCAACCGGTCGGGTGAGGTGTTTGTCGGGCAACGCAAAGACAGCGATGTGCCGGCATGGCAGATGCCGCAGGGTGGGATTGATGCCGGCGAAAGCCCTCGGGACGCCGCTCTGCGCGAGTTGGAAGAAGAGACCGGTGTTTACGCCGATCTTGTGACGGTCGAGGCAGAGACAGGGGACTGGGTGCGGTATGACCTGCCTGAACATCTTCTGGGCAAGGTCTGGAAAGGCCGGTATCGCGGGCAGGAGATGAGGTGGTTTCTGATGCGCTTCCATGGGACGGATGCGGATGTGAACATTGCCACCAAGCATCAGGAATTTTCAGAGTGGCGATGGCTGCCAGCGGCGGAGCTGTCTGCGAATATCGTGCCGTTCAAACGCGCGGTTTACGATCAGGTTTTGGTGGAATTTGCCGATTTTTTATGAGATCTGGGCAGATTTTTGAGATTGGAGGCCCTGGGGGCTCTGCCCCCGCCCGCTGCGCGGTCTCCCCCGGGATTTTTTGAGCCAGAAGATGCAACAGGGTGGTGCTGTTGCCGGAGCGCGCGCAGAAAAATCCAAAAGGGTGTCAATCAGACTCCAAATAAGAACAAAAGGTGAATATAGTGGCCGAGTCATGTTCACCGAGTTGTCGATCACGTCGAATTTCACCTTTCTCACCGGGGCGTCCCACCCCGAGGAGTACATGAACCGTGCGGCCCTTCTGGGGATGGAGGCGATTGCGATTGCCGACGACAATTCGGTGGCCGGGATCGTGCGGGCTCATACCGAGGCGCGCGCGATCGCGCGCATCGTCAGGGAACGGCGCGCGTTCGATGCGCTGCATGGCCCTATCGGCCCGCCTGCGCCCAAGGGCACTGAGCCGCCGAGATGGGCGATCGTCCCGCATCTTATCCCGGCCGCGCGGATTCAGCTGACGGAAGGGGTAGAGATCACTGCGCTGCCCAAGACCCGTGTCGGTTGGGGACATTTGTGCCGTTTGATCAGTCGCGGGCGGCTGCGGGTGGAGAAAGGCACGTGTCAGCTGGGCCTTGCCGATGTGATGGAATGGGGCGCGGATATGGTTCTGCTGCTGCACCCGCCGGAGCGCGGCGTGACTGACGCATGGCGCGCCCATGCCACCCGCTTGACCCGGAAATTTGGCGCGGATCTGCACCTGCTGATGGCCCCTGTCTATGACGGGCAGGATGTGGCGCGGTTTGATCGCCTGGCCTGTTTGGCAGAAGAGCTGAGGCTGACCAGTGTGGCGTCGGCGTTGCCTGTGATGCACCACACCCGCCGTCGCCGCCTAGCGGATGTGCTGACGGCGATCCGTCAAGGCTGTCGTGTGGAGGAATTGGGCCGGGCCGCCCTCGCCAATAGCGAACAGCGGCTGCGCTCAGAGCCGGAAATGCTGCGCCTTTTTCAGGGGCATGAATGTGCTGTGCATCGGGCGGGGGAGATTGCCGAGAGCCTCACCTTTTCGCTTGATGAGCTGCGCTATGAATACCCAAGCGAGCTTTCTGGCGATGAAACCGTCAGTGATCGGTTGCGCAGGCTGGCCTATGAGGGGTTGCGCTGGCGCTATCCAGGCGGTGCGAGTGAGCGCGTGCGCACAATGATAGAGCATGAGCTCGATCTCATTGGGCGGCTGAACTATGAGCCGTACTTTCTGACAGTGCATGACGTGGTGGCCTTTGCCCGGTCGCGTGGCATACTCTGCCAGGGGCGCGGATCTGCGGCCAATTCGGTGGTGTGCTTCTGCCTTGGCATCACCTCGGTCAGTCCTGAGATGGGTACGATGGTGTTTGAGCGTTTTGTCTCTGAGGCACGCGATGAGCCGCCCGATATTGACGTCGATTTCGAACATGAACGCCGTGAAGAGGTGATCCAGCACATTTATGAACGCTACGGTCGCGCACGGGCAGGGCTCTGCGCCACTGTGATCCACTATCGGGGCAAGCGTGCCATTCGTGAGGTGGGCCGCGCCATGGGGCTGAGCCAGGACACGATCGGCGCGCTGAGTTCGCAGCTTTGGGGCTTTTTCTCCAACGGCAATCTGGAGCGTCAACGGCTGCAGGAGATCGGCCTTGATCCCGATGACCTGCGCCTGCGCCAGACCATGGCGCTTGTGCATGAGATCGAAGGTTTCCCCCGGCATCTGAGCCAGCATGTAGGCGGGTTCGTGATGACCGAAGGGCGGCTCGATGAGCTGGTGCCGGTCGAAAACGCCACCATGGAAAACCGCACTGTCATCTGCTGGGACAAGGATGATATCGACGCGCTTGGCATCCTGAAGGTCGATGTTCTGGCACTGGGCATGCTGACCTGCATCCGCAAGGGCTTTGCCCTGCTAGAGCAGCATCACGGGTTGGATTACACGCTGGCCACACTGCCGGCGGAGGATCCGAAGGTCTATGACATGCTGTGCGAGGCTGACAGCGTGGGCGTCTTTCAGGTGGAAAGCCGCGCGCAGATGAACTTCTTGCCGCGCATGCGCCCGCGCACCTTCTATGATCTGGTGATCGAGGTGGCGATCATCCGGCCCGGGCCCATTCAGGGCGATATGGTGCACCCCTATATCCGTCGCCGCAACGGGGAAGAACCGGTGGAGTTTCCCTCTGACGAGCTGGGCCGTGTGCTGAGCAAAACGCTGGGTGTGCCGCTCTTTCAGGAACAGGCCATGCAGATTGCCATCATCGGCGCGGGTTTCACCCCGGAGGAGGCTGACCGGTTGCGCAGGTCGCTGGCCACCTTCCGGCGCTACGGCAATGTCAGCGATTTCCGTAAGCGCTTCCTGCAGGGCATGCTGAAAAACGGCTATGACGAAGACTTCGCCGATCGCTGTTTTTCCCAGATCGAAGGGTTCGGGGCTTACGGGTTTCCCGAAAGTCACGCCGCCTCTTTCGCGCTCTTGGTCTATGCCAGTGCCTGGATCAAGCGCCACCATCCTGGCATTTTTGCCTGTGCGCTGCTGAATTCCCAACCCATGGGCTTCTACGCCCCAGCCCAAATTGTGCGAGATGCGCGGGAACATGGGGTCACCGTACGCCCTGTCTGCGTGCAATCCAGCTATTGGGACAACGTGATGGAACCCGATGGTCGTGGCGGTCTTGCGCTCCGCCTGGGCTTTCGTCAGATCAAAGGCCTGGCCGAGGAAGATGCCACATGGATCACTGCTGCGCGCGGCAACGGATATGTGACGGTAGCCGATGTCTGGCGCCGCGCAGGTGTCTCGCCCCTGACGGTCACGCGGCTGGCCGAGGCCGATGCCTTTGCCGAGCTTGGTCTGTCTCGGCGCGAGGCGCTTTGGCAGGCGCGGGCCCTTGCCGGGGATAAGCCGCTACCGCTCTTTTCCGGGGATATGGATGGGGAGGGGATTGATGAACCGTCTGCACATTTGCCGAAAATGACGCTTGGCGAAGAGGTGGTGGAAGATTACGTGGCCATGCGTCTGTCACTCAAAGCGCATCCTCTGGCGCTCTTACGGGATGTGCTGACCCCAGCTGCGGCCCAATCCATCAACCGGTAAGATCAAAGCGCATGCTCTGCGACGGTACCCTTGTCCCAGAGCATGCGTCGCAGTCTTTACATGGAATCGAGCAGCGCTTCACCCGCTGAAAGCTCGCAAGTCCCGGGATTTTCATCCACCTGCAAAAGGTTCACTTTGCCATCTTCAACCAGCATCGCGTATCGCGACGAACGGTCGACAAATCCAACAGGTGGTGCAGAAAAGTTCATGCCGATTGACTTGGTAAACTCTGCCTCCGCATCGGCCAGCATCGTAATGCCCGCCTCTGTTGCGCCAGAGGCCTCACCCCAGGTCTGCATGATAAATGGATCATTCACAGCCACGCAGATGATCTCATCCACGCCCTTTTCCATAAGCGCGTCTTTGGTGCGGATAAAGCTTGGTACATGGGCGGAATGACATGTCGGTGTAAACGCACCAGGCACGGCAAAAAGCACAACTTTGCGCCCCTTTGTTTTGTCGGCGAGGCTCACCGTTTCGGGGCCGCTTTCGCCCATCACGATGAAAGTGGCGTCGGGCAGGGTGTCGCCTTGGGAAATCGTCATATCTGCGTCCTGATAGCAATTGTGTTTCGGATGTCGAAAGATATAGGCTCTGCGGCGGAATGCACCATGAAAAAGACCCAAGGGAGAGCGGACATGCCGGGTATCGTCGTTGTTGGGGCCGGTCAGGCCGGGGCGTCTGTTGTCGCTAAACTGCGAGCTCTGAACTATCAGGGAGAGATAACGCTCATCGGTGAAGAGCCCGCGCCACCCTATCAGCGCCCGCCGCTATCGAAAAAGTATCTTTTGGGTGAGATGGATCTTGAGCGTATGTATCTGCGTCCCGAAAGCTTTTACGCCGAGCAGAACATTGATCTGCGCCTGAATGAGGAAGTCACCTCGATTGTCCCAGGTGCAAAAGAAGTAACAACCACCAACCATACTATTGAGTACGACCATCTTGTGCTCGCCACCGGATCTGTCCCTCGCACGCTTCCGGCAACCATGGGCGGGGATCTCGATGGGGTGTATCTTGTCCGCGGCTTGGCTGACGTGGATGCCATGGCGCCTGAGTTCAAAGAAGGTGCGCACGTGCTGATCGTTGGCGGTGGCTATATCGGGCTCGAGGCTGCCGCTGTCGCGGCCAAGAAGGGCCTCAAGGTTACGCTGATCGAGATGGCGGACCGCATTCTCAAACGCGTGGCCTCGCCCGAGACGTCGGACTATTTCCGTGACATCCACCAAAGCCACGGCGTTGAAATTCGTGAAAACACAGGGCTTGAGCGTCTTGTGGGCAACGGCCGCGTGACCGGCGCGCATCTCGCTGACGGGGAAGAGCTTGACGTGGATTTCGTCATTGTGGGTGTGGGCATCGACCCGGCTACGCAACTGGCAGATATGGCGGGCGTTGAGGTGGAAAACGGCATCAAGACTGATGAATTCTGCCGCACGTCCGACTCGTTCATCTGGGCTGCTGGCGACTGTGCCTCGTTTCTGTTTCGCGGCCAGCGGGTCCGCCTGGAAAGCGTGCCCAATGCGCACGATATGGCTGAATGCGTGGCCGAAAACATCATGGGCGCTGAGAAAACTTATGTCGCGCAGCCATGGTTCTGGTCAGATCAGTATGACATCAAGCTGCAAATCAGCGGCCTCAACACCGGCTATGATCACGTGATCACGCGGCCAGATGGGAAGGGCAAGGGCGTGTCCTTTTGGTACTTCAAGGGTGATGAGCTTTTGGCCGTGGACGCGGTAAATGAGCCGCGCGCTTACATGGTGGGCAAGCGATTGATCGATGCCGGAAAGTCACCCTCGCCCGATCAGATCGCTGACACCGGGTTGGAGCTGAAAACACTGCTCAAAGCGTGAGGATCTTCACGTGAGGATCATTGGGGGCGCGTTTCGCGGCCGCCGCTTGGCCTCCGTTGGCAAGGGCGATGCCTCTGCCCATCTCCGCCCGACGTCGGACAGGGTGCGTGAAAGCCTCTTCAATATTCTTGAAAGCAATTTTGCCGATGCGCTTGACGGCGCCAAGGTTCTGGATGTCTTTGCTGGCACCGGCGCGCTTGGTCTTGAGGCGCTATCTCGCGGAGCGGCGCATGTCACCTTCATTGACCAAGGCCGCGCCGCTCTCAAGCTCCTCCGAGCCAATGTAAAAACCTGCAACGCTCAATCTGAAACCCGTATTCTCACCCGCGATGCGCGCAGTCCTGGCCCTGCGACGTCGCCCGGAACGCTTGTCTTCCTCGACCCGCCTTACGGCAAAGGACTGGGCGAAAAAGCCCTTGCTGCGCTCATTGAAAACGCCTGGTTGTCGGATGGCGCGCTTGTTATCTGGGAAGACAACACAACCGTCTCCCCTCCGGCATCATTCACAGAAGAGGACGAGCGTCGTTACGGTGATACGACCATCCGCATTTTCACTCACGCCCCGTGAAATCAGGCACTTTCAGCCGCTTCTTTCTTTTTTGAAGTACCACGGGGGTTTGGGGGCAGCGCCCCCGTGTCACGGTTTCATCAAATCCGGCAAATCCCCGGTCAGACCTGCCGCTTCCCGCATCATACCCCGCCGCAAACCGGGCAGGGCATTGATCACACCCATTCCAACGCCTCGCGCTGCTTTGATCAGAGGGTTGTCGTTTGAAAAGAGCCGGTTTGTCCCGTCCGTCACCATCGCCAAGGCCGCAATATCGAACCGCCGCCACTGCGCGTAGCGTGTCAGAACCGGCGGTGAGGCAAAATCCTCGCCCCGCCGCGCCGCATCCCGAAGAACGTGCACCAAAGCTGCAGCATCTCGCAGGCCTGAGTTGAGCCCTTGCCCCGCCAGCGGATGCACGCCATGCGCCGCATCGCCCACCAAGACCAAACGCTCCGCCGTGAGGCTTTGCGCAAGGCTCAAACCAAGAGGATACGTGTAGCGTTTCCCCTTGATATCGATCTCGCCGAGAAAGTCTCCGAACCGTGGTCGCAACACGGATAAAAACGCTTCGTCCGAAAGGGACGCAAACTCCGATGCTGTTTGGTCCGTCTCGCTCCAGACGATGGAGCTGCGATTGCCGGGCAGTGGAAGGATCGCGAGCGGCCCTTGGTGCATAAAGAACTGATGCGCGATCCCATGATGCGGGTGCTCATGCTCCACCGCGGCGACAAGGGCCGTTTGGCCATAGCCCCAGCCGGTTCGCTTGATGCCCGCGCGCGTCGCCGTGCTCGATCCGCGCCCGTCGCAACCAACCAAAAGCTGGCCTGACAGAGTCTGACCCGATGCAAGATCAAGCGCAACGCCGTGCGACGACGTGGATTGGCCTTGCACCTGGTCTTCAACAACTGTGATGCGGGGGTCCTCGCCCAAGGCATCCAGCAAAGCGCGGCGCAAAAACCGGTCCTCGCACATATGCCCCATCGGCCCTTCTTCCAGTTCCGCATGATCAAAGTGCAAAAAGAACGGCCCAGCCCCGGCGCCCGCACGGCCCTGCGAAACCTTAATCTCAAGGATAGGTTGCGCCTTAGCAGAAATCTGATCCCAAATGCCGATGCCCTTGAGCAAGCGCACGGATGTCAGCGCCAAAGCGTAAGACCTGCCGTCAAAGCCTGCATTGCGGCGAACGGGCTCAGGCAGGGCGTCGATCACAGTCACGCTGCGTCCGGACTGTGCCAGCCCCAAGGCGAGCACGGATCCGTTGATCCCTCCACCAACAATTAGGATATCGCTATCTATCGTCATGCCCCTCCATATGGTCGATGGTCCGGGATTGTCCATGCGCCGTGCTGCCGCTACGGTCGCGCGCGAAGGTGCGGCATTGCAGGGGGCAGAGATGACAGATTGGCTGAAAGCATCCGCGGCGGATCTTGGTCGGGCGATCGGAGCAGGGCAGACCGACCCTGTGGCGCTGACGGAGACATATCTGAACGCGATCGCCGCCCATCCTGCGCGCGATGACATCTACTCCGCGGTCACTCAAGAGCGCGCAATGGCAGAGGCGGAGGCCGCCAAATCCCGCGCAGATCTAAACCAACGCCTGGGCCCGCTCGATGGTGTGCCCATCAGTTGGAAGGATCTGTTCGATAGCGCAGGCACAGTGACCGAAGCCGGATCGAAGCTTTTGGAAGGGCGTGTGCCAGACAAAGACGCGCGCGTCCTCGCCAATGCCACCAAGGCGGGGCTGGTCTGTCTGGGAAAGACGCACATGAGCGAGCTTGCCTTTTCCGGCCTTGGCCTCAATCCGGTGGCGGCGACACCGCCCAATGTCAACGATCCTGCACTTGTGCCAGGAGGGTCATCCTCCGGTGCCGCGGCGAGCGTCGCACACGACCTCGCGGCGTGCGGCATTGGCAGCGATACGGGCGGGTCTGTGCGCATCCCGTCGGCTTGGAATGATCTTGTGGGCCTCAAGACGACGTCCGGACGCTTGTCCAATGCCGGTGTGGTGCCGCTCTGTCCCCGTTTTGACACTGTCGGCCCGTTATCCCGCACAGTGGAAGACTGCGCACTTATCCTGGCCGCGCTTGAAGGGGGCAAATCGGTGGATCTCAAGGGAGTAGGTTTGCGCGGCATGCGTTTTGGTGCCGTGCAAACTGTCGCCATGGATGACGTACGAAACGCGCCGATGAAAGCCTATTGTGATGCGATCGATCGGCTAAAGCAGGCCGGGGCTGTGATCGAGCCGTTCGATTCCCCAGAGCTCACAGAAGCCTTCCCGATGTCGAGCATTCTCTTCACATCCGAGGCATATGGGATGTGGTCGGATGTGATCGAAGCCTCGCCAGAGAAAATGTTCCCCGCCATTCTGGAACGCTTCCGGTCGGGCAAAGATTTCACTGCTGCCGATTACATCGCTGCTTGGACCAAACTCGAGGCTTTGCAAGCCAGATGGCATGCCCGCGTCGCGGAATTTGATGCCGTGCTTGCCCCAACAGCGCCCATCCTACCGCCCGATCGGGAACGGCTTTTGCGCGATGATGAGTACTATGTCACAGAAAACCTCCTCGCGCTGCGCAACACACGCATCGGCAACCTGATGGGAGTTTGCAGTGTCAGCCTGCCGACGGCTGTGCCAAGCTGTGGTCTGATGCTTCTCGGGGCGCCCTTTGCCGAGGAAAAGCTCTTGCGGGTGGCAAAGGCGGCGGAGTCTGCGCTCTAGCAGGTCAAATCAGATCCGCGCAGGGCTGGTTTTCTGAGAGCCTGAGTGTTTCAGTAACGCACTGCGAAAATGCCACAATTTCGCCCATTGAGGCGGGTTTGTGTGGACGCATTGGCGCAAGTTGAGTACGGTCTTACCAAATCGGGGCGCTGACGATCCCGAACCCAGAGGCAGTTTTTGATGTTTCCTGAGCGGTTTTCGACCCTCCCGGAATACGCGTTTCCGCGTTTGCGTGCTTTGCTGGATGCCCATGCACCCGGTGGAGAGCCCATTGCCATGACAATCGGGGAACCCAAGCATGATTTCCCCCCGTGGATCACCGATATTCTGCAAGACACAGCTGGTGAGTTTTCCAAGTACCCGGTGAATGAGGGCTCAGAAGAGTTGCGCCAAGCGATCACGGACTGGATTGGTCGGCGGTATGGCGTTTCGCTTGATGCAGAGACGAATGTGATGGCGCTTTGCGGCACGCGCGAAGGCCTTTACAACGCGATGATGGCGCTCTGCCCAGAAACCAAGGGCGGCAAAAAGCCCAAGGTCCTCATTCCGAACCCGTTTTATCAGGTCTACATGGTTGCCGCGCTGAGTGTTGGCGCAGATCCGGTGTTCCTACCTGCCACACGCGAAACAGGCTTTTTGCCGGATCTCGATGCTGTCTCTCCAAAGGTTTTGGATGACACGACCGTCGTTTACCTGTGCTCGCCGTCCAATCCCCAAGGGGCTGTCGCGACAAAAGACTACTGGGCGCATTTGATGGCGCTTGCCGAGAAGCACGATTTCAAGATCTTCGCGGATGAATGCTATTCTGAGATTTATCGCGACACGCGTCCCGTGGGCGCACTGACGGTGGCACAAGAGGTGGGCGCCGATCCTGAGCGCGTCGTGCTGTTCAACTCGTTGTCCAAAAGATCAAACCTGCCAGGGTTGCGGTCAGGACTGGTTGCAAGCGGCCCTGAGACCATCAAGCGTATGAAAACACTGCGCAACTATGCGGGCAGTCCATTGCCCATGCCGTTGCAACGCGTGGCCGAAAAGGTCTGGGCCGAAGAGACCCATGTGACGGAGAACCGTGCGCTCTACCAAGAAAAATATGTGCTGGCGGACGATATCCTCAACGGTGTTTCGGGCTATCAAGGCCCGGATGCCGGGTTCTTCCTTTGGCTTCCGGTTAAGGACGGTGAAGAGGCCGCTCTGAAGCTTTGGAAAGAAACCGGTGTGCGGGTTTTGCCCGGCGCATATCTGGGCCGTGATGGGGAAGATGAGAACCCAGGCAAACCATATATCCGGGCTGCGTTGGTGGCCCCAAAAAACCAGACGGCGCAAGGGCTGACCCTGTTGCGCGACTGTTTGTACAAGTAATGAAGACGAGGCGAAACATGGCATATCAGACACGCGGTCGCGATCCTTTGCTAGACAGCTCAATGACCGAGGCGATTGAAAAACGTGGCAAGGAACTTTTGGGCTTGGTGCTCCTTTGCATCGCCGCAATCGCAGGCGCCATGGCATTTTCCTACCACCCCGATGATCCAAGCTGGATGTCGGCCACGGATGCGCCAGTGAACAATTGGATGGGGCAGGTTGGGGCCTCTGTGGCGGCAACTGTTTTCATGGTGATTGGATGGGCTGCGGCGGGTGTGTCCGTTTTGCTGGCTGTTTGGGGTTTGCGTTTCGCGCTCCATGACGGCGCTGAGCGTGCCCTCGGGCGGCTTATTTTCACGCCGATCTGGCTCGCCGTACTGTCGATCTATGCGTCGTCGCTCACACCGGGCCCGGTTTGGACGGCTGCCCACAGTTAGGGCTTGGGCGGTTTGCTTGGGGATACCGTGCGCGCTGCCCTCTTGGGGGTTATGCCCTTTGGGACCGCGTTCAGTTTGAAAGCTCTGTCGCTTGCTCTGGGCATCGCAACCCTTGTGATTGGTCTTTTCGTTTTCGGAGCCACGCGCGAGGACGTGTCGCGCACGATCAAGTTCGGGCTGATTGCGCTGATCATGACATATGCAGCACTTCGCTCGGCCCTGAGCCGCAGTGCAAAGGGCGCTGCGCTGGCATCCGCGGGTTTGTCCGCGAGCGTGCAAAACCAAATCAAAAAACGTGCTGAGCGACGCGAAGCGCAACGGGACGCGTATGATGAAGAAGACTATCCTCCTCATTCTGTGATAGAAGAACCGCCGCTGAAGCGCCGTGTCGCTCGCGTTATCTTGGATGAAGACGCAGAGGATATGCCCCAAATGGCCGCTCCAAAGCCCTTCTTCAAAGAAAAAACCGGCCTTCTGGCGCGCATGCCATCCTTGATCCGTCGCCCAGATCCCGACCCCGAGCTCTTAACAGCCGAGTACGAGGGCGAGGTGCCCGATGCTCCGGAGCCCGACCGCATTCGCGCCAAGATTGCCAACGCGATCAAATCACGCCGCCCGCAATCTGAACCGGCACTTGCGCCGACCCCGTTGGATAAGCCTCTGACTAAAGGCCGTGGCCGTGGCCCGGATCCCTTGGTGCTCAACACCGATAGCTACCTGCCGCCAGAACCTCCGCTGACCGCGGGCCAGGCTCAGTCTCCCACTGCAATCACGCCGGATTGGGTCTTGGAAGAGGAGGACGACGCGCTGGAAGAGGCCTTTGTTCCGGAAATCCCAGCGGCTTACACAGAGACGCGCATTCCCGTCGCAGAACCCCGCAAAGTGGTTCAGCATACGCCGCGCAAAGCGCCGCAACCGTCCTCACAAGCACAGGCCGAGGCGCAACCGACCTTGCAGTTTGAAGACCGGCCGAAGCTTGCATATGAGCTACCGGAATTGAACCTCCTGACCAACCCCATGACGATTCAGCGTCATCATCTGAGCGATGAGGCACTGGAAGAAAATGCGCGCATGCTGGAAAACGTGCTGGACGACTATGGCGTCAAAGGCGAAATCGTCTCAGTGCGCCCTGGCCCGGTGGTCACCATGTACGAGCTTGAGCCGGCACCTGGCCTCAAGGCCAGCCGTGTGATTGGTCTCGCTGACGATATCGCCCGTTCGATGAGCGCTCTCTCGGCCCGCGTCAGCACGGTCCCCGGTCGATCTGTGATTGGCATTGAATTGCCAAATGACAACCGCGAAATGGTGGTTCTACGCGAGCTTTTGGCCGCCCGCGATTTTGGCGACAGCAACATGCGCTTGCCGCTCGCGCTTGGCAAAGACATCGGCGGTGATCCGGTGGTGTCAAACCTCGCCAAGATGCCTCACCTTCTCATCGCCGGGACAACCGGTTCGGGTAAATCCGTGGCGATCAATACCATGATCCTGAGCTTGCTCTATAAGCTCACGCCAGAGGATTGCCGCCTCATTATGATCGACCCGAAGATGCTGGAGCTTTCTGTCTATGACGGCATCCCTCATCTCCTTTCCCCCGTTGTAACGGATCCGAAAAAGGCTGTGGTCGCGCTCAAATGGGTCGTGGCGGAAATGGAAGAACGCTATCGCAAGATGTCCAAAATGGGCGTGCGCAACATCGACGGCTACAACAGCCGCGTCGAGGATGCCCAATCCAAGGGAGAGATGTTCTCCCGCACCATTCAAACCGGCTTTGACAATGAAACGGGCGAACCTGTTTTCGAAACCGATGAATTTGCCCCCGAGAAGATGCCCTACATCGTGGTCATCGTCGATGAGATGGCCGATCTGATGATGGTTGCGGGCAAAGAGATCGAAGCCTGCATCCAGCGTCTGGCGCAAATGGCCCGTGCCTCAGGGATCCATCTCATCATGGCGACACAGCGCCCATCGGTGGATGTGATCACCGGGACGATCAAGGCCAACTTCCCGACACGGATTTCCTTCCAAGTCACTTCCAAAGTCGACAGCCGCACGATCCTTGGCGAAATGGGTGCAGAGCAACTGCTGGGCATGGGCGACATGCTTTATATGGCTGGCGGTGGGAAAATCACGCGCTGCCACGGTCCGTTCGTGTCGGATGAGGAAGTGGAAGAGGTGGTCAACCATCTCAAAGCCTACGGCCCACCGGATTACGTGAGCGGCGTCCAGGACGGCCCAGCCGAGGAAAAAGCGAGCAACATCGATGCGGTTTTGGGGCTCGGTGGTAACACGGATGGAGAGGATGCGCTCTACGATCAGGCCGTGCAGATCGCGATCACGGATCGGAAGTGCTCAACCTCCTACATCCAGCGCAAGCTCGCGATCGGGTACAACAAGGCCGCGCGGCTTGTGGAACAGATGGAAGACGAAGGTGTTGTGAGCGCGGCCAACCACGTTGGAAAGCGAGAAATTCTGGTGCCTGAGCAATAAGGGCGCCTTTCCGCGCAGGAAACCGTGAAAAGAGATGCAATCGCCCTCTGCAGTGACTAGATCAAACTCATGAAACACGTCACTCGTATAGTTTGTATCGCCCTTTCAACGGCCGCAATGTCCTTTCCCGCTGCAGCCTTAGATAAGCTCTCGCTTGATCAGATATCTGCCTATCTCAATGGGTTTTTATCTGCGTCAGGTCAATTCACGCAGATCAACGATGATGGTACGATCAGCACTGGTAAGATTTTTCTCAAACGCCCTGGAAAGGTCCGTTTTGAGTATAATCCGCCTGAAGACATGTTGGTTGTGGCAGATGGCTCTCGCGTTGGGGTGGTCGATGGCAAATCCAACACAGGGCCGGAAGCCTATCCTCTGGGCCGGACCCCGCTTAAGATCATTCTGGCGCGCAAGGTTGATTTTTCCCAGGAGCGCATGGTCACCGGCCATGTCGGCGATGGCACATCAACGACCGTCAAAGCGCAAGACCCTGAAAATCCCGAGTATGGCAGCATAGAACTGGTATTCACAGGCAGCCCGGTGGAGTTGCGGCAGTGGGTGATCAATGATGGATCTGGTGCGCGCACCACGGTTGTTCTGGGAAATTTGGAAACGGGGGTCCGTATTGATGACGAGGTGTTCATCATCCCAGGCTTGGAGGGCCGCGAAGTAGAGCGCTGACACGAGCGAGACGCGCCCGAAAGGGAGCGGCGAGCGGACGACGACACCCGACTAAAGTCTACGGCAACTCCGAAGCTGCGCGGCATATGTCTGGGCCCGTTTGGCCGTTTCATCCGCGACACCCATCAACCAGGGCTTCGATCGGTAAGACCCGCGTTTAAATCCACCGCGCCCTTCATGATAGGCCAAATACTGATTGCGCGCATCATGCATTGAAATGCCAAGCCGTTCCGAAGATCCCGCCATGTACCAGCCGATAAAGTCGGTGGCGTCGCGGATATCGTTGCGGCGTGCGTTCCGGTTTCTGGTTTCTTCAACGTATTCGCCCCATGTGCCATCCAAGGCTTGGCTATAACCGTAAGCGGATGAAATCCTGCCCATGGGGATCACGCCAAGGGTCCAGCGAAACGGTGTGCGCGCTTCCCCGTCAAACTTACTTTCCTGATAGATCGTCGCCATCTGCACGGGAATCGGCACACCCCATTCGCGCTCTGCCTGTCGCATAGCGCGATGATAATGCGGTTTTTGCCCAACGATTGTGCACGCATTGTCCAGGCTACTGGGCGAAAGATCGCCACCGCGTCCACCGCAAGACGCCACCAGCATCACCAAGACTATCGCGCGAAGAGTTCTGCTCATCTGCCTCTCGCAACTATATTTTTCTAACATTTTAACCCAAATACGCAGCATAGGAAATCACAAATACGGTTGGGGTTTTGTTAAGCGCACGTTCACAAACTGTTTCCGCAAAAACCTGCTCACGTATTGGACAAACCTGTCTTGATCACGGTAGTTTAGCTGAGTAGGTGGTATAGATATGTATTCAACTAGGGCCAAATATCATTTGGGGCAGGTCGTTCGTCACAGAAAACATCCCTTTCGGGGTGTCGTTTTTGATGTGGACCCCGAATTTTCCAACACGGAGGAGTGGTATCAGTCCCTCCCCGAAGAGAGCCGTCCTTCTAAAGAACAGCCCTTTTATCATCTTCTCGCGGAAAATGATCAGAGCTATTACGTGGCCTATGTCAGTGAGCAGAACCTGATTGCGGACTATTCAGGTGAGCCTGTGGGGCATCCAGACATACCGGACCTCTTTGGCCCTTTCGAAGACGGCCAGTATCCGCTTCATTTTCAACTCAATTAATTGACCATCATAAAAAGACACGTGCCGTGGGGTGGGTGCATCAGTATCCCAAGGCGCAGCCGTCTTTGCGTGGATCGCTGCCCCCTTCTAGCAAACCGTTTTCATGGATCATGATCGCTTGAGCGCCCCCCAATGGTCGAGCTCGCCTGACCACCGTGTGGCCAAGGCCCCCAAGCTCTTGGCACACGGCATCTGAATAGCCCTGTTCCATCTGCAACTCACCGAATTCGGCAAAAGAGCGGGGCGCATCAATAGCGGCCTGCGGCGTCATCCCATAGTCTTCCAGGTTTGTCACAAATCTCGCGTGCCCGGTCGATTGATACTGTCCGCCCATGACGCCAAATGGAAGCATCACTCTCCCCTCGCGACGCAAGATCCCCGGAATGATCGTATGCATCGGCCGCTTCCCGGGGCCAATTTCGTTTGGGTGATTGGGCGTTAGGTTAAAGGCCGCACCGCGATTGTGCAAAAGGATCCCGAATTTCTCGGAGGCGATGCCAGACCCAAAGCCATGAAAAATGGAATAGATCATCGAGACCGCCATGCGATCTTTGTCAACGACGATGATGTTGATGGTGTCTTTGTGAAAGGCCTCCGTGAGGGGCGCTGCATGTGCCATCGCTTTGCCCGGGTCGATCATACCGGCAAGTCTGTCAGCGGTCTCCTGGGAAAGCATAAACTCTACCCGCGCGCTATGGTCTGGATCGCCGATAATGCGGTTGCGCGCGTCATAGGCCAGCTTGGTGGCCTCTGCCTCAATATGCGTGCGCTCGGCACCCAAAGGATCCATCGAGGCCAGATCGAAATGCTTCAGGATATTCAAAAGCAGGATCGCCGCAGCACCTTGCCCGTTTGGCGGATGCTCCAACAGCTCCACGCCTTTGTAGTGACCAGAAACGGGTTCTGTAGGAGTGCCTTTTGTACTCGCAAAGTCGTCTTGGCGGTGCACACCCCCGTGTTCGCGCAAAGCGCTGATCATGTCGTCGGCCACTTCGCCCGTATAAAATGCATCACGCCCGTGCTTGGCCACGCGGCGCAGCACCTCAGCTTGGCCGGGGGCGCGGAAGACATCGCCGACACCAAACGGTTGACTTGCCTTGCTGTAATGGGTGATGGCGTGACCGCAGAGGCTTTCCGCGTCACCGGGCCAGTCATAGGCCACGCGCGGTGCAACAGGGATACCCTCCTTCGCGTAATGAATGCTGGGCGCCAGCAAAGCGTCAATGCCCAGCTTTCCATGGCTTTCACTGAGGCGACAAAAGGCATCGATTGCACCCGGTACCGTTACGGCCTCCGGCGCATTTACCGGGATGACGCTATGCCCGGCGGCTCTCAGGGCGTCTGAACTTATCCCTCCAGGCGCGCGACCTGATCCATTAAAGCCCTGTACATCGTCGGTACCCGGAGTGTTGAAAAGAGCAAAGCAATCGCCGCCGATGCCGGTCATTTGAGGCTCACACAGGCCAAGGATGACCGCCCCGGCGATCGCTGCATCCATGGCGTTTCCGCCGCTCTCCAAAATATCTATGGCAACTTTGGCCGCCAAAGGATGCGACGTGGCGCACATGCCGTTTGACGCCAGGACCGGAGACCGGCCAGGAAAGTGAAAGTTGCGCATCTTTGGGATCTTTCGTCGTTGTATTTGAAACCAATTATAGCGTTTCCGCCAGAATTGGCTATCACAACGACGTGGGGGAATAGGGCTTACTTAGGTGCGTGGGAAAGCTGCATGAACCTCGACGCCGCGTACTGGGTGGGGGCTGTAAAACACGGCGCCGAGGGAAGCTATATGCAGCTACAATTTCAGGTATGATGCATCATTCGGGCGTAACTTCGTAAGCAATAAGGCGAGATTATGAAATTTGTAGCGGGCCGGTTTATGTGAGACCTGACGGTGCCGCGATCCACAGGCTTTTGGACCCAGTCGCGGCGCTTAGGCCGAAAGCCTTTCGCGCCACAACAGATACGCATTCTATTGCAACAACCCGTTCGACGCTTACGCGTGCCACGCCCCCCGCTTGTTTCTTATGCTGCGATCAAAATGCAAAGGATTTCAGGCGTTTCGTCTGACCTCAAACACCAATTGAGTGTAGTTATCTGCGCCCACTCGCTCATAACTCAGCCCATCCGTTTGGGACTTGATAATGAACCATCCAAATCCACCTTCTGGCAGGTCTGAAAAACCAACTTCCAGATTGGGCAAATCCCCATCCGGCAACGTGTGACCTGGCATGGCTTTGCCACGGTCGATAACGTTAACAACGACCCCAGGTGCCGTTTTCGTCACAGTGCATTTCAAGGTTCCTGAGCCCTGATTGGCATAGGCGTGTTTTACAATGTTGTTAAAAAGCTCGGCAAGCGCTGACTCGACGCGCCCCACTAGGTCTGCGTCCAGCAATGCCTGCTCCAACGCCGTGCGAATGTCAGCCAAGGCTGTGCGCACCGCAAGCTGCTCTGCCGGGAACGTGAAATTGTACAAAGTTATTGGATCCACGTTTTTTGACGCTGTTTTTTTTCCCATGACCACTGGCCGCTGGCTCACGTGCTGACCTGACCCGTCGCGGCGTCCAAATCTTCATAGATCGTGAAAACCGTATCCATGCGCGTCAACCGAAACACCTTATCTACGTCAGGATTGAGCGCCGCGAGATCCATTTTTCGACCCGCCCCCAGATGTTTCATCGACGCGACAATGGCGCCAAGCCCACTTGAATCCACGAATTTGACGTGCCCCAGATCCAGAACGATCCTTGCAGGGCCATCCACGGTCGCCGCACGGATGGCATCCTTGAACTGGATCGCGCTGGCCGCATCAATGCGGTCCGCCATTGGGGTAAGTACATGTGCCTCACCCGTTTTCGCGCTGTTGAGTTCCATTTGCTGCTCACCCTCCTTATGGTTGCACACGGGATAAGGTGAAAACCTTACCAATCGGTATGCACCGCTGCAGAAAATAGGAGACATGGACGCTATGAAAGAGGTGGTGATCGCAGGGGCAGCGCGGACGCCCATGGGTGGATTTCAGGGCGATTTCGACGGTGTTGATGCCTCATTGCTGGGTGGTGTCGCCATCAAGGCGGCGTTGAACAGCGCTGGCGTCGAGACTGTGGATGAGGTTCTCATGGGCTGTGTCTTGCCCGCCGGTCAAGGTCAGGCGCCGGCGCGCCAAGCAGGTTTTCACGCCGGTTTGTCAGAAGACGTGCCTGCGACGACCCTTAACAAGATGTGCGGATCAGGCATGAAGGCGGCTATGATTGCCTTTGATCAAATAGCACTTGGGCATGCCAATACGATGATCGCAGGTGGTATGGAGAGTATGTCAAATGCTCCTTACATGCTTCCAAAAATGCGTGGCGGAGCGCGGATTGGGCACGCGGAGGTGAAAGACCATATGTTCCTCGACGGCCTGGAAGATGCCTATGATAAAGGCCGTCTTATGGGCACATACGCCGAAGATTGTGCCGAGAAATTCCAGTTTACCCGCGAAGCGCAAGATGCCTATGCGATCGGATCCCTTGAAGGCGCTCTCAATGCGCAAAAGACAGGCGCATTTGACCAAGAGTTAGCCCCCGTGACGTTCCAAACCCGCAAAGGGGAGGTTACGATCGCCAAGGATGAGCAACCTGGAAAGGCCAGGCCCGAGAAGATCCCTTATCTCAAACCGGCTTTCCGCAAAGAAGGCACCGTCACGCCGGCCAATTCTTCGTCCATTTCTGATGGGGCGGCAGCCTTGGTTCTGACATCCGCAGATGCTGCTCACGCGCAGGGGCTCATACCCCGAGCCCGGATTGTAGGGCATGCCAGTCACGCACAAGCCCCTGGATGGTTTACGACTGCTCCGATTCCTGCTGCGCTAAAGCTGCTCGAAAGGATTGGATGGTCGAAGGATGATGTGGACCTTTGGGAGGTGAATGAAGCCTTCGCCGTGGTGCCCATGGCGTTCATGCAAGAGATGGGTCTTCCGCGTGAGAAGGTAAATGTAAACGGTGGCGCCTGTGCGCTGGGCCATCCCATCGGCGCAAGCGGTGCACGTATCATGGTCACCCTTCTGAATGCGCTTGAAAAACGCGGCTTAAACCGTGGCGTTGCAGCCATCTGCATTGGTGGCGGAGAAGGTACTGCCGTCGCGATTGAACGTCTCTGAGGTTTTCTTCTGGCGGAAAGTTTTCCCGGGGGTGCTGGGGCAGGCCAATCACTGTGTGTCATGAAGTTTGGTTCAAAGACCGTGGCATGTCGAGTCCGGCATGAAAAAAACGTTGAAATTTTCACGAAACCCGCGCATCGTGAAAAAAAGTCATTACTTTTTCACGCGAGTCGCCCGTTGCAAGAGATTGTCCTTTCGCCTGTTCGCACTTTGGGGGCGGATCTGCGTGCCTTACGAAAGGCACGAGGACACACGCTTTCTGATCTCTCAGATGCCCTTGGACGGTCGGTTGGTTGGCTAAGCCAGGTAGAGCGTGACCTCTCAGATCCGTCGATTTCTGATCTCAGGCAGATCGCCGAAGTGCTTGGTGTGCCAATGTCGTTTCTCTTCGGCCACGAAAGTGCACCGTTGGAAGAACACGGCTATGTGGTTCGCGCGGGCGCGCGTCGGCCCATGGGATCGGGCGAAGAGGGGCTGATAGAAGAGCTGCTTTCCCCTGATTTGACCGATGACTTTGAGGTCATCCACTCCACATTTCAACCACGCTCAGCGATGCAACGACCGGCCAATCGGCCCACGCAAGAGGTGGGCTACATCATTTCCGGCACGCTTGATCTGACCATTGGCGGGCGATCCTTTTCGGTTGGGCCCGGCGATAGTTTTCGATGCCGTGGCGAAGAATATCAGTGGTCTAACCCCTATGATGAACCTGTGGTGGCGGTCTGGGTGATCGCCCCACCGGTCTATTGAGGCGCGCCATGAGCTTTGAAGCATGGACAATATTCGCGCTGTTCTGGGTGGTTTTTGTCACCACACCTGGCCCGAACGCAGCCAATTGCGTGACCAACGGCATGACTTTGGGGTTCCGCAGATCTTTGCCCGGAGTGGCGGCTATCCTCACGCAGGCGCTTCTCTTCCTCGCCCTGTCTGCGGCCGGCATCACAGCGTTGATTGCCGCTTCGCCCACAGCTTTCCAGATCATGAAATTCGCGGGCGCAGGCTTTCTTATCTATCTCGGCATCCGCAGCTGGATTCAGGCGAGGCGGCCCGTCAGGGCCGAAGAGCTGCGCGCTCAAGCCTCAGCAAAATCTATCTACTGGCGCGCTTTCCTCATCGCTACGATCAACCCCAAAAGCGTTGCGGGCTACCTGGCTGCCTTCAGCCAATTTGTTCAACCCGACGTCCCTATTGGCGCACAGATGTGGGTGATCGTTCCAACCGCGCTCACAATCACCGCGATGAGCTATCTCACCTATACGGCCCTTGGTGCAGGCCTCGGGCGCATGGCTTTGGGCGTAATCTTCAGTGCATGGCTGCGACGTGCCATGGCGGCGTGTTTCGTGATCTATGGCGTCGCCTTGGGCAGCACATCCCTGCCGGGAAGGGCCTGAGATGATCTGGGACGTTGTCACAGGGTTTGACCCAACGCTACTTCTTGCCTTCATTGGTGCGGGTTTGCTTCTCAATCTGACGCCGGGTGCAGACTTCGTATTCATTTCTGCCAGCGGCATCAGCGGTGGGCCCCGCGTCGGCATGGCAGCGGCTGTCGGCGTAAACTTGGGCATCTTGATCCATATCGCCATGGCGTCCGCAGGGTTGTCAGCGCTGTTGATCGCCTTTCCTCTGGCTTATGATGTGATCAGGTACGTGGGCGCGGCTTACCTCATTTACCTCGCCGTACAGGCGTGGCGCAGCACCGATGAGATCGGCCAGGGCAAAGCTGCGCCTTCCCTCTGGGTGGCCGTGCGTCGGGGGTTCATTACCAACTTGCTCAACCCCAAAACCGCGCTCTTTATATTTGCCTTTATTCCACAGTTCACCGATCCCGCCATCGGCCCCATTTGGATGCAAATCCTCTTTCTGGGCGGCATTTTCGCAGGGGTCGGGTTTGCCTTCGCCCTCAGCCTGGGGTCGCTCGCGGGAGTTTTCACCAACGTGCTCAAATCCCGGGCGCGTTTTCTCAACCGTTTTTCGGCGGTCATGTTTGCCGGCCTTGCGGCCCGCTTGGTCTGGGATCGCTGACATGTCCCAAACCTACCCTCATCAAACCCAAATCCTTGCCCCAACGGGCAAGCGCGATCTGACAGGAGACACTCAAAATGGCTGATCTACCCTCTACCGCACGGGTCGTCATCATCGGCGGCGGCGCCGTTGGCACCTCGAGCCTTTATCACTTGGCCAAGGCTGGCTGGACCGATTGCGTCCTTCTAGAAAAGAACGAACTCACCGCCGGTTCCACCTGGCACGCTGCTGGCAACTGCCCGACCTTCTCCACAAGCTGGTCGATCATGAACATGCAGCGGTACTCGACCGAGCTCTACTCGCGCCTCGGTGACGAGGTCGATTACCCGATGAACTACCACCAGACCGGATCGATCCGCATCGCGCACAGCAAAGAGCGCATGCAGGAGTTTGAGCGCGCCTGTTCAATGGGCCGCTACCAAGGTATCGATATGGCGATCATGACGCCGGAAGAAGCCAGGGCAAAGTATCCGTTTTTAGAAACCCACGACATGGCCGGCGCGCTGTGGGATCCGACAGACGGAGATATAGACCCCGCGCAATTGACCCAGGCCTTTGCGAAGGGTGCGCGCGAAATGGGGGCACAGATCATCCGTTTCTGCCCTGTCACAGGCGTCACACAAAAACCGGACGGCAGCTGGATCGTGCATTCCGAGAAGGGCGACATTGCCTGCGAGTGTGTCGTGAACGCCGCAGGTTACTATGCCCAACAGGTCGGCGAATGGTTCAAGCCCTATGGCGGGCGCACGGTGCCGATGATGGTGATGAGCCATCAATACGTGTTGACGAGCCAGGTGCCAGAGGTTGAGGCATGGTCCAAGGAACATGGTGGCAAGCTGCCTCTCATCCGTGACGTGGACATCTCCTACTACCTGCGCCAGGAGAAGAATGGCTTCAACATCGGCCCATACGAGCCCAACTGTAAGGGCCATTGGATGTCTGACGACGACAAGATGCCGTATGACTTCAGCTTCCAGCTCTACCCCGATGATCTCGACCGCATTGAGGACATCGTGGCCGACGCCATGGAGCGCGTGCCGCTTGCTGGATCTGCCGGGATCGAGCGCATTATCAACGGCCCCATTCCATACGCCCCCGACGGGTTGCCGCTCATCGGCCCGATGCCCGGCGTGAAGAACGCGTTTGAGGCTTGTGTCTTTACCTTTGGCATCGCGCAGGGCGGTGGCGCGGGCAAGGTGCTCGCCGAATGGATTACTGAGGGCATGACCGAGTGGGATATGTGGAGCGTCGATCCCCGCCGCTATACCGATTACACCGATCAGGATTACTGCAACCAGAAGGGCATGGAAGTTTACGGCAACGAATATGCCATGCACTTCCCCTATCATGAATGGCCCGCTGGCCGGGACAAAAAGCTGAGCCCGAACGACGCCAAAATTCGCGAATTGGGCGGCGTGATGGGGGCCTATAACGGCTGGGAACGCGCCAACTGGTTCGCCAAGCCCGGCGATGACCTCTCTGAGGAAAGCACGCATACGTGGCTCCGCGCCGGGCCGTGGGAGCCGCGCATCCGCGAAGAATGTGAAGCGGTGCGCGATGCTTGCGGCGTGCTCGATCTTCCTGGCTTCTCTCGCTTCTGGATCCAGGGCGAAGGTGCGGATGAATGGCTGCGTGGTTTCGTCACCGGGGGCCTGCCCAAGGTGGGGCGCATCAACCTGGTCTACGTCGCTGACAAACGCGGTAGGATCGTGACTGAGTTCTCCTGCATCCGCTTGGCCGATGACAGTTTTGTTCTGATCACCGCCGCATCTGCCCAGTGGCATGATGGCGATCTGATCCGCAACAATGCGCCCGCAGGCGTCACCGTGAAAGAGACCACGACCGAACGCACCGCGCTTCTGGTTGCCGGTCCGACATCGCGCGATGTGCTATCACCGCTCACGGATGCCGATCTCTCGACGGGATGGCTCACGCATCAGCACTGCAAGGTCGCTGGTCGCGATGCCTTCCTCATCCGGGTGAGCTTTACCGGTGAGCTTGGTTGGGAAGTCCATGCGGCCAATGAGGATATGCCTGCAATTTACGAGGCGATCCTGGCGGCAGGTGCAAAACCCTTCGGCATGTACGCACTGAATTCCTTGCGCATCGAGAAAGGCTACCGCGCGTGGAAGGGCGATCTGTCGACAGATTATTCGTTGCTGGAAGCGGGTTTGGAGCGGTTCGTGAAATTCGACAAACCGCATGATTTCACGGGTAAAACCGCGTTGATGAACGAAAAGCAGCAAGGCCGGAAGAAGGCCTTTGTCACGCTCAAAATCGACGCGGGCGAGGCCGATGCACCCTACATGTCGACGATCTGGCACAATGGTGAAGTGGTTGGCGAAACCACCAGTGGCGCGTGGGGGTATCGTGTGGATGCCTCTGTCGCGCTGGGTGTGGTGCGCACGGATCTTTGCGCCGAAGGTCAGGAGCTCGAGGTTGAGATCTATGGCGAGAAGTGCAGGGCGACTGTTCAGCCTGATGCACCGATGTGGGATCCAAACAATGAACGTATCCGCGCGTGAGCGTTGAGACGTATCTCATTTATCTAGGTGTCTTGGCGGCGTTCTTTGTGACGCCGCCAGACACAAGCCAACTTCTGATCATCTCAAATTCCCTGCGCCACGGGTTGCGACGCAGTTTGGCGACGGTGGTGGGCGATCTTTCAGCGAACTCCATCCAGATGACGCTTGCTGCCTTTGGGCTCACCGCCGTGGTCGCGACATCAGCAGATGCGCTCGGGATCATCAAATGGCTCGGTGTGGCGTATCTCGCCTGGATCGGGTTGAAGCTGATCTTTTCGCGGGAACAGGCTGATGCTCCGACACCTGCAGGCGGGCATCTCTTTCGTCAGGGTTTTGTCACGTCTATGGCCAATCCATACGCTGTCGTATTTTTTGGCGCGCTTTTTCCACAGTTCATCGACACGGCCCAACCAGTTTGGCCACAGCTTTTGATCCTCGGCGTGACCTATTTGTTCGTGGACGGGATCATCCTGGTTCTGTGGGGCTGGACCGCGCGTCGGACCATTGGCCGGTTGAAGGCGATGACGCATCAATGGGTCAATCGCGTGTCGGGGACATTAATGCTTGGCGCGGCCGTTCTGTTGGGGTTGAAAGACATCGATCAAACAGCGCGCTGAGAGGATCCCTGCATGACCCTGCCAGAGACAATGTGTGGCGTATACCTGACGCGTCATGGTGGGCCAGACGCGTTGGAATGGCGGACGGATATTCCGGTGCCGCAGCCTGGACCCGGGCAAGTGCTGGTGAAGGTTCTGGCGGCCGGGGTCAACAACACCGACATCAACACCCGCATCGGCTGGTACGCCTCGGAAGTGACAGGCGCGACTGAGGAAACCGCTGCCGTAGGCGATGACGCCGAAGGCGGATGGAGTGGAGCGCTGCATTTCCCGCGCATTCAGGGCGGCGATCTGTGCGGGAGCGTTGTCTGGGCGGGAAAGGGTGTAACCGACTTTAAAGAAGGTCAGCGGGTGACCTGTCCGATCAACCAACCTCGCGCAACGGACGATAACCCGGTCGGGTTTGAAGCGCTTGGATCGGAATATGACGGCGCGTTTGCAGAATACTGCCTGGTGAACTCGGCCGATCTTTATGACGTGTCCGGCTCGCCTCTGAGCAACACAGAGATTGCCGCGATACCGACAGCTTTTGGCACTGCGGCTGGACTTTTGCACCGGGCCGGCGTGGCGCAGGCGCAGCATGTTTTGGTTACCGGGGCATCCGGGGGCGTAGGGCTTGCCGCAGTTCAACTTGCCCGCTTGATGGGAGCACGGGTGACGGGCATATCTTCGTCGGCAAAGGCTGACAGGGTGCGCGATGCAGGGGCGATTGAGGTTCTGGACCGAGACGCTCCCTTGCCCGAGGACGCGTTTCACGCCGTCATTGACGTGGTGGGCGGCGACATCTGGCCCGGCTTGATCGACGCGCTGAGGCCCGGCGGTCACTATGCGGTGGCCGGTGCGATCGGAGGGCCTATTGTCGAGGCCGATCTGCGCCGCATTTACTTGCGCGATATTACGATCCACGGCTGTACCTATCAACCGCCCGAGGTTTTTGCAGCCCTGATCGCAAAGGTGAATTCAGGGGAGGTCCGACCGCTTGTGTCGGGCACCTACCCGTTGGAAGACATCGCCCGCGCGCAGGAAGATTTCCAGTCCAAACGTTTTGCAGGCAAGCTGGTCTTGCTGCCACCGGGCGAGGAGGGCTGACATGGCGCTTGATGATTTTGCAAAGACTGTGATCGCGCGCTTTCCGCTTGGCTTTGTGGCCACTGTTACCCCCGACGGCCGCCCACATCTGTCACCCAAGGGTACGTTTCTCGTGCTGGATGACACAACCATCGCCTTTGCAGAGATACGATCCCCCGACACAATGGCGAACCTCAAACACCAGCCTATAGCGGAGGTGAACTTCGTGGACCAATGGCTGCGCAAGGGCGTTCGGGTGCGCGGGCCGGTGCGCATTATCACCAAGGGGGCCGAGTTCGACAGCTTGATTGGCAAGTGGCGCGAGGTTTGGGGTGATCTCGCAGGCCGCATCAATGCCCTTGTCCTCATCTCCGCCGATGAGATCAGGCAAATCACCACGCCGCCCTATGACGATGGTGTCACGGAAGACGAGATGGTGGCGCTTTACAAAGACAAGTTTGCTGCGATTTACCCGCATGAAAAGTAAGCTCTTGGCCGCGCGCGCCCTCTCCGCTACATCCCCCTAACTTGGGGACGAGGAAGGGAGAGAAGCATGGCAGAGATCACGCTTCTGGACGGCTCAATTGGCCAGGAACTGGTAAAGCGATCGGGCGACACGCCAACGGGCCTGTGGTCGACGCAGGTGATGATCGATCGCCCTGATCTGGTGCGCGACGTGCATGCCTCTTACTTCGATATCGGCGCGACGGTGGCGACGGCTAACACCTATGCCGTCCTGCGTGATCGCCTGCGCCGCGTGGGGATCGAAGAACATTTTGAAACCTTGCTCAGCACGGCCATGCGTACGGCGGGTGAGGCGCGAGACGCGGCAGGTTCCGGTCGCGTGGCGGCATCGCTCGGCCCTCTGAATGCCTCTTATCGTCCGGATATTTTTCCACCTTCGGAAGAGGCTGAAAAAATTTATGCTGAGATTGTCGCCAATGTGAAAGACGCCTCGGATATTCTGCTGATCGAAACGGTCACATCCGTTGAACATGCAGAAGGGGCGCTGCGTGCCACAGATGGTCAAGGTAAAGCCGTCTGGCTGGCCGTTAGCACGGATGATTTCGATGGAACCGTGATCCGATCCGGTGAGCCTTTGGCAGACTTGGCACCCGTTTTAGCTGCACACCAGGTGGACGCCGTATTGATCAATTGTTCCAGGCCCGAGGTGGTCGCCGAGGGTCTGGACATCATAAAGACCTTTGGCAAACCGTTCGGCGCTTATGCAAATGGCTTCACCAAGATCTCTGATGGGTTCAAAGAAGAGTTTCCAACGGTCGACGCCCTAGAAAGTCGCAAAGATCTCGGGCCAAACGCCTACGCCGAGTTTGCCATGGGCTGGGTTGGTCAGGGCGCCAGCATCGTGGGCGGTTGCTGTGAGGTTGGGCCGGACCACATCGAAGAACTTGCAAGACAATTGCGGGGTGCAGGGCATATAATCGTCTAGCAATGATGATTAATGACCGACCACTTCACACCAAAGAGCCAGCCAAACCGCACAGGCTGGTGCGATTTGACGTGGTGGTCGCTCCGGGGTTTGTTCTGATAGAACTGGCCGCTGTGGTCGACGCCCTGCGCATTGCCAACCGCGTGACCGCCCACCCACTCTTTGAGTGGACCTATCGTTCCAACGCGGGTGGCCCGATCGAAAGTCTGAGCCGTGCGATCGTTGAAACAGATCCCTTTCAGGACCGCCCGGATGCGGACTACCTTTTTGTCATAGGCAACACAAACCAAGACGAACCCGCGTTGTCTCTTGGGTCGGTCATTGATCGCTACACCCATCGTGGCGCGCAGGTATATCTGCTGGCCGAAGCTGCTAGTCGCTACATCCGTGAACGCGGGTCCGACGCGCAGGGCCTGTCTACCCATTGGGAAAACTCTGCCATCTTCCGCGAGCGGATGGAGATTTTTGATGCGGACAATGCGCTCGCCAGCCGAGACGGTCGCGTGGTCACATGTGCGGGCATGGGCACGTCGCTTGATGTGGTGCTGTCGGTGATGGGGCAGCATATCCCATCTGCCGAGTTGATGACCGTTGCCAACATCTTCCTGCACGACAAGATCCGCGATTTCGGAACGCGTCAGCCGTTCGGCGGAGCTGGCGGAACCGCGACCGGCGATGCGGAGTTGAACCGAGCGATAGAGATCATGCAGGGCAACATCGAAGAGCCGGTTCCGATTTCCGAGTTGGTCAATATGGTTGGTATCTCCTCGAGATCTTTGGAGCGGAAGTTTCGCAACTATTTGAACACAACGCCCAACACCTACTACCGGCAATTGCGACTTGCGCAGGCCAATAATCTTCTGCTCAACACCACCCTCAGCGTGCGGGAGGTGGGGTTGGCGTGTGGCTTCTCTGAAGGATTCTCAGTGCTTTACAAAAAGTTCTTTGGCATTACGCCGCTGGAAATGCGCCACCGCCGCAAGGCTGGCATCTGATATGGCGGACGCAGACGCCATTGTGGTTGGCGCGGGCCTTGCGGGTCTTACTGCTGCCGCAGAACTGGGCGACCGGGGTAAATCTGTCATCGTCGTGGATCAGGAAGGCCCGCAGAACCTTGGCGGACAGGCGTTCTGGTCTCTGGGCGGTGTGTTCATGGTCAACACGCCCGAACAACGCCGAATGGGTATTCGGGATAGTCTTGATCTGGCACGCGGTGATTGGGCTGGGTCAGCGCAGTTTGATCGCGAAGAGGATGCTTGGCCGCGCAAATGGGCCGAGGCCTATCTGGATTTCGCGGCGGGCGGCCTGCGCGAATGGCTGCATGGGCTGGGCCATCGGTGGTTCCCCGTCGTCGGGTGGGCAGAACGCGGTGGCAGCTTTGCTGACGGTCATGGTAATTCCGTGCCGCGCTTTCATTTGACCTGGGGCACAGGGCCGGGTGTCATTGCGCCATTTGTGGCCCGCTGCGCGGACCATGAAAAGGCCGGGCGTTTGCGGTACGCCTATCGCCATCAAGTCGATCGTTTGGATATGACCAACGGGGCGGTCAGCGGCGTGTCGGGCACGATCCTTGCTGACGATGACGCGCCGCGCGGAGCGAAGACGAACCGCGACAAGGTCGGAACATTTTCCTTTTCGGCAGATACAGTGATCGTCACCTCGGGCGGCATTGGTGGCGATCTGGAACGCGTGCGCCGGGCTTGGCCCACAGATCAGCTTGGCCCCGTACCAGAACGCATGGTGTGCGGTGTCCCGGCCCATGTCGATGGCCGCATGCTCGACGTCACGGAAGCTGCAGGGGCCAGTCTGATCAATGGAGATCGCCTCTGGACATATACTGAGGGCGTTCAGAACTGGGATCCAATATGGCCCAACCATGGCATCCGGATCCTGCCGGGCCCGTCATCAATGTGGTTCGATGCACATGGCAACCGCCTGTCGCCACCGGCACTGCCTGGGTTTGACACCCGTGGCACGCTCAAGGAAATCCTGAAGTCCGGCCACAGCTACAGCTGGTTTGTTCTGACCCAGGCGGTGATCAAAAAGGAATTCGCGCTCTCTGGGTCGGAGCAGAACCCAGATTTCACGTCAGGCAAATGGATCGAGGTGATCCGGCAGCGTATCCTCTCAGGCAAACGCGCGACAGATCCGGTGGAGGCGTTCAAGGAGCGCGGAGAGGATTTTGTTGTGGCACAGGATGTGCCGTCGCTCGTCCGGGGCATGAACCAGGTGGCCGGTGGCGGTTTGATTGATGAAGCCCATCTCCATGCTCAGATCCGGGCACGAGATGCCCAGATCACCAACCCGTTCAGCAAAGACGCGCAAGTCATGGCCATCCACGCGGCGCGTAAGTATCGCGGCGATAAGCTGATCCGCACGGCCAAGCCGCACAAGTTCCTCGATTCAGCGAGTGGCCCGCTTATTGCTGTGCGACTGCACATCCTTAGTCGCAAATCATTGGGCGGGATTGAGACCAATCTCGACTCTCAAGTTTTGAATACGATGGGTGAGCCTATTCCCGGTCTCTACGCGGCTGGTGAAGCGGCGGGTTTCGGCGGCGGCGGGTAGCATGGCTACAATGCGGTGGAGGGTACGTTTCTCGGAGGATGCATGTTCTCCGGGAGGATTGCAGGGCGCGCGGCTTAAACGTTTGCGGCATATGATTTACGACAAACCTTTGCCGCATACTCAACATTGCTTGAGCTTGCCGCGTGTCAAACACGTCACCAGCGAACCGATTCTGCGGAGTAAATGCCATGGCTGATCTGCCTCAAAATGCACGTGTTGTGATTGTAGGGGGCGGCGTCATCGGCTGCTCTGTCGCCTATCATTTGGCCAAGCAGGGTTGGACCGATGTTGTCCTTCTGGAGCGCAAACAGCTCACGTCCGGCACCACATGGCATGCTGCAGGTCTCATTGGTCAGTTGCGAGCCTCGCAGAACATGACCAAGCTAGCGCGCTACTCGGCTGAGCTTTACATGGGGCTGGAAAAAGAAACAGAAGTCGCCACCGGGATGCGCCAGGTCGGGTCTGTCTCTGTCGCTTTGACAGAAGATCGTCTTGAGGAGCTCTATCGCAATGCCGCTATGGCCCGCGCGTTTGACGTGCCGGTGGAAGAGCTGAGTCCAACTGAAGTCAAAGAGCGCTACGAGCATATCAGCCTGGAAAACGTGAAGGGCGGTGTCTGGTTGCCCACAGATGGTCAGGCCGATCCCGCCAACATTGCGTTGGCCCTCGCCAAAGGCGCGCGGATGAACGGTGCGGTGGTCAAAGAACGGGTGAAGGTCACCGGCATGAAACGGCAGGGTCGTCGCATCACGGGGGTCGACTGGATCTCTGACGACGGGCAAGAGCAAGGCCACATCGCGGCCGACATGGTGGTCAACTGCGCGGGCATGTGGGGCCACGAAGTTGGTAAGATGGCGGGCATAAATGTTCCGCTGCACGCCTGTGAACACTTCTACATTGTGACAGAGGCGATCGCAGGCCTTTCCCAGATGCCCGTGCTGCGGGTTCCTGACGAGTGCGCCTATTACAAGGAAGACGCGGGTAAGATGCTCCTCGGTGCTTTTGAGCCGAATTCCAAACCATGGGGCATGAATGGCATCCCAGACAGCTTTGAATTTGACCAGCTGCCTGAGGATTTCGACCATTTCGAGCCGATCCTTGAAAACGCCTGCAACCGTATGCCGATGCTGGCCGAGGCGGGCATTCACACCTTCTTCAACGGTCCGGAAAGCTTCACACCCGACGACGCCTATCACCTGGGGCCCGCGCCCGAACTAGACGGCTACTGGGTCGCGGCGGGCTCCAACTCCATTGGTATTCAGTCTGCCGGTGGCGCGGGGATGGCACTGGCCCGCTGGATGGAAGACGGAGAAAAACCCTTCGATCTGGGCGACGTAGATATCTCACGCATGCATCCCTTCCAGGGAAACAAGCACTATCTCTACCATCGCTCGACCGAGACACTCGGCCTGCTCTACGCCGATCACTTCCCCTATCGGCAGAAGGCCACAGCGCGCGGTGTGCGCCGGACACCCTTCCACCACCATCTGCTGGAACAGGGCGCTGTCATGGGCGAGGTCAACGGCTGGGAACGGGCCAACTGGTTCGCCAATGAGGGGCAGGAGCGCGAATATCACTACAGTTGGAAGCGCCAGAACTGGTTTGAAAATTCTGCCGCTGAGCACAAGGCCGTACGTGAGAATGTGGGCATGTATGACATGTCCTCTTTCGGCAAGCTCCGCGTTGAAGGACCGGATTCCGAGGCGCTTTTGAACCGTGTCTGTGGCGCCAATATGTCGGTGCCGGCAGGCAAGATCGTCTACACTCAGTTCCTCAATTCCTCCGGCGGAATTGAAGCCGATGTGACGGTCACACGTCTCACTGAAACTGTGTATCTGGTGGTCACGCCTGCGGCCACGCGTCTGGCGGACGAAACCCATCTGCGCCGCCATGCCGAAGGCTATCAGGTGGTGGTCACAGATGTCACAGCGACCGAGGGCGTGCTCGCGATTATGGGGCCCAATGCGCGGAATTTGCTCGCAAAAGTCTCGCCCAATGACTTCTCAAATGAGACAAACCCATTTGGCACAGCCCAGGAGATCGAGCTGGGCATGGGCCTCGCCCGCGCGCATCGCGTATCTTACGTGGGTGAGCTTGGCTGGGAGCTTTATGTTCCGTCCGACATGGCAGGCCACGCGTTTGAGACGCTCTGGGAAGCGGGTCAGGATGTAGGTCTGAAACTCTGCGGCATGCACATGATGGACAGCTGCCGGATTGAAAAGGCGTTCCGCCACTTTGGGCATGACATCACCTGCGAAGACAACGTGATTGATGCCGGTCTGGGCTTTGCGGTGGATCTCAACAAGCCTGATTTCATCGGCAAAGGTGCTGTCGCGGAGCGGAAGGAGAGCGGGCCGCACAATCGCATGGTGCAATTTCTGCTAGAAGAGCCAGAGCCGCTCCTTTTCCACAATGAGCCAATCGTGCGTGATGGCGAATATGTGGGGTATCTTAGCTCTGGCAATTACGGGCACCATCTGGGCGGTGCGGTTGGGCTAGGGTATGTTCCATCAAAAGGAGAGACGCCGGCCGACGTTCTGGCTTCGACCTACGAAATCGACGTTATGGGAACAAAGATCAAGGCGACGGCGAGCCTCAAGCCGATGTATGATCCGCGTTCGGAACGTGTGAAGGTCTAGATGCTGATCCTGTGAGGCTGGAGCGGAAGATCGTGCCGTTTCCAGCTTCTCAGCTTTTTATGCGTCCACCGGTAAAGGATGAGCGTCTATCCAGGCGTTCATGCTTTCTTTTGCCTCTTCGAGATCGTCTGAGACGCCTGCGAAATCCATCCATTTCAGCTTGGCGCGAATGTCTTTGACACCGTTGCCATTCAAAAACACTGGCGTGTAGGGCTTACAAACGTGAATCGAGATCATCAGTTTTGACAACGCATCCAGCGAGGTCTTGCTGCTCATCGACAGACCAATCACGCGTACATGGGTCGACGCGATACGGTCGATTAACTCGTTGTGCCCAAGCCCGATCAAGAGCACCACATTCCATCCATCCTTGCGGAAAATATCCGAGGCCATGCGCAGACCGATCGTATGCTGTTCGCCCGGGACGCCAGCGAAGATCGCAGATTTTTCCTGCTGTAGAGCATAAGGTTCAAAAAGGTGGTTCATGCTGCGGATGATGGCCAGCAGACGGCATGTGGCCACTGTGATTTGCCAAAAACTTGCCCGGTCTTGTTCCCACCATTCTTCCAGCCGTTCCGCAGCGGCCGCTAGGTAATCCAGGTAGACGACTTCGGGTTTGATTTTCGCGGCGTTCAAGTCGAAAACGATGCGTGCCGCTGCCGTCTCATCATCGTCAATCAGTGCCGAGCACAAACGCTCCACCTGCTTTCGTGTTTCCCAGGTGTCGCCGTGTCGCTGTTCCAAGCGAAGCGTCGAAAGACGCCTGATGGCTTCACGCGCCAAGCGTTCCGTCTGCTGACTGGGGAGCCGTTTTGCAAGGCGCAGCAGCTTGGTATGTCTTTCACTATACGCCCTATAACGCGCAAGGGGCGGCTGATCTCCCGCAATGGCCACGTTCTTACCTCCCGTTTTGGCAATGCATGTGGTGCTGTGGATGTCTGTTGGAGCGGTATCTTGGTTAATTGAGTCCTTGCGTTTTGACGTCACGCTAACACAGTTCCTAACGATGCGCGTCGTCTTAATTTGGCACACAGATTGATTTATAGGCCGTTAATCTGCGCAACCGTCTGTACACTCTCGCATACCAGCTCACATTCCCTTGCTGGACATAGTGTCTCAGGTGATCGACTTTGTCTTCAAAAGATTGGCCGAGACCTCGTCTTCCACCGAAAACAGAGAAAATCTGGTCGCGTTAGGGCTGGCTTGATCTCACAAGCACGGTGATCGGCGCTGATGTCAGCGGTCTCAGAAGCCATTCCAGGTCGGGTGCGAATATCTAAATGATCGATGGCTTCTATCATCCCTTCATGACCAAATTCTCTGATCTTGCGGCACACATCCACCGTCGACAGCCCCATGCAAGCGCCAATCTTTGCTTGTGTGACGGGTCCGAGAATGCTCTTTGATTTACGTCATTCGTGCGCGCCCAAACACATGCAGAAATCAAAACGGGGTAAGGGCCGTGACACAGTCTGTAAGAACGGCACGATCCAACGCTTCATGGAGCATCTCAATCCGCGGTCGTTTCTAGTGGCCGCTTTGAACGAGCCGAACGACCTTGAGCCCGGACCATGGTTTTTCCAATGCAACATTCAGCATTTGCCCAGATCCCGCGAGGTCGTGCTCTATGATGGGTCCTCGTGTAATCTCACGGGCGTTAAGCGGTTGATGAACTTCGGTGCGCTGCTTCCTGCATTGGGTATTTTTGCAGGTAAAGACCTGTGAAACTTGCAGGACTCTGATCCCAAGATCGTAGGTTCAGCAAGCATTGTCTTGACCAGTTATGTTCATGTCTCAGCCTCGTCTTTGGATACCAGAATGCCAAAGTCCTGACCCGTCCTAAGACAACAGGTCGATCACTTCATTTGCGGCGCGCAAGCCTTCTTTATGCGCCCCTGATATGCATACGGTCTCGCCTTCGTTCATGGCTTCCCCGGCAAAGTGCACTGCCTCAGCATGGGGTGATCTGAGGGCCGCGCGCAACCCTGCGCCGCCGGGCCGCGTGCCGGAATAAGCACCCTGCGTGAACCGGTTTGATCCCCAGCGTGTGGCATGCCCTTTCCGAAAGCCTTTGCGAATATCCGCGCCAAACACATCCACCATCCGCGACAAGGCAAAATCAATCGCGGCCTCTTCGCCGGCGTCTTCCAGTTCGCGCGCGAAATTGCCCACATGCTCAAAGCTGCACAGCCCGCTGCCGGATACATTGCACAGTATTCCGCCACCGCGCGCCATGCTGCCCGAGATCTCCTCAATCGGATAGCTCACCCAAGTATCTGGCGCCATCGGCAGCGCTGTAACGTCAAAGAGCATGGCCGCGTGGTTGTAAACGCCCATGGTGATCAAACTCAGCGCATTTTGATTTGATGCGTCCAGTGGCGGATCGAAGGTGATGCCCTCAGCCGCAAGAACACCGACGGAAACAGTTACAACAACATGCCCGGCCCGCAACGTGCCGTCAGCTGTTTCCACATCGACGCCGTCCGCCTTGCGCCGAACCGCGGTCACAGGAGTATCGGTTTTTACCGGCAAACCTGCGGCATTGGCTGTCACGATGGCGCCAAAGCCCTGGCGGCAAAACCAGTTGTTGTCTTCGAGCGCACCGGTATGCCAGTCGTGCATTGAGATCTCATCTAGGTCCCGACCTGCAGACAGCGCTTTGAGCAAAAGCGCGGTGCGTTCCACCTCGTCTTTGGGCTCAAACGCTTCGGCCATGGACATGTCATTGTCTGCATCGCCCTGTCGGTGCAGTTCGTCTGAAACGCCCGCCACCCGATCCAAAACGCCGTCTGTGGCCAAGCTACCGGCCAAATGGATGTGGCCTGGCTCAGCATAGAGGTCGAACCCAAGGTCCTGACCAATTGGAATGAAGGAATTCACATCCGCGTAGTGCAGCCAATGCCCGCCCAAATCGAACGGAACGCCAAAAATAGATGTGTCCGTGTATGATCGGCCACCGATCCGATCGGCGGCTTCCAAACAGATCACACTCCGTCCGGCATCGTGAAGTACGTGGGTGGCGGCCAAACCTGCTGCCCCTGCGCCTATAACAATCGCATCATAACCCCACGTGCTTTCGCCCATGCTTGTCTCCTTGCTTTTGATGGAAGATTAGCCTTTTGCCACGAAGGGTAAAGCGTGCTGTCGCACGTGCGGCGCTTCGGTTCAGGCGGCGTCGGCGAGATTGCGCAACACATAGTGCAGCACGCCGCCATGCTCGATGTACTCCACTTCAATGGCGGTATCGATCCGACATTTCAGCATGATCTCTTTGACCGTGCCGTCGCTCATCAGAATGGTGCATGGAACGGTCTGTTGCGGTTCAATCGTGTCGAGGCCGGAAATGGAAACTGTCTCATCCCCTTTCAGACCAAGGGACTTGCGCGTGTCGCCGTTCGTGAACTCAAAGGGAATAACCCCCATGCCGACCAGATTGGATCTGTGAATGCGCTCAAAGCTTTCGGCGATCACGGCCTTCACACCCAACAGCGCTGTGCCCTTCGCGGCCCAATCTCTCGACGATCCTGCGCCATATTGCTCGCCGCCAAAAATCACCAGCGGCACACCGCGCTCTTGCCAGGCCATCGAGGCGTCAAAGATCGAGGTTTGCTTGCCATCTGGCCCCAGAGTGTACCCTCCCTCCACGCCGTCCAGCATCTCATTCTTGATCCGGATATTGGCAAAGGTGCCGCGCATCATGACCTCATGATTGCCGCGTCGCGATCCATAGGAATTGAACTCTCTGAACGGGACCTGTCGTTCGGTCAGGTATTTCCCGGCGGGTGTGGTGTCTTTGAACGATCCAGCCGGCGAGATGTGATCGGTCGTCACCATATCTCCCAAGAGCGCCAGAACACGCGCATTCACGACATTCGAAATTGTGCCCGGCTCTGCACCCATGCCTCGGAAATAGGGCGGGTTCTGAACATATGTTGACGCTGGCGGCCAATCATATGTCTCGCCCTCAGAGGTTTCCACCTCGCGCCACTTGTCATCGCCCTTGAAGACGTCCGCGTATTTTTCGATGAACGCCTGGCGCGTCACGGTCTGTTCCACCAGTTCCGCGATCTCGCTTTGGCTGGGCCATATGTCTTTGAGATAGACATCTTTGCCCTCAGGCGTTTGCGCGATCGGATCGCGGGCGATGTCGATATCCATAGATCCGGCCAGCGCATAGACCACCACCAAAGGCGGCGAGGCCAGATAATTGGCACGGACATCAGGGCTTATCCGGCCCTCAAAATTGCGGTTGCCAGAGAGAACCGATACGGCCACCAGATCACCCTCTGCAATCGCCTCGCTCAGCTCTTTCTGAATGGGGCCAGAGTTGCCAATACATGTGGTACAGCCGTAACCCACAAGATTGAAGCCGATCTTGTCGAGATCGTCTTGCAGGCCAGCCGCCTCCAGATAGGCGCTGACCACTTGTGAGCCTGGCGCAAGTGAGGTTTTGACCCAGGGTTTGCGGTCAAGGCCGAGACGCGCTGCTTTGCGAGCGACGAGGCCCGCTCCGATCATCACGTAAGGGTTTGACGTATTGGTACAGGAGGTGATCGAGGCGATCACCACGTCGCCAGAACTCAGGGTATAGTCTTCCCCCTCAACCGGCATTTCCTTGTCCATCGGTCGTTGGAACGTCTCTTCCATTTCTCGCAGAAACTCAGCCTTGGCATCCGTCAACGCGACGTAATCCTGCGGGCGCTTCGGCCCCGAAATCGCGGGCACGATTGTCCCCATGTCGAGATGCAGCGTATCGGAATAGATCGGTGCGTAGTCATCACCACGCCAGAACCCGTTTTCCTTGGCATAGGCCTCAACCAGCGCAATCCGAGCCTCATCACGCCCAGTTGTGCGCAGGTAGCGCAGCGTTTCGCCATCGATGGGAAAGAACCCGCAGGTCGCACCGTACTCTGGCGCCATATTTGCAATAGTCGCCCGATCGGCCAGCGGAAGGCGATTGAGACCTTCGCCGTAGAATTCCACGAACTTTCCCACCACGCCAAGCGCGCGCAGCATCTCCACAACCTTTAGAACCAAATCGGTCCCAGTTGTGCCTTCGACCAAGGTGCCGGTCAGTTCAAAACCAATAACTTCCGGGATCAGCATAGAGATCGGCTGACCCAGCATCGCCGCTTCTGCCTCAATACCGCCGACACCCCACCCGAGAACGGCGGCCCCATTTACCATCGTCGTGTGACTATCCGTGCCCACCAAAGTGTCGGGGTAGGCCACCAACTCCCCGTTTTGATCGGTATCCGTCCACACGGTCTGTGCAAGGTATTCGAGGTTCACCTGATGGCAGATGCCCGTGCCCGGTGGCACCACGCGGAAATTGTTGAAGGCACTTTGGCCCCATTTCAGAAACTGATAGCGTTCCATGTTGCGTTCATATTCGCGATCCACATTCATCTGGAACGCACGCGGATTGCCAAACTCATCAATCATGACGGAGTGGTCGATCACCAGATCCACAGGGTTGAGCGGATTGATCTGTTGCGCGTCGCCACCCAGCTCAACAATACCATCGCGCATGGCCGCGAGATCCACGACGGCCGGCACGCCCGTGAAATCCTGCATCAACACCCGAGCGGGGCGGTACGCGAGTTCTCGGTTGGCCCTTCCCCCATTGGCGGCCCAGTCCGAGAAGGCGCGGATATCATCAGGGCTGACTGTCTTGCCATCCTCAAATCGCAGCATGTTTTCGAGCACCACCCGCAGGCTTGCGGGCACCCTGGAGAAATCACCCAGCCCGGCATCCTCAGCTGCTTTAATCGAGTAGTAGGCAACAAGTTTTTCGCCTAAGGTGAGCGTTTTACGACACATGGCGGTGTCGTGGCCGACGGTGATGGGCATGGTGCTGTCCTCTTGCTTTAGGCTGGTGATAGCCGGTCCAGATTACCGTCTGCCCCGGATGCTGCAAGGGGTGGTGCTTTGAGCCTGTGGCGCGATTGCAAGCCTCACCGGCCTCTCGCGAAAGGGTGATTGGCGGTGTGGAGCGGGAGGTTATATTTGATTTCCAACCCAACTAGCCAAGATTCGAAACGCGAGACACACACGTGAAACTCTTTCCAATTCTCTTTGCGGCAGCCCTGTCTTTTGCCACCGTGGGGCAGGCTGAAGACCGCCCTGTCTTGGTGGAGCTTTTCACCTCACAAGGTTGTTCTTCCTGCCCTCCAGCTGATGAGTTTCTGCATGAGCTGGTGGACAGGGAAAATGTGGTCGCGCTCGCCATGCATGTGGATTACTGGGACTATATCGGCTGGAAAGACGTCTTTGCACAACCAGAGTTCACCGCGCGTCAACGCGCCTACGCGCGGCTTGGCAATCGCAAGATGATTTATACCCCGCAAATGGTGATCAACGGCCGCGACCATGTTGTGGGCTCGAACCCCAAAGATACCAACGCCCTGATTTCATCTCATAAAAAACTGCCCCATGAGGTAGATTTGAAGGTAAAGCGGGAGGGCAACACGCTTTCTGTGCTTGGCTACGCCATGAGCGACAGCTCAGAGACCGCCAGTGTGCAGGTGCTGCGCTACCGGCCACTGTCAACGGTTGAGATTCTGCGCGGTGAGAATGCAGGTCGTACGCTCTCCTACGCGAATGTGGTTACCGACATGCAAGTCGTCACCCAATGGGACATGTCAGAGCCACTAAGCGTAAATGTGGATCTGACAGGTGATTTGCCAGCTGTGGTGATCGTTCAGGGCGATCGTAACGGCCCCATCAAGGCTGTTTTGAAGGTCGATTAATCGGATATGATTGCCGCGCCCCAATGAAAAATTGGGGCGCGCTCACGTTCAGAATGCTTTTTGCCAGCCGGCGATGAGTGTCCAATCGCGCTTCATCTGCGGACCGTTGAGATCCTGATAGACCGGCATGCCAAATTCCACGGCAAAACGATGCCCACGCAAAGCTCCGCTCTGCACGATGGTGTTTACGCCGAGATAAGCCGTTACAATATCGCCGCCGTAATTATTGGGATCTGCTGTTTGCACCGGACCGCGGATAAACGGATCAATCCCGCTGATATCATCCAGAGACATGGCCTCCAGCCGTCCGGAAAGCGAAATCCAAGGTGCGGGTTGCACGCTGCCCCAGACATTGGCTTTGACCTCATTGCCCAAGGTGTAGCCGTTGTCGCTGCCAAGTCGAAAGACGCCCGTCAATTGTGCGCCATAGCCCAGGTTGCCGCTGCGACCCATGAAGGTGATCCCAGGCAAGACGTCGTAGGTGCCTGAGCCAAGTTGCATTGCATAGGGCAGGCGCACCGTCGGGCGCGTATTGAGCGGCGTCAGGATGTCGTCTGTCTCAGAGGTCGATCCTGTTGGCAGACTGAGCCCGAGATTGGCATGAACGGAGCTGTTCTGGCCTTCCCAAAGCCCGATCAAAGCTGAGACTTTTACGTCACCGAAACCCTCAGACTTTGTCCGGAACCCGCCTAGAACGCCTGGTCCAGCAGGCCCAGCAAAGGTCAGATGATCCATTTCCTTTGTGATGTAGGGCAACATGGCCATCAATGTGACCCGGTTGTTCGGCGCATACATGGCCCCGAACATGTGCATATCCATCGTCATTTCTGTGGGCACGACTCGCAGCGTTGGGGGCTGCAGGGGCTGGCCGAAAAAGCGGTTGGGCACGGGTGTGGCGATCTGGAGCGGGCTCACATCCGTCGTGCCGATCCGGTTGCCTTCCATGTTCATGCGCATAAAGCGGTACGAGAACATGATCTTGCCTGCCGCATGGCGGTGATCGCCCATCACGCCGATGGGGGCATGCCCGTCGGCGCGCAGGATTTTATCGCCAGAATGGCTGTGGCTGTGAGAGCCGTCTGCAAAAGCAGGCGCCGCAAGGCCCAGGCAAAGAGCCATGGCCACGATTGTGGTGATTTTCATGGGGTACATCCCTAAAGGACAGGGTGCGCCGCAAGGGCACCCAGGGTTTGAAATCTAGATTGCCGTGTGGTGATCAGTTGGAGTGGCTATGACCGGAATGATCGTGGCCAGAGTGATCCTTGGTCTCACTGGTCCGGGCCTCAACATTGAAAACCACCTCAACCTCGCCCGCTTGTTCAAAGATCAGCGTGGCAGGAATGGTTTCGCCGTCCTTCAATGGCTCTTCCAGACCCATGAACATCACATGAAACCCGCCTGGCAAAAGCTTTACCGTTTCGCCTGCAGGAATTTCGATGCGATCCACATGTTTCATCTTGGCAATGCCGTCTTCTTCCACGGTTTGGTGGATCATAACGCGCGGAAAATCCGCCGTGACACCGACCAATGCGTCGGCGGTGCTGCCTTGGTTGGTGATGGTCGTGTATCCCACACCTGCTTTGGCGGTGGTCTCAAAGGACATGGGATGGTCGATGCTAAGATCGCCCGCACTGTATTCATGGGCGCTAGCGGCCGTGGAAAACGCAAGAGCGGCGAGTGTTGAGAACACGTATTTCATGTGTCTTGTCTCCTATCGATGTCGTTTCAGGGCCGATATTCGGCCCAGCCTTAGCGAAAGGTCACATCGGTGGAGGTGCTCGTGGCTGCGGGGCCAAATATGCGTGGCTGCTTTGACCAATGTTGCGATGATCGCAAGTCTGGTTGACAAAAAGCAGTCTTTCGGCGTTTCGCTCTGGCAGGGCCGGTTTCGCCGTGCCGACAGCAGATTTCAACACGCAAGCGATGGCCTCATCAGAGATTTGCGTCGCATCACCATTTTCGTCGATGTAGATGGTGCGCAGCCCGTCTCCGCTGCAGATGACCATGAGACGTCCATCAGCAAGCCCGAGCGCCATGGCCCATCCGCTGGCGAAAGGCGCCAGCAGAGCGGCCATCAGAATGAGCGTGGCAAGCCATCTCGTCTTGCATTTCTGCATAGTGAATATGTGGCATGCGGTCTGCGACACCACAACTCAAATCGAGCGAAAATCAGGCGCAAATGCCGGTTTTTGGGGCAGCCGAAATCTTTCAAAGATCTCGCGCCGCATTCTTCGAAAGAATGCGGCTGCGCCCAGGGGCACTGTTCAGCGCAGGCGCAAAACGGGCGCGGGTCCCAAAGGCACCGGTCCAAGACGGACGCGACCGCTAGAAAATGTCAAAGGGATATCGAGGGTTTCAGGGTTGCCGGCCATTTGCGAAATCAAAGACAACCCGCTTTCCAAGGTATTGGCAAAACCCTCTGTCAATGTTCCCGAGGAGACAGCCATTTTCAGAATCTCGCGCCAATTGCGCGCTTTGATAACAATCTCACCTTCTGGGAATCCAGCCGCGTCGACATCTATGTCGCCCGCAACCAAAAGCTCCAATCGGCCCCAGCGGGCTTCGGCCAGCCTGATGTTGATGCGACGCGGCTGCGGACGCGCGTCCTCTATCGCACTGCGGTCCCAGGCTTTGTCGAAGGTCACTTTGAAATCTGCTGTCAGGGCATCGAATGTGTCCGGCAAACGCCCCGCCGGATCAAGTTGGACCCGCCAGTTCAGCGCGGGTGAGAGACCATCTGCGGCCAGTCCAAACCGGTAAGTCGGTTGTCCGGTCACCATGCGTTCCGCAGCGAGCCGGAGCGATGTCGCTTTGGTGCTTTCGCCCGAACCCTGCGGCGTGACCACAAGGTTGCTGGCCGTCAGTGTCGCGCGATCAAGCGGCAAGCGGATGTCTGTGCCGGTGACGATGGATGCGCGCATGTCGTCTGATGAGATACGGTACTTTTCTTGCGGTGTGGCGATCAGCTGCTGATTGGCCAAGACAGCGATGACATGGTTGGGCTTGTAGCTCAGCGCCAACAGTTGAAGAAGCGGTGTCTCCCAGGCAAGGCCAGTATCCGGGTCTGCCAGAACCAAATTGGTAAAAGACGTGTCGAACCTGTTGGGGAAACCCTGCGTTTCCAGCGCGGAATACTCTGCTGCCCAACCCTCGGACCTCCGCGCTTCAAACCAGCTTTCAAAACCGGCTTGCACGCCATTCTGCCCGACAAACCAGTATCCCGACCAGAGCGCAGCCCCGATCGTGACGATCCCCAAGATAAAGCGCATGCACCTGCCTCTTTCCCGCTCTTGTCCGATGGTGTTTAAGGCGTGAGCGGCGAGAGGGACAGCAAAATGACACTATGGGTGTTCGGTTATGGCTCTTTGATGTGGAACCCCGGGTTCGACTATGAAGAGCAATTCATCGCGCGTCTTCCCGGCTATCACCGTAGCTTTTGCATGCGGTCAATACATCACCGAGGCACCGACGAAAATCCCGGTCTCGTACTGGCTCTGGATGAGACGGATGAGGCGCAATGTGCGGGCATTGCGCTTTCCGTGCCAACAGGTCAAGAGGCGGACGTTCTGGGCTATCTGCGCGAGCGCGAATTGATTTCATCGGCCTATTTGGAAAAGCAGCTCAAAGTGCACCTTTCGGACGGTCGTATCGTCGCCGCTGTGACCTATGTGGTGGACCCGCATCATGTGCAGTATTGCGGCGGAATTGCCCTTGAAGACCAGGCGCAGATCATAGCTCAGGCTGTGGGTGGGCGTGGGCCAAACACCGAGTATCTGTTCAACACGACAGCGCATCTCAAAGAGCTTGGGATTGAGGATGTGGAGCTTGACTGGTTGGTCAATCGCGTCCGCAACATATTGGGATAAGCCCTTGGCTTGCAATCGAATAAGGCGTAAAGTATGGCCGTAAAATCAGAGCCGGGAGCTGTCCTGATGGACCAGCCGGACCGCGAGGTCGAGCCGCAATTCTCGCAACCATTCCGTCAGATTGCCCTCATGTTGGTGGTGATCGGCTTAAGCGCGTTTGGGGCTTTTGTCGCGCTGCCGCGCGTGCTGCCCGTTTTTCAGGCCAACCTCTATCTCAATGGGTTTATCCTATTTGTGTTTGTTGTAGGTGTGCTGGCCACATTCTGGCAAGTTCTGCAGTTGATCAGCTCGGTCCGTTGGATCGAAGGATTTACGTCAGACCGGTCAGATCGCGCCCAAACCCAGGCACCGCGCCTTTTGGCGCCCCTGGCCGCCCTGATGCGCCAACGCGGGGCCCGCATGCAAATCCCTTCTGGGTCGGCTCGGTCCATTCTGGACTCGGTAGCGCAGCGGATCGATGAGGCGCGTGAAATCACTCGATACATCACCAATACATTGATTTTCCTCGGCCTTTTGGGAACTTTTTATGGCTTGGCCACCACTGTCCCTGCTGTTGTTGACACCATCAGAAGCTTGGCGCCGCAGGACGGGGAAGAAGGCGTTGCCGTATTCAACCGCCTGATGACAGGGTTAGAAGCGCAGCTGGGCGGTATGGGCGTGGCCTTTGCATCCTCTCTTTTGGGTCTTGCTGGATCATTGGTCGTGGGTTTGCTCGAGCTTTTCGCAAGCCATGGACAGAACCGATTTTACCGCGAGCTAGAGGAATGGATGTCGTCCTTCACGCGCGTCGGTTTTGCCTCGGGTGACAGCGAGGCGGGCGGGGACGGTTCAGGTCTTGGCGGCTTCATGGATCATCTCGCCGAGCAAATGGATGCGCTGCAAATGTTGGTTACGCAGTCCGATGTCAGCCGCGCCATGGTGGATGAAAAGCTTGGCGTTTTGGCCGACTCCATCGAGCGCCTTACGATAAGGTTAAGTGACACCAATCCCGTCAATCAGGCGCTCATGCAGGTTGCAGCGGGCCAGGAACGCTTGATCAATCTCATTGAGGCGCGTTCAGAGACGACAAGCGAAGCGGGCCTTAATGCCGAAAGTCGCATGCGACTTCGGTCAATCGACGTTCAAATGCTGCGCATTTTGGAAGAAATCAGCGCAGGGCGGCAGGAAACCATGACCGAGATCCGGACCGATCTCAATGCGCTCAGCAAGGTCTTTTCCCAAATGCGCCCACCCCAGACCCCACCAAGGCGGAATGCATCCAACAAGTCCAAACCGGAGCAGGAGAGCTAGAACATGGCCCTCTCTCGCCGCACTGGCAATCGGTTTCAGAACTCCATCTGGCCAGGTTTCGTCGACGCAATGACTGGCCTGCTTCTGGTGCTGATGTTCGTGCTGACGATCTTTATGATCGTGCAGTTTGTTCTGCGTGAAACGATCAGCGGGCAGGCCAGCAAACTCGACGCGCTGTCTGCTGAAGTTGCGGCCTTGGCCGATGCCTTGGGCTTGGAGCAGGACAAGAACGCGACATTGACGGAACGGGTTGGGGAGCTCACGGTTACCTTGGGTGATGCGCGTGCCCGCGAAGAACAACAAGCCTCCCTCATTGCCACGCTTCAGACTGAACGCGCAGAGCAGGATCAAGCGCTTGCTGAGGCCGCCACGCGGATCGCGTCCTTTGAAGAACAAGTGGCTGGGCTATTGTCTCAGCAAGAGACAAACCTCGGTACCATAGCCGCGTTGGAAGGCGCGCGGGACACTCTGCTGACGGAGCAGGAACAGCTGAACTTGGCGCTGGCTAATCTGCGGGATGAGATTGACCAACAGGCAGAGGTCGCCCGCCTTGCCGCTGCGCGGCGAGAGGCTTTGGAAAGCTTGATTGCTGATCTGCGTCGGCGCTATGCCGAAGAGCAGGATCGCACGACCCAGCTCTCCGGCCAGGTCGCGAGCCTGGAAACGCAGCTGACGGAAGAAGAACAGCTGCGTCTTGCCGAAGCCGCAGCCGCAGAGGCCCTGCGAGAGCGTCTCGAGAATGCCGATACCGAGCTCACCGCGATGACACTCGCATTGGAGGAGCAACGCCAACGCGCAGAAGAGACGCTGACGCTTTTGGCGGCCACGCAGAGCGAGCAGGAAGATCTTGATATCCAACTCGCTGCTGCGCTTTTGACGCAAGACACCTTGCAGGACGATTTGGCCGCAGCGCTTCTGATCGCCGAAGAAAAGGATCAGCGGATCGCCACGCTGGAAGCGCAGATTGCGGATGCCACCGAAATCGGCGAAGCCACGGCCACGCGCCTGTCTTCTCTCGAGGCACAGCTTGTCGCAGCGCTTGCGGATGCCGAGGGACGGGGCGCGGAACTGGACAGACTGAGCTTGGAGCTTTCGCAAACCGAAGGCGCGCGCGTAGCTCTTGAAGAACAGAACACCACGTTGGAGGCCCGTGTCGCAGCCGCGGAACAAGAACTCGCGGCGGTTTTGGATCAGAGGGATAGCTTGGACGGGCAAAGCGCCGGCTTAGAGACGCGCATTGCGCTGTTGGAAACTCAGTTGACCGCGTTGCAGGACGAACGGACGACGTTGGCGGGGGAAGCCAAAAGCTTAGAAGAACGACTGGCCGAGGCGCTTGCAGCGAAAATTGCAGCAGAAAATGCAAGTGTTGAGAACGCGGAACTGATTGCTGAGCTACAATCTGCGCTCTCCTTACGCGAAGACGCGCTTGCCAAAGCTCAACGCGAATTGGCCGAGTTGAAGGTGGCTACAGAAACCGCGCAAGCGCTGTCGCAAGACGCGGATGATGTGCGCGAGCAACTTGCAGCGGCCCTCGCCGCACGTCTGGCGGCGGAAAACGCGGCCGCCGCTGAGGCCCGTGAAACAGAAGATATCCGCGAAGAGCTTGCCAATGCCTTGGCGGCGAAACTGGCCGCAGAACAAGAGGCGCAAACGCAACTGAGCGAGGCTGAGCGTCAAGCGATCCTTCTATCTGAAGCTCGGTCCCGCCTCGCGGAAGAACAAGAGATCTCCGCAGAGGCGCAACGCCAACAGGCGCTGCTCAGTCAGCAGGTCGCTGCGTTGAGGGATCAATTGGGTCAGTTACAGGCGCTCCTTGATGACGCCAAAGCGCGCGAAGCGGCGGCAGATGTGCAAATCCAAGCGTTGGGTCAGGATCTCAACCTTGCATTGGCGCGGGCAGCCGCGGAAGAACGGCGCAGGCGAATTTTGGAAGAGGAAGAGCGCAGACGCCTGGAAGCCGAAGCAGAAGATCTGCAACGCTATCGATCGGAGTTCTTTGGTCAATTGCGTGACGTCCTGGGCGCCCAGGAAGGGGTGCGGATTGTGGGCGACCGGTTTGTTTTCTCTTCAGAGGTTTTGTTTGAGCCGGCTCAGGCTGAGCTCGCACTAGAGGGCCAAGAGGAAATAGCGAAAGTCGTCGATATACTTCAAAGTGTTGTGAGTTCGATCCCTAGTGAGATCGACTGGGTTCTGCAGGTCGATGGCCATACGGATAATGTCCCTATTCGCAACAGCCCGATCTTTGCGAACAATTGGGAACTGAGCCAAGCGCGCGCACTGTCAGTGGTGCTGTACATGGTGAACAATCTGGGCGTTTCGCCAGACCGTTTGTCGGCCAACGGGTTCGGAGAGTTTCAGCCCGTGGCGCTCGGCGACAGTCCTGAAGCGCGCGCGCAAAACCGCCGTATTGAGCTCAAGTTTACTGAGAAATAGTTCTGCCCGTTTCGAAGAGGGCCGATTTTTTGCGAGTTGGCGTTGCCCGAAAACTCAAACGAACTCATCAAAAGGCTTTTATTTTAAAGATAATTATCAAATGCCACGGACAATCTGCGCCTGCTCATAAATGCTATTGCTTGCGCCATGGTCAGTGCCACGGCGCAAGCAATTGAGTTCTATCAGTCCGCTGTGAGCAAAGGGGGCTTCTTGCCAGAAAGTTGGCGCTGCTCCGGACCTTCGACTTTGAGGTCGATCTTGCCGTCCTTGACGCCCACTTTCACGATCCCGCCCTTGGCCAGTTTGCCAAACAGCAACTCTTCCGCCAGCGGCTTCTTGATCTCTTCCTGGATTACGCGACCCAACGGGCGGGCGCCCATCTTATCGTCATAGCCCTTATCGGCGAGCCACTCCGCGGCCGGCTTTGTAAGCTCAATCGTGACATTGCGGTCGATCAACTGAGCTTCAAGCTGCAGCACGAACTTCTCGACGACCTGCAGGATGACCTCTTTCGGCAATGGCGCAAAGGAGATGACGGCATCCAAGCGGTTGCGGAATTCTGGCGTGAATGTGCGCTCAATCGCGGCAGTATCTTCGCCTTCGCGACGGTCACGACCAAAGCCAATGGCCGCCTTGGCCTGCTCAGCCGCACCCGCGTTAGACGTCATGATGAGGACCACATTGCGGAAATTCACCGTTCGACCGTTATGATCGGTTAGGTTTCCGTGGTCCATCACCTGCAGCAGGATATTGAACACATCCGGGTGCGCTTTCTCAATCTCGTCAAGCAAGAGCACACAGTGCGGATGCTGGTCTACGCCATCGGTCAAAAGCCCACCTTGGTCAAAGCCGACATAGCCGGGAGGGGCACCAATCAGGCGTGAGACAGCATGCTTCTCCATGTATTCCGACATGTCAAAACGCAGCAGTTCGACCCCGAGCGTATCCGCCAACTGCTTGGCCACCTCGGTTTTGCCCACACCGGTCGGACCGGCGAAGAGGTAATTGCCGATGGGTTTTTCAGGCTCCCGCAAACCAGCACGGGCCAGTTTTATCGCAGAGGACAGCGCATCAATAGCTTTGTCCTGTCCAAAGACGACGCGCTTCAGCGAGGCTTCGAGATCCTTCAGCACCTCAGCATCGTCCTTGGAGACGTTTTTCGGCGGGATACGCGCAATCTTGGCCACCACGGCCTCAATCTCTTTGGCGCCGATGGATTTGCGCCGCTTAGAGGCGACAACAAGATGCTGCGCCGCGCCAGCCTCATCGATCACATCGATGGCTTTGTCAGGCAGCTTGCGATCATTGATGTAGCGCGCGGATAGATCCACGGCGGACTTGATCGCATCATTGGTGTATTTCACGCTGTGATGGTCCTCAAAGTAAGGCTTCAGGCACTTGAGGATCTTGATCGAGTCTTCCACCGTCGGCTCTACCACGTCGATCTTTTGGAACCGGCGGGATAGCGCGCGATCTTTCTCGAAGTGCTGCCGGAACTCTTTGAACGTGGTCGATCCCATGCAGCGCAGCTTGCCGCCCTGAAGCGCGGGCTTAAGCAGGTTTGAGGCATCCATCGCTCCGCCTGATGTGGCGCCCGCACCAATCACGGTGTGGATCTCGTCAATAAAGAGAACGGCGTCGGGGTGGCTTTCAAGCTCTGTCACCACAGCCTTCAGACGCTCTTCAAAATCTCCGCGGTACCTCGTTCCGGCTAAAAGCGCGCCCATGTCGAGGGAAAAGATTGTCGTCTGCGAGAGCACGTCCGGGGTTTCACCCTCTACAATCTGGTGGGCGAGACCTTCGGCGATCGCGGTTTTGCCGACGCCGGGGTCCCCTACCAAGAGAGGGTTGTTCTTACGACGGCGGCACAGCACCTGGATGCAGCGCTCCACTTCCGAGCTGCGTCCAATCAGTGGATCAATATCGCCGCGACGGGACTTTTCGTTTAGATCAACGCAGTACTTGGCCAGAGCACTTTCACCCTGATCGACCGCTTCGGATCCGGTATTTTCTTGCTTCGACTGCTCATTTTCCATGTCCGACACCCCTTGGACTGGTCGTGTCTCCCCGTAGGCAGGATCTTTCGCCACGCCGTGCGCGATGAAATTCACCGCGTCGTAGCGTGTCATGTCCTGTTCCTGCAAGAAGTAGGCCGCGTTCGATTCTCGCTCGGCAAAGATCGCGACCAAAACATTGGCCCCTGTGACCTCTGTCCGGCCTGATGATTGCACGTGAATTGCCGCGCGCTGAATAACCCGCTGGAAAGCCGCTGTCGGAACAGCTTCGGATCCGTCTATATCCGTCACGAGGTTGGAAAGATCTTCGTCGATAAATTCGACGAGCGTAGACCGCAGATCCTCAGTGTCGACAGAGCATGCTTTAAGTACCCGAGATGCGTCAGGCTCGTCGATCAGAGCCAGCAGCAGATGCTCAAGCGTAGCGAATTCATGACGACGCGCATTGGCGAGTGCCAGTGCTGCATGGATGGCCTGCTCAAGGGTGGTCGAAAACGATGGCACGGTACTGTGCTCCTTTGTCTGCATCCCGGTGTCTCACCCGAGAACTGTGACGTGTTACTGTTAAAGTTTGGTCGATATGCTGGGGCCTTCAAGTCATTTTTTGGCAAAGCGGCTCACAATTCGTCTCAGGCGCCAGCAATTGCTGCATTTTTGAGACGAAACCAACCCAACAATCAGAAGTTATCCTTTCTCGTCCGTATCTCTGTAAAAACGTCTGACGCCGATGCGCCCTCCATACCTAAATGTGCCTGAATCGAAGGATCTTCAGGTCGCAAAAAGGGGTTTGTGTCCAGTTCAAGCGCCAGCGAGGAGGGAACCGTGTATTGGCCCGCGGCTCGCGCTACGCCGATGTCTTCTATCCTTGATTTAAGGCTTTGGTTGCCTGGATCAACGGTGATCGCAAATTGAGCATTCGCAGCCGTATATTCGTGACCTGAGCAAATGATTGTTTCTGACGGCAAAGCAGCGAGTTTTTGTAGTGAAACCCACATCTGCGGTTTTGTGCCTTCAAAGACGCGGCCACAGCCCAAGGCCATCAGGCTATCGCCCGTAAACATGACTGCACTTCGTGGAAAATGAAACGCGATATGACCAAGAGTGTGCCCGGATACGTCGATCACGGTACCGCTATCCTGTCCTATGGTGACCGTGTCCCCTTCTTGCACCTCGACATCAAGAGGCGGCAAACGATGTGCATCCGCTGCGGCCCCAATAACTGTCGCCGGATGTTGGGCCAGGAGATCCGACAATCCCTGCACATGATCGGCATGATGATGGGTTAGATACACTTTGGACGCAGTCCAGCCGCGCTTGGCCAACGCCTCTAGAATAGGGTTCGCCTCTGGCACATCAACAACGGCGGTCTCATTACTTTCAGCGTCATGGGCCAAAAACGCGTAATTGTCTGACAGACACGCGACGGTAACAATCTCAAGTGCCATGGTGTATTTCCCCGGTTCCTAGTTCCTGTTAGCATCACCGTGACGGATTGAGACACGGGCCGCAATGCATCTCGACGTGCAGGACCTTCGCAACTTTTACTATCGCAGCGGTCTCGGCCGCGCTGCCAAGGGCATTATTCAGAATGAAATTTTGCAGTTCTGGCCGGAAGCCAAAGGGCAAACCGTGGTGGGGTATGGTTTCGCGACGCCCTTTCTGCGCCCATATTTGAAAGATGCGCGGCGCATGATCGCTTTGATGCCTGCGCCGCAGGGCGTCATCAGCTGGCCGCAGAAATTACCGAATGTCTCAGTGCTTTGCGAAGAAACCTACTGGCCCCTGGAAACAGGTCACGTGGACAAGCTGCTTGTGGCCCATGGCCTCGAGAGCAGCGAACAACCCAGTGCGCTTCTCACCGAAGCGTGGCGCGTTTTGGGACCTGGCGGATCAGCCATGTTCATCGTGCCCAATCGCGCGGGACTTTGGTCGCGCAGTGACACAACGCCCTTTGGCTATGGGCGACCGTACACACAGATCCAGCTCGAGACCCAATTGAAAGCGCATAACTTTCTGCCGGAACATCATATCACCACATTATTTCAACCCCCGTCGGAGCGCCCTTTCTGGCGCAGGACAGCCAAGATGTGGGAGCGCCTCGGCGGACGGATCAGCATTGTGGCGGCCGGAGGCGTGCTCATTGTTTGCGCAAGCAAACGGGTGCAAGCCTCATCTGGTCTGGGCCTCAGAGAGACTGTGCGCAAACCCCTTGAAGTTCTGCAGCCCAAACCGGAGATCAAACCGGTTTGAAGCCTCACCGGGCCCGCGCGCCTGGTAGCGTTAAACTTACCATGTCGCGTTTTTGACGTTAGGTGAGGTGGGAATCGGATGAAAACGAGGCAATCACCGCGATTTGGCGCGCCTATTTTTTGGGCGTTGCAACGCCTAAGTAATAAGTCTCTGAAAACACATGACTATCGGGAATGCGACGCTTTGGCTATCATCTTGCGGGGTGCGACTTGCTCTGATAGACCGCTTTCGAATTTTGGCGCGTTTGTGAAGCGTCAAAGATGAACGCGCCCGGATGACGGTTTTTTGAGCCGTCCAATTATGCTGAACCGGGCCCTGAATCGGAAGGGTGGACGTGTCCGAACCAGCTTCGATCTCCTCCGGCATCGCGGAACGCTATGCCACAGCCATTTTTGAGATTTGCAAAGACGAGAAATCTCTGGACAAACTCGCAACCAACATAGCCGACCTCGGTGCCGCGATTGATGAAAGCGCGGAGCTGCGCGAATTGATCAGCAGCCCGATCCTGTCTCGGACAGATCAAAAATCCGCGATCGCTGCGATTGCCGATAAGATGGGGCTTGAGGCGGTCATGAAGAACGGTCTTGGCGTCATGGCCGACAAGCGTCGCCTGTTCGTTCTACCACAGCTTGTTTCTCAGCTGCGCGAGATGATCGCCGATGATAAGGGCGAAGTGACGGCCGAGGTGGCAAGTGCCAAGGCTCTGACCAAAGCTCAGTCTGAAAAGATTGCGAAGACGCTTAAGGCCAGCGTTGGAAAAGATGTGAATATCAAAGCGACCGTCGATGAAAGCCTCATTGGCGGTCTTGTCGTTAAAGTGGGCTCGAAGATGATCGACACATCGATCAAGTCGCGCCTCAACTCTCTCCAGAATGCAATGAAAGAGGTCGGATAAATGGGTATCCAAGCTGCAGAAATTTCTGCAATCCTGAAGGACCAGATCAAGAATTTCGGACAGGAAGCCGAAGTTGCTGAGGTTGGTCGGGTTCTGTCGGTGGGTGATGGTATCGCCCGCGTTTACGGCCTCGATAATGTGCAGGCCGGTGAGCTGGTTGAGTTTCCGGGCAACATCATGGGCATGGCCCTAAACTTGGAAACCGACAACGTGGGCGTCGTGATCTTCGGCTCTGACCGGGACATTAAAGAAGGCGACACCGTGAAGCGCACCAAGTCCATTGTGGACGTGCCGATCGGTGATGAGCTTCTGGGTCGCGTTGTTGACGCTCTGGGCAACCCGCTTGATGGCAAAGGCCCGATCAAATCCAAGACCCGCGGTCTGGCCGACGTAAAAGCGCCGGGCATCATCCCGCGCAAATCTGTGCATGAGCCGATGGCGACCGGTCTGAAGTCTGTTGATGCGATGATCCCGATTGGTCGTGGTCAGCGAGAGCTGATCATCGGTGACCGCCAGACAGGTAAAACGGCTGTGGCGCTCGACACCATGCTGAACCAGAAGGTCTATAACGAGGCCGCTGGCGATGATGAAAGCAAGAAGCTTTACTGCATCTACGTGGCTGTTGGCCAGAAGCGCTCCACCGTTGCGCAGCTGGTAAAAAAACTCGAAGAAAACGGCGCGATGGACTACTCCATCGTTGTGGCCGCGACGGCCTCTGACCCTGCGCCTATGCAGTTCCTGGCACCCTATTCGGCAACGGCTATGGCGGAGCACTTCCGCGACAACGGCCGTCACGCTCTGATCGTGTATGATGACCTGTCCAAGCAGGCCGTGGCCTACCGCCAGATGTCCCTACTTCTGCGTCGTCCGCCCGGACGTGAAGCCTATCCTGGTGACGTGTTCTACCTGCACTCCCGCCTGCTGGAGCGTTCGGCCAAGCTGAACGAAGACAATGGCGCGGGCTCTCTGACGGCTCTGCCGATCATTGAAACCCAAGGTGGCGACGTTTCGGCCTTTATTCCGACAAACGTGATCTCCATCACCGATGGTCAGATCTTCCTTGAAACGGAACTCTTCTACCAAGGTATCCGCCCGGCCGTGAACACCGGTCTGTCGGTGTCTCGCGTGGGGTCGTCCGCTCAGACCAACGCGATGAAATCTGTTGCGGGTCCGGTGAAGCTTTCGCTCGCTCAGTATCGTGAGATGGCCGCGTTTGCTCAGTTTGGGTCTGATCTTGATGCCGCGACACAGCAATTGCTGAACCGTGGTGCGCGTCTGACCGAGCTGATGAAGCAGCCGCAGTACTCGCCGCTGACCAACGCCGAGATCGTGTGCATGATCTACGCGGGTGTGAACGGCTACCTCGACAAGATCGACGTGAAAGAGGTCGGCCGGTTCGAGTCGGGTCTGTTGAACCACCTGCGCAGCAAGAACCAGGATCTGCTCGACTTCATTACCAATGAAGATCCCAAGATCAAAGGTGAGGCCGAGGACAAGATCAAGGCCGTGCTCGATGAGTACGCCGCGGACTTCGCATAAAGGGGTAGAGGCTTGCCTTCTCTCAAGGACCTAAAAACCAGGATCGAGTCGGTCAAATCGACCCGCAAGATCACCAAGGCCATGCAGATGGTGGCCGCTGCGAAATTGCGGCGGGCACAGGAATCGGCCGAGATGTCGCGCCCTTATGCTGAGCGTTTCAACCAAGTGATGGGGAAGCTGGCGGCATCGGTTGGAGACAGCGAAAGCGCGCCCAAACTGCTGAGCGGTACGGGCAACGACCAGACCCATCTGCTTGTCGTGATGACGGCAGAACGGGGTCTGTGCGGTGGCTTCAATGGCAACATCGCCAAGATGGCTCGTGCTGAGGCTGAAAAGCTGAAGTCCGAAGGCAAAACCGTCAAGATCATCACTGTCGGCAAGAAAGGTCGCGATGCGATCAAACGAGATCTGTCGGACGACTTCATCGACCACGTCGACATGACCGAAGTGAAGAATGTTGGCTACACCGATGCGCAGGCCATTGCGCAAAACGTGCTCGACCGGTTTGACGCGGGTGAGTTCGACGTGGCCAAGATCTTCTTTTCGAAGTTCAACAACGTGGTCAGCCAGACGCCGACCATGCAGCAGGTGATCCCTGCCGCGTTTGAAATGAGTGAAGACGACGCGGATGCGGATGTCTTCTATGATTTCGAGCCGGATGAAGACGCAATCCTGCGCGAGCTTCTGCCGCGCGCTGTGGCCACGGCGATTTTCAGCGGACTGCTGGAAAACGGTGCGTCCGAACAGGGGGCCCGGATGTCGGCGATGGACAACGCCACGCGCAACGCGGGCGAGATGATCGACAAACTGACCATCGAGTTCAACCGCTCACGTCAGGCCGTGATCACCAACGAACTGATTGAAATTATTTCGGGCGCCGAAGCGCTCTAACCGAACCGGAGAAACGAAACATGGCACAAGCAAAAGGCACAATCACGCAGGTGATCGGCGCCGTGGTCGACGTTCAGTTCGATGACCACCTGCCCGAAATTTTGAACGCGATTGAAACAGATAACAACGGTAAGCGTCTGGTTCTCGAAGTGGCGCAGCACCTTGGTGAAAACACCGTGCGCACCATTGCGATGGACAGCACCGAAGGCCTCGTTCGCGGTCAGGACGTGACGGACACCGGGGGTCCGATCACCATTCCAGTGGGCAACGCCACTCTGGGCCGCATCCTGAACGTTGTGGGTGAGCCCGTGGACGAAGGTGGTCCGGTTGACGCCTCGGAAACACGCTCAATCCACCAGGACGCGCCGCAGTTCGAAGAACAATCTACCGAGTCTGAAGTCCTGGTGACAGGCATCAAGGTTGTGGATCTGCTAGCCCCTTACGCGAAAGGCGGCAAGATCGGCCTCTTCGGCGGTGCCGGCGTGGGCAAGACCGTTCTCATCATGGAACTGATTAACAACATCGCGAAGGTGCACTCGGGCTTTTCGGTGTTCGCCGGTGTGGGCGAACGAACCCGTGAAGGCAATGACCTCTACCACGAGATGATCGAAGGCAACGTGATTAAGCCCGACAATCTGGCCGAGAGCCAGGTGGCGCTTGTATACGGTCAGATGAACGAACCTCCCGGAGCGCGTATGCGGGTTGCTCTTACCGGCCTGACGCTGGCCGAACAGTTCCGCGACCAGTCCGGTACCGACGTTCTGTTCTTCGTCGACAATATCTTCCGCTTTACGCAGGCAGGTTCGGAATGTTCGGCTCTCTTGGGCCGTATTCCTTCCGCTGTGGGCTATCAGCCGACACTCGCAACGGACATGGGCGCGATGCAAGAGCGGATTACATCGACGAAGGCGGGCTCGATCACGTCAGTTCAGGCCGTTTATGTGCCTGCGGACGACTTGACCGACCCAGCCCCCGCGACGTCTTTTGCGCACCTCGATGCGACAACCGTTCTTTCCCGTGCGATTTCCGAGTTGGGTATTTATCCGGCTGTGGACCCGCTCGATTCCACCTCGCGTCTGATGGACCCGGCGGTTGTGGGCGAAGAGCACTATCAGGTCGCCCGTGATGTTCAGGGTATCCTGCAGCGCTACAAGTCGCTTCAGGACATCATCGCGATCCTCGGCATGGACGAACTCTCGGAAGAGGACAAGCTGACCGTGGCCCGAGCCCGGAAGATCCAGCGTTTCCTTTCTCAGCCGTTCGACGTGGCGCAGGTCTTCACCGGTTCGCCTGGAGTTCAGGTGCCGCTTGAAGACACGATCAGCTCGTTCAAGGCCGTTGTTGCTGGCGAATACGACCACCTGCCCGAAGGTGCCTTCTACATGGTGGGCGGCATCGCCGAGGTGATCGAAAAAGCCGAGAAGATGGCTGCCGAAGCTGCGTAAATGTGGTGGCGGGGTGAATCCCGCCCTACGAATTGACCCAGGCGTAGGGTGGGGTTCACCCCACCACCTACCCAAAAAGGGAAAACGACAATGGCTGATACAGTCCAATTCGATCTTGTAAGCCCTGAGCGTCTTTTGGCGTCGACTCAAGCGAAGGAAGTTCAAATTCCGGGTGCTGAGGGCGACATGACCGCGATGCCGGATCACGCACCGCTGATCACGACGCTGCGCCCAGGCGTCCTTAAGGTCTCCGGCAGCGATGGGGATGCATCTTACGTGGTCACCGGTGGCTTTGCCGAGATTAACGCATCTTCGATCTCGGTTCTGGCAGAGCGGGCCATTCCGCAGTCGGAAGTGACACAAGAGCAGTTTGCCGAGATGATGGGCGAGGCCAACGCGCGCCTTGAAAAGGCGCAAGCCGCAGATAGCGCAGAGCCGGGTCAGGTAGACGACGCGGCCAAGTTTGTTGCCGATATGGCTGCCTTGGGTGCTGAGATCGGCATGTCGGCGACCTGACACGGCACATCATGAAAAACCACATGGACCCGCATTCGCGGGTTCATTTTTTGCACAGTTGCTCCAGCATATTATACGCCGCAAAATTGTTCGCTTTGCGCCCTAGTTCCTTCAAGAATTGAGCGAAGTTGCACGCTATAGTGTTTAAAGAATCTTAGACGTCGACAGTATGAAGTTTATCTCCAGCAGCATGATCGGGATCGAGCAGGGCGACGACGTTCTGTTTTCAGATTACCAAGACGAAGGCGACATGTGGACTGGCAAAGGCCCGCGAGAGCGCCGCCACGCGGTTTTTTTTGAACGCCCCTACCATAAAGTGCCGTCTGTCTTTGTGTCTCTCTCCATGTGGGATATCGACACTGAAAACAATGCTCGCGCCGACGTTTCTGCCGAAACCATCAGCGAAGACGGGTTCGAGATCGTGTTCAAAACCTGGGGCGACACCCGCGTTGCGCGCGCCCGTGTCAGGTGGATGGCCATTGGGCCGATTGTCAATGAAGACGATTGGGAACTCTACTGAAACGTCCGGTCAAGTGCCGAACTGGCCTTCGTAGATTGGCTCCAACGTCGGTGTTTCAAACAGAGATGACACTGATGTCCCAGTCCAAATGTTCAAGATCGCCTGGGCAAACACCGGTGCTGTTGGCAATACTCTGATATTGGTAGCTTTCTTCGTGGCGACTGTGGGGGCAATCGTATCAGTCAGCACAAGCGATTTCATCACCGAGTTTTCAACGCGTTCAACGGCTGGACCCGACATGACACCGTGCGTGATATAGGCATGCACTTCGCTTGCGCCATGTTGCATCAACACTTCTGCGGCTTTGCACAACGTCCCCGCCGTGTCGCAAATGTCGTCCACGATCACGCAAATCTTGCCAGTGACATCACCGATGACCGTCATCTCAGCCACTTCCCCGGGCTTTTCACGACGTTTGTCAACGATGGACAGTGGCGCATTGATCCGTTTGGCAAGCTCTCGGGCGCGCGCCACGCCACCAACATCAGGAGAGACAACCATCACGTCAGACAACTGATCATGGAATTGTGTCATCACATCGAGCGCAAAGATCGGTGACGCATAGAGGTTGTCGACGGGAATATCGAAGAAACCCTGTATCTGTGCGGCATGAAGATCCATCGTCAGCACCCGTTCGATCCCAGCACCTACGATCATGTTTGCCACCAGCTTGGCCGAAATGGGTGTGCGTGCTTTGGTGCGGCGATCCTGACGGGCATAGCCAAAGTACGGGATCACAGCCGTAATCCGGCGCGCGGAGGAGCGTCGGAGCGCGTCCGCCATGATCAAAAGCTCCATCAGGTTGTCATTGGCCGGGTTCGAGGTCGATTGGATGATGAACATGTCCTCACCCCGGACATTCTCAAAAACCTCGATGAAGATTTCTTGGTCGTTGAACTTTTCCATCCGCGCATCGACGAGGCTGACGGGGGCACCGCGGTAAATCCCCATCCGTTTGGTGATGGCATTTGCGAGAGGCAGGTTGGCGTTGCCGGAGATGATCTTCGGCGCGGGCGCGGTTGGCATGGCTGGCAGGCTCCCCAAGGGCCGCATGAGACTGGCGGCATGTAACAGAATCGCGACGTTGACACCGGATAACATGGGCGTACGTTCGGGCCTAGACACGCAGGCCAAAGGAGCGCTGTTTATGCCCCACATAGACTACTTTTTCGCAACAATTTCCCCCTTCTCCTACCTCGCCGGTCTCAAATTGGAGGAGATTGCGGAAAAGCACGGGGCGACCGTTAAGTATAAGCCGCTCGACATTATGGCGCTCTTTTCGCGTACGGGGGGCACCCCACCCAAAGATCGGCACCCCAACCGGGTTGGTTACCGGGCGCAGGATCTGCCGCGTCAAGCGAGGAAAGCGGGCATGGATTTGAACTTTCAACCGGCGCATTGGCCCACCAATTCCGCGCCGTCGTCCTATGCAATGATTGCGGCTCAGACGGCAGGTGGCGGCGACTTGGGCAAACTGGCCCATAGTTTCTTGCGTGCCTGTTGGGCGGAGGAAAAAGACATCGCCGAAGATAGTGTGGTGAGAGAGTGTTTGGAAGCCTCAGGTTTCGATCCAGATCTGGCAGACACCGGACTGTTGGCCGGGGCCGAAACCTATGCGGCCAACTTGGAAGAGGCGGTCAGCCGAGGGGCCTTTGGCGCACCGTTCTACATCACCGATAGCGGGGAAATGTTCTGGGGCCAGGATCGGCTCGAAGAGCTCGACATGCACCTGTCTGGAAAGCTGTAAGCCATTGCCCAAAGCAGAGCGGGCGGGCTTTCCCACCTACTGGACAACCTACGGTCAGGGCCCGAGAGAGGCGCTCATGATCCATTGTGGCCTGGCCCATTCGGGAAGCTGGGGGCGCGTGGCCCGCACGCTGTCTGGCGCCCTGACCATGACGGCGTTTGATACGCCGGGTCATGGGCGGAGCGATGCTTGGGACGGGCGCGACGAAATCCAAAAGCTGACTGCTGAGATTGCGGCCGATTTTCTGACGCAGCCCACCGACGTGATCGGACATTCTTTCGGGGCAACGGTGGCTCTGCGGTTGGCTGTGATGCGGCCCGAATTGGTGCGCAGTTTGACCTTGATTGAACCGGTCTTCTTCGCCGTTGCCTTTGCGGATCGCCCTGAGATTGCGCCCGCGTTCAAAGCCTCGCAAAGTGACTTTGGCACCGCGATGGAGCGAGGCGACACCTTGACGGCGGCAAGAGACTTTACGCGCATTTGGGGCGATGGCACTCCGTGGGAGGTGATCCCAAAAGACGTACAGCAGTCATTGGCGGATCAGATGTACCTGATCATGGCCTCACATGACGCGCTCAACAATGACGTGGGCGGCATGCTGGAAGAGGGTGTTTTGGACGCGCTTCACTGCCCGGCTCTGTTGATGGAGGGGAGCAAATCCCCGACCATCATCCGTGACATCAATAAGGGACTGTCGGCGCGTTTGCCAAACACGACACATGCCATGATCATGGGCGCGTCCCACATGTCGCCGATCACCCATGCGGATCAGGTGGCGGTTGAAGTTCTGCGTTTCCTAGATCAGTCGAAAGAGACGTAGCTAGATTTTGCCGCTGGCGATTTCAACAAAACGGTCAATATCCGCCTCATCAACGGACCAACCGACAACCAAACGCATGCCGATGCGTTCGTCCTCGGGGCCGTCAAATGGCCCATGCATCTCATATCGAGCCCCGGCAGCGTGAAGGTCGCGATGGATCCTGCGCGGCAGGGTGGCGAAGATCATGTTGGCGGCCGGTTCAAACAGAAATTCAAATTCCGGCGCATCGCGCAACCCGCTGATCATGCGCGCGGCTTTGGCATTTGTGGCTTCTGCGGCTTTTTTCCAGGTGTCATTGCTCAGATACCCCAGCATTTGCGCCGAGAGATACCGGTGCTTTGAGAAAAGATGCGCCCCGCGTTTGCGGCGTAGCTCAAACTCCCAGGCATGCTCCGGGTCAAAAAAGATCACCCCTTCGACACCCATGCATCCGTTTTTCGTGCCGCCGAAGCTGACCGCGTCAATGCCGGCTTTCGACGTCATCTCAGCAGCACTGCATCCAAGCGATGCCATGGCATTGGCAAACCTGGCGCCATCCATATGCGCAGAAAGCCCATTTGCTTTGGCCACTGACGTGAGCGCGCGGAGCTCTTCGAGGCTGTAGACGCGACCGCGCTCTGTCACTTGTGTCAGGGCCAGAGGACCCCTCTGGGAGGTATGCACATCTCCCTTCGTCCACCCGGTGATCGCGGCCTCAAGCGCCTCCGGCGTCATCTTGTCGTTCTCACCCACCAATGTGAGCTTGCCACCCCCGGTATAGAACTCTGGTGCGTGGCATTCATCGATATGGATATGCGCAAGCGGCGTGCAAAAGATCGTGTCCCACGGCTTTGCCAGCGTGGAGAGAGCAAGCGCATTGGCGGCCGTGCCGGTGGAGACCAGATAGACGGCAGCCTCGGGCGCTTCGAACTCAGCCCGCACCAGCGCGCTCACCTCCTCCATCATCTCGTCGTCACCATAGGACGATTGGAATCCCTGATTGGCCTCAACCACCGCGTCCATCACTTCCGGTAGCGCCGGGGCGCAATTGTCAGACTTGAACATCATACGCCGGGTTCCTCAATCAGGTGGTCTTCCCAATCGTCGTCGCGCACGACTGATTCAGACACAGTCCCGTACTGCATGGACACGCCTGCCCTGTGAACAGTTTCGGGATCACCCGAAAGCAGCGGATGCCATTCATAGAGCTGCTTGCCTTGGTGCAGCAATTTGTAGGCGCAGGTTTCGGGGAGCCAATACATGTGCCTATCCAGCGTTTTGGGCGTGAGGGATATGCACTCAGAAACGTATTGCTTGCGCACTTGATATTTGCTGCACAGACAGGAGCCATCGTCAAAAAGACGGCAAGCCACGCGGGTCAGCACAACCTCACTCGTCTCTTCGTCTTCAAGTTTATTCATGCAGCACTTGCCGCACCCGTCGCAGAGCGCTTCCCATTCGGCCTGTGTCATCCGGTTGAGCGGCGTTGTCTCCCAATATCTGGGGCGCAGGCCCGTGCGATCAATTACATCGCTCATAGCGCGTCCAGGATGTCGCGTGCCTTTGCGCAATCCGCATCCATTTGCGCG
>ERZ1740068.64-NODE-64-length-66513-cov-27.613591_pt1 | contig 66513 bp, 67 predicted proteins | sample MGYA00581735_ERZ1740068 | MGnify/ENA primary metagenome ERZ1740068 (study PRJEB43018, sample SAMN04849740) | marine metagenome | isolation source: floating plastic debris | place: Pacific Ocean | collected 2008-08-30 | study: EMG produced TPA metagenomics assembly...
CTCTGACTCCTTCGGGATGATGAGGGGGCGCTTTTTCGTTGGCGAGTTTTTTGGGGCGGGAAGCTTTGCGATAAAAACGAGCAACTCGGTGTCTAGACTCTTAACGTTGCGTGGCCGGATCGCTAAAGCTTTTGCAGCGGGCGATCGTAGGCTTTGACGCTCTCCGGGCGGAACTTGCGCATAATGGCGTTGGCCTGCTGGATCTTGAAGCGATCGCCTTTGACGACAATCGGGTACTCGCCCGCCTTGATGCGATCGCGGTAGGGGCGCATGTCGCCCGATCCGAGGATCAAGCTCGTGCCGCCGCTGACGAATAGTGCACCCATCGCGCCGCCCATCGCGCCGAGAATGCCGCCCAGGATTTGATTACCCAGGACGCCCGCCCACTCGAAGGTTTGCAGCCCGGTGATTGCGTTGAAAACAAAGCCCCCGGCGAAGCCGAACGGCGCGATCCAGGACATCATGTTCAGGGCGCGATTGCGAGTTTCCTCGTTAGGATCGATGAGGCCGTACTCGTCGGGCGTGGTATAGCCGCCGCCGAGGATCGTTGCGAATGCCGAGAGTCCCTTGTCTTCCAGTGCCGTGTAGGCGGCTTCGGCGGCAATGCGATCGGCGAAGACGGTGACGAGATACGTGGTTTCCATATCAAAACAGCCCGAACGGCTCGGTGTAAAAGGGTTTTAAAGGCTTTGGTTCTCTAGCCTATCAAGATTGCCCGAAGCGCGCCGGACGATCAATTTTGGCAGTGTCGATCGAAGGCTGCGCGGGCAGCGGCTTGTTCGGCGAGCTTGCGCGATCGCCCGGTTCCCGCTCCCCACTCCCGACCGTTAACGGCGACGCGAGCCGCAAACCGCTCGTTGCTGCCGTGTTCGATACTGACTTCTTCGGTGGTGTAGGTAGGTAAACACTTAAGGTTTCCCTGCGTCCACTCCTGGAGGGCGGCTTTGTAGTTTTGGCGGGCTGGGTCGTTCAGGATGGCGTCGGCGCGAGGCGCGAACTGTCGATCGAGCCAGGAACGCACGAAGCCGAGGTCGCTGGTGGGGAGATACAGCGCCGCGATCGTCGCTTCCATCGCGTCGGCGAGTCGCGAGGCCGTTCCGGCGCGATCGTTGCGGGCGTTTGATCCGAGGCGCAGATAGCGCTGCAGACTGTAGCTTTCAGCGATTGCGGCCAGGACGCGATCGCTGACGAGAATCGAGCGGATGGCGGCAAATTCGCCAACGGGGCGATCGGCATGGTTCTCCCACAGGAAGCGGGCGGCGGCCAGACGCACCACGGCGTCACCGACAAATTCGAGCTGTTCGTAGTTTTCGGTTGGCGAAGCGCTGGAGTGGGTCAGCGCGAGGTCGAGCAGTGCCCAGTCTAGGCGGGCGGCGTCGGCGTCGATCTCGAACTTGAGGATGAGGCGCTCGAGTTCCCGTTGGCGGAGCGGCGGCAAAGTCGGCATGGCGACGGGCGGCGGGGCCGCTGGCGGAGGAGGTCGAGAAGAGCGGGCGATCGCCTCCGTATTTTATGATGAGACCCGTTTCCTACCTCCAGCTTCGCTTTCGATCGCTCCTGTTATGACTCACGCCCACGTTATCGGCCTCGGTAAATCCGGCATTGCTGCCGCGCGCTTGCTCGCTAAGCGGGGCGACACCGTGGCGCTCAGCGATCGCGGGACGGGCGATCGGCTCGAGCCGCTGCGCCGCGATCTCGAAGCTGAGGGCATCGCCGTGCATCTGGGCACGAGCTTTGCGATCGAGGCATTTCCCGAAACGCAGCAGCTCATCGTTAGCCCTGGCGTGCCCTGGGATCTCCCTGCGCTGGAGGCGGCGCGGACGCAGGGCGTCGAAACCTTGGGCGAGATGGAGCTAGCGTGGCGGGCGCTGGGCGATCGCCCCTGGGTGGGCGTCACCGGCACAAACGGCAAAACTACGACCACGGCGCTGACCGCCGCGATTTTCCAGCGGGCGGGACTGAAGGCTCCGGCCTGCGGCAATATCGGCTACGCGGCCTGCGAGTTGGCCTACGAACACGCCCCCGACAACCGGCTCGACTGGGCGATCGCCGAGCTAAGCAGCTACCAAATCGAGGCATCAACGACGATCTCGCCGCGTATCGGCCTGTGGACGACTTTTTCGCCCGACCACCTCAGCCGCCACTACACCCTCGAAAATTACTACGACATCAAAGCCTCACTGCTGGGGCGATCGCAGCATCCGGTACTGAACGGCGACGATGCCGAACTCCACGCGCGGCGCGATCGCTGGCCGCAGGCGCTGTGGACGTCCGTCGGCGGCAAGGACGCCCTGGCCGGAATCTCGCCCTATGCCTATATCGAGTCTGGCTGGGTCGTCGTTGCGGGCGATCGCATCGTCGAAGCGGCAGCGCTGAAGATGCCCGGTCGCCACAACCTCCAAAACCTGCTGCTGTCGGTGGCGGCGGCGCGGCTGGCGGGCATCGAAGCCGAGGCGATCGCCGCTGCCGTGGCGAAATTTCCCGGCGTGGCGCACCGGTTGGAGCGCCTGGGATACTGGCGCGGCGTCTGCTTTATCAACGACAGCAAAGCCACGAACTACGATGCCGCCGAAGTCGGCCTAACTTCCGTAGAGGCTCCGGCAGTTTTGATTGCGGGCGGTTCGATTAAAGAAGGAGACGATCGTGCCTGGATGACAGCGATCGTCGAGCGGGCAGCCTACGTGTTGCTAGTCGGTGCGGCCAGCGATGCCTTTGCGAAACGCCTCGACGACATCGGCTACGCCCGCTACGAAAAAGTCGAGACGCTGGAGAAGGCCGTGCCGCGCGCGGCGGAGCGGGCGATCGAACTCGAGGCAAAAACGGTATTGCTTTCCCCTGCCTGTGCCAGCTTCGACCAGTTCAGCAGCTTTGAAGAACGCGGCGATCGCTTCCGCGACCTATGTCGATCCATCGTCGGCTTAACGCAACCTTAGAGCTCGCTTAATCTAAATATTGACAAACGCGCAATCCTGTCTGAGGAGCCGTCTTTTATAATTAAAATCCGCCATCAGATCTAAGAGATCTACCGCCAAAACGCCACAGTCAGTTCTGCTACTAGTCGAGTCTCGAGCGCCCGTGCGGCTCGAACCGTCCGCTTGCGAATAATATGCACGAGCCGCTGCACGTCCCCTTTGCGCCCTCTGCCCACTGGACGGACGGCCTCACTTTAGAATCGACGCTCCGCGATCTCAAGCTCAACTATAGCGAAATAGAAGTCAGCGAGCCGGGAAAGCGCCTTCTCGAACGCTTCTGCTTTGACGAGCGTCTGCCGGGCGTCATCCTCTTGGAGGAGAGTAAGTTCGTCGGCATGGTCTCGCGCGAGTACTTTCACGAGACGATGAGCTTGCCCTATCGCATGGACTTGTTCGCGCAGCGTCCCATCCGACAGCTTTGTGAATACGTCACAGCCAACGTGCTTAAGCTCGACGGTCGTCTGGGCGTGCTCGAAGCGGCCCAGCGCTGCCTCGATCGCCCGCCTGCGGCCGTCTACGAGCCGATCGTCGTCGATATGGGCAGCGGGATCTACCGTCTCCTGGACGTGCGCCGCCTGCTGGTCGCCCAGTCGAAACTCTATGCGATGGCGACGGTACGTCTCCGCCAGCGCGAGGCCGAGGTCGTCGAGCTGAACGAGCAGCTCGCGGCGGAAAATTCTCGCCTCGGCGCAGAGGTTGAAATCACCCACCGCATCCAGACGATGCTGCTGCCCCACGAGGACGAGCTGGCGGCGATTGACGGCCTCGATATCGCCGGATACATGGAACCCGCTGACGAGGTGGGCGGCGACTACTACGACGTATTGTGCCACCGCGATCGCGTCAAAATTGGCATCGGCGACGTCACCGGCCACGGCCTCGAGAGCGGCATGCTAATGCTGATGGTGCAGACTGCCGTGCGGACGCTGCTGACCCATGACGAGACCGACCCGATTCGCTTTGTCACGACGCTGAACCAGACGATCTTTGACAACATCGATCGCATGGGCAGCGACAAGCACCTGACCCTGGCGCTGCTCGATTACGTCAACTGTGGCGATCGCGGTCGCGTGACGATCTGCGGTCAACACGAGGAAGTCATCGTCCTACGCGAGGACGATCGCATTGAGGTTATCGACACGATCGACCTGGGCTTTCCTCTCGGCCTAGAAAAGACGATCGCGCCGTTTGTCTCGTACCAAAGGCTAGAGCTGCAGCCCGGAGAAGCGCTCGTCCTCTACACCGACGGCATCACCGAAGCCGAAAACGTCCGAGGCGAACTCTACGGTCTAGATTCCCTGCTCGCCTCCCTCAAGCACCATCGCGATCGCAGTGCCCGCGAAATTCAACGGGCCGCGATCGACCGCCTCAAAGCATTTATCGGTACGCAGCGCATTTACGACGATATGACCCTGCTCGTCCTCAAGCAGCAGTGCGCCACCACCGGAGCGCCCTCAACTGGCGAAGCTTCCGACGGCTAGCAACGCGATTGTCGAAAAACGCGAGTCGAGACCCAAAGGCGAGACTCAACGGATTCGATCGTTCGCGCTGCGAAAAAACGCACTATCCACAGGGCGAAGACTGCGTCAACGATCGGTTCGGTGCTCGTCAGCGTGCTCGACCGAACGAGGCTGAGTTTGGGACTGAAGTTGAGACTGGATTTGGGATTGGAGCGCCTATCTTCGGTTTTGGGCGTCGTTTTGTAATCAATGATGCAAGCCAAAGCAAGAGAGTTCGATAGCTTGGTTAAAATCTGGAAAAATTTTGGCCTGGAGCTGAGTCGAAACTCACTGCCAGTTTGGTTAGACGGTGTTTACGCTCCCGGTTTATTTACTAACGTCCTCAATCGGCTTGCTGCCCACCTTCGCTGACAGCAGCAAGCCGACCGGCAGCGTTGAGTCGGTCGATATCTTTTGGGTCATCATTTGCGCTGGGCTCGTGTTTATCATGCAGCCCGGATTTATGTGCCTCGAATCCGGCCTGACGCGATCGAAAAACAGCATCAACGTCGCCGTTAAGAACTTCGCCGATTTTGGCATCTCCGTGGCGTTGTTCTGGGCCTTTGGCTATGCTCTTGCTTTCGGTGTGTCCTATGCGGGCCTCGTTGGGACGAGCGACTTCTTTGTCAAGGTTGAATTCGACTCCGCCACTGCGGCATTCTTCCTGTTCCAAACGATGTTTTGCGGCACGGCGACGACGATCGTCTCGGGCGCGGTGGCCGAGCGCATGAAGTTTCAAGCGTATCTGGCCGTGTCGTGCCTGTCGTCGGGGCTGATTTACCCGCTCTTTGCCCACTGGGTCTGGGCGCGATCGAGTACCGGTGAAGCGATCGGCTGGCTCGGCAAGCTCGGCTTCTCGGACTTCGCCGGGAGTACCGTCGTCCACGCTCTCGGCGGCTGGGTCGCCCTGGCTTCACTGCTCGTTATCGGCCAGCGTGCCGATCGCTTCCCCGAAGGCCAGCCCGCCCGCAAGATCCAAGGCTCGGACTTGCCGCTGTCAGTGCTGGGGACGATGCTGCTCTGGTTGGGATGGCTGGGCTTCAACGGCGGCAGCACGTTGTCGCTGGACGGTCGCGTGGCCGGGATTATGGCCCATACCCTGCTAGCGGGTACGGCGGGTATGCTGGCGGCGATGGCGATCGGCTGGCGACGCAGCCAAGTACCGGAAGTCGAGCTGATGATTAACGGCTCGCTGACCGGACTCGTCTCGGTGACGGCCTCGTGCAGCACGATTTCGACCCCTGCCGCACTGGCGATCGGGGCGGTGGGCGGCGCGATCGCCGTCTTCGGCAGCGACCTGATGGAGCAACTCGAGATCGACGACGCGATTTGTGCCGTGCCGGTACACTTAGGCGGCGGCATCTGGGGTACGCTGGCGCTGGCGATCTTCGGCTCGCCAATGTCGCCAGAGCTAGACCTAAGCCGCCTGGAATTCCTGCTCGTGCAGCTTGTCGGCATTGCCGTCTGCGGTATTTGGGCCTTCGGCCTGAGCTTTCCGATTTTGACGCTGCTCGAACGGCGCGTCTTCCGCCTGCGCGTCTCACCCGAAGAGGAAAAGCTCGGCCTCAATGTATCCGAGCATCGCGCCACCACCGAAACTTACGACTTGCTTAACGTGATGGAGTCCCAGGCGCGCGACCCCAGCCAGCGGCTGCGCGTCCCAGTCGAGCCGTTTACTGAGTCCGGGCGCATCGCCAGCCGCTACAACCAGGTGATGGACGCCCTCGACGAAGCCGTTAACCGCAATACGGCGATCGTCGAAACTGCCCGTGACGCGATCGTCACCTTCGACAGCGAGACCTTCCTCATCCAAACCACTAACCCCAGCGCCCTCTCGATCTTCGGCTACGGCGAGGACGAAGCTTCAATGAGCGGCGTTTCGGTGCTGACGCTGCTGTGCGGCGAGCGCGAGTCCTGCCGCGAGAGCTTCGATGCCGTGCTGAAAACCGGGCGCGGCGAGCTGATCGGTCGGCGGCTCGACGGGCGCGAGTTTCCCATCTCCGCCACCGTCACGCTGACTGAGCTGAGCGACAACGCATTTTATACCGCTACCCTTAGCGATATCTCCGAACGAAGGCGATCGGAGCGCGAAATCGCCCGCGCCAACCGCGAGATTCGAAGCCTAAACGGTCGCCTTAAGGCCGAGAATCTGCGCCTCGGGGCCGAGCTAGATGTTTCTCGTCACCTGCAAGCGATGCTGCTGCCCAAGCAAAGCGAGCTGCGCGAGATCTCCGACCTCGATATTTTCGGATTTATGGATCCGGCGGCGGAGGTCGGCGGCGATTATTATGACGTGCTGGTACGCGGCGATCGCGTCCAGTTCGGCATCGGCGACGTCACCGGCCACGGCCTCGAGAGCGGCGTGCTGACGATCATGGTGCAGACGGCAGTACGGACACTGCTGGAGAATAACGAAACCGATCTCAAGTGCTTTATCGACTCGATTAACCGTACGCTCTACGGCAACATAGAGCGCATGGGCAGCGACAAGAACATCACCCTGTCTTTACTAGACTATGAAGAAGGGGTGTTAACGCTTTGCGGGCAGCATGAAGAAGTGCTGATCGCCCGCAGTCAGGGTGGCCTCGAGCGTCTCGATACGATCGACCTCGGATTTCCGATCGGCCTCGAAGCAGAGGTGGGGAACTTCACGAAAAAGCTGGAAGTTCCGCTCTACTGTGGCGATGTTGTATTGCTCTTTACCGACGGAATTACGGAAGCCGAGAGTGAGGAGGGTCGCTTCTACGGAATCGAACGCCTCTGTGCGACCCTGGAGCGACTGAAAACCGAGTCAGCAGAAAGCATCGGCCAGGCGATCGTCGAGGACGTTCGCCAGCATATCGGCAGTAACGTCGTCCACGACGACATCACTCTTCTCGTTATCAAGCGCCGCCAAAGCGCTCTGGAGTTAGATCGATGACCCGAGTCTTTGGACACTACTGCGAAAGACTTCCCGATAGCCCGGAATTCTTGATTATTGGCTTCTCGCCCGGATCGATTCCCCTGCGTCAGCGGTGGCGTAACAACGGTCTTTCGGCGGACTTCATGGCCGACTACCTGATGACGTTTTTCCCAGACGACGAGTCCGAGGAAAGTTCGGCCCAGCGTCAGGCCGAAATTAAAAGCGCCGTCAGCTACATTGCTAACGAGCTGCTCGAAAACGCCATGAAGTTCAACGATGCCAATTCCAACCTACCGATCGGCATCGAGCTACAGCTTCACGAAGGTAGCCTGACCTTCGTGACGAGAAACACGATTTCCCGTGAAGTTGTGTCAGAATTCGAGCGTTACATCGAACGGTTGACTTCGTGCGATCCGCAGGAGCTGTACATCGAGCAGATTGAGAAAAGTGCCCTCGGAGACGGCAACGGCTCTGGTCTCGGCTACTTGACAATGATGAACGATTACGCCGCCCAGCTAGGTTGGAAGTTCGAGTCCATCGAAGGTGACGAGGGCCTTGTCGCAATTAGCACGATGGTGCGCTTGCCGGTTTAGCCGGAGGCCCGCGCGGCCCGTACCTTGCTGCTTCCTCGATCGCCCAACTTACACGACCCCGTTCCGCCCCCCTGACACCATGACTGAACCAGCTTCCCAAGAGATTCGCACTGACGACTACAGCGTGACCTACGACGACGCCACCAAAACTGTCGCCTGCCAGGGCTCGCTGCGGCTCAGCGACATGGCGGAATACAAGCCGATCGTCGAGCTACTCGAACGCGTTTCGGAAGTCGAGGCCGATGGCATCACCCTCGACCTAACCGAGCTAGAATTTCTCAATAGCTCGGGCATTAGCATGCTCTCGAAGTTTGTCATCCGCGTGCGCCACCGCAAAACAGTCATGATGTCGGTGCGCGGCTCGCAGACCATCCCCTGGCAGGGCAAATCGCTCAAAAACTTGCAGCGTCTGATGCCCACCCTCGACCTTCAGTGGAGCTAGCTTCCGGTACGTTTTACGCGAGTCCGCTGCTTCTGTCTGCGTGTTAGTCTAATCAAAATTTAAACTTTCCATTTCCGCTTACCCCTAGGTCGCGTCGTATATGTTTTGGGCCGATAAGATCGCCAGTAAATTCAAGGGCGAGCAAGTTGTTAACGACTCGAAAACGCCGTCGGGGCGGGTTCACGTTGGGTCGCTACGCGGCGTCGTCGTCCACGACACGATCTATCGCGCCCTGAAGCGGGCGGGCACACCGGTGCGCTTTACCTACGGCATCGACGATTTCGACGCGCTCGACACCGTGCCGAAGTATCTCGATCGCGGTAAGTTCGCACACTACCTCGGTGCGCCGCTGTGTAACGTGCCGTCTCCGGGCGAAGGCGCAACCGACTATGCGAAGTTCTACAGCCAGGAATTTTTCGAGGTATTCGACTATCTCGGCGTCAAGCCCGAAATCTACTACCTGCGCGATTACTACCGCCAGGGCAAGTTCAACGAACATATCGACCTATTCCTAAAAAATGCCCAGATCGTCCGCGAGGCTTACAGGGAAGTCAGCGGCGGCGAGCGCGCCGACAACTGGTACCCGTTTCAGCCGATCTGCGAGAAGTGCGGCAAAATCGCCACCACTGAGGTGACGGACTACAACGGTAAAGAAGTTTTCTACACCTGTAAGCCCGAAGCGACCGACTACACCAGCGGCTGCGGCCACTCCGGCTGGATGTCGCCCTTTGACGGCAACGGCAAGCTGCCGTGGAAAGTGGAATGGGTCGCCAAGTGGCAGATTGTCGGCGTCACGGTCGAGTTCGCCGGAAAAGACCACTCGCAAAAGGGCGGCTCGCGCGATGTGGCCAACGCCATCTGCCGCAAGGCGTACCAAAAGCAGCCGCCGTTCCACGCGCCCTACGAATTTATCCTCGTCAACGGCACGAAGATGAGTTCCTCGAAGGGGGTTGGATCGAGCGCAAAAGACATTGCTGACCTGCTGCCGCCGGAGTTGTTGCGGTTCTTGATGCTGCGGACGCCACCGCGCACCGCAATCAACTTCGCGCCCAACTACGAGACGACGACGCGCCTGTTTCGCGACTACGACACGGCGATCGCTAAGTACCGCCAGCTCGTCGCGGGCGACCCCGATGCGAAGCTGGGAAAAGATCTCATGGCGCTGTTCTACTCGCAGATCGGCGACGAGATCGCCACCTACGAGCCGTTTGACTTCAGCACGCTGATTTCGCTGCTGCAAGTGCCGCACCTGGACGTCAAGGCTGAGATTGCCAAGCGCACGGAGGTCGAGCTAATCGAGGCGGACTGGCAGACGATCGACGCGCGCATTGCCGCTGCTCGACACTGGCTCGACAACTACGCCGATACCGAAGAGAAGCTGGTGCTGTACGTCGATGAGATGCCCGAACAGGTGTCGAATATCGACGCGACTGGCGTGCGCTACCTCGAGGCGCTGGCCGAAAACTTGGGGGCGATCGAAGCCTGGGAAGGCGAAACGCTGCAAACGGCGATCTTCACGACCACCAAAGAGCTAGAGATTCCGCCGAAGTCAGCCTTCCCCGCCATTTACTACGCCTTCCTGGGGAAAGAACGCGGCCCGAAAGCGGGCAATCTGCTCTCTTACCTCGAAAAAGATTTCACGATCGCCCGACTTCGCGAAGCTGCTGCCGCGTCGTCCTCGGTGGTCTGAGGGCGCGGCGTTCGATATTCGATAGGCGGGAACTCCGCTGCCCCTGTCGTTTTTCCGTTTCCACACCATGAAAAATCTTGACAGCCACATCAACACCATCCGAACCCACACCAAAACCTAAACGCGCGCAGCGCCTTCTGGCCTTCCAGCGCTTGATGAACGTCCACTGGTGGATGGCAGCCTCTTATCCCGCCTTGATCGCCACGGGCATCGCGATCGCCCACCTCCCGGATGACTTTCCCGGATTAGCGGCACTGCGAGACTTCCACGAGTCCGTTGCGATGGGGACGCTCGTCTTACTCGTCTGGCGGATCATCGCCCTCGTCCAGGTCTTAGCCGAGCGCTACTCCCGCCGCTTCCCCCGCTTAACGCGGCACTGGTGGCAAAAGACGCTCAACCACGCTGCCCTTTACGTCATGATGCTGGGCGTACCGCTGACGGGCCTGCTGCTCTCCAATTCCCTAGCCGCCCACGACGTAACTTTCTTCGGGTGGCCCGTCCCCGACCTGTTCCCGCCCGACCCCGATCGCGTTCCCTCTGCCTATTCGCTGCACTTCTGGTCGTCCTATGGGTTGTTGCTAGCGGCGGTGTACCAGGTCTACGAGCAGCGACATTACGCAAGGGCGATGCTCCGGCGTTTCCGACTCCAGTTCGATCGCCATCCGAGCGCTTAACCCCTCCGAAAAATATATTGAGTTTTTGCGAAACTGCCCGTCGATCTACTTGCTTATTGAGAATGATTTCTGCCAGCAGGGTAGTCCTAGGTCGAGGGTATAGCCGCTCAGTCAGTCTGGGTAGGCATTCGGGCGAACGAGCTATCTATACAAACGCATTAAACTCTCAACAGTGCCTCCAGGGGCGGGCGGCTCTGTTCTGCCGCGCGATTTCGGTCGATCGAGTCCCCGCGAGTGCGCTCGAAACTTGCCACGGCGATCGCGTTGGCGCTGGCCTCGATCGCGCTTTCACGCGCGGGATGAATTGTGAAATAAACTGCGGCACTTCGTGCTAGCCTAGGTAGGCTAAAAATTCAAACACTACTTCGCACATCCAGTGTCTCGGGTGTTTTTAGGCTGGATGGCTGTCGCTTTTCGCGATCGAAGCCATCCGCCGCGCCTGCTCTGTGGGACTCGATCTACGGAGGCAAAGGCCGCCCTAAAAACCAACCTGGATGGAGGTTAAACCCGACAAGGAGAATATCTAAATCATGGCAGTCGTTTCTTTGGCCGAACTGCTGGAATCCGGCGTTCACTTCGGGCACCAAACCCGTCGCTGGAATCCGCGCATGGACCAGTACATCTTCACCGAGCGCAACGGCGTTCACATCATCGACCTGGTGCAAACAGCACAGTTGATGCAGGATGCCTACGAGTACGTGCGCTCCAACGCCGAGTCTGGCCGCAAGTTCCTGTTCGTGGGAACCAAGCGCCAAGCGGCGGCCATCATCGCTCAAGAAGCAGCGCGCTGCGGCGGCTACTACGTTAACCAACGCTGGCTCGGCGGTATGCTGACCAACTGGTCGACGATTAAAACCCGTGTCGAGCGCCTGAAGGAACTCGAGAGCCTCGAAACGTCCGGCAACCTCGACCTGCGTCCGAAGAAAGAAGGCTCGATGCTGCGCCGCGAGCTGGGCAAGCTGCGTAAATACCTGGGCGGAATCAAAGGCATGCGCAAGATTCCCGACGTGGTGATCATGGTCGATCAACGTCGCGAATATACCGCCGTGCAAGAGTGTCAGAAGCTCGGTATTCCGATCGTCTCGTTGCTTGACACCAACTGCGACCCGTCAGTCGTGGACGTGCCGATTCCGGCCAACGACGACGCAATTCGTGCGATTAAGCTGCTAGTTGGCAAGTTGGCCGATGCCATCTACGAAGGCCAGCACGGCAAGCTCGACACCGTCTCGGAAACTGAGTACGCCGAGTACGACGAAGCAGACTTCCAAGATGATGAAGTGCCCGAAGAAGCACCCGTGGAAGGCGTGACGGCGGCGGACGCTGGCGTGGCCGCAGCAGAAGCAGCTCCCGAAGCCGCAGCAGAAGCAGCTCCTGAAGTCGCAGCAGAAGCGGCTCCTGAAGCCGCAGCAGAAGCAGCTCCTGAAGCCGCAGCAGAAGCAGCTCCTGAAGCCGCAGCAGAAGCAGCTCCCGAAGCGGCGACGGCGTCTGAATAAGTCCATTGCGGCACATCAAGCGGGGCGGCGAACCAGGGAGGTTTGACCTCAGTTCGGTTGCGGTTTGTCCCCGCCTGAAGTATTTATTTCGTGGGAATCGTCTCCGGGTTTTCGATCGCGCCTTCAGCTCGATCGCCGGGAAGAACAGCAACAATCAGGAACGGAACATAACGATGGCGGACATTTCGGCCAAGACCGTAAAAGAGCTGCGTACCAAAACCGGTGCGGGCATGATGGACTGCAAAAAAGCCCTAAAGGAAAGTGAGGGCGATATCGACAAGGCTGTTGAGTGGCTGCGTCAGAAAGGAATTTCGTCGGCCGACAAAAAATCCGGTCGTGTCGCGGCAGAAGGTCAAGTCGGCCAATACATTCACACCGGTGGTCGCGTCGGCGTCCTGGTGGAAGTGAACTGCGAGACAGATTTCGTGGCGCGTGGCGACGAGTTCCAAGAAATCGTCCGCAACGTGGCGATGCAAATTGCGGCCTGCCCGAACGTCGAGTACGTCAGCACCGAAGAGATTCCGAAAGACTTCGTCGCGAAGGAAACCGAAATCGAGATGGGTCGCGAAGATCTGGCCAGCAAGCCGGAAAACATCCGCTCGAAGATCGTCGAAGGTCGTATTGCTAAGCGTCTCAAAGAGCTATCGTTGCTCGATCAGCCCTACGTCCGCGACCAAAACATCACGGTTGCCGACTACGTGAAACAGGGCGTTGCGAAATTGGGTGAGAACATCCAGGTTCGCCGCTTCGTGCGCTTCGTGCTCGGCGAAGGCATTGAGAAAAAAGAGGAAGACTTCGCTGCTGAAGTTGCCGCGCAAACCGGTCAGGATAAACCCCAACCTTCGTTCACAGCAGAGGAGATGGGATTCAGCGATTGAGTTCTTTGAGTCGGCTTCGACCTGTTTCAGCAAGTCAGCTGTTGGAAGGCTCTGCTGCAGAAAAATGGGAGTGCGCGTTTGCATTATTTGGTGTGTAATGTCACGCGAAGCCTTTAGCAAGGTGATTGCGTGCGACTTGCTGCAATCGCAACGTGCGTAGTCTGGAGGTAGTAATGCTGCCTCCAGGTTTTTTTGTCTGAATTTTTGACGATCTTGTCGATCGAGAAGAACCATGACTGGAAATCTCAGACGCATCGAAAAGACGGCACAGGCTCTGGCCGAAGAACTCGTCGATTTGGGCGATCGCCTGAACGACACCTACGAGCGTTATATGCAGGCGCTTGCCCCGGCGGTGCAGCAGCAGCTCGTTTTAGCCGTTTATCACCTCTGCACCCAGGGATATCCGGAGCGCTTTTTGGCGCTGTCGATCGCCGATCGCGCGGCGGTTCAGATCGAGATCCAGCAGCTCGCTCGCGACGCCCGCGAGAGCTTCGAGCGCTACTTTGATGAAGACGATGCCGGTCTCGAGGAATCAGAATTGTCGGTCGTGGCCGCAGTACCGCTTGACTCTCCGTCTCCGCTCGACCCTCCGCTCGACCCCGAGCCACCGAACAGACCGGAGTCCTCAGACAGGCCAGACGCTGCCGCTCCATCGAGCGAGCGAGCGCAAGATTTGTTGGACGAGCGGCCGGACGAGCCGTCGGATGAGCTGCTGGACGAGCCGTCGGACACCATTGATGCAGATGACAGCATGGTGGCGGACAACCCCGCCGAACTAGCCGGGTACGCCTCGCTCGATCGCCGCGAGCTGCTGGCGCTGGCGCTCCAGGCCAAGCTCCAGGCGCAGATGCAAGAGGAAGAGGACGAAGATATTTCCACCCCCGGTAACCTGCTGATGTGGCAGCGAGCGGTGGAAAGCGACATCGTCAAAATGCTTCACGATATTTCGCTTGAGGTGAATCAGTTCCTACAGAAGCGAAACGTCCTGCCTCAGGAGTTTCCGTCCAGACTGTTCGAGGCGATCGGGCAGGGGGGCGACACTGCCGAGGCGCTATCGGGAACGCCAAATGTTTTGCAGTTGACGATCGAGGCGGGCGACGCGGAGGACGACGCGAAAATGCTGGTGCGCCTGTTGGCGATCGACCTGCGGCTGTCAGAAATCGAATTTGCCGATGCGGAGGTCAGTCAGCCGCGCCACGCGATTCGCAAGCTGCTGGCGGAACTGTCCGGCCTACGCAAGCGCTACGCTGCCAACCAACGCGAATACACGATCGCCCAGGCTGAGGTCGCGTGGCGATCGACCTGGTCGGAGCAGCGCGGCGACTCGTAGGGGTCGGCTGCCGAGCGGCGGTTCTAGGGCGTCGCTTCTAGAGGGGCGAGACCTGGCGGCGGTAGTCGGCTGCATCGAGCCCGTCGCCCCGGTTGCGCTCGGACTCGTCGATATCTTCTTCAAGGCGAGCGATGCGGTTTTCGGTGGGCGGGTGCGTGCTGAGGATGGTCGGTACGCTGCGACCGTTGCTAGCGGCTTGTAGCTTCTCGAAGAAACTGATGAGGCCGGTGGGCGCATAACCCGCGTCCCGCAGCATCTTCTGCCCGACTTCATCGGCCTCGTACTCGGCGCGGCGGCTGTTGGGCAGGCTCAGTGCCAGCTCGTAGCCGATGCCCACCAAAACGCTGTCATCGACGCCCGCCGAACCAGCTACGCCGCGAGCAACGGCGGCTTGTTTCATTCGCTCGATCACGTGCTTTTCGGTAATGTGGGCGATTTCGTGGGCGACGACACCTGCCAGCTCGGATTCGTTTTCGGCGGCGGCCATCAGGCCGGTGTTGATGTAGACAAAGCCGCCCAGCGTCGCGAAAGCATTGATACTGCTGTCGTTGACGACTTGGAACGTAAAGGGCAGCTCGGGGCGATCGCTGACGGCCACGAGGCGCTCGCCGATTTCGTCCAGGAAGTCGCGGACGCGGGCGCTGTTGTAGATGGAAACGTCGCTGTTGCTTTTAAGCTGGCTGTCGATTTGTCTGCCGATGGAAACTTCGCGTTCGTCGGACATATTCGAGAGCTGGATGTACTCGATCGCGCTTGGCAGCAAATCGCGGAGCGAGAAGCTGTAGCCCGCCCGCATCGTTGCTAGCGACGTTCCGACGACCGCGATCCAGGTGGCGATCGCCAGCACCAGCCAGCGCTGGAGGGAGTTGGGGAACAGCAGGCGCAGCGAACGAAGCAGCTTCATCTCAATTTCACGGTTAGGGGTCGGCTCTCGGAGGGCAGGCGTCGAAAATCGCGCGGCGAGAGGATTGGTGATACGCTCTGACCAGTTTTTAGGCTCGCACGGCGGCGTATGTCTTCAGGTTAACTGACGTGACTTTGGAGCATTCGTTTCCGATTTGTAGTTTTCTTTCGCAGATATCAGCAGAACGACGTATGAAGCTTCTCGATTCCCACGGTCGGCTGTTCGGTAAGGTCAGCGTGCTCGATATCGGCGCGACGATCGTCATTTTGGCGGTGGCGGCGGCGATCTTCGTCTGGCCGGGAACGGGTGCGGGCTCGATCGCCCAGGTGACGCTCAACACCAAGCCCGTGGAAGTGGATACGATCGTCCGAGGCTTGAGCGTGCGCGACCCAGCGCAGTTCGTCGAGATGCTGCGAACCGAAGGCAAAACCAATATCGTCATTCGCAACCAGCCGTACGGCCAGGTCGATCTCGAGGCCGTGGAAGAAGTGCCGCGCTTGGTGGACGTGCCCCAACCCGACGGAACCGTAGCGGCGTTGCCCGACCCGCGCGCGGCGGATCTCTACAGCGTCAACCTGATCGTGACCCTGGCGGGCGATGCTGAAGTGACCGATGACGGCGTCGTCTTCGGTAACAATAAGGTCAAAATCGGCACGCCGATCGAGCTGGAAGGACTGACCTATAACTTCAACAGCAGCACCATTGATGTGCGTATCCTCGAGGAGTAGCGCCTCGCTGCCTCGACCTCGCGATCTGTTTGTCGCGAACTTTTTACCCGCAAACCGCACTGTACGGTCTGTTGGCTATCGACTTTCGACCTGGCTTATTCCGTGTCCCTTTTTTTTAACGCCTTGTTCAACGGCATCAGCGTCGGCTCCGTGCTGCTGATCGTCGCCCTCGGTCTCGCGATTGTCTTCGGACTGATGGGCGCGATCAACCTCGCCCACGGCGAATTGATGATGCTCGGCGCGTACACCACCTTTGTCGTCCAGAACGTCATGAAGCCGCTGGGCGAGCCGCTGTTCGATCTATATATCTTTGTGGCGCTGCCACTGGCCTTCGTCGTGGCGGCGATCGCGGGGTTGATACTCGAAAAAAGCGTGATCAGGCATCTCTACGGCAGGCCGCTAGAAACGCTGCTGGCCACCTGGGGCGTAAGCCTGATTTTGATTCAAACTGTCCGCAGCGTGAACTGGACGCTGACGCTCGCGGTGGGCATTCTCTGTCTGCTGTATTTCGGCGGCAAGTGGATTTTGCAGAAGCAAACCGACTGGCCGCGTATCGCGGGCTGGGCGAACTCGACGCTGCTGGCACTGTCGATCGCGATCTCCATCGTCACCGGCATTATCCTCAGCAAAGTCGATAGCGATACGCTCAACCGCGAGTGGTTTAGCGCCCGCAACGTGGACGTGACCGCTCCGGCGTGGCTGCGCGGCGGTCTTCCTGTTGGCGGCGTGCAGCTTCCCTACGCGCGGCTATTTATCATCGCCCTGACGATCGTCTGCACGATCGGCGTTTACTGGTTCCTGAACAAGTCGCTTTGGGGTCTGCGAATCCGCGCCGTGACCCAAAACCGCGAGATGAGCGCCTGCCTCGGCATCCCCACCGAGCGCGTCGATGCGCTGACCTTTGCGCTGGGCTCCGGGCTGGCGGGCATCGCGGGCTGTGCGGTGACGCTGCTCGGCTCGGTCGGCCCCAACCTCGGCTCGAGTTACATCGTCGATGCGTTTATGGTCGTGGTGGTTGGTGGCGTCGGCAAGCTGGTGGGCAGCATCGTTGCGGCGCTGGTTATCGGCAGCTTCAGCTACCTAATCGGCTCGGGGACGCTGCTGCTGGTATTTGGCGACATTCCGCCGCTGGCCAGCTTCTTTGAGTTTTTCGCGACGACGAGTATGGCGAAGGTGATGGTCTTCGCGACGATCGTCGCCTTCTTGCAGGTGCGACCCGCCGGGATCTTCCCGCAGAAAGGTCGCACGATCGACGCTTAATCTCGCTGCATTGCCAGCTTCCCGCCCAAGACTCGACCCAGCACCACAATGACTGCCACTTCGCGGCCTGCCCGCAACATCTGGAAGAACCGCCGCACGATCGAAGCCATTGCGATTGTCGCGATCGCGCTATTCGTCGCCTTCGCGATGCCACTTCTGCTCTCGGAGTTTCGCCTGAAGCTATTGGGTCGCTTTTTGTCGTTTGCGATCGTGGCGCTGGGCATCGACCTGATCTGGGGCTACACCGGGATGCTCAGCCTCGGCCACGGCATCTTCTTCGCGCTGGGCGGTTACGCGCTGGCGATGCATGCGAATTTGCAGCTTCCCGAGGGGCAGATGCCGGAGTTCTTCACGCTGTACGGCGTGGACGCGCTGCCTGCTTTTTGGAAACCATTTGTATCGTTCCCATTTACGGCGATCGCCATCTTTACGATTCCGGCGATCGTGGCCGGATTCCTCGGCTACCTGATTTTCCGCAACCGGATTCGCGGCGTTTATTTTTCGATCTTGACCCAGGCGGCGCTGATCGTTTTCTTTAACTTCTTCAACGGCCAGCAGGAGCTGATCAACGGTACCAACGGCCTAAAGACCGACACCGAGATGATGTTCGGCGTGCTGATGAGTTCGCCGGAAGCGCAGATGGTATTTTTCCGCGTGTCGGTGCTGTTGCTGGTCGTGGGTTACGTGCTCTGTCGCTGGCTGACGTCGGGGCGGTTCGGTCGGCTGCTGGTCGCGATCCGCGACGATGAGAGCCGGGTGCGCTTTTCTGGCTACGACCCAACGGGCTTTAAGGTTTTGGTGTTTGCGATTTCCGGCGCGCTGGCGGGTATCGGCGGGGCGCTGTACACCGCGCAGTCAGGGATTATTACGCCCAGCGCGATGGAGGTCGCGACCTCCATCGAGATGGTGATCTGGGTTGCCGTTGGCGGGCGGGCGACGTTGGTCGGTGCGATCGTCGGGACGCTGATCGTCTCCTACGCGCGCACGTTCCTCAGTGAAGAATTCCCGGCGGTCTGGCTGTTTTTCCAGGGAGCGCTGTTTCTGCTGGTGGTCACGTCGCTGCCGGATGGGCTGGTGGGGCTGTGGCGCGATACGGTTTGGCCATGGGTGCAGGCGCGGCTCGGTCTGACGCCGCAGGTGGCCTTCCCTGGCATGACCGATCCGGGCGTCGAGCTGGAGAAGCAAGAAATCGAGTCCAATAAGTAGCGTCGCCAATCAGAACTTACGTCCCATGCTCCGCCCACTCTTTTCGATCGCCTCCGCCCTAAGTCTTCTTGCGCCCGCTGCCGCGCTTCTGGCAACACCGACACAGGCGCAACCCGATCGCTGTAACTACTATCTCGGCGACTCCGTACTCGGCACGCCCATTAGCATCGACACCGACTCGATCGTCACGGTGAGTCAAGAAGGCAGAGACTTCGTGTATTGCCTGGGCGACGAGGAAATTTACTCGCGCGTTCACTGCGACGATCGCGAGTGGACGACCTTTCCCGAGCGCGCCCGCCACTCGCCGCAATCGAGAACGACGACGAGCATGGTCGCGATCGCCTGTAGCGCGCCCGATCGCGCGCCCGGCATCGACGTCGGCGTCGTCCACGATCCGCCTGCGAACGTATTTCGATCCCCCGACGGTGACGTCCTCTGCACGGTTGGACGCTTCTCCGCGATCGCCACCTTCGGCAGCACCCCTGATGGATGGACGCGCACCGACGCCTGCAACGGTACGACGGGCTACGTCCACATCGACGATATCCGCTACGACGAACCCGCTCCTTAACGTATCTTTATGAGTCGGATCGCTAGAGTGGGGTCACAAAGTTGTTCCAACTGGCAGATCCGCACCATGCACAATTACCCGCTTCACCTCAAGTTCACCTGGTCGTTTGCCCGCCAAATTTTTCTGACCGACAACTCCGAGCAGCTTCTTTTCTGCATCCGCCAGAAGATGTTCAAGTTCAAAGAAGATATCGGCGTCTTCGCGGACAAAGAGCGCGAGCAGCTCAAGTATCAGATTAAAGCCGATCGCATTATCGACTTCTCGGCGCGCTATAACTTCACCGATAGCGACGGCAACGATATCGGTGCGGTCAAGCGGCGCGGGATGCGATCGATCTGGAAAGCCCGCTACGACGTCTTCGACGGTGACGAAATCGTCTTCACCATCACTGAGAAAAATCCCTGGGTGAAAATCGGTGACGCGCTGTTCGCCGAAATCCCGATCGTCGGCATCTTCACCGGCTTCGTGTTTAACCCCACTTACCAAGTCCACCGCTCCAGTGACGAGGGCCGCACGATCGCCACACTGGAGAAAAAGCCGAGCTGGTTTTCGCGCATGTTCACCATCAAAATGCTCGACAAGCTCGACGACACTGAAGAGGAGCGCGTGCTGCTGAGCATGGTGATGATGCTGCTGCTCGAGCAGGCGCGCGGCTAGGGGCTGTCATCAACTACATTTGCGACCTCGATCCAACAAGGGTTTCAGCCCCTAGCTTGTTTTTTGGGTCGGGCGCTCAACCGATCGCCCCGTGAGGAGTCGGACTTTAATCGACGACGCGCCCTCGGGCGATCGCGTTTCCCGGCGATGTTCTCTACGATCGTTTGGCGAACCCACAGGCTGCTACTGTCTAATGTCGAACGACCGCGAAGATTCGCCGCGATCGTCGCCCTTTCCCCGGATATCCCGCTAAATCCGTATTCGTTCGTGAGCAAGATTCTCGAAATTGAAAACCTCACCGTCAGCTTCGACGGCTTCAAAGCTCTCAACAACCTGACGTTCAGCATGGAACCGGGCGAGCTGCGGACGATCATCGGCCCCAACGGCGCGGGCAAAACCACCTTTCTCGATATCATCACCGGCAAGGTGCAGCCCACCGAAGGCACGGTGAAGTTTAAGGGTAAGAGCCTGGCGAAGAAGTCGGAACACGCGATCGCGCAGCTCGGCATCGGGCGTAAGTTCCAGACGCCGCGCGTTTATCTGAACCTGACGCCGCGCGAGAATCTGGAGCTGTCGTGCAACCGCACCAAAAACGTGATCGGGTCGCTGTTTCGCAAGCAGTCGAGCGGCGAGCGGCGGACGATCGCGGGTTTGCTGGAGACGATCGGGCTCGTTGCTAAAGCCGACATCCAGGCGGGGCTGCTCTCCCACGGCGAGAAGCAGTGGCTGGAGATCGGGATGCTGGTGGCGCAGTCGCCGGACTTGTTGCTGGTGGACGAGCCGGTGGCGGGACTGACGGATGAGGAGACGTTCCAGACGGCGGAGCTGTTGAACTCTTTGGCGCAGAGCCATTCGATTATCGTCATCGAGCACGATATGGAGTTCGTGCGGGAGATCGCGCGGCAGGTGACGGTGCTGCACCAGGGGTCGGTGTTGTGTGAGGGCGATATGGATTCGGTGCAGAGCGACCCGCGCGTGATTGAGGTGTATTTGGGTCAGAGTGAGGATGAGGCAGCGTGATCGTTTCAGAGCGTTTGCCGAAACGTTACTGAAGCTGGCGAGACGCCAGCGCTACGAGGCAGGCAAAACGGAAGTTTCCGTAGCGCAGCCGTCTCGGCTGCTCCGGATTTCCAGATCGTGAAAGAGGTCTAATGAACCGCAGAGTTATTCTAGATAGACGCGATCGCGAGGGCTGAATTGATGCTCGCAACGGAAAACCTAACGCTTCACCCACCCGCCAACTACGAACTCAGCGACGAGTGGTTCTTTGAACTCTGTGCTGCCAATCGCGAGCTACACATCGAGCGCACCGCCAGCGGAGAGATTGTCATTATGCCGCCAACGGGAGGCGATACTGGCTACCAAAACTCCAAGCTCTCGTTCCAGCTCGAGCTCTGGAATCGCCGCACGAAGCTGGGCGCGACGTTCGACTCGTCTACCGGGTTTCGCCTGCCGAACGGCGCGAACCGCTCGCCCGATGCCTCCTGGCTCCCGAAAGAACAGTGGGACAGCCTGAGTCCGGCGCAGCGCAAACGCTTTTTGCCCCTGTCGCCGCTGTTCGCGATCGAGCTACGCTCTTCGACCGATACGCTCAAAACCCTGCGCGCCAAAATGCGGGAGTATCTCGAGAACGGTACGGAGCTGGGCTGGCTGATCGACCCGTTTGGGAAGTTCGTGGAGGTGTATCGCCCAGATGCTGAAGTCGTCGTGTTGCGAGATGTTCGAGTCGTCAGCGCCGACCCGGTTCTGCCGGGGTTTGAGCTAGAGCTAGACGATATTTTTTGAGTCTTTCGTTTGAGAGCTTGAGTTTTTTTCACCGACCTACTGCCACCCACTGCGATCGTGACCACAACCGCCCCCACCCAAACCGCCAACGACCTGATGCTCCGGGTCTCCGGTCTCAACGTCTACTACGGCGAGAGCCATATCCTGCGAGATGTCGATCTCAGCGTGCCGCGCGGCCAGATGATTTGCCTGATCGGACGTAACGGCGTCGGCAAAACGACGATGCTGAAGACGATCGTCGGGCTGCTCTCGCCCCGCAGCGGCGCGCTCGACCTCGGCGGCATCCCGATCGCCAAGCTGCCCACCGATCGCCGCGCCCGCATGGGCATCGGCTACGTCCCCCAAGGCCGCGAAATCATCCCCCGGCTGACCGTGGAGGAAAACCTGCTCCTCGGCTGCGAAGCGCGACCGGAAGGACGCACCGGCAAGGAAAAAGTGCTGCCGGAAATCTTCGAGCTGTTCCCCGTGCTGGGCGACATGCTCGGACGGATGGGCGGCGATTTATCGGGCGGGCAACAGCAGCAGCTCTCGATCGCGCGAGCGCTGATGGGCAAGCCGCAGCTCCTCCTGCTCGACGAGCCGACCGAAGGGATTCAGCCGTCAATTATTCTCGAAATCGAGGCGGCAGTTCGCAAAATCATTGAAAAAACGGGAATTTCCGTCCTTCTCGTCGAGCAGCACCTGCACTTTGTCCGGCAGGCGGACTACTACTACGCGATGCAGAAGGGCGGAATTGTGGCTTCGGGGCCGACTGATGAGCTAACCAACGACGTGATTCAAGAATTCTTGGCGGTGTAGATCGGCTCTCAGGCGAGGCCGAATTCGGCGCGAACGTCTTCGAGCGATCGCGACCAGAGCGTTTCCGGCTGCCAGCCGTCAGGATCGAAGTTCGCCGTGCGACCCCGCTGGTAGGCGGCTTTTAAGCGCGATCGCACGGTCTCGCGGCTCGGCTCGCCGGTCGCGCGCCGCTGCTGCTTGAGGCCGCGCACGATCCCGGCCATCAGGAGCAGGTGCACCGGGCGGAACTTCGCGCCAAGTAGAAACATCTGGACTTCGCCTTCGCCGAGCGGGTCGATACCGTAGCCCGTCAGGGTGTGGACGCCGTCGTGGAGTTGCTGGCGGCGCATCCCGCGATCGAGCGGCTTCAGGCCGTGTTCGTCAAGATGGTCTGCCCAGGCGCGACCGAAGCTACCAGGCGGCAGCGATCGCAGCGCGGGAAGATCGACGATTGGTGGATGGCTGCGACCGAGGCGCTCGCCAATACAGGTCGCGAACCAGAGGGCAAACTCGACGCGAGCACTGGGGATTGCTTCCGGCGGTTGGTGGGCGTTCATGATGCAAAAGGCTGATTGTTTGGCGGAACGATCTGGAGCGCAGAAGAACTGTCCGGCATGATGAAACTGCGGGGTGCAAAAGTCGTAACGCCCCGACCCGTCAGACGATCTAGCGACGTCCACGACCGCGCTCGCCACGCTCGCGGCGACGCTCTTCCATCAGCTCGCGCAGTTCTTCGCGCTGCTCGTCGGTGAGGATTTCGCGGATTTCGCCACGCGACTCCTGCATGGCGGCGCGGAGTTCTTCTTTTTGTTCGTCGGTGACGCTGTCGATCGAGCGCATCGCTCGGCGCGGATTTTGGCCTTCTTCGATCGCGGCGCGGAGCTGGGCTTCCTGGTCGTCGGTGAGGATTTCTGCGACATCACCGCGCAGATCTTCGGAGATTGCCTCCACCTGCTCTCGTTGCTCTGCGGTCAGGTCGATTTCGTCTAGGAGCGGGAAGCCCTGGGCGCTGGCCGATCGCGTGACGAACGGCGCGGCGATCGCGGCTGCAGTGGCGGCGAGGCTGACGAGTCCGATTTGGAAGAAGCGTTTCATGGTGTTGTTGGGGTTGGGTGTGTGAGGAGCGTGTAGCGTCGCGGGTCGCGGGTTGTGAGGAACTTGTTGACTCCCCGCGAACTCCTGCGAACAACTTCAATGTACGCGGCGGCAATCTCGCGCAACAGGCCCGAAAGTCACGATCGCACCCATGACTTTTGTCACGATCGCCTTTTTCACGATCTCGCTCTGCCCCAGTGCGGTTAGATGGAATCAGCCCGCTTACCGTTCCCGCTATGCCGTCGATTCGCGCGATTCACCCCGGACGCCACCCGTTCCCGTTTTTGCTGTATGGGGAGTGGGCGCTGGTGGCGATCGCGCTGCTCAGCGAGATTTCGCCCAGCATTTTGCCCCGAGGCGAAGTCTCGATCGTCGCGATCGCCAGCATCTTGAGTTTTGGCGCGATCGGGCTGTGGCTGCCGACGCGCCCCCTGGCGTTGAAGCTCGTCCATGTGGGGCTCCAGTTCGGGCTATTCGTGCTGGCGGCGCGAACGAGCGCGATCGAGCTGCGTCTATTCCCGCTGCTGCAAATCGTGCTGGTTCTGCGAAGCTGCCTGCTATTCGAGCTGTGGGGACGGCTGGCCGTAACCGGTGTGACCTTCGCGCTGTTTCTGGGCATGACGCAGACGCGGCTGTACGAACTCGGGCGGGCGTTCCCGGTGCGGCGCAGCGGGCGGATCGCGGCGCAAATCATCGGCATTCGGCTGAACTTGGCGCTGATGTTTTTGCTGGTGGTGGTGTTTTTGCTGCTGCTGATGAACGCGCTGCTATCCGAGCGCAAGCGCCGCGAAGAGCTGCGCCAAGCCAACCGCAAGCTGCGTAAATCCGCTGCCAAGATCGAGCAGCTCGCCATGAATCAGGAGCGTACCCGAATCGCCCGCGAGCTGCACGACTCTCTCGGCCACTCGCTGACGGGGCTGAATATCCAGCTCGAAGGGGCATTAAAGCTCTGGGACGCCAATCCCGAGCAGGCCAGGGCGTTTGTCTCCCAGGCTAAAGTCATGGGTTCAACCGCACTACAAGAAACCCGGCAGGCGGTGGCGACGCTGCGACAGCCATCCCAAGCTCAGCAGGGCTTAGCCGACGCGATCGCACCTCTCCTCGAACAGCTCCAGCAAACCACCGGTGTTACGCCCGACGTGCTGGTGGACTGCCCGCCACTGCCCGAGTCGCTGAAGCTGACAACTTATCGCATCGTTCAGGAAGCCCTGACCAACGTCTGCAAATACGCCCAGGCTAGCAGCGTCAGTATCGCCATCCAGTCCGCCGCTGACGCCCTCCACATCACCGTCCGCGATGACGGCATCGGCTTTCGTCCTGAGGACAACGCCACCGGCTTCGGGCTGCGCGGCATACAGGAACGAGCGGCGGCGGAAGGCGGGCGCGTCCAGCTCGCCACCGCCCCCGGCGAAGGCTGTACTCTGCGCGTTTACCTACCATTACCACTAGATACCTAGAGGCCGCCTTGTGATTCATGTGCTGCTCGTAGAAGACCAGGCAATCGTGCGTCAGGGCTTAAAGGCGCTGCTGTCGCTGGAAGACGACCTGGAAATCGTGGGAGAGGCCGCCAACGGGCGCGAGGCGTTGGAGGTGGCACAGCGGCTGCGATCGACCCCCGATGCCGTAGAAGTTGCGCTGATGGATATCCGAATGCCGGTGATGGACGGCGTCGCCGCCACGCGCGAGCTGCTGCGCCAAGATCCGAGCGTCAAAGTACTGGTGTTGACCACCTTTGAGGAAGACGAGCTGGTGCAGCAGGCGGTGCAGGCGGGCGCGGCGGGCTATCTACTAAAGGACACGCCGTCGGAGGACATCGCCCAGGCCATTCGTACGGTGCAGCGCGGTCACACACAGTTCGGCCCCGGTATCCTCCAGAAGATGATGGTGACTCCAACCTCCACAGCAAAGCCAGAGCTACCGCCGGGATTCGACGAACTGACACCTCGCGAGCGGGAGGTGTTGGCGCTGTTGGGCAAGGGCGCGAGCAACCGAGAAATCGCAGCGGCACTGTTCCTCTCGGAGGGGACGGTGAAGAACCACGTGACGCACATTTTAGGGCGACTGGGGCTGCGCGACCGCACCCAGGCGGCGCTGGTGGCGGCATCGCTGTCGCTCGATGAAGCGGTGGACGGTTAGGCGCGATCGAGCGACGCAGAGCGCCTGGGGATTGCGTTGCCCAAGCGGAGCGTGGGAACGATGCATTTTGGTGCGTGCGTCGATGGAATTTTCGCGAAAAAATGCGCCCGATCGCGCCCCAAAGCGTCCTGATTTTCGCTATAATAGGAATACAGAACAGAAAACTAAAATCTCTTCTCAGAGCTGGTTTCAGTGATTTGAGTTAAATCAATTTTCGCTGTGTCTGGCTCCACGCTTGCCGTAGTTTTCGTTCGCCTCATTTTTTGCAAAATTCGTCCATCCCGGAGCGCTTGTCATGACCCAAGCACAGTCCACTGCGCCGCGCGATCGCCTGATGCAAGAATTCCAGGCGGTGTTGGCCGAGCAAAAGCGCCGCGCCTATGAAGTAACCACCAAGGAGGAGGAAGCCGAGCGCGAAGAAGACCGCCAGATTCTCGCTACGGTGGCGGATTATACGCCGGATGCGATCGTGCGCGGTTTGGCCGATCTCCAGCTCGAGTTTGGCGACACCATCACCAGCCTCGCCGATCGCCTCCAGGCCGAGGCGGACAAGCAGCGCGACCTCCAGCGTGCCACCACTATTCAAGGCCAGCAGCTCGATCAGTTGCGGAAGGTGCGGACGGTGGCCGATGCGCTGTATTTGCTTCGCCAGGAGCAGCAGGAGCGTCGCCGCGAGCTGAACGACACCACCACCGAAGCTCGTTGCGAACTCGAGCGCGAAATCACCCAAGCACGCAAAGCCTGGGAGCGCGAGCAAGCCGAGTTCGATGCCGAAATCGCCAAGGAAGCGGAGCTGGAGGAAGCCGCACGCCAGCAGGAGGCTGCGACGTTTGACTACGGGCGATCGCGCCAGCGCCAGCTCGAAGTAGACGAGTTCGCCAAGAAGCAGCGCGAGCAAGCTGCCGACCTTGCCCACCTCCAGCGCGAGAAGGACAAAGACTGGACGGAGCGCGAGCAGTTCCTCTCCGAGCACCAAACGGAGTGGGGCGAGAACCGCACTAAGGTCGAAGGCTTCGAGGCGGAGTTAAAGGCGGTGTCTACGGCGGCAAAGGAAAAGGCGATCGCGGAAGTGAATCGCGACGCCAAGGTGAAGGCGGATTTGACGGAGAAAAGCTGGGAGGCGACTCAGCAGACCTATGAGGCGGAAATCGCCACGCTCCAGGCCGACATCGAGCGTCAGACGAATCAAGTGGCCACGATCGCGGCGCGTCTACAAGAGGCAACCCAACAAGCTCGCCAGCTCGCGACGCAAGCTTTCTCGCGGCCGAACGGCGAGTAGGAAACACCAAGCCCCCCAACGACCCTAACCCCACCACGGAGCGCGCATCATGGCGAAGAAACCCAGCAATCGCAACACTAAATCCGAAATCTTGGCGGCGTACAACGCGCTGGCGAAGGAGAAAGCCGCGATCGAGACCGAACTCCAGCAGGTACGGCGCGATCTGAAGACGGCTGCTGCCGCGCCTCGTTCTGCTGCCGCCGCGCCTAAACAACCGGTGGTACCGGCGACGACCACGAATGAAATCGACGTAACCGGCACGATCGAACAGCTCACGACACTCCACGATCGCTCCAGCTTTGCGATCGGACAGCTTTCCGAGACCCTCACCCGCGACGCGATCGGCCTGCGCGACCTGCAAGGTGACGTCACCGACGAGAGCGGCCAGCTTGCCGATTTGCACGAGCTGACGGAGCTGACGGACGAAACTCTCGAGGGTCTGGTACGGGAGTACCAGGACAGCGCCAAAGCTTTTGCGGAGACTTTTGAGGAGGAGCAGGAAGCCCTCCAGGACGAGCTGCTGGCGTTGCAGCAGGCGTGGGAAACCGAGCAGGAGGAGCACGAGCGCACTATGGAGGAGCGCGATCGCGAGTACATAACGAGTCGCGATCGCGCCAAGGCCGAATACATCTACGGCTTACAGCTCGCGCGCAACCTGGATGAAGAACGCTACCGCGCCGGGCGATCGGAGCAGTATCGCGAGCTGGACGAGCAGCGCGAGACGCTAGAGCGCGAGTGGACGACCCGCGAGGAGGCGCTGGCGGAGCGTGAGAAGGACTACCGCGAGCTGAAGGAGAAAGTCGAAGCGCACGAAGACAAGCTCAAGGCCGAGAAGAAGCGCGGCGAAGAAACCGGACGCGGAATCGCCAAGCGCCAAGCGCAAGTCGCCGCCGACCTCCGCGCTAAGGAAATCGAGGGCGAAACCCAGCGCTACGAGCTGCGGGTGCAGTCCTTGCAGGCGGCGCTCGCGAATGAAGAGACGCAGATCTCCCAGCTCAACCAGCAGCTAGAGGCGGCGCTGAAGCAGGTGCAGGATCTGGCCGTCAAGGCGATCGAGGGTGCGGCGAGTGCGAAGTCGCTCCAGGCCGTGAAGGATATCGCGCTGGAGCAGGCGAAGAACTCGCAGCGCGGCAAGTAAATCTCGCGGCAATCTTGCGAGCAACCGGGTTTTTGGAGCGAGGTCGTTCTCAGTATGACCAAAGCTAAGAAACCCGGTTTCCTAACGTGGAAGCATGTGGAAGCACTCCGTGCCGCCCAGCGCTACCGGCAGTATCTGCTTCACGTCTCGGCAGTGCTCTAGCTGCCTACTTTTTCTCTTTTTTTGCCAAATCTGAGAATTGCTGGCAGCCGCCTGAAGTCAGACGCCTCGCCCAGCCGAGCGATCGAGCGGCACGCGGATATAATGTCCTGTGGAGTTTGGCTCCATATTCCTTAACGTTTACCAAGCGCTAGATCTGCATGGGTTTTTGGAAAAATTTTTTCAGTGGCTCCGAAACGGGTTCGGGCACGGCCCAAGTTCCACTCGAGGAGTTTGTCGAGGCGCGCGGTAATGCAAATTTAGCCGGAACCACCACGGGACAAATCTGCTTTAGCACCGATCGCAATATCGACCTCTACGAACTCGAAGAACTCTGCGACTCGGTCGGCTGGTCGCGTCGCCCGCTGCGCAAGGTCAAAAAAGCGCTGGAGTGTAGCTTCTTGGTCGTAACCATGTGGGAGGTACGCGGCATCAACCGTCGTCTGATCGGCTTCTCGCGCGCCACCTCCGACCATGCCTTTAACGCCACGGTCTGGGACGTGGTCGTTCACCCGGATTTTCAGAAATTCGGCCTGGGTAAGGCGCTGATGCAGTATTTGATCCGCAAGCTGCGCCGCGAAGACATCAGCAACATCACGCTGTTCGCCGACCCCCAGGTGGTGGACTTTTATCGCAACCTCGGCTTTATGCCCGACCCCGAGGGCATTAAGGGCATGTTTTGGTATCCGAGCTAGCGTCGCACCGATACGCGACTGAGATCGCCCGCGCGCGCCAGTCCGCAGCGCCGATATAAGTTTGGGGATCGACCCCGTGGGCCTCGAGAAAACGGTTTACAATGTGTAAGCAAAGCTTTAAGAAAAGTTCACAGTTCCCGTTTCAATCCCGATCCCCATGCTCGTGGAAAAAACTCAAGCGCTTCCCGATACGTTTAAATTCGACAACATTGAAGATGCCCTCGATGACCTGCGCAACGGACGGGCGATCGTCGTGGTCGATGACGAGAACCGCGAAAACGAAGGAGACGTAATCTGCGCGGCGCAATTCACCACGCCCGAACTCGTTAACTTTATGGCCGTTGAAGCGCGCGGCCTGATCTGCCTGGCGATGACCGGCGATCGGCTCGACGATCTCGATCTGCCGCTGATGGTCGATCCGAATAAAGCCACCGACCAAACCGCTTTTACGATTAGCATCGACGCTGCTTACCATCTGGGCGTCACCACTGGTATTTCCGCCGAAGACCGCGCCGCGACGATCCGCGCGGCCAGCAGCCCTGGCACCAAGCCCGAAGACCTGCGCCGCCCCGGCCACATCTTCCCGCTGCGCGCCCGCGACGGTGGCGTCCTCAAGCGCGCGGGGCATACTGAGGCGGCTGTCGATCTCTGTCGCCTCGCCGGGCTCGAGCAGGCGGGCGTGATTTGTGAAATCCAGAATCCCGACGGTTCGATGGCGCGGCTGCCGGAGCTGATTAAGTACGCCGCCACCCACGACCTGAAGCTGATCAGCATCGCCGACCTGATTCGCTACCGGCTCAACAACGAGCGTTTCGTGACGCGCGAGACGGTCGCCGAGCTGCCGACCGAGTTCGGTAACTTCAAGATCTACGCCTACCGCAATTCGATCGATAACAAAGACCACGTGGCGATCGTCAAAGGCGATCTAAAAGACTTTGTCGATATTCCCGTACTGGTGCGCGTCCACTCCGAGTGCCTGACCGGGGACGCCCTCGGCTCGCTACGCTGCGACTGTCGGATGCAGCTCCAGGCTGGGCTGAAAATGCTCGAAGCGCGCGGTTCGGGCATCATTGTCTACCTGCGCCAAGAGGGTCGCGGCATCGGCTTGATCAACAAGCTTAAGGCTTACTCGCTGCAAGACATGGGACTCGATACCGTCGAAGCCAACGAGCGTCTGGGGTTCCCGGCTGACTTGCGCAACTACGGCGTCGGCGCGCAGATGCTCAACGACCTGGGCGTGACAAAGATTCGTCTAATCACCAACAACCCGCGTAAAATCGCCGGTCTGAAGGGCTACGGCATCGAGGTGGTCGATCGCGTCCCGCTGCTCATCGAGGCAAACGACTACAACTCGGTGTATCTGGCCACTAAGGCCAAAAAGCTCGGCCACATGTTGCTGCAAACTTATCTGGTGACGGTGGCGCTGCACTGGAAAGACGACAAAGAAGTGTCGCTCGAGCAGCGCTACGACTACTTGCAGAAGCTGCGCGACCTGGCGCGCGAGGAGCACCTGCTGGTGCAGGAAGAAACCCGCCCGATCGCCGTGGCGCTGTTCGGTACGCCGATTCTGACGGCCCACTTGGGGTTCGACCAGCCCGGCCTTGCAACCGCAGACTGGTTCGAGCATCGCGAGCATCCCTACATGGAGGCGATCGCGCCGATCTTAGACGCACTCTCGGATTGGGAGCATATCGCCAAGCTGGAGTTCTTAATTTCGCCCGGTCTCGACCCGATGACGCATCTGAAGGGTCGATTACACCGCGAGGGTCTGGATGCGGGCGCGTCGCCGTCATCGGTGTTCGGTTCGCTGGAAACCCAAACGATCTATCACGTTCAGCGTTAGGTTCTGAAGCTGCGGTTCCCGCCGTTCCGAAATTGCGGCGGCGATCGCTGTAGGTACTCGCGCACCGCATTCTGCCATTGGTCTTACAGTCAGTTTGAGAATTAACAAGACAGTCAAAGAGCACTGAGCGGCGTCGTTGGCGTAGCCTCTGCGAAGCAGATAGTGCGGCCTGGGCTCAAACACGATGGGGCCAGGGTGTCTTGCTTTCTAGCGAACTGACCATAACAGCGCTAAGGCGGGCGGTGGATGCGCCTCGACTGGACTCACTCACCATTCTTGCTATGTCTTTTGCTTCGATGTCTTTTGCTTCGATTTCACTGCCCCGCCTGGCCGGTTTGGCCCTGCTGGCTTCGGGCTTCAGTTCGGGCCTCGCTGCTGCGCCTGCCGCTGCCGAAGGTCGCCTCGTTCGCGACTATATGGCGACGGTGGAAAATAACTTCGGGCCGATGGGAGCCGGGGTCGCCGAGCCTTACGCCGACGCGCAGTTCGGTTCGTTGCCCACCGATCTGGAAGCACAGCAGTCGATTTCGCTGCAACCCGGTTCCTACATTTTGGTTGGCGTGTGCGACACGAACTGCGACGATCTGGCCGTGTCGATCTACAGCTCCAGCCTGGATTTCTACACGGTCTACGATGAGGAAGAGGTCACGAACCAGCCGATGCTGTTCTTCGACATCGACGCGGCGGGCACGTACACCGCCACTGTCTCGATGCAGGACTGCAACGTCGATGATTGCGATTACGGCTTCAACATCTTGCGCGCCTTCGATTGAGTCCACCTTTGAGTCGGCCTCTTTTCAAAACTGTTAGAAGTTCGATTTCGTTGCGATGTTGCTCCATCTCTAAATTCGGGACAAGATGAGAAATCGGGCTTTTTATGTCGCTCATCACATCGCTCATCTTGCCAATATGTCTGTCAAAGTCACTTTCCAACCCGACAATGTCACCGTCGAAGCGCAGACGGGCGAGCCTTGGCTGACGGTGGCCGAGCGGGCGGGCGTGAATATTCCCACGGGCTGCATGATGGGCTCGTGCCACGCCTGCGAGGTGGAACTCGACGACGAGGAGTCAGTTTGCGCCTGCATTTCATCGGTTCCGGGCGGGCGCGAGGCGATCGTGGTGAATCTTTTCGTCGATCCGACTTGGTAGGTTGCGACAAGTCGTCGGCCCCGCCCGCGTGAGAAAAGCTACACCGTTTGTAATCCGATACGGGTCGGGCGAGCGAGGGCATCGCTGTCTGGCCTTCGATGCGGTGGCCGCGATACGCGCCCGGTCGGGTGGCGGTGTCGAGGGAGGATTTTTGAGGATTTTTGCGGTTCGCCTCAAACCCTGAGGCGAGCGGCGAGATGAGGCTCAGCCGCAAGTCGCTCGGCCAGCTCGCAGGCGTTGCGGGCGCTGGCGATCGGGTGGCTGGCATTTGGAAGTCTGGCATGTGGGAAGTAGGGGCTTTGGGAAGCGGGGGCTTTGGCCTGGGTCATCGCAGTTGCTCGACTCCTGGAAGCGCGTGGGATCTCGGGCTGGAATTCGAGGATGGCGAGCCGAGTCCCCCTGGAGACCCGCCGAAAGCGAGCGTTAGAATACACGCACGACTGCTCTCAAGCTGTCTGAAATTGCCTGAGCCGAGATCCATGAGCCGAGTCAAAAAAGCAGTGTATTGGTTGATGGGCGAGCGTGGCGGGCGCGTCACGGTCGCTACCTGGAACTGGTTGATGGGCGTCGAACCTGTTGGGAGCGAGGAGGCTTCGAGTGCCAACCACGTTGCCACGGCCCAAACGTCCCTGGAGGCCATGCAAGCGTCGGTGTCGCATTTGATGAAGATCGCCTCGCAGCAGAGCGCCGCCTATAAGCAGGCGCGTCAGAGCTACGAGACTAAAGTTCGTCAGATTACATCTCTTGAAAAGCAGGCCGAGACGGCTCAGGTGCGGGGCGATATGTCGTCGGCGCGTTTGGCGCTGTCGCGGGCGCTGCAAATGGAGCAGTTTTTGCCCCAGCTCGAAACGCGGGTGCAGCAAGCTGAAGATTTAGTGCGATCGACTCAGGGTCGCCTGGAAAGCGAGCGGATGCGCCTGGAGACTTACAAAATCGAGATGCAGAACATCCAAGAGATGGCAGCTCTCGATGAAACGCTCAAAGCTATCTCCAACGTTAATCAAACGATGGCCGTCGAGGATGCACGGGCCGAATTTGAAGCGGCGCGCGATGCTCTCGAAGATCGCTACGTGGAGCGGCAGGCGCTGAACGAGCTAACCCACGGCAGCGATGTGACCGAACTCGATCGCAATGCCCTCGATGCCGAACTCGAGCGTCGCCTCCAGCGCAACCGCGATCGCCAGAAGTAGCTTGCTGCCACCTTTGCGGCGGTTTCCACCAAAGTTCGAAAACTCGACCGACTGCCCCTTACTCCGAGGAAAATATTTGCCCGATATGACCGCCAGACGCAACCGTCCGACCTTCGTATCGCTCCTCCGAGGAAGCCGACGCCCATCCCTGCACTCCCTGCGCAAAACTTTCCGGAACGCCCTGCCCAACCTGGCCGAATGGGCGATCGACCGAGGTCGGATCGAACGGCACGTCCTCCAGCCGCGATATCGGGCTTACCTGCGCCAACACCAGATCGCGCGGCCCCTGGCGGCCCGAGATCGCGATATCGTCGATCGATTGCGCGATCGCGGCCAGTGCGCCACCTCTCTAGAAAGCCTCGAGATCCCCGGCTACGAGTCGTTCGTGCGCGCCGGAAATCAGCTTTTTGACACGCTCGAAGACAATTGCGATCGCCGGACGAAATTTCAGACGACGCCGGAGTTTGCGCTGCTGAAATCTCATCTCGAAATTTTTCAATGGGCGCTGGGCGATCGCCTGCTATCGATCGCCGAAAACTATATCGAACTGCCTGTTGCTTATGACACCTGTTTGTGCAATGTCTCCGTCAATAACGGCCTGGAAACGGCTACTCGCCGCTGGCATTTAGACAATGAAGATCGGCGCGTTTTAAAGGTCATTATTTATTTCAGCGATGTCGAGGCCGGGGGCGGCCCGTTTCAGGCGATCGATCCAGACAGCTCCCGGCGCGTTCTGGCGGGTGTTGGCGATCGCTGCGCCTTTCTGAATAGTCCGCAGTTCGAGGCGCTGCTGGCGGCGCGCGCGCCACGGGCCGAGCCTCTCGAATATACGGGGGCGGCGGGTACGGTTGTCTTTGCCGACACTGCAAAGGTCTACCATCGCGGCCAGCCGCCGGTCACTCGAGCGCGCCGCGCGATTACGTTTGGATATTGCAGTCGCCGACCGCAAAGACCGTTCCGCTGTGGGCGCAACGAACTCGATCGCGCCCAGCTCGAACAGTTGGCAACTGGCCTCGATCGCGATCGGCGCGCCTGCGTTCTCTGGAAAAATAGTTTGCCGCTACTGGCGAGGTCGATACCTACTTATTTTTACGGTTAATTTCTACCACTAGCCGAGGTCGATTGGAGCTTTTCAAAGATTTTGAGTCAGCCGAGAATACAACTATCTTCTTTTGAGCAAATATGTTTATCGTCGATGTCCTGAAGTACAAAGCTAAGCGTCTCAAGCGCCGACTCAAGCCGCAGACGCCCACTCCGAAGTCTGCCGTTCGCCGCGATGTGGAATTCTTTCCGATCGACTCGCTGTGCAAGCTGGAGGTTTACTGGAAAGCGTTTAAGTTCGGGGTCGGCCCCGCGATCGTCTTTCACGCGCTGGACAACCAAGTGATGCGCTTTGACTGCTTCGGCGGCAAGTTCGGTCACGCGCACTTTTACGTCATCGAGCCGGTCAAGGGCTGCGAGTCGCGGCTGCTTCTGCCCGAGAAAACCATCGAGGCGCAAATCGATCGGGCGCTGTTTGAGATTTCGGAGAATCTCGGCTACTGGATGTCGCGCCACAAAAACCCCAGCGTCCGACAGATGCACCCCGATCGCGCCGCCGTTGCCGCTGCTGTCGAGCGCGCGCGCGCGACGATGCAGGACTACCGAGAGCGCGCCGCTGCCCACGCCGCCGCCCGAGATGCTGCCCGAGACGACGCCACCCAAACAGCAGAGAGCCTCGCATGATCTCATCCTTTCTCCAACGCCTGACGCGCCGCCGCGAGCCGCTGCCTGCGCCACCGAGTGCGCCGCTGCCCGAGATGGAGTACGTGACGCTGGGTCGGACGGGCCTGCGGGTTAGCGTGGCCGGACTGGGCAGCGGCGGCCACAGCCAGCTCGGCCTTAAGACCGGCAAGGGTCGCGATAGCGCGATCGCGATCGTCCGTCAGGCGATCGATTGGGGGGTGAACCTCCTCGATACTGCTGAGGCTTATGGATCCGAGTCCGTTATCGGTCAGGCTATTCGCGAGACGCCGCGCGATCGACTGGTGCTCTCGACCAAGAAGCAGCCGCTGGACGATCGCGGACGAGTCATTACGCCGCAGACTCTCAAGCGCAGCCTCTGGCGCAGCCTCAAGGCACTAAACACCAGCTACGTGGATATTTACCACCTGCACGGTGTTAAGCCCCAACATTACGATCGCGTCGTCGAGTCGCTGATGCCGACCCTGCTGCAACTGCGGGACTGGGGGGATATTCGGGCGATCGGCGTCACCGAGAGCTTTACGAAAGATCCGAGCCACGCGATGCTGGCGCGCGCCCTTGAAGACGACGGCTGGGACGTGGTGATGGCGGGGTTTAACTGCCTCAATCAGACCGCCCGCCGGGAAGTCTTTCCGAAGGCGGCGACAGCCGGAGCGGGCGTCATGGGTATGTTTGCAGTGCGAAATGCCCTGCGGAACCCGCAAAAGCTGGCGGCGGCGGTGGAGGTGCTGCAACGCGATGGCGCGATCGCCCCGGACGTGACGTCCGAGCAGGTGCTGGCACTGCTCGATCGCGCCGACGTTCGCAGCCTGACCGATCTGGCCTACCGTTACTGCCGGCACCAGCCTGGTATCGATACGGTTATGTTCGGGACGGGTTGTTTCGATCACCTGCACCAAAATATTGCCTCGCTGCTGCGGCCCGCCCTGCCCGAAGAGGTTGTCGCCTACCTCGATCGCGCCTTCGCTGCCGTTGATGCCTTCACGGGTAATTAATACAGGCCGCTATGCGGGCAATTTACACAGGCCACTGGTTCGGGCCACTGGCGCGGGCCACTGGCGCGGGCATCTATCGGAACGGGCGCTGACCCCGCCACCTCCATCACTCACTCTTACTGCCGCTCATGGTTTCCATCACGCAAACCCTCGAAAACATCACGCTGCCGCGACGCCTCTGGAAAACTGGAGCCCCCCTGCCGACGCCCCTGCTGGAAAGCGCGGCCACCGTTCGCGATCGCAAGCTCTATGTTTTCGGCGGCTTTACCTTCGGCTGGAAGGCGACGCGCAACGCCTATGCCTACCATTTCGACGACGACCGCTGGGAGACTCTGCCCGACCTGCCGACGCCAGTGACTCATGTCAACGCTGTCGTCAACGGCGACGACCTCTGGATTGCGGGCGGTTTCGTCGGCAACCACCCGGGGAAAGCCACCACCGAGGTCTGGCGCTTTAGCTTCTCTCAGCGAGAGTGGCACGCCGCGCCGCCGCTTCCCGAGCCCCGCGCGGGCGGTGGCCTGAGCATCATCAACGGCGCGCTGCACTACTTCGGCGGCTTCGGCAGCGATCGCGACAGCACCCACGACGACCACTGGTTCCTGCCGTTTGGCGACTCGAGCTGGCAGCCCGCGCCGCCCCTGCCGGAAATTCGCGGCCATATCTCGGCGATCGCCCACGGCAACAAGATCTATTCGATCGGCGGCCAGATCCGTCACGACACCAATCCGGTCGATCGCGACTCGGTGTTTTGCTTCGATGGCGCGACGAACCAGTGGCAGCAGTGCGCCGCCATGCCCGCGCCGCGTTCCCATTTCGAGGCGACCACCTTCGCGATCGAGGACTATATCTTTATCGCCGGGGGCCGCAACAATCAAAATCCGGTGCTGGTCAAGAGCAACCCTCTCGATCACAAGGGCGAGAAGCTAATCGACGACTTCCCGTTGCAGCTCTTTTTGACCCTCAAATCCTCGTCCTATCGCAGCGATCTGCTGCCGAGTATTTTGGTCTACGATACGCGGCGCGATCGCTGGATCGAGGGGGGCGCGCTGCCGACGCGGCTCTACGGCCCGGTGGCAAACGTCGTCGATCGCTGCGCGATCGTCTCCGGGGGCAGCCGCATCCGCCACAGCAACGTCCAAACCCGAACGTTGCTCAACGAGAGCCTGATCGATCTCGTCCTCGCAAAAGCGTCTCGACCGTCCTGACGATCCGCAAACCCTACCGAGCGCGAAACCTGAAGGAGTCGCGAGGCGAGATATGAAGACAAACAAAGACCCATCGCCACCGCTGTTCGTGGTTGGCTGCGATCGATCGGGGACGACGCTGCTGTGGCGGATGCGGCTGATGCTCAACAAGCACCCGCAGCTCTTCGTTCCGCCCAGGTCGGCGTTTATTCCCGCCCTGTCCGAGCGGGCCGAGGTTTACGGCGACTTCTCTCAGGTGCACCAGCGCTATTTTTTTATCCGCGACTTGCAGCTTGCACCTGCTACCACGCAGTATTTCAGCTTCGATATTTTCTGCCTCTCGCCGGAGACTGCCGAAGCCGCCCTGGCCGCCGCTGCTGGCCGAGCTGGGCTACGAGACGAGTTCGATTCCCATGTCCAGCCGCGCCCTGAACGCCATGCGCACGTTAGCGGGGCCGCTGATACGCCGCGCCTTGCCGTTTTTGGAGAAAGCGATCGCCAAGCTGAACTCAGAATTCTCTCTGTAGGGCTGCGAAACCCCTGGCTTTGAGGTTATGCGCTCCCCGTTTTCTGTGCGATCGCGATTACGCTTACCCATCTGGGTCATCGACCATGCTCGTCAGCATCCTCATCGATAACTACAACTATGAAAAATATCTCGGTGAGGCGATCGCCAGCGCCCTCGACTGTCGCGATTGCGACATCGACTGCAATATTGATTACGACATCGAAGTGATTGTCGTAGACGACGGCTCGACGGACGGATCGCGACAGGAGATCGAGCGCTTTGGCGATCGCATCACGGCAGTATTCCAGGCCAACGGCGGTCAAGCCGCCGCGATAAATACGGGCATCGCTGCTGCCAAGGGCGAGCTGGTTTGCCTGCTCGATGCTGACGACTATTTTTATCCCGAGAAGGTCGCCCGGGTCGTCGAGCAGTTCGAGGCCGATCGCGAGCTTGGCTGGGTCTTCCACGAGCTCAATGAGGTCGATCGCCACGGGCAGGGCTTCGAGCGTCCTCATCGCGGCGCGATCGAGCGCCGAACCCAGCTCGATCTGCGGCGCTCGCTGCGTAACGGAGACCCCGTCACCCAATGGCTGCCTGCCACCACCGGCCTGTGCTTTCGTCGCGAGCTTCTAGCCGAGATCGGCGAAATTCCCGAAGCCTTCCGCGTCTCCGCCGACTCGTTCCTGCGTCTTGCCGCCCTGTTCCTCGCACCTGGTTTGCTGTTGCCCGATCGCCTTGCCGCTCATCGCAGCCACGGTGAAAACCTTTACGAATTTCGCTCTGATATCAACGTGGCGCGCATGACGCTGGGGATGCAGACGGCCTATTACGTTCGGGAGCGGTTCCCGGCCCTGCAAGCGTTCGCCCGAAAAAAATTCACCTTTTGCCTGGGCCGCGCGATCCAATATGCGGGCTTCCGAGCGGCGATGAACGTCCCGGAAATGAAGTGCTATCTCCAGCGCGATCGATCGCTACGCTTCCGGCTGCGAGCGCTGGCCTACGCTGCCAAGGGGCTGCTGATGCGCCTGCGTTCTTAGGGGGTTAAAGTTTCGGGCAATCTTTGCCCCGTCGAAACTGGCGCGCGATGCCCCCAAACCTCTGAGCCCCGTGAGGATACTGCCCTCGCAAGTCCGCTCGTAACCAGCCCGCCATCAATCCAACTGAGGCCGACCGACCATGACCGCATCGCCGCCGCCAACCGGGCCGCCCGTCTGGAAAATTGCGGCGGTGCTGTGCCTGGGGATCGCCGCGGTGGCCACAGCAGCAATCTGGGTGCGGCTGTCGATCGCGGCAATGCCGAGCGCAGTGCGGGCCGCGTCGGGGTTCGGGCTCGGGTTCGGGAGCTGGTTCGCGCTGGCGCGGCTGACGATCGCAGCGGTGTTGCTCTTGCCGAAATGGCCTGCTGTCTTGCGCTCGCGACGGGAAGGCCGCACGGTCGGCGCGTTTGGCTGGGCGATCGCCGCCGGAGCCTGTCTGGGGCTGCATTTCGCGCTGTGGCTTTCGTCGCTGTCGTACACCTCGATCGCGGCGGCGACGGTACTCGTCACGAGCAATCCGCTCTGGATCGCGCTGCTGGGCTGGTGGTGCTTCGGCGATCGCCCGACGGCCTGGAGCTTCGGGGGCATTGGCATCGCGCTGGCGGGGAGTGCGGCGATCGCGCTGTCCGGCGCTGTCCCAACCGCGATCGCCGGTCAGCCCGCCCTTGGAAATCTGCTGGCGCTGCTCGGAGCTTGGGCGGTGTCGGCCTATCTGCTGCTGGGGCGGACGGCGCAGCGGCGAGGGCTGACGCTGGCGGAATATTCGACGATCGCTTATGCCAGCGCGGCGACGTTGCTGCTGCCCGTCCCGGCGCTGTTTGGCGCGAGCTACACGGCCTACCCGCTGCCGGTGTTCGGCTACGTGCTGTTGAGTGCGCTGTTGCCGCAACTGGTCGGCCACACGGCGATTAACTGGAGCGTGCGCTGGGTTTCGCCGACGATCGTCACACTGGCGGTGTTGTTCGAGCCGTTGATTTCGACAACGCTGGGAATCTGGATGTTCGATGAAGTGCCGAGCCCGACAATGGCGATCGGCGCGATCGTCATGCTCGGTGGAGTCGTGCTGGCGATCGTCGCGCAGCCCCGCCGGGTTTGATGTGGCACGATCGCGTCTGTGTCTGTTCGGTCTGTGTTCCGCGCACTGTAGGAGCGCATGGCAATGCGCCTGGATGTCGCGGGAGTACGGAGATCTTCTCGAGGGCGCACTGCCGTGACGCCCCTACCGGATGGGAGATTTGACTAGTACGCCAGCATCGTCAGGATGCCCTGCTGTCCGAGCAGCACTTCGCGAATCAGGCTGAAGATACCGACCCAGACGATCGGCGAAATATCGACGCCCCCCAGCGGCGGGATCAGCTTGCGCGTTGGGGCCAGGAACGGCTCGGTCGGCACGATCGCGAGGTTAAACGGTAGCTTTTCGCCGTCCACCTGCGGGTACCAGGTCAAAACGATGCGGAACACGAACAACAGCGTCATCAGGGTGAACACGACGCTGAGGAAAATATTGGTCAAAGAAAGCGCGGTCATGGCGTGCAGGCGATCGACAGAGTACCGATGATGGTATCGCAATGCCCGAAGGCGCGTCGTTTGTGTAGGCCGAACTCGGGCCGAGCCGAACAGCCGCCGCGAGGCTCGCGACCCCGATGGGTAAAGAGATCGCGTGGCTTTTCAACGCGGTCGCAACTCGCTAAACTGTGAGAATCGTTCCGCTTTACGCCTTTTTGAGGTTCCAGGTTTATGACTCCGTCTTTAACAAACTTTTTTTACAGCTTGCTGGCTGGCACGCTGATCGTCGTGATCCCCGCAACGATCGGTCTGCTGTTTATCAGCCAACGCGACAAAATCCGCCGCTAGGCTCCGCTGCCGAGCGATATTGTGGCTCCCGAAGCGCTGGTCTTCCGCTGGCTTAGCGGTGGACGCAGGCTCGACGAGCCGGTTCGTTTTACAAAAAAGCTTTAAGAATGGCGCGATCGCGGGCGCAGACCTGCCCGTTCGTCGCGTCATTTCGTTTACGTAATCCAGTTGACCTGGGGCAAGCGAACTCCGCTGCGATCGTCGCCTCTGATGTCTGGACTATTGTCATTCCGCCTCGCGCTGCCCACCCACCCGAACCGCCGAAACTCCCTTAAGATGGGGGACGGAGTCGGAGAAAGTCATGCCAAACGTCGAAATGCTCTGGAGCGGCGCTGCCGCTCCCGCCGGTCTGTTGCCGTTCTCGCCCGCGCCGCCCGTCCTGGCGCAGTTCGCCTATGGGTTCGGGGTCGGTAGTCTGCTAGGAATCGGGCTCGTGTTTTGCGGCTTGGCGCTGTACCTGCTGCGATCGATGCGTCCCAACCTGGCGCGCGACCACGATATTTTCTTTGCAGCGGTGTCGCTGCTCTGCGGCGGCATTTTATTTTTCCAGGGCTGGCGGCTCGATCCGATCTTGCAGTTCGGGCAGTTTTTGATGACGGGCTCGGCGATTTTCTTCGCGGTTGAGAGCATCCGACTGCGCGGCATCGTTACCCAGCAGGCCAAGCGCAGTACGCCAGTTGTCGATGACGATCGCCCGGTCAGCCGCAACTACCGCACCTATGAGGCGGAGCTGGAAGAAATCGAACCCTATGAAGCGCGCCCGTCTGCGCCCCAGCGACGGATCGCGGGCAGTCGCGACGGCCGCCAGTCGGGTCGCGGCGAGCGCAGTGCGGGCTACGACGGAGACGCGCGCGGTTCTCGCAGTGGCTACGACGATCGCTCTCGCCCCGATCCCCGCGAGCGACGCCGACCCGAAGGTTCGCGCGATCTGAACCTGCGTTTCGACAAGTCTTCCGATCGCGGCTACGGTGACGACGACTACGGCAGCCGCCGAGCGCGCCCCTCGCGATCGTCGAGCGAGATGAGCGCCACCCTGGAGGGATACGACACGTATACGCCCGATCGCCCGTCAGATTCGCCCTACGACGATCGCGACGAACGACCCACCGAGCGCGATCGCCGCCGCTCGTCTTGGGATAACGGCGGCAGCGACTACGACGATCCCTACCGCGAATCGCCGCGCCGCTCGCGCCCCGGCTCCTCGAATGGCGCGCCCGCCCGGAACGGATCGACGAGTAGCGACCGCACTGACCCCCGGAGCGATGCCCGAAATGACCCCCGGAGCGATGGCCGCAATGACGCCCGGAACGACGACTTTGCGGAGTTCTATCGCGATGATGACGATTATGCGCCGCCGAGTTCGGACGACCCCTCCGATCGCGAGCCGGAGTACGGCGCTTAATTGGCGCTCAGTAGCCTGACCGCGACTGGGTGGGGGGTTGACTGCCGGTGGCTGCGGGAAGTTCGGCGCGGCGCGGTGACGCTGGCGATCGTGGCGATCGCGGCCTGCTCGCCTGCCGAAGTGTCGCTGACCTCCGGCGCGCTCAACAGCCCCCATTCCGACTCCCAGCCCGCTCTCAGCGGCAACGGTCGCTACCTGGCTTTCGTCAGTAATCGCGGCGGCTCGAGCGAGATCGCGCTCTACGATCTGCAACTGAAACGGCTCGTACCGCTGCCGTCGATCTCGCGCGACGATGCGATCGCTGAGTCGCCGAGCCTGAGCTACAGCGGGCGCTATCTGGTTTATGTGGCAAGCGATCGCGGACGCCCGGAAATCGAGCTGTACGATCGCATCTCGCGCCGCGTTCGGGTGTTGACCAACGGCTATCGGGGCTGGGTTCGCAACCCGAACATCAGCCCCGACGGGCGCTACGTGGTCTTCGAGACCGGGCGACGCGGCCAGTGGGATATCGAGGTGCTCGATCGCGGCCCCAATATCGAACTCGATCGCGCTGACGGAACCTAAATGGAACCCAAACGCTTTGCTCGAATCGCGTCGAACCCGGCCTGGATGCTGGCGGGTCTGGTCGGCGCGCTGGCGGCCTGCACGCCCTATCCGCGCCTGCTCGATCCGGCCTTCGATCCTGGCGGACGTGGCCTGAACTCGCAGTTTGACGAGCGATCGCCGGACGTGGCCGGTCGCTACGTGGTCTTCGTGTCCGAGCGCCAGCGCCGCCAGAATATCTATCTCTACGATCTGCGCACCAACCAGACGATCGACCTGCCGGGGCTGAATCGTCTGACCGTACTGGCCTCCGATCCCGATGTGTCCCGCGACGGACGGTATATCGTTTTCGTCGGGAATCGGCAGGATCGATCGGGGATCTATCTTTACGATCGCCAAACGCGGCAAGTGCGCGAGCTGGCCGCGAACCTCAACGCCAGCGTCCGCGAGCCGACGATCAGCGCCGATGGCTCTCGGATCGCCTTCGAGGCGTCGATTAACGGCCAGTGGGACATCGTGGTGTATTCGCGATCGGGGCAACCGATCGAGCTTCCGAGTCGTCCTTTGCTGTAGGTGCGTTCGGCCCTGCAAGCGATCGAGCCTACAGCGTGTTGCTGCCCGCACGACTCTGTCTGACATGCTCTCTGGCATGCCCTGCGATCGCTCTCCTCATTGTTTCTCTGGCTCCAGTCGCTGAGCCGGTTGCCAATCCGGTCGCCGACCCGCCCACGCGACACGCCATCAATGTCATAAAAATAGTAACGACTAGGTGCTTGCACGATGACGAACCACGCTTTTCGCTTTCCGCTTACCTCCCGCCGCGCGGCCACGCTGCTGACCGCGATCGCTCTCTTGACCCCGATCGCACCCGTCACTCCTGCCTTGGCCAACCCGAAACCGGGTGCTGCCAGCAAGGCCGCAACGCCTGACGCTACCGAACTCGCGCCGCCCGCCCTCGCCCAGCGCAGCGACGAAGATATTAACGTTCGCGTTTACGAAGTCGCTAGCCCCGCCGTCGTCTCGATCGACACCGGCTCCGGCACCGGCTCCGGCAGCATCATCACCTCAGACGGCCTGGTGCTGACCAACTCTCACGTCGTCGAGCGCGCCACTGGAGCCGTCACGGTCACCCTGGACGACGGCCGGGAAATGACCGGTGACGTGGTCGGCTTCGATCCCAGCGGGCGCGACCTGGCCGCCGTACAAATCCGCAACGCCAGCGGCCTGCCCACCGTGGAGTTTGCCGCCTCGAACTCCGTGCGCGTCGGCCAGCGCGCCTTTGCGATCGGCAGCCCCTTCGGTCTCTCGAACACCTTCACCACCGGCATCGTCAGCCGCCTCGATCCCGACGACGGCACGATCCAAACCGACGCCTCGATCAACCCCGGCAACTCCGGTGGCCCGCTGCTGAACTCTAACGCCGAGCTGGTGGGCGTCAACACCGCCATCTACACCACCAGCGACAGCGGCGGCAATATCGGCATCGGCTTCGCAATTCCGGTCAACCGCGTCGAGGACTTCCTGGCGGCGCTCGACACCGGCAACGCGCCCGCCGTGGCCGTCCGCACCGGCCTGCCGGATGTCGCGCCGATCGAAACCAGCCTCAACGCTCCGCCGATCGACGGTCAGCTTATCGAAGGCGACAACGTGCTGCCCAGCGACAGCAGCCTGTTTGACGCCTACCGCTTTCGCGGACAGGCCGGACAGCCGATTTCGATCGCCATGAGCAGCACCGAACTCGATCCGTATCTAATTTTGCTCGACGAAAACGGCTCGAGCGTGGCCTTTGACGACGACGGCGGCGGCGGCTACAACGCCCTCCTACAGACGGTTCTGCCCGCTTCGGGGAATTATATGCTGCTGGCCAATACGTACACCAGCGGTCAGTCGGGACGCTATCGCCTGGAGCTTTCGAGCGCCTCGGGCGGCGGGGCGGCTCCATCGCCCAGCACCGGTCGCTCGATCGTCAGCCAGAGCGGCGCGCTGCAACAGGGCGATCGCATCTTGCCCGATGACGACAGCCTCTACGATGAGTACGAGTTCTCCGGGCGCGCCGGTCAGACGGTGGAGATTAGCATCACCAGCACCGAATTCGACACCTACGCGATTTTGGTCGATGCCTCGGGCGCGTCGGTGGAACAGAACGACGACGCGCCTTCGGGTGGAACGACGAATTCGTATATGGTCGTGCGTCTGCCCGCCACGGGTCGCTACACCGTCCTGGTGAATTCCTACGACAACACCGGACGCGGCAACTACAACCTGGAGGTGCGATCGCTCGATTAGATCGCCCGCCGAATCGGGCTCTTCGAGCTATTGCCAGCGATCGCGCAGGTTTTGGGCGTTTTGGAACCACTCGACGCTGCCCGCTATGTCGTATAGCTCGATCGCCCGATCCAGGTCGGCCAGGGCCGCATCGCGCTCGCCGAGGAACATCCGAGCCAGCGCCCGCCGGTAGAACAAGTCGGCGCTTTGCTGGCTGTCGGCATCGAGTAGCTCCACGGCCAGCGCGTCGCTGTAGTCGGCCAGGGCGCGGCGGTAGTCGCCGAGCTGATAGTAAATATTGCCGCGATTGTAGTGGGCTTGGCGGAGCGTCAGACTGGCGCGATCGCTGGCATACTCCAGGTCGATCGCGGCGGTGTAGTCTTCGAGGGCGTCGGCGTAGTTTTCCAGATAGAACCGGGCGCTGCCGCGATTGTTATACGCCTGCACGTAGGCCGCATCGCGGACGATCGCCTGACTGAAATCGTCGATGGCGCTGTTGTAGCGGCGCAGCGCCAGGTTGGCATTGCCGCGATTGTAGTAGGCCAGGGTGATGCGACCGCCGCCGCGGCCGATCGCGTCGGAAAAGTCGGCGATCGCTGCCTCGTAGCGCCCCATCTCGAGGTAAGTGTTGCCCCGGTTGTAATAAATCAGCCCGAGGTCGGGGTGGTCGTAGTTCAGAGCGGCGGTAAAGTCCGAAATTGCCCTAGCGTAGTCGCCCAGGTCGGCGTGAGCGTTACCGCGATTGTTATAGGCTTCGGCGTAGCTCGGATCGAGGCTGAGAACGCGGTCGTAGTAAGAGATCGCCGAGCGCAGGCTGCCGCGATCGAAGTAGTCGTAAGCGCGATCGAAATAGTCGTCCGCGCCACCCTGAAGGAGGTGTGGGCGATCGTCGGGCGAGTCTGCCGAAACCGTCGCGATCGCCCTTGGTGCAAACAGTCCCAGCACCGCGATCGCCGGAGCCATCCAGGCCACTCCGAACCGCACCGCGCGGCAATCTCGAACTAAGCGTAGGAAAGGAGCGTACTGCACCGTTGCGATTCGGGCTCGACAGGGATATCTAGGCGCTATCGCCCTCATAATACCCCACGCGATCGGGGCACGCGCGTCCGCAAAATTACTAAGGTTGCGGCGGTTTCGGACGAAAGCCCAGCTCGACATTTGCGCCCCAAACCGGCCCAAATCTCCACTCACTAAAACCCCCACAAAAAAGTGCCGCACGAGGCGGCACTTTCGAGATAGCGGGAGATTTTCGGCTGCGAGGCTCGCGATCGCGGGCCTCGCAATCGCGAGAGCCTACGCCTCGTCGAGTGCCGCGATACCGGGGAGTACCTTGCCTTCCAGCAGTTCCAGGCTCGCGCCGCCGCCGGTGGAGATGTGGCTCATCTTTTCCGCCACGCCGACTTTTTCGACCGCCGCCACCGAGTCGCCACCGCCGATAATCGTCGTTGCGCCTTTGCCGGTGATTTCTTCCAGCGCGTAGGCTACGGCTTCGGTTCCCTGGGCGAAAGCGTCGAACTCGAACACGCCCATCGGCCCGTTCCAGATCACCGACTTGCAGTCTGCCAGCGCCGCTTTAAAGGTTTCGACCGAGTCGGGGCCGATATCGAGGCCCATCCAGCCGTCGGGAATCGCGTCGATCGCCACGGTTTGCGACGCCGCATCGGGCTTGAAGTCGTCGGCGAGTACGACGTCGGTGGGCAGCAGCAGCTCGACGCCTTTTTCTTTGGCCTTGGCTTCGAGGGCCGTCGCCAGTTCGAGCTTGTCTTCTTCTACGAGGGATTTGCCGACGCTGAGGCCGCGCGCCTTGTAGAAGGTGAAGATCATGCCGCCGCCGACGATCAGCTTATCGACCTTGTCGAGCAGGGTTTCGATGACGCCAATTTTGCTCGAGACTTTCGAGCCGCCGACGATCGCTGCCAGCGGGCGGTCGGGGTTGTCGATCGTCGCTTGCAGGAACTTCAGTTCTTTTTCGATCAGGTAGCCCGCCACGCAGGTATCGACGAACTTGGTGACGCCTTCCGTCGAAGCGTGGGCGCGGTGCGCGGTTCCGAAGGCATCGTTGACGTAGACATCCGCCAGCGAAGCGAGCTGCTTGGCGAACTCGGGGTCGTTACTTTCTTCGCCGGGGTTGAAGCGGGCGTTTTCGAGCAGCACCACATCGCCGTCGGCCATCGCGCCGACCTTGGCCGTCGCATCGTCGCCACAGTCGTTGGCTTTCGCGACGGACTTACCGAGTAGCCCCGAGAGGCGCGCGGCCACCGGCGTCAGGCGCATCTCTTCGACGACTTTGCCTTTCGGGCGACCGAAGTGGCTGATTAAGACGACCTTTGCGCCCTTGCCAGTCAAATCTTGGATGGTGGGCAGCGCCGCACGGATGCGGGTGTCGTCGGTGATTTTGCCGTCACCGTCGAGGGGAACGTTGAAATCTACGCGTACCAGCACGCGCTTGCCGGTCAAATCCGCAGCGGATAAATTTGCTACAGTTTTCTTAGACACGAATATTAGCCTCCTTATCTTGTTTCCCCTGAAACCTGCGTTCTGTTACGCGCTTTGGGGGCAAATTTGTCAATTCCGACACAATTCTACAGGAGTCCGGTCGCCAGGAACGACCGAGGCGGGACGAGTGAAATGTTTGAGAAAATCCTCTTTCCCATTGATGGCAGCCCCGAGTCGCGCAACGCGATCGAGGCGGTTATCGAGCTGGCGAAGTTACACAACGCGTCGCTTACCCTCGTCTCCGTCGTGGAGACACCAGCCGAGGGCGAAGCGCCCAGCCCGAATAATTCCGCCGAGGCGATTGCCAAGCTGCTCGACAGCGCGAAAGATCTATTCGCCCAGCAGGGACTGAACGTACAAACCACCGAGCGCGAGGGCAAGCCGTCCTTTGCGATCTGTGACGTGGCCGACGAAATTGAAGCCGATCTAATTGTGATGGGCGGCAGCAGCGCGCTCGTCCCTGGCGAAGGTACGCGCGAAAGCGTTGCCAGTCGTACGATCGGGCTTTCTCCCTGTCCGGTGCTGGTCATTCCCTAAGGTGGGTCGCGGGTGCGCGCGTCCCGAGTTTTTCTAGCGATCCGGGACGCGAGTCTGTCCGCAGATTGGGGCGCGAGTCGAGACGCAGGCCGAGACGCGAACTGCACAACAACTTCACGATCGAAATAACTATGACGACGATTGCTGGGCTGAACGCTCGCCTCGGCCTCGAGGGCGTCTTGACCTTTAAAGAAGGCATCGATGGCGTGCCGATCGCCGCGATCGCCAACGACAGCGCGGCCGCCGAGATCGCACTGTTCGGCGGCCACGTCCTAAGCTACATTCCCCAAGCTGAAACGCAAGATGCGCTGTTTGTCAGCCCGCTGGCGACGACTGCCAATGGCAAAGCGATTCGCGGCGGCGTGCCGATCTGCTGGCCCTGGTTCGGCCCCGATCCCGAGGGCAAAGGTCGGCCCAGCCATGGCTTCGCGCGCAACCGCATGTGGAACGCGATCGCGAGCCAGGCGATCGACGCCAGCACCACTAAGCTCACCCTCGGCCTGGGCGATACGGACGAGACTCGCGCGATCTGGCCGTACGGCTTCGAGCTGACCCTCGATGTAACCGTCGGCGCGTCGCTAACGCTCGAGCTAACGACCCGCAACGCCAGCGAGGCGAATTTTACCCTGACCCAAGCGCTCCACACTTACTTCACGGTGGGCGACATTAATCGCGTGACGGTGCGCGGCCTAGAGGGCAAGTACTACTTCGATAAGGTGGACGGCGGCGCGAAGAAGTTCCAGTCGGACGCGATCGCGATCGAACGCGAGGTCGATCGCATCTACCTCGACGTCGCGCCGGAGCAAGTCATCGACGACGCAGCCCTCGATCGCCGCATTCGCATCACATCTACGGGCAACACCACCGCCGTTGTCTGGAATCCCTGGATTGAAAAAGCCGCTTCGATGGGTGACCTACCCGACGCGGCATATACGCAAATGCTCTGCGTAGAAACGACGAATGCCGCCGACGATACGGTGACGATCGCGCCCAACGAGTCATTTTGCCTGGGGGCCGTTTATACGGTCGAGCGCTAGTGTCGGTGCTGTGGCTTAGCACTGCGGCTTAGCACTGCAACTGAGCTCGATAGGCCGCTCTCTTCGGCGAGTTGCGGTCGTGCGATCTGCTCCGATCGCGATACGAAATTTCCGCGCGCGTCCCGCCCGGCCGCCGTACCGATCTCGCACTGGCCTCGATTATGGTGGGCCGCTGCGCCGCTCCGTAGTTTACCGGAGTATTTTTGCGATCGGCATATCGAGAAGATAGTAAAAAACTTAAGAAAAGCTTTCTTTTTGCGCGACCGCTAGAATTTTTTCCGTGAGAATAGCAGCTCGATCTTGTGGCGGGGAGCGCAAACTGCGAAACAATACGGAATTTAAGACAGCTGCCCCTATTGTTTTTTTAAGCACCGCAATCTATTTTGTCAGACGGACGAAATAGATCGACATTTGGGTCGATTTCGGAGTTGGTCGAGTCCGTGAATTGTCGTTATCCTGTGTGTAAAGACCTGGGCAACGCCACTACCTAAACCCTTGTGGCAAGGGTCTTCCTTGCTTGTGGGGGGCTGACGCGGGACGGAGTCGAGCCTTTCTAGAGGCTCGATCGAATGAGGTCGATGGCCGCAAATTGTTTGGGCAGTCTGACCGATTTGCTACGATCTGCACGCCAGGCCGGAACGTCTGGGGCGCGAGCGAGCCAGCGAGTCTTCGGTTTGCCAGGACTCGCATCCTCAGAATTTCGGTATTACCGAAAGTAATCAAAGCGTACCCGCTGGGTTATGTTGGAAGGCCGTGTGCCCCGTGCGATTTTCCATCGATCGAGCGCCAGTACCGAGCTTGTAGCGAGACCGGGTCGAGATACGTGCAAGGAGGACTGAATCGTCATGTCGTCAGAATCCGAGATTCGCCAACCGATACTTATCATCCAAGATTCCCAAGGGCGACGTGCGACTGTCCTCAACCGCTCGATTTATTCCATCGGACGGAGTCGCGACTGCGATCTGGTGCTGCGATCGCCGGTCGTTTCGCGCTATCACGCCAGCCTGTTCGCGATTGAAGCGCCGGAGTCGGACGACGATAACGCGCCGATCTACTGGATTATCGATGGCAACACCCAGAACGAGCGCAGCACGAACGGCCTGCTGATCAACAACACCCGCAAGTATTCCCACGAGCTGCGACATGGTGACCGAATCGTCTTTGGCGGCGGTGCCAAGGCAGAGTATTACACGCTGCCAGTTAACAACTCCGCCCCCCTCGAGGAACAGGTTCCGCCGCGATCGGCTCCGCCACCGACCACCCGCTCGGAGGGCGACTCCGAAGCCGATCGCGATCTGGGGGCGATTACCGATTTCAGTACCCCCCGCACGAGCAATGCTCCGAGTGGGGCCGATCGCTTCGCGTCGCTGACCGAGCTGCTACCGCACCCGTTTATCGAGTTTGACTTTTACGGGCGCACGCTCTACTTCAACGAAGCGGCCAGCGCGGCCTTCCCCAACGATACGGGCTTCGGCAGGTCTCACCCCCTGCTCGTCGATATCGCTCCGGGCGAGGCCATGCCCGAGCGTCCTTTTTATCGTCGTACGATCGAGGTGGGCTCGCGTACCTTCGAGCAGTGCATTCACGTTCTCGAAGACATGCAGCTCGTGCGTTGCCTGAGCATCGACATCAGCGATCGCTGCAAAATAGAAGCCGCCCTCGAACAAAGCGAGGAGACGAACCGACTGCTGGTGAGGGCGATGCCCGACGCGATGCTGCGCCTGGAGCCGGATGGCACGATTTGCAGCTATCATGCGCCGATCGACCGCTTTTTGTCGATCGACTTTAGCGATCGCGTCGGCCAGCCGATTGCCGAGGTGCTGCCTGACGAAGCGGCCCGCATCCTCGAAAACGCAATCTCCGAAACCTCGAAAACCGGCCAGCCCTATGCCTTCGAGTTGCCGGGGCGCGGGCTCTGCAAGGCGGGCGCGTCCGACGGCGACGGCGAGCCGAGCGATCGCGTCTTCGAGGGCCGCTGCGTCGCCACTTCCGACGGTCAGATGCTGGCGATTTTGCGCGATATCACCCACCGCAAGCGCGTCGAGAAGGTCATGCACCAGCAGGCGTTCCGCGACGGGCTGACCGGCGTGCTCAATCGGGCGTCGTTCGATCGCGAGCTGACGAAGATCTTGCAAAGCGCCCAGCGCAACAACACCCGCTTTGGCGTGATGTTTGCCGATCTCGATCGCTTTAAGACAATTAACGACACCCTCGGTCACGACATTGGCGACGCCGTGATCGTCCAGTTTGCGCGGCGGCTCGAGCAGTGCGTGCGCGGCAGCGATATGGTGGCGCGCTGGGGCGGCGACGAATTTACGATCTTGCTGCCGGAAGTGCCCACCGAGCAGCTCGTCTGCGAAATCGCTTCGCGCATTATCCGCGCCCTGGAGACGCCCTTCGAGGTCGGCGGCACGCGTCCGCTCAAGCTCGGATGCAGCATCGGTATCGCCATCTATCCCGACCACGGCGTCGATACGCGCACGCTGCTCAAGCACGCCGACGCGGCGCTCTACTACGCCAAGGACTCCGGGCGTAACGTCCACAAGCTATTTCGTACGATGCTCACCGAGCGCGTCAACGAGCAGGTGTCGCTCGAGTACGCCCTCGATCGCGCCATCGAACGCGACGAACTCAGCGTCTACTACCAGCCACAGTTCGATCTGGGGACGGGAGACGTGGTGTCCGTCGAGGCACTGCTGCGGTGGCGACACCCGCAGCTCGGCATCGTTTCGCCCAGCCGCTTTGTGCCGATCGCGGAAGAAACCGGCGCGATCGTCGAGATCGGTCGCTGGCTCCTCACCCAAGCCTGCACGCAGCTACAGGCGCTGCACAACCTCGGCTTTCCCGATCTGCGCGTGACGATCAACTTGTCAATCCGTCAGTTCGAGCAGGCGGGTTTCTGTCACGAGCTCGAGCGGCTGCTCGAAGATCTCGGCCTCTCGCCGGAGTTCGTCGAGCTGGAACTCACCGAAACCGTCCTGGCGAAAAATATCGAGCGCGCCCAGTCCGTGCTCAAGCAGCTCGCACAGATGGGCCTGCACTTAGCTCTCGACGATTTCGGTATGGGCTCTTCGTCGCTGAGCTACCTGAAACGCTTCCCCGTTAGCGCTCTGAAGGTCGATCGCTCCTTTGTGGCCAACGTCCAGGAAGACGAGCGCGATCTCGCGATCGTCCGCACGATCGTCGCCCTCGGTCATGGCCTCAACTTGCGGGTGGTGGCCGAAGGAGTCGAAACCCGCGATCGGCTACTTTTCCTCAAGCATCTCGGCTGCACCCACGCTCAGGGCTACTACATGGCTCCGCCCCTCGCCGCGACGGAAATCTCGCAGTTCCTATTCGAGCGGCATCTGCAAGACAGCCGCAATGGTGTGGTTCAGGATCTGACCAACGAGCTTTCGACATTTGCCCTCGACTCCTGGCGCTCCGATGCGGGACGGCGCTTTGCGGGCTAGCGCCGCGTCGGAGCAGAAGTTTGAGAGCACACCAGCAAAATAAATATTCAAATCACAGACTCGCGGTAGGGGCCGCGCGCCCGCGATATCGTTCGCTTGACTGGCATCCGGACGCATTGCCATGCGTCCCTACGACAGAAGCGGACTGGGAGCCGAACTGTTTTAGCAAGCCCGACTCCCGATCCTCCTATGTTTGAGTCGATCGCCTAGACGGCAACGTCGTCCATCGGTACGAAGTCGTCCATCGACGCCTGAATAATGTCGTCCTTCACGAAGTCGATATCGCTGACATTGAGCACGACGCCGAAGATCTGGCCGCTCGTGAAGCTGGCGATAAAGTCCGGCGAGCCGTCGCTGTTGTAGTCGCCGATCGAGAACGAAATGTCCTGCTTCTCGAAGCGCTCGGCGGAAATCGCCAGACGATCGACGCCCGCCTGGTAGTCCGTGATGATATCGAGGCTGAATGAAGTCTGGGTCTCGATATCGAGCTTCGCCATCAGCGCGAAGGTGTCCGCACCGTCGCCGCCCGTCACCATATCTTCACCGCGATCGCCCGTCACCACGTCATCGCCACCGCCGCCATCGACATCGTCGTCGCCCTGGCCGCCGCGCGCGATATCGTCACCCGCGCCGCCGTGAACGTCGTCCTCGCCTTGGTTGCCGTTGACCACATCGATACCGTCGCCACCATCTACGTCGTCGTCACCGTCTAGGCCGAGCCCGATATCGTTGCCTTCCGCGCAGTCGATATCGTCATCGCCGCCGCCGGATACGATGATGTCGCTGTCGATCGTGCCGTCGATATCTTCATCGGCATCGGTGGTGACCACCACGTTGGTGTTCGTATCGTCTAGATCGATTTCCGCTTTGCCGTCACCGTCGGAGTCGCCGTCCGCATCCGACACGGGCTCGTAGTCAGACGTCAGCCCCGACACGACGTTACCCCAGGCCACTTGCAGCGTAATTTCGCTCTTGATGAGCAGCGAAACGGCCACCGCACCTTCGCCAGTCGTCGCGTCGCCGCCGATCGAGATGCCGCCTTTCGCGATGAACTCGAAGACGACGCTGTTGGGCAGCGGCTCGTAAAACTCGGCCAGATCGTCCGAGAGCGGCACGATTTTTGCGAACAGCTCGGCATTGGCGGTGCTTTCCTCCGGCGAGTTGAAGCCGGTGCGGATGCTATTGCCGCCGTCGCTAGAGAAGCCGATTAGCTGGATGGTGTACTCCTGTCCGTCAATCTCGAAGGAGACTGGCGCGACACCGCCGGAGTTCAGGCGCAGGCGATCGCCGTCGAGTACCGCATCGCCCGTGGTGTTAGGGCTATTGAAGATATCGAACAGGAACTCGAACGACAGCGACTCGTCGGCCGTCGTGTCGGAGCCCGCCGTTTCATCGACGCTGCTATCGGTCGTATCGGCAACTTCGTTGACACTGTCGCTGCTGCTGGAAGCGTCCGTCGAGCTGCTGTCGCTACTGCTCGAGGCGCTATCGAGGCCGCCAATGTCGAGCTTCAGCGTGAAGGGAAACTCGCCGTTAAAAGCTTGGTTGACCGTGCCGTTGGTGTAGAGCAGATCGCCGAGGGAGACGATTTCATCGGGAGCGGCCTCGAGGCTCAGGCCATCGAATTGCAGAACGTTGACGAAGCTGTCGCTGACGGGAACGCCCCACTCGAAGCGGTTATCGTCGCCGCCGTTCGCGTCGAGCACCTCGAAGACCGAGCTACCGGGCGAGAGCGGGTCGCCGAACATACCAGAAGACGCGATCGCAATGGTCGTATCGTCGGTCGCAGTGTCGCTGGTGGTATCCGTCGTGGTTGCGTCCGTTGTGGTGGTCGTCGTTACGGGTGCTTCGTCCGTCGTACCTGTTGTTGAAGTGTCGCCCGTGTCGGCTGCAACGCCCGTGGTCGCAGCGGGATCTGCATCGGGGTTAGAAGCTGGCGGATCGACGGTCGTCGTATCGGTAGTGGTGGTATCGGTCGAAGTCGTATCGGTCGAGGTCGTATCGGTTGAAGTCGTCGCGTCCGCTGTCGTGTCGGTTGAGGTCGTGTCGGTTGAGGCCGTATCGGTTGAGGTCGTGTCCGTCGTGCTCGCAGTTGAATCGGAGCTAGACGAGCCACTCGTAGCGTCGGCAGTTGTGGCGTCTTCTGCCGTCGTGGTTTCGGGGGTTACGATCTGATCTTCCATGACTGAAGCTCCTGTGAACAGTAAGTGGTTCAAAAGTCCGGTGCAGCGCGGGCGAAAAACCGCCAAGCAAGGGCGAGAGTTTACTCCGCGCAAAATTAGGGCGATGCGATCTCGAGCTCGATCGCCGCAAACAAGCAGCTACTCCGGCGGTTTTGTTAAAAAAACTCAAAAATTACGGATTTACACGGACTCGACGCGCGTAATTACATGGAGGTTCCCCTTCTCTTCGCGTGCTGGAGGCGTCGATCGCGCGGCTACCTTGTTTCGAGTGCCCCACCGGAGCTGGCGTATCGAGCCGAGTAAACATCCCCTTTGCCCTCAGTTTCGATCGGTCCTCGATTGGGGAAGTGCGCGAGTCTGGGAGCCGGAATTTGGAACGCTTCTGGCCTCTGTGTCGTCTACTTCTTGGATAGAATCGTCGTGCGATCGCGGAAATTTTCTCGATCGCGCGTTGTAGACAGATGATTTGCGAGGGACGATCGTGTCGGACAAGCAAGGCGATCGCATTATCGATCTCAAGCCGACCCTGACTCAGCTAGTGGCGCGATCGGCGCAAACTCTCGAGGCCATCTTGCAAGATGACGGTATCGATGCCACCGAGCGTGCCGATATTGCGCTGCGGATCGTTGCGCTAGCCGGTGGCCTGGAGTCCCCGATCGCCGGACTCGGGCCCGTCTCGGCGAGTGCCGCCAAGCTCCAGACGGCGTCGAGCGGAGCTGTGGCCGAGCCACAGCCCCCGACCCAAAGCCCTACTCAGCTCGCCACTCCGACAGAGCCCGCCTGCGACCCGTACGCTGACTTCCCCGACTTTCTGCCCGGAAAGTACGTTCTGTTCGATGACTTTTTGCCGGTGGAGGAAAACGAGGCGGTGTTGCAGCTCGCGATCGACCGCCAAGAGGAATACGTGGCGTCTTCGACTTCGACTAATGCGGAGAAATATCGCTCGTCTTGGGTGCTGTATCCGAGCTTTTTCTCCGAGCTATACCACCGCTTTGGCGCGCGGCTGCGATCGACCGTGCCCGATGTCGTCAAGGCTCTGGAGCTGCCGGAGTTCGATATCGAAGAGCTGGAGATGCAGCTGACGGCCCACGGCGATGGCAACTTTTATAAGGTGCATAACGACTCCGACGGTGAGGTCGTCAAACGCACCCTGACCTACGTTTACTACTTCAACCGCGAGCCAAAGCCCTATCGCGGTGGTAGCCTGCGGATGTACGAGACCGACTACCGCAATGGCTGGATCGCCCGCCAGCAGTACCGAGATATCGAGCCCAAGAACAACCGTCTCGTCCTGTTCGACAGTCGCTGCATGCACGAAGTCTGCAAAATCGAGAGCGACTCAGCGGAATTCGCCGACTGCCGTTTTACGCTCAACGGCTGGCTGCGTCGCCCTTAGGAGCTGCTGTTATCAAAGAAAACACGGAAAATACGCGTCACTCTGCCCAGTCGCGCAAGCGCTCTGTGTCTATTCGACCTGTTCGATATCCTGGGGCGAAGGTTCGGCGCGGCCAGCCCGTTGCCCGCTGGCAGGATGCGGTGCTGGCGGCGATCGCGCTTGTCGCTGCTAGTAGCCTTGCCGTCGGTGGTTATGCGCTCTGGTCGCAGCGTCACCGCACCGTCGGTTACGTGTCGTTTGAGGGTGAGGCGCTGCGGCGCTACCCGTACACCAGTCGCTACCTGGTGCTGCTGGCCGACGATCGCCACTTCGACCCCGAGACGATCGGCGAAATCTTGGCGATCCTCGATCGCGCCTACGCTTATTACCTGCAAATTACCGGCAGCGCGCCGCGCCCCTCGCCCGATAACGGCCCCGACAATGGCCCCGACAATGGCAATCTAGAACTGCTGCCGATCGCCACCGTCACTGAAACCTGCGGAGCGGGCTGCGGGCGGCTCGGCTCCAACGGCATCGAAATCCAGCCGCAATACCTCGACGAGCTGTACCTGGTGTACAAACAGTCCGGTGCGCTGCACCACCTAATTTTCTATGAGTTCGGTCGTAACTTTTGGAATGCCGCGATCGATCGTAAGCTCGACTATCGCGAACCGGGCAAGCAGCATAAAGTCGTGGCCGAAGGCTTCGCCCTGTTTATGCAGTTCGAGGCAATGCGCGCCACGGAAACTGTTCCCGCTCCGTTTCGCGGCCTGCCCTTCGAGCGCTACCGCGCCGAAATCGATCGCTACCTGGACATTTACCTGTCCGATCCGAATCTGACCTGGGAGAATACCCTGCGGGTTTATGACTTTCCGCCGATCGAAGACTGCCGCGCGCGCCAGCTCTGCCTGAGTCCGGGAAATCTGCTCGCGGCGATGTGGCTCAACTTACGCGATCGCTACGGCGAAGACTTTACTCAGCGTTTCTTCTGGGAGGTGCAGCGGTTACCCGAAGCGCAGACCACCCAGGACGCTGTCGATAACTTCGTCATGGCGGCTTCTGCCGGGGCCGATCGCGACCTGAGCGCGCTGTTCGTCGAGACCTGGCGCTGGCCGCTCTCGCCCGATGCGCGCCAACTGCTCGGACGTCGCTATGCTGACCCGCCTCGGTGACCCGCCCCGGTAACCAGGCGTAAAGCACGCGCCGAAAACCTTGCTGCCGCGCATCTTCGCAAGTTCGTAGTACGATCGAGCCTGGATCTTCGTGTCGCAATCTTTTTTCACAGCTTCGACCGCCGGTTCGACGTGCCCCCGTCCTTTTTGCAACCACGCCACCCATACGCTTTTCGCAAGCTAGCTTGAACTCATGAAAACTGTACTCATCGTCGAAGACGACATGGTGAATGCCCGCGTCTTCTCGAAAATTCTCGCCAAACGGGGTGGCCTTGCCGTCAAACACACTGAAGATGTCGATGAGGTGATGGCGATCGCCCAGGCGCGTGAAATCGACATCATCCTCATGGACGTGTCGCTCGCCCACAGCGTTTATCAAGGCGAGCCCGTAGACGGCATCAAAATCACCCAGATGCTCAAAGCCGACCCCAACACCCAAGATCTGCCGATCATCCTGGTGACGGCCCACGCGATGGCAGGCGATCGCGAGTCGTTCCTGACCCAGAGCGGTGCGGATGGCTATATCTCCAAGCCCGTTGTCGATCACCAAGAGTTCGTCAACCAAATTCGTGCGCTCCTGCCCGCCGACGCCTAGGCTCGACCCAGAGCGGCGCGGATGGCTATATCTCCAAGCCCGTTGTCGATCGCCAAGAGTTCGTCAACCAAATCCGCGCCCTCTTGCCCGAAGACGCCTAGTTTTTTCGTCTGGTTTTTTCAGCCGAGCGTTCTATGTTGGAACGCTCGTTGTTTGGGAGTTCTCTACGTCAGCGGACTACCACGATTACAGCAAAAGCGCTCGCGTTGGGTCTTCCGGCCTTTAATTTTTGCGATCCGTTTTTTACACTCGTATACAGCACGAAATTTTCAACCGCCTGTAGGCCCCTTCCTCCGAACGACTATGGCAACGACGGCCCCCCTCCTCGTCGAGAAAGTAAAACTCGCCAAAGCGCCCCTCGAGATGCACTATCTCGGCGATCGCGTCCTGCGCCAGCCCGCCAAGCGCATTTCCCGCGTCGATGACAACGTGCGCGAGCTGATCGTCAAGATGCTGCAAACGATGTACACCCAAGACGGCATCGGCCTCGCTGCTCCACAGGTTGGCTTCAACAAGCAGCTCATCATCATCGATGTCGCCCTCGACGAGCCGACCGTGCCGCCCGTGGTGCTGATCAATCCGAAAATTCTCGGCTCCAGCCGCGAGATCGCCCTCGGTCAGGAAGGTTGCCTGAGCATCCCGAACGTTTTCCTGGACGTGAAGCGTCCGGCGGCGATCGAGGTCTCTTATAAAGACGAGAACGGTCGCCCGCAGAAGCGCCGCTTCGACGGTTTGCCCGCCCGCGTGATCCAGCACGAGATGGATCACCTCAACGGCGTCATGTTCGTCGATCGCGTCGAGAGCGATATCGAGCTGACCCAGGCCCTGTCGAAAGAGGGCTTTGCAGCTAAAGACGTGCGCCCTGTCAAGAAAGGCAAGAAAAAGTAGGGCGGCCTTTGTTTGGGATCGCCTCGCCGCAGCGGCGTCGCGGCGATTCGCCTGCCGGATTTAACTTTCGTGCAGCCACTCGCTCAGTCATTCGTTCAGTCAACTTTTTATAACATCGCTGTCATGGTCGGTACGCCTAAGTCGGGAATTCTGTTGATGGTTTGCTGCGTCCTGACGATTGCAGCAGTCGGCTCGATCTTCGAGCTGTCTTCGGGAATGCCCAAGTACGGCACGCCCGTTACGGGGACGATCCTGGCGCTAAGCGTGCCCCTCGCGATCTGGGCGTTCTTCGCGGCGGTGCGGGACGCGCGCGCCAATATGTAGCGGGCGGACGCTCGCAGGAAATATGGCCTATAAACTGCTGTTCGTCTGCTTGGGAAATATCTGCCGATCGCCGTCGGCGGAGAATATCATGCGCCATTTGGTTAGCGCGGCGGATTTGAGCGATCGCATCACCTGCGATTCGGCGGGAACTTCGAGCTACCACATCGGTAGCCCGCCCGATCGGCGCATGAACCAGGCGGCGCAGCGGCGGGGTTTGGAACTCGTGGGCAGCGCTCGCCAGTTCGAGGCGGTGGACTTTGAGGCGTTCGATCGCATCTTGGCGATGGATCGCTCGAATTACCGCAACATTTTGGCGCTCGATCGCGACGGGAAGTACGCAGACAAGGTGTCACTGATGTGCGACTACTGCCGCGAGTTCGCCACGAAGGAAGTGCCCGACCCCTATTACGGCGGTGAGGAAGGCTTTAATAACGTTATCGACCTATTGTTCGATGCTTGTGGTGGTCTGCTCGATGAGGTGCGATCGGAGTTGGATTAGATTCGCAGGAATCTCCCAGTGCCTGACGGTGCGGCTTCGATCGCGGGGCTGAGAAGTCCGAACTTTTACAAAAAGTCGGACTTCTGGATTTCTCGATAGTTCAGTGAGGTGAGTCGTGGTGGGCAAGCATTTGGATAATCTTGGAGCGCAGCGCTTGTCTGGTTGGCTTCTGAGCGGAAGTACGGTTTTGCTCGCCAGCTTGACGGTCAGTTTGCCCGCGACCGCCACACCGATCGCGCCCGATCCCCAAGGCCCGATCGCCCAGAGTTTCAGCACCACCGATCGCGAGGCGAACTACTGGCTCAGAGCTCGCCGCTTGCTGGCCGAGCGGCTCTACACGTTGATTGCCACCCGCGAGGCGCTGCTGCTGCCCGACCCGGACGCAATCGCTGGGGTCGATCTCGATCTGTACGAAAACGTTCTCAAAACCGATCGTTTCTTGCGCGAATTTTCGGCAGATTTTGACGAATCAGGCTGTGGTAGCACGCCTATCGCCCGTGACGACGTGTTGGTGTACTGCGCGCTGGCTTTGACCCAACCGACGATCGAGGCGTTCTTCGAGCCACTGCGCGAGCAGCAGGATGCGATCGCCGATTTGCCGCCCAGCTCGTTTTTGCCCGACGCGATCGCCATCGGCACGCCCGGAGAACCCGACCGCCTGGCGATCGCCGATGACGAAACGACCACATTCGACGCTGCGACCCCGCTTCCCGGCGTGACCGCCAAGCCGCCCCTGGCCCGCACGCCCCGCCGCGTCGTTCCCCCAGCCTACAGCCCGCCGCCGGAGCTGCTCGATCGCCTCGACGGGATTGTCGTGTCGCTGCTCGTCGCTCGCGAGGCCCTGCCCGCTGCCTTCGCGATCGCCCTGCCGAGTGACGAGATGGACTCTCAAAGCGCACCGATCGCCGCCGCCGGTTTCTCCACGCCCGCAGGTTCGACACCGACAGAGCCGGACGAACTACAGCCCAGGGCTGCCATTCCATCCCATACGGCTCGGCCTAACCCAGCAGACAATCGCATTCTGTCCGACGCGTCCTACATGCCCCTCGTTTCGGCGGCTCCGCTGGTCACCGTTCCCGGTCTGCCGAACGCGATGGAGGAGAGCTTCGTGCCGTCGCTGCTGCTGGAGGTGGCGGGCGATCGTCTGGCGGTGGTCTCGATGGGCTTTGACTTTGGCGCGATCGCCGATTTGGGCGAAGTCGATCTCGAAGCGCTGACCCTCGAATCCGCTTTAGATGGCCTCGACCCCGAGTTGCGCGCTGCCTTTGGCGACTATCGCCCACCGGAGACCTTTGCGGCGCTGCACGCCGATCGCCAGCGCGCCCGCACGGGGAAAACCGAGGCGCTGGGCGTGCCGGATGGCGTGGCGATTTCGCTGCCCGCGATCGCCGATCGCGTCTATTTATTTCGATCGATTCAGTACTCTCTGCCGGAATTTATCGAGACCGGGCGAGCGCTTTATGCCGAAGAGCGGCGCTATCTGGCCGGGGCGCTGGAAACACCGAGTTTCGACGCGACGATCGCCGTTCAGCTCCTCGAATCGACTGCAGACGGCGGCTATCTCATTCGCTGGCGGCTGCTCGAGCGCTTCCCCGATCCGCAGATCGTTGATTTGCATAACTACACGAACGAGCGCACGGGGCGGACGGCGCGTTAAGTTTTTATAAAAGCCTTTCGCAACGTGCGGGTTCTTCGGTTCGGCTAGCCCGCGCGATCGCTTTTATCGATACGCTTATAGGACTGGGGATCGCGAGCTACTTAGCCCGCGATTTTCGCGTCTGTGGCCCCCTGATTCGCCCATTCGCGCGGTGGCTCGCGCCGACCGCGAGATGTTGTCCTCGATCCGGAACTGACTGACGTCCATGATAGAAGCGTGCGTATTTGCAACCGTTTTGTGTGGCTTTTTCGGCCTGATTCTCAAGCGCAACCTGGTGATGAAAATCATCGCGATGGACGTGATGAGCACTGGCACGATCGCCTATTACGTGGCGATCGCAGCACGAGGCGGTAAAATTGCGCCCCTGGCCAGCAATCCCGAGGCCACGCTCGCCCGTGGAGCGTTTGCCGACCCAGTCCCCCAGGCGGTGATCCTGACGGCGATCGTCATCGGCTTCTCGATTCAGGCGCTGATGCTGGTGGGCGTGATGAAGCTGGCCCACGATAATCCGACGCTGGAGACCGAGGCCATCGAGCGGAGCTATCGCCCATGAGCGTCTTAACGAACGCGCTCGCTGAGGCGCTGACCCCCTTAGCCGAGTACGTGCCACTGTTGACGGTGGCCTGGGTGGCGCTGCCGTTCTCGATCGGCTTCAGTATCTACCTGCTGCCCCAGTACGATCGCATCCTGGCGCTGGGCGTCACGCTGGTCTCGACGCTGTACGCGGCGCTTGTTATCGTCGGCCAAACGCCCCAAACCTTCGAGCTGCTCGGCAGCTTTGGCGTCACCCTGGCGATCGACGATTTGGGCAGCTATTTCATCCTCACCAATGCTCTGGTGACGCTGGCTGTCCTGATGTACTGCTGGCGGACGGAAAAGCCGGACTTTTTCTACACCCAGGTGATTTTGCTGCACGGCAGCGTCAACTCGGCGTTTCTGTGTGCGGACTTTATCAGCCTCTACGTGGCGCTCGAAGTGCTCGGGGTCGCTTCGTTTTTGCTGGTGACCTACACGCGATCGGCCAAGTCGATCTGGATCGGCCTGCGCTACCTGTTCGTCAGCAACACCGCCATGCTGTTCTACCTGGTGGGCACGGCGTTGGTGTATCGGGCCACGAACTCGTTTCAGTTTCAGGGCTTGGCGGACTCGCCACCCGAGGCGATCGCGCTGATTTTCCTCGGCCTCTCGGTCAAAGGCGGCATCTTCGTCTCGGGACTGTGGCTGCCGCAAACCCACTCCCAAGCCGAGTCGCCCGTCTCGGCGATGCTCTCCGGGGTGGTGGTCAAAACCGCCGTGCTGCCGCTGGTGCGCTGCGCGCTGCTAGTGCCAGAAGTCGAGCCGATCGTGCGGCTGCTGGGCGTCGGTACGGCGCTGCTGGGCGTCGGCTACGCGGTCTTCGAAAAAGACAGCAAGCGAATGTTAGCCTTCCACACGGTCTCGCAGCTCGGCTTTGTCCTCGCCGCGCCGCTGGTGGCCGGGTTCTACGCCCTGACCCACGGCTTCGTGAAGTCAGCGCTATTTCTGGTGGCCGGAGCGCTGCCCAGCCGAAATTTTAAAGAACTCAATAAAAAGCCGATCGCCCGCTCGCTGTGGCTGTTCGCGACGATCGCCGCCGCCTCGATTTCCGGCCTGCCGCTGCTGGCGGGCTTCGGCGCGAAGACGCTGACGATGAAGTCGCTGCTGCCCTGGCAGGTGGTCGCCATGAACGTCGCCGCTGTCGGTACGGCGATCTCCTTCGCGAAGTTTATCTTTCTGCCCCACTCGGACGAGATTAAAGCACCGGAGCAAGTCCAGCGGCTGTGGCCCGCGATGGCGATCTTGCTCGGCGGGCTGCTGATCGCCAACGGGCTTTACCCTCCGGCCTACAGTTTTGCGAATATCGCCAAGGCCACAGCCACGGTGGCGGCGGGCTGGACGATCTATCACGCCATCATCAAGCGGCTGAGCGTTAAGCTGCCGCGCGGCCCCGAGCGTCTTGAAGACCTACTCGGCACGATGAGCCTAACTGCCGTCGGACTATTCTTGCTCGCAATTTACGTGTTTTCCAACGGAGGTTACGTGCAATGATCTGGTACTTGGAGCTGGCGCTGCGGCTAATCATCTGGTTGCTGCTCACGGCAGATTTAAGCTGGGAAAATATCGCGATCGGCGTCGTTGTTTCGCTGCTGATTCCGCGCTGCACGAGCACGAGAATCATTCGCTTGCGAGACTGGTTTCATGCCGGTTGGGAGAGCCTGGTGGCCATCCCCCAAGCCTACAAAGAAGCCTTCGAGATTATGCTTCGGCCCCATGCTTTCGAGGAAACCACCCTCGAGCAGGTGCCGCCACGTCGTACTCCCGGCTTGATTTTTCTCGATATTTTTATCATCACCTTTACGCCTAAGACGATCGTGACCCGATATCACGAAAGGGGCTGGTATGAAGTCCACTGGATTCGCCGGAGGAAGCCCGAATGAACTGGATTATCGGAACGATGCTGCTGGCGCTACTCGTGCCCATGTACGTGGCCTTCGACAGTCAACATATCTGGCAGAAAATGCTGGCTTTTGCCAGTGTTTCGACCAAGTCTTCGATGTTAATTTTGGCGATCTCGGTGCTGCGCGATGACTGGACGATCGGGGTGGTGGGCGTGTTAGTCCTCTGCGTGGGGAATGCGGCGCTGATGCTGTTAGCACAGACGATCAAACAGGTGGATAAATGGTAGTCGCAATCTTAAGCAACGTCTGCATTGCCGTCGGCTTGGTGTTTTTGCTGTGGGGAACCTGGCCGCTACTGGGCAAGCGTTCGGTGCTGTTCAAGCTCCACAGCCTGTCGGTGGCCGATACCCTCGGGTCGATGGCGATCGTCGTCGGCCTGCTGATACGCATCCCGCGCGAGTGGCCGCTACTGGTGCTGGCGCTGATTTCCCTCGCGATTTGGAATACGATTTTGGGCTACGTGCTGGCCTACTGTTCGACGGAGGGGCGCACCAATGATTGAGTCCGTTTCGGATCTCGACGTGCTGGCGATCGTGTTGCTGCTGCCCGCCGCCGCCATCATGACGACGCTGCAAAAGAACCCCTATCACGCCCTGGTGGTGCGCGGTCTCCTCGGATCCGTGGCGGCGCTGGTCTACGCGCTGCTCGGCGCGGCGGACGTGGCGCTGACCGAAGCGCTGGTGGGTACGATGCTGGCGATTACGCTCTACGCTGTGGCGGTGCGATCGTCGCTGGTGCTGCGGCTGGGGACGATCGCCGAACACCCGGAAGATCTTCCCGCCGAGCCCGACGCCGCGCCGGAGTCCCTGGGCGAACCGGCCAGCGCGATTCCCTCCGAGCTGGAAACCGACGCCGATCTCAAGCCGTTTCTGCAGGATTTGTACGCTTTCTGCCAACGGCACTACCTGCGGCTGGAGCTGATGTCTTTTCCCGATCGCGAGGCGCTGGCCGCAGCGCTGCGATCGCGCGAAATTCACGCCGCGAGCTACCGCGTGCCCGAAGCCGATCGCGCTGCCGATAGCTGCACTTCCGATAGCTGTAACTACGCGATCGAGGTGCGGGTCGAGCGTCTCTACGAACTGATGCGCGACGAGCTAAATCCAGCCTGCGTCAATCTGCGCGCCGCCCCCGACTCGGAGGCGGCCGCCAGCCTCCCCACTCCGGAGCCAGCCCCCGAACCCGATACGCCTGCCCCGCCCACCACAGTCTAGAAACGAAGTGCCTCCGATGAAGTGGATTTACCTGCTAGCGGGTCTCGCGTTCTATCTCAAGATGCTGTGGTTGCCCGACCCGGACTCCCTGATGGGCGGCGGCCAGATCGTCTCCGCGATCGTTAGCGACACCGCCATCCCCAACGCCGTGTCGGGCATTATTTTCCGGAACCGCCTCTACGACACCATTTTTGAGGTGGTGGTGTTTACGCTATCGATTATGGGTGTGCGCTACCTGCTGGCCGACGAGAAGCCCTCGGCGACGGTGCGTCAATTTGAAGACGAGCCGTCGATCGTGCTGGCGCGGCTGGGCGCGACGATCGCGGCGCTGGTCTGCATCGAGCTGATGCTGCGCGGCCACCTCAGCCCTGGCGGCGGCTTTGCGGCCGGGGTCGCGGGCGGTACGGCGATCGGCTTGGTGGCGATCGTCTCGCCTGCGGACTGGATGGAGGGGATCTACAAACGTTGGCAGGCCTCGAAGCTAGAAAAGCTGTCGGTGCTGGTCTTTATCGTGCTGGCGGTCGCGACGCTGGGCGGCTGGGCGCTGCCGTCGGGCCAGTTCGGCGCGCTGCTCAGCGGTGGCTCGATTCCGTTGCTCAACGCGCTAGTGGCGCTGAAGGTGGCGCTGGGCTCCTGGGCGGCGATCTTGCTCTTTATTCGCTATCGCGGGTTGCTGTAGCGATCGACTGCGAAATCTAAAGCGGCCGGTGTCGATCGGTGAACCCGCCACGATCTCGAGCCGAGTCACCGCATTCTGTTGCTTCCCTGTTAAAGATACGGAAAATTTTTCACTTTAACGCTCAAAAATATAAATCTCTAATCTGTAGAGTTCGAGAAGGCCGAAAAAGCTACTGAAAAATAGTCACATCGTACTGGTATCGAACCGAATATCGATCTCAACATCAACGCCATATACTGCCTGAAGCTCCAGGGTAAACGCATCTAATTTAGTTAGCCACTATACAGAAAAATATCTTCATCCTTGAGATTCGATGAGTTCACCCGCTTTCCCACCCCATTTAGCCATCGACACTCTGTAGATCCTGTTCCGATCGCCTCAGCAGGTGGAGAAAATCTAAAAAGCAAGCTCTTTGTTAAGCCGAGTGGCGCAAGAGATGCCGAATTACTCCACAATTTGTTGTTTGGAGGCATTTGTTTTGGCTTTCGGACAATTTTTCTGTATGGAAAGATACGAAATTAGATGCGTTCACCCTGCCTGAAGCTCGAAATTCACGGGTTAGCTTTCAGTCGCAAAGGTTCAATTGGAGCTATTGAGAGTTCTCTGCGATAAGCGGGCTGTGATGTTCCTCTTGATTCCGTTAAGCGCTGTTTAAGCTCGATTATCTAGAGTTAGGATGAATATAGACTTGGCGTCATTCTGGCTTATTCAAAACTTCGCCGTTTTGCAGCGCTCTACCGGCTCGATCGCGTCGCAGCCACCGGTCATTCGCAGCTATGGTTATCCGTTTCAATCAGTTCAAATATCAAAGACGGCCTAAAACACTTATGACGAGACTGCGAGTTTCAAACTGGCCGCTCCGAGTCAAGTTGTTTGCTGTCAATGGCGCTGTGCTCGGCTTAGCGATCGTTGGATTGTTCTCTGGGTTTCGACTGTCGACACAAATTAAAGATACGGCCAGCGAACTAGAAGAACGAGCGAGTCGGAATGTCGCGCTCGTGGCGGAGCTTCAGGATCGCCTGGCAAAGCTGATCCTGCAAAAGGAGTTTTTGCTCGGATCCGAGGACTCGATCGCTACATCTGAAAACTTCCGCAAGGAGTTCGGCGACCTACTGTTTGAATATCAGCAGTTCAAGGGCACCTGGGCGCGATTGCTCGTCTCCGAAGCGGTCCCGCTCGACGAAGAAATCGACTCGGTAACACCCTACCAGGAGGCCGTTACGGGGCTCGCTCGCGACTACGGTTTCCCGGTTCAGTACTACACCCAGCAGTTCGACGAGTTTTTGCTAGACGACCGGACCTGATTGACTGACAAAAATGAAACCTTGACGTAGCAGGCGTTCCAGCCAGTTGAC
>ERZ1740068.65-NODE-65-length-66446-cov-7.388035_pt1 | contig 66446 bp, 58 predicted proteins | sample MGYA00581735_ERZ1740068 | MGnify/ENA primary metagenome ERZ1740068 (study PRJEB43018, sample SAMN04849740) | marine metagenome | isolation source: floating plastic debris | place: Pacific Ocean | collected 2008-08-30 | study: EMG produced TPA metagenomics assembly...
CCTGGCAAAAAAGCCGTTGAAAATCAAATGGAATGACTTGTAGGGCCTCGTCCAACTCAGCACGAAAAACATCGGCCTTGCCGTTGGCTTGCAGGGCTGCCGCCAGGCACAATTGCTGCCATTGTTTTAAGGAAATATTAGGGCCCTTTTCCGGTGTAGCGTTCGAAGAAATACCGCAGGCAGTTGACACATTGCTGAATGAAAAAGGCTTGTGATTGGGTTGGAGTGAGGCAGCTGAAAACATGAAGATTGATTTTGGACGGTTGGCGCTTAGCATTGGTAGCCCTTAATGGCTGTTTTGCTTGAAATCAAAATTCCCTTTTCCCCCTTTTTCCACCCTCCGTATTTTCCCTGATTTTTATTCCCTCCGTATTTTCTGCAGGCGGCTAAAAATGAGCGGGCTTCAACAGCAAACGGCCCTGTCTTAGCCCCAAGTTCGAACCTAAGGTTGTTTACCTGGGAGACAGGGCCGCTCAACCACTGCAGTATGCCGGAGGCCGTTGTCGTTTATCGCACTTGCTGCAACTCTCCGGTGAGAGCGTTGAGGCGAATGGTGGTTTGCACAATGTTCACTTTGGTTACATCTACCTCCATTTTTGCCTGAAGCAGTGCCATTTGCACTTCGCGCAAGTCGAGCGAACTGAGCTTCCCGTTGAAATAGCGGTCTCGAGTTCGGGCAAACGTTTCTTCGTAGGTTTTCAGGTCCTGTTCTCTTCGAACCAGTTGCCGGTTAAGGGTTTGCAAGGTATTCCACTCCTGTGCCACTTGTGCTTCGATGCGTGCCTCGGCTTGCTGGGTTTTCAGCAAAGCCGATTCGCCACCGAGCCGGGCGGTTTGTGTGGCTTTTCGGTTTTGATTGCCATTGAACAACTGGTAGCGAAATGAGAGCCCCAGGCCGTATCCAATGTTTTCAATCTCTGCCAATTGCTGCACGTCGTTTTGTTGGTTGAAATACCCATAATTGGCAAATGCACTCAACTGTGGCAAGCTCGCCGACCGGCTGAGCGCAAGCTGCTGTTCTGCGGCCAACTGCCCTTGGCGGGCCAACTGCAAAAGCGGATTTTTTTGCTGTGCGGTTTTCATCAATTCGGCTTCCGACTTGGGCGCCTGCCGCTCAAAAACCATCGAAAGACGATAGTTGGCAGCCGCCGGTTTGCCGATCAACACGTTGAGTTGCGACAGCAGCTTTTCCCGTGCCAGTGTCACTTCTTCCAAGGCATTGGTGTCGGTGTTCAGGTCGGTTTTAGCCCTTAGAATTTCCAGGCCGGTGGCCTTCCCGAAATCAAAACGGTCTTGTACTTTTTGCAGGCGTTCCCGGTCGATTTCCAGGGTCTCTTGCAGCAGTTCTTCTTGCCGTTGTAGTTTCACAATCTCCCCAAACAGGGTAGTGATGTCCACCACCGTTTGCTGTATCAAGGCCTCCTGCTTCAGCTTGGCCATGCCCAGCTGGGTTTGCGACAATTGATAGCGGTACCGGCCACTGAATCCGGCAAACACGATATAATCTGCCTGCACTACCGCATTGAGGGTGGTGCTGGCCACTCCCGACTCATCGAAGCGCACTAGGGGAGGAGCCGGGTCTTGCTGAAAGGTGCGGATTTCAAGGTCGCTGTTGTTGTTGCTGTAATTGCCATTGCCCACCAGGCTAATGGTAGGTAGTTGACCGCTGTTGCCAACAAAAACGTTGTTTTGGGCAATTTCTGTTTGTTTGCGCTGTATGCGCAAGGCATGGTTGTTTTGCAAGCCGAGGTCTACGGCCGCTTCCAGGCTGAGGGTCGTAACCTGCTCCTTCGTTTGTGCCTGCCCCAAAAAAGTACCGGCCAGCAGCAGGCCAAGCAGGATGAAGTTTCTTTTCATAACGATGTGTGCTTAGCGGAGTTGATTTTTTAATTCGCGCAGTTCGATGTCGAGTGCTGCTGCAGTCACGGCTTTGTTGCGTTTCACGATGCGGTGATAAGCCACCTTCAATCCATTCACCAAGGTGAGCACCGAAGGCAGGAAAAACAAGGTGAGTACCATGCCGAAAATGAGCCCATAAGAAATGGCAATGGCCGTCGGTTTGAGAAACTGGGCGCTAATGGAGTTGTTGAGCAGCAGAGGCGCCAGGCCAAACACCGTGGTGATGGTAGTGAGCACAATGGGTCGGAACCGCGAAATGGCAGCTTCACGCAGGCTTTCGGCCGAGCTTTTACCCTCCTTGATCTTGTCGTTGTAAGTGGAGATCAACACCAATCCATTGTTGATTAAAATGCCCCAAAGGGCAATCATGCCCAACACAGAAAAGATGCTTACCGGAATGCCGTGCAAAAACGAACCCCAGGCTACGCCCACAAAGGCAAAAGGCAACATGGCCAAAATGGTGATGGTTTTTCCAATCGATCGGTAATTGAGCAACAACACGGTGATGATGAGCAGGAACACTACGTTGGTGGGGCCCTGGCTGCTGCTCTGGGTTTCTGCCGAAAGGCGGGCCTCGCCTTCCAGGGTGTAGCGCAAGTTGGGGTAAGCCTCCCGGATGTCTTTTAAAATACTGGCCTCGGTTTCGGCCAACACCGCAGGCACTGATACCAGCAGGTTTTCCACATCGGCTTCTACCCGGATTTCGCGTATTCCGTTTTGGTGTTGGATACTTCGAGGGCCTTCCGCCTGCTGGAAGGTAGCCAGTTCACCAATCGGATAGCTGGCTCCGTTTGGCAATTGCAAACGGGCGTTTTTAAGGTTTTCCAGGCTTTGGCGATCGCTGCTATCGTAGCGCAGCCAAACCTTCACCTCCTCGTCTCCGCGTTGCAGGTTTTGCGCCTCCAAGCCAAAAAATCCTTTTCGAATTTGATTGAAGACCATTCCTTCGGACAGGCCCAGAAAGCGCGCCTTAGCCGTTAGCTCCATTTGCAGCTCAGGCATGCCCTGTTGGTCCGTATCCGTTACGTCTTTCAAGTCCGTACGCTCTTGCAGGTAGGCCCGCAACATGGCTTTGGCGCCCCGTAAACTTTCCAGGTCGTGGCCCAATAAGGCAACGGAAACCGGCTTGCCAAACACCGCAATACTTCCGTAAGAAAGGTTAGTCGCCTCAGGAATCGGGCCCACCGTTTCTCGGATTTTGCTGGCAATGTCAAACGACTTGATGTTCCGGTTGTCGCCCTCCATCAGGTAAATGTTCAGGTAGCCCTCATCGCTGTTGGGCCCCAACACCCGTTCCACATAGTTCACCACCGGTCGTTCATCTTCCCGCTGCTGGGTGTAGTGCTCGTTCACCTGCCATACCGCATCCTCCATTTTTTCGAGGTAGTCTTCGGTGATGCTTTCGTCAGTGCCCAAAGGGAGCGACAGTTTAGCCGTAATCACATCCTGGTCGATGGTAGGGAAGAACGTGCCCTTGATAATACCCGACCCCATGGCCCAACCTGTGCCCATCATAATGACCAACACGCCGATTGGAGCCACCCAGGGCCTGCGCAAAAAGAAGCCGATGCTACGGGCGTAAACCCGATCCCGCAAATACAGCAACGATTGGTTAGTTTTTTGGGTGAGCTTCCAGGGCTTGTCGTTTTTTTGAAGTGCTTTGGACCGTGCGATGTGAATGGGCAAAAACAGCACACTTTCGATGAGTGCGACAAACAAGGTGGCACACACCACAAAAGAGATGTCAGAAAAGTAATCGCCCAATTGCCCATCGAGAAAAAAGAACAGGGAAAAAGCGAGTGCGGTGGTGGCCAAAGAAGCCAAGATGGCCGGTATCACTTCGATCGTGCCGCGCACCGCAGCTTGGAGCGGGCTGAGCCCTTCTATGAATTTCTGGTAAATGTTTTCGGCCACTACTACACCGTCGTCCACAATTACGCCCAACACGATGATGGTGCCAAACAGCGACACCTGGTTGATGGTGAGGTCGTAAAAAGCCGACAGCACAAACATGCCAAGCAGGGCTACCGGAATTTTAAAAGCCACCCAAAAAGCTACCCTGGGGTGTAAAAACAAGCCCAATACGATGAGCACCAGCAATATGCCTTGCCAGGCATTGGTTTGCAAAGTGCCGATGGCCTCTCGAAGCGAAATGCTTTTGTCTTCAATGATGTTGGCGGTAACACTGGCGTTGCTAGCGTTGAAACCGTCCAGAAATTCGGCCACGTAGCGGGCATTTTCCAAAATATCTTCTTCCGAGCGGCTAAACACCTTCAGTATCACCGCTTGTTGCCCGTTGATGTAGGTTCGGTTGGGGCGGTTGGCGAAACGGTCTTCCACCGTGGCAATGTCTTTCAATCGAACCACCTTGCCATCGGGCCGGGCTTTTACCACGAGGTCCATCAAGCCTTTGGCGGTGTAGGCGCGGTGGTCAAGGCGCAGTAAGATGTTTTCACGACCAGTTTCCAATTTGCCGCCCGAGGCCTTCAGGTTTTCCGATTGAATCGCCTGGCTCACTTCGTCAAAAGTCAATCCATAGGCCCGCAGGCTGTTCTCTTTGAACCGAACTTCGATTTCTTCTTCGGGATAACCAGAGACAAAAATCTGGGACAGTTTTGGCGAAAGCAGCAACTGATCCTTGAGGTTTTTGGCGTGATCTTTCAATCCCTTCAAAGAGGTATTGCCCACCAGACCAACCGTCATGGTATAATTCACCACTTCGCGTTTGGCCACCACCGGAGTTTCTACCGCTGGCGGAAACGTGTTGATTTTGTCCACCGCATTGTTGACATCCTGCAGCACCTTGTTGGCATCAGCAGCATCCAACAATTCTACCTGGATGGCCGCAAAATTTTCAGCAGCAGTGGAGGTAATGCGGTCAATGCCTTTCAGGCCTTTCAGGTTGTCCTCAATCTTGTTCACTACTTCTTCTTCCAGCTCCTGAGGCGAGGCACCGAGGTAGGTCACCCGTATGTCGATGAAGCTCACCGGTTCCGGAGGTAAAAAATTGGACCGCATTGAGCTCACGGTGAGCAAGCCCATGATGATGATCAGCCCGGTGAAGATGTTGACCATCACCGGCTTTTGCGCGAGGTATTCGAGTATTTTCTTCATCTCAATCCACAATTATTACGCCTTCTACCGGCACTTCAAATTGGTTGAGCACCAGCAAATCGTCGGTGTTCAGGCCACGAACCACCAGCGAATCGGAATTGCTTTCCAGCACCTGAACCGCCTTTTTGGCAATCACGTTGTTTTCCAAAACCAACACATTGCGGTCGCGCAGCAACAATTCGCTAGCGATGCGGGTGGCATTGTCAAAAGTGTTTTGTGGCACTTGCCCTTCGAGGTAAATCCCCGATTTTACACCCGAGCCGAGCACGGTGAGAAATACCGGAATATTTTGAGTCTCGGCATCGATAACCGTGTTGATGCGGACCACTATAGCCGCCACCTTTTCCGGCAGGGCCGGACTGTGAAACAGGATGGTATCACCGAGTTGCAGATGATCAACAACCGTTAGGTTCACAGCGGCTTCAACCTCATAGCGGGTATGGCTAATGAAGGTGCCCAAAGCTTGCCCGGGAGAAACCAGCCCTCCGTCATCGATTCGAGCTTCGGTAACCATGCCGTCAAAAGGAGCAGTAATGACATATTTCCGAAGCCGTTCTTCGTTGGCCTTGATGCTGTAATAGGTGTTGTATACCTGATTGGCAGAAAGAAAGTATTTCTCTGGCGCAGAACTGGTGGGCGGAAGAGGGGCCAACGGAGCGGCAAAGTTGTACTGTGCAATGTAGTTGGACCACCGATCAAAATTGTCGGGATAATCGGCCTTCATGTCGGGCATGATGCCGGTTAAAATGCTCAAAAAAGCACTTTTTTGAGCTTCCAGGTTCAGCGAAAATTCCCGACTGTCCAATTGAAGCAAAACCTCACCTTGACGAAAAATGGTTCCTGCTTTGAATGGTCGGCTACCGCGTAGTGGTCTGCCTTGCACTTCGGCCAACAAGGTGGTGGTGGCAGCAGGGATGACCCGACCACTAATCAGATCAGCATGCTGAATGTTGCGGTTTTGCACCTTTTGCAGTTGCAGGTCGCTTTTGCGGATAACGTATCCCGATTGGTCGGCTGTGGTGGGAAGGGGCGCCTCGGTCGTGGCGGACTCTGGAGCTTCGCTTTCACCGCAACTACCAATCCCCAATGCGCTCAATAGCAGCAAAATGAAATAGACGTTTGATACTCTCATGATAACAGGAAGATTAGTCGGTTTAATAATGACTGGCAGTCACTATTGGTCTTAAAAAAAAGGAATGGCTCATGTTGCTTAGACATTAGGTTGATTTTATAGAGTTGAACTGGATGCTTTTTGCCGCGGAGCGGTATACTTTTCATGGCTTTAAACTGATAATCAGGGTGTTGTGCCAGTTGCTGTTGAATGATTTCACTGGCTAAAAAATCTACTTTCAGGGTGTGGCAAAGGCCTACCATTCGGGCGGTGGTGTTGAGCACATCGCCGTGGTAGATGAGTTGGGGAGGAGAATTGCGCATTTCGCTGGCAATGACTTCTCCGCCATGAGTAGCCCCTTTGAAAGAGGGTGCCCACCCAAAATCTTGTTCCAATCGTTGCTTTTGTTGCTGCAGGCGTTCTTTGAACCGAAAGAAGAGTTGAACAGCCGCTTCGGTGTCGGCTTCTTTGGACAGCTCCCAGGTGAGCACCGCTTCATCACCCACGTATTGATACAGTTCCAATGGGCTTTTTGTCAATTCATCGCCCAGGATCTGAAAACAACGGTGCAAGAGGGCAGCATAACGCTCATGGCCCAAATGTTCTGCAGCTTGGGTAGAACGGTTCATGTCAATGAAAAGAAAACCTTGATTCACTGCTCTGGGAGCGGGAAATTTCCCGAAAAGGAATTGCAAAGAGCGCATCAACGAACCCAACCTTTGTTCCAGATTGGCGGTCATCAAGAGGAGTAAGGAGATGAACCCATAAAACAAAATGCTAAAGCCGAACAATGGGCCTCGGAGCAAGTCATACGAAAGTGAAAATGCTTGAGAAGCGGTGTGAAAAACCGAGAAGAAAAGTCCAAAAAAGAGAAAACTGCTGCAACCGTAAACGAAAACACTGAGTAGGGTAGTCGTCGTTGATTTTCCCAAAGGACCTACCTGCCGTTGATCGAGGTAGCGCAACAGACGCCGGTAATGGATGCCAGCGAAAGAACAGCAAGCAATGCTTCCGTTGATAATGGTGAAAAACCATCCGGCCTTCAGCGGTCCGAAGTGCCAGGAGGCTTCCCAATATCCACTTCCGGTGAACCATAGGAGGAAATAGGCATTGAGAAAGAAAAATGCCAAACCGCTCAAAAATATATTGGATGCTCGGTGCTTCATGTCCTGGTGGGTGCTTCCCTACACAACAGGAGGTAAAGTGAATTACTATAAAATGACTAACGGTCACTTTTGTTCAAATTTTTTTAAGAAATTCCTTTGGTAATCATATCTGCATAGGTAGAAATCATTCCTTCGAGGCTGATATTGTGCACGTTACGCAAAATTCTTTTTTTGCTTTCCAAAAATTGAACGACCCCTACACAAGACGCCCACAACACCAATTGACCTTCCCGGGTAGGCAGGTCGGTTCTAATTTCGCCACGCGACTTTCCGGTTTCTATGATGTCTTCGCAAAAATCTTGAAGCTCTTGACTGATGCGGATGTAATCTTTGATATCAATCTCAAATTCGGGGCGTTCCATGTAGGAAATAAGGTTCCAATAAGCCTTATGACGTACATAGAAGCGATAAGCCGAAAAGCATATGGAGCGAATTTTTGCGGTGTAGTTACTTTCCTTGGCCGCTCCTTTTTCGAAATCATGCAGCAACATTTCCAAGGCGCGCGCGCTGATTACCGCTAATATCTCGTCTTTGCTCTTGAAATACTTGTAAGCTGTACCCTTGGCAATTTCGGCATGCTTCACCACCAGGTCCATGGTAAAACCTTCAATTCCTTTGTCTTTCAGCACCGTTTCTGCCGAAGTAAGGATTTGTTGCCGGCGGCTCATGCTGTGCAACTCTGAGGTGACGGGGGACATAATGACTGGGCGTATAGTTTCTACAAAGGTAACGTATGCCCTCCAAACTTTTAGTAATCTACAGGTTGGATAGATTTCTTTACCTTAATGGTTGGCTCCCCGCCAACCTTGTTTTTCATGCATACTGAAGCAGACCACAAGGCCCTGTTGCGGTCCAAAGGTCCATTTAAAATCGATTGCAATACCATCATCTTCTCCGATACCGAGTTGGCCCTTTTGAAGCGCTATGGACATTGGTTTGAAGCACTTTCTAATGGGCAGTTGACGCCGATCACCGAACAACAAACCCGATTTGTACAAGTAGCGCAAGGTGAATTACCGCCCTTTTCTCTTGAAGAAGGGGCATGGTTCAAATACCTGGGACGAAAGCGCATCGAAAAAGAAAAAGGCGCAGTGTTGTATCAAACACCACGCCTCGACGAAGACCCTTTTTATTCCCGTGAAGGGGCCAAACACCTTAGAAAACAACAATTCAAAACCATTCGCCAGACACACCGGGAATAAAAGTCTACTTGCTTAGAAAGGGCCGTAAAGCTCGCCTTGGTTGGCACCAGCACGATCGCGTACAAAGAAACGCCAACCGTTGGTAGGGGTGTATTCTCCCAAAATGTTGAGCCCATCCTGTGCATTGTAACTCCCCTGAGCAATGTTGTTTACTCCGGCCGAAATGTGCCAACAATAAGCGTGGTTTTGCGCTTGTATGTGCTGCAAACGCTGAGCATATTGATTCGGGTTGTTTATGAAGTTGTTGTGTTCTACCGTCAAGTCGTGGCGGCTGGGACCATAGGCCATCCACTGGCACCCCGTCATTTGATCCGTGAACATGTAGTAGGGGGCTTCCTGCTCCGCAGGCAAAGTATATACATTGTTGTGGTTGGGTTGTGGTTTTACATAGATGCCGTTAATACTGCCCGTGTTTTGTAACAGTACGGCATGCTGCCCCTGGGCCGCAAATTTAAAAGTGCCCACTCCAGCTGTAGTTTGGTTGGGGATCAAAATGGCATGGTTCTTCATGAATGAACCATAGTTGTTTAAAAAGTCATCGCTTAAGCTCATTGGTATTGGGTTTTAGATTTTTACGATTGGCTGACGGCTATCAGAGAGCTGGAAGGAATACCCAGCATTGGTTTTCGCCTCCGTGCCAGTCCCACAGCATAACCGGTGTTCCATACACACAACTTTTGCCAGCAGCATCCATGGCCGTGCCCTTTGTGGCGGTTTGAATCGTCCATAGATGGTTGCCCTGGTCATTTCCTGCTGGCCAGCAGGTAAGGCAAAAATCGGTTTGGCCAAAAGGGTGACTTTCGGCTGCGGTGGTAAACTGTTTTTCCTTCAGTGGTACTTTAGCAAACTCGCCCGTAGCGCAATTCATGAGGCAATAACCGCCTCCCTGGGCACCTACCACAAAATTGGGTTGGAGTATCCATTGTTGATACTGATTGTGGGTTTCTAAAGGGGCTATTACCAAGTGGTGGTCAATTGCGGTCACACCAAGGCGATAGCCATCTTTCAGGCAGTGGTAATTGAGGAGGTAGTAAGCCGGGGCAAGGGGTTGCTTGGTTTCAAGATCGAAAGGAGCATTCATTATGGGTTGGGTACAAATGGGCAATGGGCGACTTCGTGGGTTTTACATCAAAATCTCCGGAAGAACACCCTGAGATTGATGCAACGAAGTTAGCTTGAGGAGGAGGCCTGTGTGGTGTATCCTCCTTGCAAAGGCTTACCGTTTTTGGAAAGTGGCAAAAGGTTTATCTTTGAGGAACTAACCCCAATTTCTTAAACCATGCCTTCTTTGCAGTTTAGCCGTTCAATGGGCCGAATTCATACCTCCTTCATGGTGGTGCCAACTTTCATTATCGTGGCGGTCCTCTTTGTGCTCATCACTGGTTACTTCTTCAGCTGGGTTCCTCTTTTATTGAGCGGGTTGTTTTTTAAATTAACCAGTACCGGAGTAGACTTCGATTGCGATCGTGATCGTTTTCGGCAGTACACCAATTACGGAGGCCTCTGGAAACGAGGCGAATGGAAACCCCTTCCACATTATCCTTACATAACTGTCCTGCACAGAAAGCTAAAATCGAAATTCAATTCCCAATATGTGCTTTCGCACGACGACGACATTGTTTGGAAAGTTTGCTATGACGTATGCCTACTCTCTAAAACCCACCGGCACAAGGTGCCTGCCATGCGTTTGAAAAGCGAAGAGGAAGCACTAAAAGAGGCGCGTAAATTGGCCAAATTGCTGGATAAGGACTTGACCAAATATGCCCCTAAAATTAGCGAAGCTACTGCCAAAAAGAAACGAAAAAGTCGGTTGAAATAAGAAAAACTACTGCTTCTAAAGGAGGACTATCCAAGCACAGTTTTGCTCCTCTTTCCGAGGCATTCAATGGAAGTATTCTGTAATTTTACCCTTCCAACCCCACTGAACCCAATTGCATGATCACCAACTCCTTTGGCAAGGCCTTCCCAAGTGCCATCGTGATTCCATCGTATGGCCTAATGGCGATTGCCGTACTGGTTTTTATTATGGCACCGCTCTTCGGTTTGGTCTTTTTTGTACTCGCTGCTTTTTCGGCATTCACCACCTCAGGGGTTGACATAGACCCTGACATTGAGGTGTACCGCTTGTACACCAAATACTGGGGCGTATTGAAAATGGGAGAGTGGAAGCCCATGCAACACTATCCCTACATTTCGGTGCTCCGAAGGGATTTAGGTACCACGGTTTACAACCGTGTAATGCACCAACAAAAAATATATCATGACACCTTGTTCGATGTGGTGCTGTTGTCGGAAACCCACCGACACAAGGTGTCGATCATGCGTTTAAAAGGCAATGAGAAAGCCACCGAGGAGGCCCGAAAATTAGCCAAGGCGCTTAGTAAAAAGCTAACCAACTACGCGCCAAAAATCAGTGAAAAGACCAAAGCACGTAGGAGGAGATAGTGGGGTTGTTACTCCAAAAAATAAATTCAATGTGGGTTGGACAGCCTTTACACCCGTTCCTCAATAAAGCTCTTTAGCTTGCCATCGGCTTTCATTTTGATGAACTTCTCAATCTTCTTGTCCTTCTTGAAATGATTGCGGTTGCGCTCGTAGAAATCGATAACCGCTTCTATACCGGCCATGTTGCCCATCACTTTGTTGTCAAAGTCTTTGTTTTCCAGGGCGTATTTGGTCCAGCCTCCCATAAAAACGGTAAGCATTTCGGGCGATGATTTCATAAAAGGCACCATATCGCCTTGCAGTTCAATGGTCACGTTGGGACTACCGGTGATCCACAGCATGAAAAATGCGTTGGCTGCTTTGCGCTTATCGTTTTGCTGGCCGAGTGGAGTGACTTGTAACCAGTTGATGCATTTGATCACATCGTTCTCATATTTGGCATAGTCAGCGGCTTCTTCGAGCTTAATGTTAGAGGGTACTTCCCAGGCTTGTGCCATGAGGCCTACGGAAAATAAAAGGCTGAACGAAAGGAGGACAATACTTTTCATGTGAAATGATTTTGGGGTTGAGGTGAAATGAAAATGTCTCTGACGACTTTTACAGCTCTAATATAAGCGATTGCGGGCAGCTTACAGAACAATCCGATTTCAATAGGGTTAGCTATTCGGAAACCTCTCACCCTATAAAACCTCAGAAGCTTGCTTTCCAACGATCAGTTCCCCAAAATCACCATTAAATCTGCCGATGAATTACGCCAGTGGCTCTTAGCACACCACACCCAGGCAGGAAGTGTTTGGTTGGTCACCTACAAAAAGGCGAAACCAACGTGGTACGTTTCTACCTCCGAAGTGTTGGACGAGCTGTTGTGTTTTGGTTGGATGGACGGTATCCGGCGAAAACTGGATGATGACAAAACCATGCAACTGATTGCACCGCGAAAAGCCAAACACTGGTCGAAAACGTATAAAGACCGCGCTGCAAGACTGATTGAAAACGGCCGCATGCAGGAAGCCGGACACCGGTCCATTGCTGAATCCAAAGCTTCTGGGTTGTGGGATTTCTTAGACGATGTGGATCAATTGATTGTACCGGATGATTTGAAAAAAGCCTTGGCCCAAAAAGCGGGGGCAAGCGATTTTTTCAACGCCATCAATCCTTCCAGCAAGCGGTTTGCACTGCGGTGGTTGAAACTGGCCAAAACCCAGGCTACGCGCGAAAAGCGCTTGGAGAAACTGGCAGTTCTTTCCGCCTCAGGCGAAAAGTTGCCCGGTAGCTGACGCCAGGTGTTATCCCTCCTCTTGCTGCGACTCCACAAACTCGTCGAGACTTTTGAAATGACGGTCGTGATTTTCTATAATCTTGATGGTGCGCCCGGAAGCGCCAAACAATAGCTCTAAGGCTTTTAGAATATGATCTTTCAGCGGGTCGATGATCCAATCCAATTCCTTAGGACCCTTGCTTACCCGTTGGTGCGTTTTATCCCGCAATTCTTCTTTCAGCTGCAAACACAGTTCAGACGTTTCTGAAGATTTACGCCAGTGTTCGCTGCCGACCATAGGATTTCGGTATTCCAATACTTCGGCAATTTTCCAGGTGTAATTCAACTCTTTGAAGGACAAAAATTGGGGCATGATGTTGGCGATCATCAAAACGTTGTTTTCCTCATCGTATTTGATGCGCAGTGCTTTGATATCCACCCCGTATTTGGCCACGATATGCACCTGCAAGGCCCCGATGAACTGGTATTTCTTTTCGTTCCTTTCAAACTCCTGGTTGGCGGTTCGTGTAAAGTGGGTATCCACTTCCATCAATCCCAGGTCCAGTACTTGTTTAATTCCGGTCACGTTGAGCTTTTCTCCTCGGAGTTCTTCGTTTTCCTGAATTAGATGGTTAAACCGTTTTTGGGAGGCATTGAGTTGTGATTGTAAGTCATCGATTTTGTTTTCACGCTCTTTTACAAACAACTGCCAAATGGAAAAAATGAGGATGACGGCACCAAACAAAATAAGGGCGTAGACCAACATCTCCTGAAAGATGAGTGCCACCGCAATGGCGATAATGGTCAACAGCACCAAATAGACCTTTAGGGACTTTAGAAATCGCATCTTTTCGTTTGAATATAGAATTGGTGAACGATGGGGGGATGTCTAAAGATAGGCTAATTCTGGTTGTTGAAATTGTCCGTAGTCCTGCGGGATTGTTGTGGTTGGAGAGGGGACGTGGGATTGGGATAATCAATGCAACCCCACAGAAAACAACACAAGACATTCGGAAAACCGACCAGTCGGTTGCATTAAAACTCCTATCGCTTCTGAAACAGCACAAAAATGGAAGAGACGATCAAGTCTTCAAACGCATCGGTTTTACTGCGGAAACAGGAGGGATATCGCTGAACCAAATCCAGGTGGCGCACGTTGGGGATTTCGTGGTAGCGAATGGTTTTTACCTCATGGGCATACGCTTGCCACAAGTTTCGATAGCGTTGCAGCGACCATCCGTTCACGTGGGCATAATCGATGCGCTCGGTTCCTATTTCATCGGTGAATTGATGCAGTGTGGCCTCAGGCCACAGCAATTGACAATATGGTACCCGTACGGATAAACCAGCATGTAATCCGGTTGGAGCCATGTAAAGCGGTCCGAAAGCAAGAAAAAAATACCCACCCGGTTGCAACACGCGCAGCCCTTCTTTAAACACCTCATCGGCATGGTGAAAGTGCTCAAACGATGAATAACTAAAAACAAGATCAAAGGTTTGGTCTTCGAAGTCGAGCGCAGTGGCGTCCATGGCTTGAAACTTCACTCCAGCCTCCACGGCCCGTGGATCGAAACCCAAGTCGCGCAGGTCGATAGCGTGGGCTTGCAGGCCCTGCTGGTGCAAAAAGTAGCTTACCATACCGTCCCAACAGCCTAATTCCAACGATTTGCGGCATTTCTTTAGCTTACCGCCACCACTTTGCAGCAATTCCTGGGAGCGTTCCCATCCACGTTGGTAATAGCTGTCGTTGGAATAGCCATAACTCGCCAGGGGAGGGTAGGCTTCATTGAGACGCTCTAAATCTTGGTAATTCAACCATTCGGGAGAGGAAGGAGCGGCCTCAAAGGCTCTGCGCGCAGCCACCGTCTGTCGCACTTTACGTTCCGAAGCCATTTTCCAAAGGGGAAACAGCAGCGGTTCCGGAATTGCTTTTTTGAGAAAGGACTTATTCACAGAATTAGACTATTCGCTCAAAGTTACGAGAAGTCTACAGATCGGTGTTTTGACGTAGGAGGGGTAAGTTTAATATTACACGAGGGACAATTTATACTGCTTGTTGTAAAACGGATAGCAGAGTGTGGTTACAACTAAACCCAACAAAGTGGGAATTGGAACATTGAAATGACGAGTAATCGAGTTGTTCATTGGAAAACAGGAAGTTGATTACCCGAAGTCTGATCGTAGTTTGCAACTAATATCTGCTATCCATCGCATCTTGAATTCGCCATGCACTATTGGCGTGTGAAAAATTGCCACTGGTGAAAAAAGTAGGCTTAAAGTTAAATTGCAACTACAATCCAGCAATTTCTCCCATCACCATGCGGTTACAATTCAATAGTGTCTCCTGCAATTCATTGCCTTCCGAGCGCAACGGGTCGATGTGCTTGATCAAATCTAACCGAAGTTGGAATAAGGCTTTTTTATTGGCCTTTTTCGCATCGCGGTGCAATTGAAGTTTCATTTTTTCAGCTTGTTGGTTCTGCTTGGGATTGAACCAGCCATTCAATTCCGAACATTGATTACACACGCCTTTTTTGTTCACGAGAGCACATCTTTTTTCAAAAATCTCGGTGAGTGTTTTGCGTCCCAATTGCAGCGCATATTTCACTTGCCCTTCCGATCTTTTGATAATGGTCATGATCTCCTTGACCGAAAAATCATAGATGTCTTTCAAGATGATCACCACCTGCGTTTCGATGGGTAAATTTTTGGCCATACACGTGAAGCAGGTATCGATGTGTTCCCGCATTTCGAATTTTCCATACTCTGAAAGGGTATTTACTTTTTGAATTTCGTGTTGTAGCGAGGGATGCGTCATAACCATTTCTTTGGCTTGGGTTTTGACATTCGATACCCACCGTTTTCTTTTTTTTAGCTCATTGTAGGCCAGGTTGGTCGCTATTTGAAATACCCAGGTTTTTAGCGAAGCTCCTCGTTTAAAAGATGGAAGGTTGGAAAATGCTTTTATAAATGCATCGTGCGCCAAATCTTCGGCATCAGCCCGGCTGGCCATAAGTCGAAACAAGTAAGATTTCAATTGATCTTGGAATTGAGCAAACAAAGCCTGGAAAGCATGAATATCTCCTGCAATGGCCTTCTTCAATAGCTCGTGATCCTTCATACGTCTAAAGATATTAATCCGCCTTGCTTTTTACAACAAGGCGGATTCTTTAAAATATTGAACTAATCGTTACACCAAAACCGAAGCCTGCATCCAGGCCAAGGCATCTTCTGTCCGGTCGTAGTATTCGGTAGTAAAACCTTCTTCCTTGATGGGAGAATTGCGCATGTAGGTGACATGTTCAGTATTCATCACGTAGGCTACCTTTTCCACGCCAATCTTTCTGTAGCGATCGTGGTGCTTGGTTTTTTGCCATTCGTGAAACTCGGGAGGTGGCATGTAGTTGAAATGCTTGGTATCGATCAGAATGTTGGTGGTTTCAAACTCGAAACCGTAGCCGATGAAATTGCAGCAAGCTTCAATAAAGGCTTCGTAGTCTACTTCAGGATGATTTTCGAGCCAAACAAATTGAAGCGTGTTGGTGGCTTCGTGTAAATCAATGCGGTACGACCGGTCCAAATAAAGATTCATGATAAGGGTATTTAAGTGTTTCTATTTCCCGACATCTGGTCGGTGGTTTACCCTTTAGACCAACAGCCCTGCACAAACGGATGAAAAACCACGATTTTTTTCAAATGACTGTAAAAACTGCTGTTTTTTTGAGGTGGAGGCATAAAAAAGGGCAGCCATATTGGCTACCCTTGATGCGGTAATTCTGTTAAAGACTAATTGGTCCTTCTGTTGATGGCTCGCCTGCCTTGCCTATGGATTTATTTATCCCGCAGCAGCGCTTCTTTTGGCCATTTTGTGTTCTTCTTCGGTCAACCCAATTTTCCAATAAGAACTGATGTAATGAGAACCACTCTGGTAGGTAGGTGCTTGCAGCAAAAATTGCTTGATTTCTCGGGTTGTACTCAACTCTCCAGCCACAAACACGGAAGGTTTCCCAGCCAAAGGCTTTATGTTTCGGATGGCTTCCAGCTGTTGGTTGCTTTTCACCTTGGGGTTGGGGTGAACCAACCATTGCACCTGGATACCCTCGGGGATATGGAGTGCCTGCCGGTCTTGCTCTTCGGTAACTTCTAAAAAGGCGTACCCCTTTGCATCCAAAGACAACGATTCCATAATGGAAATAGCGGCAGGCAAGGCCGACATATCGGCCGCAAAAAGGTGCCAATCGCCATTGGTGGGGTCGACTCTCAATTTTCCGGGACCTCGGTATTCTATTTGATCGCCAGGTTGAGCATTTAGGGCCCAGGCCGTGGCCGGGCCGGCCGGTTGGTGAATGGCAAAATCTACGGCCAACACTTGGTTTGCCGCATCATAAGACCGGACGGTATAGGTTCGAACGGGAGAAATTCCTCCCGGCAGCGCATTGGGGATGCGCAATTTGATGTAGCAGCCCGGTAGCCAATCGATTGGTACATCCACTTCGAAGGCGATGCGCAGCATGTTGGCGGAAACCTGGGTTTTATTTTTTACGGAGAGCATAGGTATTTTGAAGGGTTGGCCTTTCCCAACTACAGGAAGGCGTTACTAAAATACGCTGGGAGGGAAGCGAGGAGTCTTTTGCGGAAAGCTGCTTGCCATTCTCGACCAGCGAAGAAAACTACGGTAAAGGTAGGATGGCTTTCGCGGATTGTGGTGATCCAAAGGACCCGAAGGATGGTAGAAACGGCCGATGTTCTTTGCCATTGTTGGACTCACAGGACTCACTGATTGACTGCCGTATTTATCCTATCGGGCGGAACTGATTAAACCCAACATTGAAGCATTTTTTCTGTCTCCTTTGGTTTATTTTTTGACAATTAAAACCTCACTTCATGTCCAGGTTTAGGTAAGGATCAGGATAGTTTTTGATTCTCCTCAAATTATGTGGCGTATCAACCGTAAAAAAGAAAATGTTGTTGTGGGTAGGTGGATCAAGAGAAGCGTTTATTCGGTCCCTTGCCGTACGGTTGTAGCCATTGATTTTTACACAAAGCTGACTTGCAGGAGTAGTGGTGTGCCCTTTTTTAAACAGGTCAATTTCCTCCAAATTTCCGTTTTCCTGCGTTTCATAAAACCTTATCTGGTCGTCCAAAACCTTGAATGGGGAGGCGGAACTTTTAACGCGTAACAACCCGTTGTTTGGGATAGTGTATAGCAGGTCTTTCTGCGCATTTTCAACCGCCTCTACTCCGTTGCTTTCGTCGTGTATAACCATCACTTTTCCTCTGAAACCTTGAGGAAGAATGTACATTATTTGAGGGCTGGCCCCAGGGGATTGCTGTTGAACAGGAAGAGTGCCTTCACGGTAAAATTTGCCATACTTTCCGATATGATGATCGATTTCGTCCCCACTTTTAAAATAAACGCAGGCCAGTTCGTTGCCCTGCATTCGAATGACTTTTCGGTAGAGCAGCTCTTGTCGGTTTTTGACGATAACTTCAGGCGGACTTTTGTGCGCATCGACGGAAAACCAAAGAGAATCTAAGTTGGAGATTTGAGACAGGTTTTGCCCATTCACATACATATAAAATCGGCCGTCTTCTCTGTATTCAACCCCACTGTTTTCATTTAGGGTGTTTTTCCATTTCCCAATAAGCTGGCTTTTAATATCCGGGTGATCACTACTCATAAGAGCAGCGCCCAGAAGCAGCAGTAAAGCGATTTTTACCTTCATCATAGCACATTTTTTTTTGATGAAATACTCAGGTTTCTTAGTGAAGATGAATCGAAAACGCAATTTCTTTCGCTCCAGTATAAAGATTCAATGATTGTCGATTTGTCTTGCATTATTCGGGTAGTCAACGCCTTTAAGAATTAAATTAGAACCATCGTTTTGCAAACCACAGGTAACCCTGTTTGATCATTCAAATCCCGTTGTCCCCTAAGAATCCATTTTCCGAACGCTACCGCGCCCTTTCCAATGCCGAATTGTTGCTCATTGTCGATTTGGCAAAGGATTATACCCCACAAGCGGTGACTGCCGCACGCGCTGAATTGATGCAGCGCCAACTTTCGGAAGAAGAACTTCGCGATGCGCGGGAAGAATTGAAGCAACAAAAGGAAGAGCAAGACCTACAAAATGATCCATGGAAAGAAACGATCCAGGTGGTGGAGGATACCGTGCCGCGGATGTTGTATTCTTTTTCCCGATCGGTTCCTACCAAAGAAAAACTGATCCGATCGATAACTATATTTTTTGGGTTGGTTTCCCTGTTTCTTTGGTACCAACACTTTTCCCTGGTTCAATTCATGTTTCGCAATGCCTACGCCAAATGGGATTTTTTCACCATCGTGATTTTAGTTCCGCTGGTATATGTACCCTCAGGCACCGTGTTGTTTTGGAAAAGGAAAGAGCTGGGATGGATATTGTTGTCCCTTTACACGATTTGGACCTTGACTTTTGCCGCATTCATGTTATTTGGCTTCTTTTTTACCGAAAGTTCCGATCGATCATTGTCAGACTTCTTTACCGCTGGCCCCTTTTTGGGCGGTCCTTTACTTTCCCTTCTGCTTTTTGGAGGCGTAGTAGGCATCCTCAACCACGGTGCGATAAGGGCTGAATTTAGAATCGATCGAAGGAAAGCCCGCTTTACGCTACTTTTATCCGCACTGGTAGGACTTCTGTTTTTGGCTTCTGTTTTTTTGGGGTAAATCCTAACTAAGCCCAAAAACGAATAAATAAAAAAGGAAGACCATGAATCGGGTTACGAACGTATCGAAAGCTCAGTACAAACGCTGAGCCGCCTGAATCACCGCCTCATCCTCAATTTCACGAGCACAACGAAAGTCACCGTAACTGCAGTGGTTGCCTAATTTGGAGCAAGGCCGTTTTTTCAAGTGCTCCGCCTGCAATATGACCGAATCAGGATGGGGCAGGTAAGGATACATGCCCAAATCGGGTGTTGTACATCCCCAAAGCGAAATGATCTTTTTCTGGAAGGCAGAGGCAATGTGCATCAAGCCCGTATCGTGGGTGAGCACCACCCTGGCTTGCCGGATGAGCGAAGCAGATTGGTGCAGTGTGTAGCGGCCACAACCGTTGTAGATGCGATCGCTGGCTTGGGCACAAATGTGGTCGGCTGCCTCTTTGTCTTCTGGTCCGCCCAACAAAACCAGTGGGTGTTGCAGTTGTTGGCAGATGGTGATCAACTTATCCGTGGGCAATTTTTTGCCCTGGTGTTGACCGCCAATAGCAAAAGCCATATAACCGGAATGAAACGCTGCAGGCAACGATTCAATCGCTACTTCCGCCTCGGGAGGAATGTAATAATCCAAGCCCTCGCCATCGTTTTTCACGCCCCATTCACGCAAAGTATCCATGTATCGGTCTACCACGTGAAGGTCAGGCATCAGGTTTTTCTTGAATTTTACCAACACCCATTTTTCGATGTTGAGCTTGGAAAACGCCACGTATTTGGCGTTCAACTTCATCTTTAGACCTCCGGTACGCAGGTTGTTGTGCAGGTCGATCACCAGATCGTAACCCTCTTCCCGCATTTGCGGCAATACCTCATCAATGGATTTTTGGATGGTGAAGACCTTGGTGATTTGCGGATGCTGCGCCAGCAGATCACCGTACTTCTCTTTGGTCAGATAGTGGATTTCTGCCCCCTCAAAGGTCTTGTGCAGGCAACGGATCACCGGTGTGGTGAGCACAATATCACCAATCGAACTGAAGCGTACCACCAGAAATTTCTTCATGCCAAGGGCACAAAAATAGCACTTTCTTTTCCGCGCAAGGTGAAACCCAACGCGGCCTCAGGGAACTGGCGATTGCCTCCACCTAAAAGCGGGTAATCGACACAGAGAAATCTGGTCTTAGGCAATCTGCTTTACCGTTCCACCGTGCGTTACCTTGCTCACTTCCGAACGAATTACCTGGACCAATGCATCGGTTTGTTCCTTTTTCACAAAAGGGCGATACACCATCATACTGATCTGCCGTAAGGGTTCAGGAGCAATGAAGGGCCGGGTTTTGCTTTGCCGGTATTTGCTCATGATGTTCACGTAGAGTTCGGGCAGCAGTGTATAGCCTCCAAAATCATCTACGAGGCCCACCAAGGTAGCGAAGGAGTTGCACTGCATTTCCAAACCGTCCAACTTGCACGATTGGTCGTCGAGCCCGCAAAGGGCAATCACCTGATCTTTCAAGCAATGGCCTTCTTCTAAAAGCCAAACGGTGCTTTGCTTCACCTCTTGAAAGCTCATGAGCTTTTTGGTTTTGTCTTTTACACCGTATACTTTGAGGGCTTCGGTATACAGTTCGTATTCGTGCATGTCCGTTTCTTCCACCGGAGTGGCCAAAATCGCTCCATCAATTTGGTCGGCTTCCAGATCAGAAAGGAGTTGATCGGTGGTAGCTTCCTTAATCTTGAGTTTGATATCGGGATACTTCTTTACAAAGGGTTTGATGATGATCGGCAGCAGCAAAGGCGCCACTGTGGGAATCACTCCAATGCGCAACGTGCCCGATAACCTGCCCTCCAACGACGACTTCAGGTGTTTCAACTGTTGCGCCTTGGCCATAATGTCCCGGGCGTTTTTGATGACTTGTTCTCCATGAGAGGTAAGTAAGATGGGGCTGCGACTGCGGTCGAAGATCATGATGTCGAGTTCTTCTTCCAGCTTTTTGATCATGGCACTCAGAGTGGCCTGACTCACAAAACACTGCTCCGCAGCTTTGCCAAAATGGCCTTGCTCGTGCACAGCAAGGATATATTCGAGTTGTCTAAAATTCATGATAGATATTATCTATCGAAAGTATCTAATTTTTCGATAGAATCGAATTGACTTGTTGGGTAGTTTTGTAAGGTGATCGACAATAGGTGTGCTCCTTCTCCAATAAAGCACCGAATGAAACTCATAACAAAAAAGTCGTTCGACCCACCCATAAGTTCCATTTCAGAAATGGTCTTCGGACTGCGAACCGATCGTAATCAACCGGCCGATTACCTGACCTTCAACATCGATTTTGAACTGGGCGTAACCGTTGGCCCTGCTGGTTGGGACCTGGAAGAAGCGAAGTCAGTACCGGGTACCCTGGAGGTCTCAAAACACCATTTCCCGGTTTATGAAATACCAAGCTTACCACTAACGGATACGGGCATAGAACATATGGCTTTCACGGAGAGAAAAGAATAGGAAAGCCATAGCATGGGCCGCCTGATGTTCGACTAAAACAATCTGAAAATGAGACTACCCTTGATAAAGCGATTGACCCAATTCACCAAGGAACGTGATGAGGATTTTTTGCTGGAAACCATAGAAACTTTAGAGCATTTGGCCATGGGCGAAGTGCTCAAAGAAGAAGAACTTGAAGTGGTTGGAGAACTGCTCAGCAACCTCTACGGAGCCGTGGAGGTAACCAAGGACATTCAAAGTGGCACCCCGGACCGTGACGCCCTCAACGGTTTCATGCAACGGGTAATGGGTTCCATTGCTCCGGCTACTTGATTGCCATTCTTTCACCGGCAGGTGATGAATACCAAAATTCAAACGAAACAAAATGAACGCTGTAAGACATAAAACCAATATATCTAATGTACTCGTCATCGGCAGTGGTGGTGCTGGCCTTCGGGCTGCGATCGAAGCCAAACTGTCTGGTGTGGAGGTAACGGTGATTGGCAAAAGGAAAAAAGAAGATGTACACACGGTGCTGGCGGCTGGCGGCATCAATGCTTCTTTTGGTAATGTAGATCCAAAAGATTCCTGGCAACAGCACTTTGCCGACACTATGATCGAAGGCTACCACTTGTCGGAACCTAAGATGGTGGAGCTCATGGCCAAAGAAGCACCTGGTTTGGTAGAGGAGATCGACCAATGGGGAGCTAATTTCGCCAAACTGGAAAACGGAAAGATCGACCAACGCTATTTTGGAGCACACACCTACCGCAGAACCTGTTATTCAGGAGACTATACGGGACGTTCGATCTTAAAAGCCTTGATCAAAAAGGCCAAAGAGCTCAAAATACCCATTTACGATTCGCAATACGTTACTGAGCTGCTGGTGCACAACAACCTCTGCTTTGGTGCGATGGCGTTTGACATCAACAACGGGGAACGCACGGTTTTCTTAGCAGATTCTACCATTTTGGCCGCTGGTGGCCATACGCGCATTTGGAGAAAAAGCTCCTCCCGGAGAAATGAAAATTCTGGCGATGCTTTTTACCTCGGATTGAAAGCCGGTTGCAAGTTGAAAGACATGGAGCTGGTGCAGTTTCACCCTACCGGAATGGTGGTGCCCGAAGAGATTGCCGGCACACTGGTGACGGAAGCAGTGCGGGGCGAAGGTGGCCACCTCATCAATGGCAAAGGGGAACGCTACATGGCCAAATACGATGCCGATCGGATGGAGCTTTCTACCCGCGACCGGGTAGCCATGGCCAACTACCTGGAAATCGCCGAAGGAAGAGGTTCCAAAAATGGCGGAGTTTACCTCGACATCAGCCATAAATCCAAAGAATTCATCATTCAGAAACTACCTCGGATGTACCGGCAGTTTCTCGATACTCTGATGCTCGACATTTCCAAGGAACCGATGGAGGTGGCCCCTACGGCCCATTATTCCATGGGCGGTATCGAAGTTGACCCCGAAACGCACAACACCGGAGTGGAAGGGCTATTTGCCGCAGGTGAGTGTACCGGAGGTTTGCACGGGGCCAACCGCCTGGGCGGAAACTCCCTGGCCGAAATCCTGATTTTCGGCAAAAGGGCGGGGCATCATGCCTCTCAGCGCTCGCTTTCACTGGACATTCAATACCGTTCCAAACAAGTTATCCGCGAAGCGCACGCCAACATCGATCGATTCCTGAAGCACGGCGATCAGGTAGCCCGCCCGCTGCAACGGGAGCTGCGCAACATCATGTGGGAGCATTGTGGTGTAGTGCGCACCGAAGACAAATTAGAAGAAGGCTTGCGCAGAATTGAAAAACTGAAAATATCGGTCAAACTGCTGGATGTGCGTCCCGACAGTGAAGGCTTTGAAGACCTGATGTTGGCTTTTGACTTGGAAGGGGCCATTATGGCTGCAGAGGCAACTATTTTGGGTGCCAAAGCCCGGAAAGAAAGCCGGGGAGCCCACCAGCGGGCCGACTACATCGATACCCATAAGGAACACGAGGTGAACTACACCATCCGCTTGGAAGCCAACCGAAAGTTGGTGCTGGGCAAAGAAAAATTGAAGCCGCTGACCGATGAACTACGCAGCCTGGTAGACGATACCGACGAAATCACCGATTTCGAAGGAATGCTGTTGGAATAAGACCGGCAACTGCACCACCGATAGCGCCCCAAAGGTTTCATACGAATTACCGAGTATAATGATAAGGTTAAACGCTATCCCAACAACGACTACCTCCGCTCATGAGTAGTCGACCCTTGCATCTAATCTACCGCCTCCACGAGCCAACCGGCTCGTGGAGGCATTTGAATTAACCGCAGTCCATTCAGCAACCTGGAGATGTTGCACTCTTAGGTTGTTTGTAAAAGGGGAAACCTGTCCCAATTCCCCATAATTGTCGAAAATGGCCTGCCTGCATCAGTTCATACTGATCCAAATACGCTTAGGTTTTGACAGATTACTTCAATATAAAATCCTATTTCAACGACGAACAGATCCTCATCCAGAGTACCATCCGGGATTGGGTCGATCAACGCATTAAGCCCGAAGTAGGAAAATATTACCAAGAGGGAAAACCCTTTCCCAACCTGGCCAGTCAACTGGCCGAAATCGGAGCTTTTGGCCTCATCATCCCTGAGGAATACGGCGGCCTTGGCATGGATTACCTCTCTTATGGTTTGCTCATGCAAGAATTGGAGCGTGCAGATACTTCGCTGCGGGTGATGAGTTCGATACAAACCTCCCTGGTGATGTATGCCATTCACCGTTATGGTTCGGAGGAGCAGAAGCAGCGCTACCTGCCCAAGTTGGCCAGTGGAGAACTCCTCGGAGCTTTTGGCCTCACCGAACCCGATTTTGGGTCCAATACAGCGGCCATGCATTGCCACTACAAGGAAGAGGGCGACAACATCGTGATCAATGGCAGTAAAATGTGGATCGGCAACTCTTCAGAATGTGACGTAGCCCTGCTGTGGGCGCGAGGGCCCGAAGGCAAGGTAAAGGGAGTGATTGTTGACAAAACTTTGATCACCAATTTCGGTACACACGTTTTTAAAGACAAAATGTCGTTCAAGTCCTCCATTACCGGGGAATTGGTTTTTGACGAATCGGTGTTGCCTCAAACCCAGATCTTAGAAAAGACCAACGGGGTAAAAAATGCCTACGATTGCTTGAATGTGGGCCGGTATGCCGTAGCCTGGGGCTGCGTAGGGATTGCCATGGATTGCTACGAAACTGCTTTGCAATACTCCAAAGAGCGCATTCAGTTTGGCAAGCCCATCGGCACCAAGCAATTGGTGCAAAAAAAGTTGGCCGAAATGATTACCGAAATCACCAAGGCCCAACTCGTTTGCTACCAATTGAGCGTTTTGATGGACAAAGGCATCGCCAACTACGCGCAAATCTCCATGGCTAAAAGAAACAACGTATCCATGGCGCGCTTTGTAGCCAGCGAAGCACGGCAGGTCTTGGGCGGCATGGGCATTTCTGCCGAATACCCGATTATGCGGCACCTCATGAACCTCGAAACCTTGATCACCTATCAAGGCACCCACGAAATTCACTTGCTCATCACCGGCCGGGACATCACCGGCCTCGATGCGATTTAAGGCACTGAAATTTTTCAGTAGCGTGGCAAAAGGACGGGGAGGAGGGGTACACCTGCTCCTCTAAAAAGTACCTTTATACCGGCGGTAGAAATTATTCGATTTTGGGGTAAGCCTACTTACGGTTGTTCCGCATCGCCTTCACCTTTTTGATGGAATCATCAGCCAAAAATTGCTGATAGGCTTCGGTTTCTGCTCCGTACATCGCAATTTTTCCCTCCGCATTGCTGTGGATGCCCCAACCGTAACTTTTGGTCAGCGGAGAAGCGCGAAAACACGGTTGTCCTTTGGAGAAATAGTGGTCGCGCTGTTCGTCCATTTCTCCCGCAACAAAAGCTTTTCTAATGGCAAAAACATCAAATAAAACCTCGTCCGAAGTGTAGGCATAAGGGCTTTCATAAAGCATGTCGAACTGTAAATTGGCCACGGTTTTCTTTTCCCCTTTAACCGGGGGCATTTCTCCTTTATCGGTTTTGCAATCTTCTGCAATTTCGATGAAGGTATTGTAGTAATTGGTGGTGTGCTGTGCCATGTTAATTAGTTTGGTAAGGTCATCAATTGTCCGGTTTCTACCCAAGTCTTCAAGTTGCTGAGAATAAGGTACCACTGTTCGGCCGCTTCTCGCATGGGGTTGTTGGCAGAGAATTGATCACTGGATAAAGTGAGGCAAGTAGCTTCCCCAACAGGAGTAATATTAACGGTTACCCTTGAGGTCATTTCCTGGTGGTTTTCCTGGTAGCTTGGGCCAGGGTGCTCCGTGTAAGAAAGCAGTTTCCCGGGCTCGTAACCCAAAACCTCTCCGTAGCTGTGCACCATTTCTTGTCCTTCATGCGATCCCACAAAGGCGATTCGGTCCCCAATTTCGAAAGTAGACGAAATGTTGGCCCGGTAAAAAGCCATAAAGAATTGCTGCGGTGCTACAAAAGCCTGCCAAACCTTTTCGGAAGAGGCATTGATGTATACTTCGGTATAAAAATCCTTCATTTTTGATCATTTGATTCAAAAGTAAAGGCCGGGTGTGTCAGCCCTTTGTCACAGGCCGATCGAAAAGTTTTTTTCGTTGCATCGCCACGTATTCATCCAGGGTCATTTTGTGGGGAATGAACTTTTCCAGGGGAAAGGTCAACGCTTGAATGCGGTCGATCCTAAAGCTTCTAAACTCTTTCCGCAACCGGCACCAGGCCACCAAAACCCAGTTTTCTGAAGTGTTGTGGTAAATCGCAAAGGGTTCTACTTCCCGAACACTTGGTTCGGAAGCTCCGTCTTTTTGATATGCTATCCGAATCACCTGAAAATTGGTCAATGCTTTTTGAATTTCCGATAGGTAGTTGCTGGTGCGCTCGTCGTCCCAGTTCTTTCCAATAATGGTGCGATTGGCCAAAAAGTCAACTTTTTCTTTTTCGCTGCTCCGCAGCACCGATTTGATCTTGTCGGTCGCTTTTCGAAATTCCTCAATGAGTGAAGCATCTTTGGTTTTGGCAATCAATTTTTCACCAAAAATCAAGGCGTTGGCTTCCTCTTCAGTAAACATAATCGGTGGTAGTCGGTAGCCTTCCATCAGGCCGTAGCCTTTGCCTTCGATCGGCACAATGGGCACTCCTGCCTGCTCCAAAGCGCCCAGGTCGCGGTAGACGGTGCGCTTGCTCACCTCAAAATGAGCGGCCAGGCTTTCCACCGAAACGGCGGGTTGGGCTTGTAGTTTCAACAAGAGGGCGGTGAGCCGTGAAAGCCTTGAAATGTTATCTGAATACGCCATAGGGCAGCTCTCTGAATAAACCCTTTTGTTTTGCTTGATTCTGCTGCGAAAGATAAGCTACAGAGGCGAAGACTTCTAACGCCTACCATGGTTTTTGCTAAGCCATTTGGACAGCAATGCTGCTAGTGACAGCATTAGTAGAACCTATTGATGCAATACGGTAGACGTTTCCTCCTTTCCAATATGGAACCTGCAATTCCTAATGGTTTTGTTTTGGTTTCAACAAAAAAAAGCGGCTTGAAGTGAACTTAAAGCCGCTTTTAGGGTGCCATCTTGTAGGAGAGTGCTTTCGTTAGAAAGCAATTTTACCGTTGGTGCTCCGGACTGTCAAAGCCAGCTTTGCATCCGGCTTCCCACTCGTCGGGCAGGTTGCCATAGGCAGGCACTCCACCGTAGTCCTTCAACATCCTGGCCAGGTGTAAACAGTTCCACACCAGAAAGGTCGTGTTCCGGTTGGTGAAATCATTTTCAGGCCCACCCGAGCCTTCATCCATGTAGGAGGGGCCAGGCCCGGCTTCTCCCATCCACCCGGCATCCGCCTGTGGTGGAACTGTATAGCCAATGTGCGACAGTGAAAAAAGAATGTTCATGGCGCAATGCTTCACCCCATCCTCGTTTCCGGTAATGAGGGTGGCGCCAACTTTTCCATAGTCCCGGTATTGCCCCTTGGCGTTGAATTGGTGGGTGTAGCCGTACATCCGCTCCAAGGTGCGGTTGCACACCGACGATTTTTCACCCAACCAAACGGAAGTGCATACAATCACAATGTCGCTGGCATCAATTTCTTTTTGAATCATTGGCCAGTCGTCTTTCTCCCATTCCGGAGTTTGGGACATGTCCAGCCCCAGGCCAGCCGGAATTTCATAATCTACCGGACGAATAATTTTAGAGGTCACACCGTTGGCCTCAAAAATTCTTTGTGCCACTTTGATCAGTCCTTCGGTATGGGACAGTACTGGAGTTCTATTGAGGGTACAATTGAGAAACAATGCCTTGAGGTCGTTGTACTGTGCGGGTGGGTTGCTGCACAGCTGCTCGGTTTTATTAGATAGTTGTTCAGTCATTTCTAATCAGTTTTGGGACATCTCCAATTCATTTCTTTGCCAGTTTGAAGTCTTTGCGGCCGCTTCATAAGTGCTTTGCAAAAAGGAAAACAACATTCCTTCCGGGTCTTCTGCATTTTGTACATCCTCGTACTTCAAAAAGAATTCTCCCATTTTTTCACTGTAAAAAGCCGCTTCTGGAAGCACGTTTTGTTGGCCAAAGGCAGGATCGCTTGGATAGGCATAGGCATAAAAAGCCGGTGATGGAAAATCCTTTGAGCCTGGCCAAAACCCAGCACTGCTCACTTCTTTGGAATAAGCTTCTTGCATAACTTCCAGTGGCATGTTGGGCATGCCACCCTGGTGCAACGGAGCATCTTTGCCCGAAAAACGGGTAACTGCCAGATCGAAAGCACCCCAAAATAAATGTACCGGACTGCATTTGCCCACAAACTTGCTTCTGAAACTGTGAAAAACGTGGTTCACCCGAAGCATAGCCAACCAAAGTCGATGGGCTGCGGAAGGATCGTAAGTGTGGTTGGTGGTATTTTCCTGAAAAGGAATAGCCGGGTCTACCTCATTGGGTTTTCCATGGATTTTAATCTCAATGCCCAAAGCCGACAACTTTTGAAACACCAAACGGTAGAATTCGGCCACCGTCATAGAAAACAGATCAATGGATTGTGTTTCATGACCGGTGCAATGGATCAGGAGTCGGTGTTGCTCAAAATCAAAATCGATCTGGAATACCTTGCTCCCGTATGGGATGGGATTCGTCGTGTATCCGTGGGCAGAAATATAAAGTGCAGCATGCCACGAGTGGTTTTGCCACGGCATGCTGCGAAGGCGGATTTTTCCAACGATTTGCAACCACTGGTGTAAGGTTTCCAGGGTAGGTTGAAGTTCTTCAAACTTCAAAACCGGCCACTGGTTGTTGAATGGTTTCGCTTTCATGATCCTGTTGTTTTATGCTTGGTGATCGTAATAGAATCGTTCGTGTACAATTTGGCCTTTGTCCCAGGTCTGAACCGATACCTGTTCCATCGTCACCCTGGGACCACCCTTGAAAGTAAGGTCCATCGTTACTTCGATCAGTACTTTTTGCTGGTTTTCATCTTCGGCCATAGCACGAATTTCCATGCCATGGAAGGTAGCTACACTGGCTACAAATTGTTCTTCTGAGGTTCGGCAGGCAGCTTTTCCCGAGCGTTTGCCACGGGGTTCTTCCATCACTACCAGATTGGAATAGTAGTGGTCAAATGCTTCTAAAATCTCACCTTTCCCAATCCGGTTATACAAGTCTTTAGCGCGTTCTAAGTTTGTCATTTTGATGCTTTTCAACGGTAAGGATCAAAAATGAGCAGCTTAAAACTCTTGTGCATTCACCTATCTGAAGAAATGCCAGGCATCAACCGTTGCGCGCAATTTGACTGCGAATGGTGCTAAGTGTTTGTGGTGCGATGCCCAGGAAGGAGGCAATCATGTGTTGCGGAACCCGGTTGGGTAATTCCGGGTAGGTCTTGATGAAGTATTGATAGCGGTCTATGGCAGGAGTGCCCATCAACATCAGCACCCGACGTTGTAGCCTGCCAATCCTTCTTAAGAGCAGCTGTTTATTTTCCAAAATTTGATCTTTGCTCAAGCTGGCTTTAAACAGGCAATCCTTTTCAAATAGAATGACCTCCGAAGCTTCCAAACACTCTACATACAAGGCTGCGGGTTGGTGGTATTCCATGGCCTCAATATCGCCAATGATCCACCCTTCAGGAGCGAACATATAAATGTGCTCTTTGCCTTTGCTGTCGATCAAATAACTCCTCAGGAGTCCCTGCTTAACGTAGATAGGAACAGTGTTGAGGTCACCAGCTCGTTGAATAAGGTCCCCTTTCTGGTAAGATTTATAAGTTGCCTTTGGGCTGGTCAGTAGAATATCTTCCAGGTTACTCATCGTTGACATCAACTATTTTTCCTTGGTTGGAGAATGGGGAAACAGGTAAAAATAGAAAAGAACTACACTGCATGAAAGTATACCAGAGGCGTCTGTCTGGTAAAATGTTCAACTGTAATTGTTTTCCTCACCACGCATCAATGCATAAATTTACGACCGATGAAAACGACCGTCATTGCGTTGACTTTTATTTGGGTAGGAATGGTCCTGGCCATCTCCTTTTTAGAGGCTCCACTCAAATTTCAGGCACCCAACATCACTACTGAATTAGGACTGGGCATTGGCAGGATCGTTTTTACCGCCCTCAATACCGTGGAGCTGGTCATTGCTGCGGTGATTGCCATTGGCTTGTTTCGAAATACCCGTCCGCTAACCGAGCATTGGCCCTATGCCATTCCTTTAAGCATATTGTTCGTGCAAAGTGTATGGCTATTGCCTGCTCTCACCCGACGTTTAGACCTCATTTTGGCAGGTGAAACCTTGCCGAGCAGTTATCACCACGTGCTGTTTATCGTTTTGGAAGTTTCCAAGGTGGTAGGATTGCTCGTAGCCGGGGTTCGCTTTTCAAAGTCCTGAAGTAGCAGAACTACGCCAAACGGCTGAGTGTGCACCACATTTCCCTGGAAGAGGCTCCAACCCTAAATAGCTTGGTTCATTGGTTGCCAGTAGGAGGCACAATGGGCGTAAACGATTGTTTTTTTGGCCCTCCATGGCGTTCAGGGCGCGCCCTCCAGGCTGCCAAATACAATCCAGAGGCCATTTGGCGTGCTGTATTTTTGGCTTTTTCGGCGTTCGGGCCTTCAAACAACCGCTCGATAGTGTCGAACCAAAGGTTGAGCCATTGACCAAAGTGATATTGCTCCATACCATAGTGGATTTGCTTATCCACCTTTTGGTGGGCGGCCTTGGGGTTGCCTTTGAATTTTGCGGTGCCCAACAAATGCCCCTCCCAAAAATCAATATGTTTTTCGATGTGAGATGTCCATTCTTCTTCTGCAATCGCTCCATTAAAAATGGGCCCCAACAAGGCATCTGCTCGAACTGATTGGTAAAATTCATTTACCAGCAAAGCGATTTCTTTTCGTGAGGTAATGGCTTGTTTCATAACCACTAAAATTTGTTGCAAAGCCTTTAGGGATTGAAATTAGTGATAAAAGGCCATCGATGCTGCACTCACCTACAACCTTGTTTCTCGAATGGCCAGATGCAACGAATTTACCTTGAACAGTATCTTGCTCCAAAGTAAATCAGTTGGTCCCGCAAACCGGGCCAACACCATCCAAATCATTCATTTTCCGTCCATCCTGGCAAGGTGAAAATCCTTGTCCCTGGCGAACTATACCCTAACCCCAACTCTCATCTATATGCGTATTGAAATTGGTTGCGGCAACACGCCCCGCGAAGGATACATCACCTGCGATGTAGCACAACACGCTCACGTCGATCACGTTTGTTCGGCCGACGACCTGCCTTTTAACAACGAAAGTGTTTGCGAAATTTTTTCGCGCCACCTGGTGGAGCACTTTACTTTTCGCGAGTTTTTATCGGTACTGGTGGAATGGAACCGAGTGTTGAAACCAAAAGGGGAACTCTACATCATTTGCCCAAACCTGTTGTGGCACCTGCAACAAATCTTATCAGGCGATCATCATTCCTTTTTCAACAAAAAATCGGGAGAAAACAACCGTTATTGGGGCTTTGGAAGCCTGTTTGGCTGGCAACAAGACGGCTACGATGTTCATAAATTCGGCTATTACTTCGAGCTCATTCGCGATGTGTTGCACCAAATGGGCTTCGATCGTATTGAAGACCTCACGGCCAGCGACCGTGGCCTTGAAAATGCCCCCTGGCACCTGGAAGTTCGCGCCATTAAACACTGCAAGGCGCCCGATCCACAAGCGCTGCCATTGTTTCATCATTTTGATGTCAAGCATTGATGCAATCTGTGGGATTTTACCAACCCACATGGCTTTTTTAACCGTCGTCCTGTACTATATCCTACCTTTATTCCGGTGAAAAACCGGATCACATGGTTGCTGCTGCTTGTTTTATCTGCCCTTTTTGGGTGGATCATCGGACGATGGAACTTGCCGGCTCTTGAAGGAAAACTCGCTTGGGTCCTCTTGTTTGGTGTTGTACTTTCTTTTGTAGTCGTACTCGTGCTGTTTCGGAGCATCCTGCGCAGCAAGTCGAAGGTGGGCACTACTTCCACCCGAAAGCGCAAGCAATTTTTCACGGCAATCATTCTGCTTCAGTTGGCTTTAGGTGTGGGCACGTGGGCTTATTTGGCCAATGAGCAAGCGACCTACCTTGAAAACTTCGCCGATGAATTGATGGATGGAAAGCAACAGCTTCAATTCGATCAGGCGGAAACCTTAGCTGCTTTGCGAAACCGGCAAAACGCACCGCTCATTTCCAACCTGGTGTACCGGGTGAAACAAGAAGCTGAAAAAGATAGCCTGCTGCCCAAAGAGACCATTGTTGCCCTGGTTTCATTGAATCAAACGTTTGAGCCTTACCTGCTCCCGGAAGGAGATTCGCTGTCCCCACTTCCGTTAAGCCCCGAGAGAGGGCAGTTGCTGTTGGCGCTAACCCAACTTTCGTTGGATTCTGCACTGTTCGTTCAAATAAAAAAGGAAGTAAGTTTTGCTCATGCAGATTTGCGCAACCAGCAGTTGATGGAAGTAGATTGGAGCCACGTGCAATTGGAAGGTGCCAACCTGCGTGGTTCTGACTTGTCAGGTGCCTGTCTCCGCAGCGCTTCGCTGGTGAAGGCCGATCTCTGGGGAGTAAAAATGCCCCAAGCCGATTTGAAGCAAGCCAACCTTCGCCGGGCGATTCTGGCCTGGGCCGACGTAAGCGAGGCCCAGTTGGCAGGTGCCAGACTTAGTGGTGCGAATTTTCAAAACGCTCACTTGCGCCAGAGCGACTTTTCCAAGGCCATCGCCGAGTGGAGCAATTTCCATGGCAGTGACCTGCGCAACAGCAATTGGGAAAAGGCCAATCTAAAGGGGAGCGAGTTTCACCGCGCACACCTGGATTCGGCCAACCTGAGTGCTACCAAACTGGTATGGACCGATTTTCAGGAAGCTCAACTGCGGCACACGCAATTTGAAGCGGCAGCCGTGCACCAATCAGATTGGTTGACCGGAAAACTCAAAGAATGGCGGATTACTGACCCCACTGAGTTACAGCAACGCTACCAATTGATTCCCGACACTACCAAGACTGCCAAATTTTTAATTGTGTCGCAGTAAGGTTATTGGTTCAAGCCTTTTGGGTCGCCCATCACCCGGTTGAGCTTGTGCGCGTAGCGTTGCACCAACTCTTCGTCTGGTCGAAAAGGGCGGAAGTGCACGTGCAGCGCCCAATGGTAATACTCCAAAACAGCATTGAGGTAATCGGCCATCAATTGAGGCGTCCACCGGGTAGTTCTCGAAACATTAAATTCCTGCTTCAGGCGTGCTCCCAAACGCTGTCCCCATTCATTATTGATCATGTCCACGTAATTATCCACCGGGTTTTTGTTGAGATCGGTCAACTGTTTATCGGTGAAAACGCCGGTCATCAACTCCGGCATGTGGTAGCGTTCGTGAACATCACCCACAAAGTCGGCTAGTTCCGCCGAAAAAAGGGAGGTCATTAGGGCCTGGGCAGTAATGTGGTTGAAAGTGTTGAGAAAACCCTTCTCCGAAAGGTCTCTTTCGGGCAAGTGGTCCAAATCTTTCGGATAAATGCGTTTCACCATGCTCGCGGCAATATCATAGAAGGCTTTGTCTCCTTCTCCAAAAATGGGATACCGCCACCGGGCCAGTACCATCACCCGAAGCAAGTCGTGCCGGTGAAGGGCAACAAACGGACTGCGAATTCCCAACAGGGCTTTACTCATCCAGCCCCCGCTACGGGCTTTTGACAGGTCGGCCTCGCTAATTCCCGAAATCAACACACTGGCAACTGCTTGATTGCCGCATTGGTGATGAAGCCGGACTCCTGCAGGACCTTTGGCACCCACATCCGAAGGGGGATAGGCATATTCAATTTCAACCACTTTTTGAAGGTCTTCCAAAGTGGCGAACCGGCTGGCCATTAAAGCGCCTTGGGTAGCCAGAGGCTGGTGTTCCAATGAGTTGATAGCAGGCGAGGGAAAGGGGCGATGGGCAAAAGGATCGGTTCCCGCATCGGCGGCAAGCCCCACAATCAAAACTACCAACAGAAAGAAACGCCACTTCATGAGCTTGTAAAAATAGCGTCTTCGAATGAAAATTCGCCTTTTTCGCGAAAAGCGGACAATCACTAACTTTGGCAAACATGAGGCTTAAAACCAACAAGCGCAGGAGTTTAACCGTGTGCACTTGGGTAGTTTTTACCATTGTTTTGCTGGGAGCCCAATTCCCTGAACCCGCCGGGCCCACCTTACCTTTTATGATTCCTCAGCTCCAAAAAGCACCATCCATTGATGGTAACCTGGAAGAGTGGAAAGCGCTGGCGTTCTCCGATGGAGCCTGGGATTTGGATCGGGTAAAAGCCAGCGCATGGTACCAACCCAAGCGTAACCGGCTCACCCTGCACGAAGGGGAAGACCCCAATAGTCTCGATTTAAAAGCACGCTATTACATGGCTTGGGATCGAAAATACCTTTACCTGGGTGCTGAAGTGAAAGACAATGTCAATGATGTGACGGAGGCAAAACATGCTCCCAAACGATGGTATTACAAAGATGCCATTGCGTGGTTTTTAGAAGCTCCTCTCGATACGGTAGCGGAAAAATTTGGCGAAGGCGACCATGGATTTGCTTTCGTGATTGATACCACACGCCCCGACTATGGAGCCTGGTGGAGACATGGTAGTACGGCAACCAATTATTTGGAAGAACCCTTGCCAGTGAAAGGCAGTGATTACGCAATCGTGATGCAGCCCACAAAAGACAGTCCGGCGGGATATGTATTGGAAGCACGTATTGCCTGGGCAGCCACTGTAAAAAAGGGCAGCAGCGCGTGGAAAAAGCCAAAGGTGGGAGACCGCTACCGTTTAATGTTGGTGCATTGTGACCCCGATGGTGGAGAATATGGGGGGCACTTGCTCATCTATGGCCAAGGCGATGACGACTCTACCTGGACAGAAGTTAAGTTGGGACCGGCTAAATCCAAGCACTTATGAAGCAGTATCTTAATCAGCACCGCTTGTTTTTGCTGGTGCTGTTCGTATCGGTGGTTGGGTGCTACAAAGGCATGGGGCAATCCAACCCATCTTGGAAAAATATCCTTGATTTTGGCGCAACGGCGGAAAAAGAAGTGGTTTCCACGAAATTTATTCAAGCGGCAATAGACAGTTGTTACCACCAAGGGGGAGGCACCGTTTATTTTCCGCCCGGAGACTACCTCAGTGGTACATTGATCCTAAAAGACTATGTGACCCTGCACCTGGAATCGGGAGCCACCCTTTGGGCCAGCAGAAACATCGATCATTATAAAGCCCCCCTCATCGATGCCATTAAACCCATGCTACTCTATGCCAATGGTGCCAAAAACATTGCTATTGAGGGAGGCGGTACCATCCATGTGCAGGCCGAGCGGGTTTACGAAGACTTGCGCAATACCGACCGCTTTATAAAGGAGGAAACCGAAAATGCGCGCAAGGCAGGTGTGGAAATGAAGCAATATTACCACGTGCCCCCGGCCGTGGGCCTGCTCACCTTTGCCGATTGCGAAAACATTAAGGTAGAGGACGTTGCGTTGATTGAGTCGTCCTTTTGGTGTTTGCACATCATTCGCAGCAGGCACATTTTTATTCGTGGCGTGAGCATTCGGTCGAGTTTGGAGGCAGGTATCAATTCCGATGGCATTGATATTAATTCTTGCCAGGATGTTGTGATCTCCGATTGCCTGATTTCTACGGGAGACGATGCTATTGTCATGAAAAGCTGGTACGACCAACCCTGCGAAAATATCACCGTGAGCAACTGCGTGTTAGAATCTTCCTCTACTGCCTTGAAGTTGGGAACTGAAACCAAGGGCGACATGCGGCACATTGTATTCAACAATTGCGCTATTCGCAATTCTAACCGTGGTTTGAGCATTGTGATGCGCGATGGTGGAACGGTAGAGGACGTGGTATTTTCCAACATTACGATCGAATGCAGCCGGAGGCATTTCAATTGGTGGGGAAACGGTGACCCGATTTGGATCTACCTTACCAAACGCTACCCAAATTCCAAGGTTGGTACCATCCGCAATGTGGTGTTCGACAATGTAATTGCCCGTGGGATGGGCACCAGTAAAATCGAGTCTACGGAAGGAAAAAACATTCACAACATTCGCCTCAAAAACGTTCAGCTGCACATGGAAGCCGAATCAAAGCCGGATAAAAGGGCCGATCATGGCTTCTACACCAATGGGGTCGTAGGTTTGCGAATGGTGGGATGCCGCATCACCTGGGACCAGGAAAAAACTGAACCGAAATGGGCAAGCGCAGTTTTTTTAGAAAATACCGATGAGGTTCTGATTGATGGCTTGGAAGCTGTACCTGGCCAAAAAGACCCTGCCTATCCGGTGGTGCATCTCCAATCGGTTACCCAAGCCATTATTCGAAATTGCAGGGCCCTTGAAGAAGTCGGTTTGTTCGTGAAAGTGGAAGGAAAGGAAAGTGCCTTGATTCAGCTGGAAAACAACAATCCCTTTCAAAAAGCCAAGTCGTTGTTACGCATTGGCTCCGATGTTCTGCAACCAAACTCCATAAAAACTAAACCATGAAGCAGGCATTGATTTTGATTTGGGGAATGCTGTTGCTAAGCCTGTCCTATCAAGGGAAGACGCAAAACTTTGAGGGGCAACAGCAATTCAAGTTGTATTCCAACGCAACCATTGTTTGGGATCCGGTGAAAGTGCATTACAAGTCTTACAAGGTAGAAAGCGGCTCAGACCTGGTATTCGAGTTTTCAACCGACAATTCTTCTGATCCAGGCAACCATTCGAAGGTCATTTCGAAGTTCTCTTTTCAAGTTCCCGAAAAGGCACGGAAGTTTTCATTTACCAACAAGGAGATCACAGCACAAAATGGCATCTACATTGAGTATGGTCAAACGATGGATCGGGGGATCAAACCCATAGAAAATGGTACGATTAGCGGCCAAAAGTTGAAAGACGGCAGCTGGGAAATCGAGATAGACATCACCTGGAAAGGCCGCCTGACCGGAAAAACGTATCGTTTACAATTGACCGAAACCTATCTCTTAGTCAATTGAAAAAGTTAGACCAATGTTGGGTAATAGTGGTTGCTTTAGTGTTGGGAGCATGTTCCAATCCACCACCCGAGCCACAAACCGATCTTAGGCCTACACACTTACGTTGCGAGTACCTTCAAAATCCTTTGGGCATTGATGCCACTGCGCCAAGATTAAGTTGGCAGTTGGAAGCTGATAATAGGGGACGTAACCAATTGGCTTACCGCATTTTGGTCGCATCTGATTCCTCTGCGCTGCATTCTGATGAGGCTGATCTTTGGGATTCGGATACCGTTTATTCCAGGCAAAGCCTACAGATTGGGTATGAGGGCAAGCCGTTGCATTCTGGCCAGGACTGTTTTTGGAAAGTGCAGGTTTGGGATCAGGACAGTGCTGTTTCGGTTTGGAGTCCGGTGGCGCGTTGGTCGATGGGCTTGCTCCAGGCATCCGATTGGAAGGCACATTGGATTGGCTACGATGCAGCGTGGGCTGACACGACCATTAAAGCCCGTCCGTGGGGCAACGGCATGCGTCAAAAAATGGATTATAGGCCATTGCCGTGCCCTTATTTGCGCAAAGAGTTTGAAGTCGATCAGGAGGTGAAATCGGCCAAAGTGTATGCCACCAGCCTTGGTGTTTATGAGTTGTACATCAATGGAAAACGGGTGGGAGAGGAGTATTTAGCCCCGGGATGGACGGATTACCGAAAACGCATCTATTACCGCACTTATGAGGTAGCACCGTTGCTAAAACCGGGTAAAAACGTGGTAGCCGCCATCTTGTCCGACGGCTGGTACGCTGGAACAATTGCCAATAAAGGACGGTATTTCTATGGTAGAAACCTTCGCTTAAAAGCACATGTGGTTTGGACCTCACCGGAAGGAGAGCTTAAGTTAGTAACCACCGATTCCAGTTGGAAAGCCAGTTACGGCCCCTTGCGAGAAGCCGATATGCAAGGCGGAGAAACCTACGATGCCCGATTGGAAATGCCCGGTTGGAATGCCCCCGGTTTTAAGGATGCGCATTGGGTACCGGTAGTGGTTAGCGATACACAAACTGCTGTATTAGAAGCCCATCCTGGGCCACCAGTGGTAGCTACCGAAGCATTGGCTCCCGAATTGATAACCCGCACCGATTCGGGAACCTACATCGTGGACATGGGGCAAAATTTTGCCGGCTGGGTTCGCATTTCCGGAACGGGTGATTCGGGTCAAAGAATGGTCATAAGGTTTGCCGAAAAACTAAACCAGGACGGAAGCTTGCATACCCGTAACCTGCGCACTGCGCGTTGCACCGATACCTACGTGTTTGCCGGAAAAGAGACCGAAACCTTTGAACCCCGATTCACTTATCACGGTTTTCAGTTTCTTGAAATTAAGGGCTATCCCGGTGAACTGACCAAAGAAAACCTACGAGGCATTGTGGTGCACTCCAACTTGCCAAGGGTCGGAACTTTTGAATGTTCCAACAGCTTGATTAACCGCATTTATCAAAACATTCTTTGGAGCCAGCGCTCTAATTACTTGGAAGTGCCTACCGATTGCCCGCAACGCGATGAGCGGCTCGGCTGGACCGGCGATGGCCAGATTTTCATGAAAACCGCTAGCTATAACATGGACCTGGGGGCGTTTTTCACCAAATGGATGGTGGACATTGACGACGGTCGCTTTCCCGATGGCCGCTATCCCAGCACCGCTCCAAAAGTGTATACCGGAAGTGCTGCCGGTTGGGCGGAGGCGGGAATCATCATTCCCTGGCGCCTGTACGAATTGTATCAGGACAAGCGGGTATTGCAACGCTACTATCCTTCCATGCAAGGGTGGATGGATTTTATGCATGCCAACAAGCAAGAAGAATACATCAGTACGCTGTGGACCTATGGTGACTGGCAAAATGTGGACAGCGAAACCTCTAAAAAAGTCTTGGCCACCGCCTATTACAAACGCACTGCCGATTTGATGCACCAAATTGCTACTGTGATCGGGCGAACAGAGGATGCTGCGGACTACGGTGCGCTATCCGATAGCATTAAGGCGGCCTTTCAACGGGAGTTGGTACAGGATAGCGGCAAAATCGAAGGGAATACACAAACCGCTTATTTACTGGCTTTAGGCTTTGACCTCACTAACGATTCGCTCCAACCTTTGATTGAAAAACAACTGCTGCGTGCATTGCAGGAAGCCGACTGGCATTTGACCACCGGGATTCATGGCACCCGCTTGCTCCTCCCGGTTTTAACGCGCATGGAACGAACCGATTTGGCTTATCGGATATTACAACATGAAGATTATCCCTCTTGGGGACATCATGTGGAAAATGGAGCTACTACGATTTGGGAACGGTGGAACAGTTTTTCAGAGGAAGAGGGCTTTCACAAAGACAGCACCAATTCACTGAATCATTATGCTTACGGAGCGGTAGGAGAGTGGCTTTTCGCTTTTTTGGTGGGAATCTACCATCTATGTCCCGGTTTCTATAGCCTTAAATTTTGTCCTCTGATTGGGGGGGGGGGCCCGTTCGCCAAAGCCACTTTTCGTTCTCCCAAAGGACCGATTCAAGTGGATTGGTCGTTCAAAGCAGGACAGTTGGAACTGAAAGTAGTACTGCCTCCCAATACCACAACGGAGGTACACTTGCCCAGCGATCGGATTGCCGATATTCTGGAGACCGGTCGAGCCTTGTCAGCATGTCCTGATATTGAGCTATTGAAGAAGGAAAAAGGCTTGACGGTGGTACGCATTGGCTCGGGAAACTTCCATTTCAGCTTGCCTTTTCACTTGCCTTTGCCCATCTCTAATGGCGAAAAACGGACGGGTAATGACGCATAGCAGCCTCAAGGCATAATCGCCACTGGTTGCAATTCAGAAGAACGGTCTCCCGATGCCAATCCAAAATAATAGATGCCGGGTTTAAGGCCGCGCACGTCCAGGGTTTCCATGCCTTGATGGCCACTGATAGCCACCGTTTGCAATTGTTGACCCGAAGCGGAAAACAAGCGAATTTCTCCCGATTCTTGTTTGGGACCTAAGCGGTAGCGAAACTCAATAAAACTACGACTGGGGTTCTGTACCGTTTCCAGGCAAAAAGATTCACAAACGGTGGGTTCGGCCTGTACTACAATGGTAGAGGTGTGCCGACATCCTAAATCATTGCGTGCAATGAGGTGAATCTGGTAAGTGCCAGCCTCCTCGAAAGTCATGCTGGCATTGAGTTCACTGGTGGTTTCGCCTCCGGGAAGTAACCAGGTAAAACGGTTGGCATTGGTGGAAAAATTGGTAAACTCCACATCAAAAGGCACCCGATCGCGCGTAGTGCTGGCACCGATTGCCGCTTGCGGAGCGGGCACAACCACCAGCACATCTCTTTGCGTGGCACTTTCAAATGCGGTGCCGTTCCCCACAGTTAAGGTCACGGAATAAGTTCCGGGTTCTTGGTAGGTATGGATAGGATGCTGTTCGCTGCTTTGATTGCCGTCTCCAAAGTCCCATTTCCAACTGGTTAACGACCCTTCGGATTTGTCGGTGAATCCGACACTGGTTCCGGTGCAAACCTGGGTTTGAGCAGGAGTAGCCAACACAAATTCGGCTACCAATTGGGCAGAAATAGAGCAGGGAAATGCCATGCTCACCAGCAAAATGGAGAGAAAACGAATCATCGCAATGAAAAGGGGTTAGAAAACATGGAAAAGTTTACCGCTCCAATAACGAGGGGTTCTTGCATTTATTGTGGTGGAGCGCAAGGTTTAATAATCGTATTAAGTTTCTGTTTTACAGTAGGTTGCATTTGTTTGTGAATTTTTGGCATCCGTTTTGGGATAAGTACATCGAAACCGATTAAAACCAAATGCTTATGAAAAGCCTCGTTCAAAATACCGTCTTTCGATTGATGGCCCTTGTGGCAATTTTTGGGCTTGCGCAAGGATGTGTTGTGGTAGACAACACGCCAGGCCCTCCCGGCTTACCCGGCAACGCTTGGTTTGGAGTCGGCTACGCATCTTTCGCTCCTTACAGCTATTGGGACGAGAATCCTTCCATTCCTACCAATCCGCTGTTGCACGAATACTACATCACCGCACCCGGAACCTATTATTTCGAATACTTTATCGATCCTACGGAGTACTGGTACGGCACCTACACCATCTTCATCAATCCAGGTGGTCAGGGTGGACCTCGTGGAGAACCTGGATTCAACGGGTTAGATACCTACCTCTTGCTGCAATGCGATCCTTATGGTCCCAATGAAGTTCGTTTCCGTACTGATGGTTCGCAAGTACAAAACGGCAATGAAGTAGTGCTGGAAGGGGAAGGTTTCACGGTGAAGATGCAAAAAACATCGATTGCTGAACGTCCACCACGACACCAGCCCGAGAAAAGAAATTAAACGCTGTTAGGTTGATGGCTGAATGAAAAAGGCCCGGTCTCCAATTGAGGAGTCCGGGCCTTTTCGCTGTTGGCTTAGGTATATCTTACCGGCGAAATTGCATCGCGTTTTCTGTATCGTTAGATTGATTCTTGCGTTTTTTCTTCTTGGCGGTGTTGGCCATGCGTTCTTCTTCTTTCCGTTGGTTTTGCACCATGATGGCTTCCCGCACGGTGATTTTGTAGTTACCGTTGAAGGCTACCACAAAAGCATCTCCATAACCCAGGCTTTTAATACGCGCTTTTTCAGCACTGGCTTCTTCGTAAGTACCGTAAGAACCTACCGTAAGAATGGTGACCTCGCCTTGCGTCATGGCCGTTAGGTTATCAATGTCGAGAAAGGCTTGAGCTACCCGATCTTCCATGTAATTGGCATAAGCGCCAACTTGTACCCGAAACTCTACTTTGCCATTGGGCGCCCGCTTGATGGGTTGGTTGCCAAGGGTAACTACTTCTTCAGTAAACCGCTCATTGGCACCATTTACGTCCACAATGAAAGCATCTGGATACCCGGAAGTACGAATCAATTCCAACAGCGTTTCGGCTTGCCTACGATAGTTGAAACGACCGACTACGTAGCGGTAAACGCCATTTTGATCTACATATACTTCTACGTTTTTCAAGTTTTTGAACTCGGCGGTAAACTTAGGCTCCAGCAATGCGCCCACTTGCACACCGTACAAAGAAGAGTAAGTGGTGTAGGCAATGGGTTTGGTTTTCACTTCACCCGAATTGTTGACTGGCGTTAAGCGTTCCCGGATCACAGGTCCCTGACGAATGTCCGGAGCTACCGGTGGTGCTTCTGGCGCTTGAATTACCGGAATCTCAGCTACAACTCCCTCGGTTGGATCTACCAACGCTACCGGTTCTTCGTCAAAATTGGGCTCGGCGGGTGTCACTTCAATAGGCTCTACTTCACGCTGGGCTAAGTTGCCAGGATTTTCAGGCTCATTTTGTACTGGGAAGATGGCCGCTGGCATCAAAGGCATTTCTTCTGCCGGTTGATGTTTGGGGCGTTCTGGTTTGCTTTCTTCGGCCAACATCGGTTCGGCCTCCTCCTTTTCCGGTTCTTCCGGCCAGCATTCGCGCACCCATTTTTGTCCATCAATCAGGTAATACTCATCCTCGTAAGAGTATACCGTGTAAAACTTGTTCAATGTACCCAGCGCTTTTGGGCATTGACCCGTACGGCTGTAGGCAATAATGAGGTAATAATAAACGTACTCGGGAGAGTGCCGTTCCTTATAAGAACCAGGATCATAATCGCGTGAAAAGCTCTTTTCTGCTTCTTCTAATAAGGTCACTACCCGTTTGGGGTCTTGATCCATTTTGGTGAGACAGAGGCCCAGCAGATAATTGAGGTTTCCATTGTAGCGATCAGTTTTCCACAACTCTTCCAACAAGGGAAGTGCTGCTTCAAATTTGTGATTGGCCAGGTGTAATTTGGCTTCGTTGAACTGGTCGATGTATGATTGTGGAGGCTGTGCTACAGCTGTAATGACCACAATACCAGAAAGTAAGATCGAAAATAGGACGCGATGAAGCATAGCATTTTCAGTTTAAGTCCGATCAAACTTACCGGTTAATTACTCCCGATTTAGTCCCCTTTTTTGAAGCTTTCAACAATGGGTTTTTAATAACTCTGATTCGCCAATAGCCCATCAACCGCGTTTTTCGGCTGGAAGTACAAAAGATTTCAACAGTAGAAAGGGCTTCTTAACTGTGCGTTAATGAACAGTAGTCTGTACCATTTCGAACAGCCCAATTCAACTACTTTTCTCCTATCACTTTAAACCCTTGGATTGGTAAGTCAAAGCTCAAGTTGGCACGCACCTTGCGTTGCTGCCAGCCGAGAATTAGACCTATGTTTCGAAATTATTTGTTGGTCGCTTTTCGCCATTTGAATCGCAATCGGGTGTATTCCCTCATCAACCTTTTCGGCCTTGCGGCCGGACTAACTTGTTGCATCCTAATCTTTCTCTTTGTGCGGGAGGAACTGAGTTATGATCGTTTCCATACGCACGAAGACCGCATCTTTCGCATCATAGAAATCATTGATGCAGAAGGGCAGGGAGAAGAAAGCAGCAGCAATCCTTTTCCGGTAGGGCCCACTTTGCTCAACGATTATCCCCATTTGGTAGAAACCGCCGTGCGGCTCTTCAATTTCCAAAAACCGACCCTCACCCTGGCTGTGGAGGACATAAAATACAACGAACGTCAACTTTTTCTCGCTGACTCGGGCTTTTTCCAGGTGTTTGATTTCCAATTGATCGAAGGCAATCCGGCTACAGCACTCGCTCAACCCAATTCGATAGTGGTTACCCAGGAGTTGGCTCGTAAGTATTTTGGGGACGAAAGCCCGATGGGCAAAACCATTCAGTTTGAAGGTGCTTTGGATTTGCTGGTAACCGGGGTAATGGCGGAAATTCCCGCACAAACCCATTTTCAATTTCAAGGCTTGATCTCTTTCGCCTCGCTCAGCAATATCATTGGCAGTTCCTGGCAGAAAAATTGGATTTGGAATCCCTGTTGGACGTATTTACTGTTGAGAGATGGAATACAACCCGAAGAATTGGAAAACCAATTTCCGTATTTCGTCAACAAATATTACCCGGAATTCATCAAGCCACAGATTTCGCATCACTTACAAACCTTGGGGAGCATTCATTTGAATTCGCATCTGGAATATGAGATTCAGCCCAACGGAAACCAGCGGGATATTTGGGTGCTGTCGGCCATTGGAATTTTTATTCTGCTCATTGCCTCTATCAACTTCATGAACCTGTCTACCGCGCGGTCGGCCAAGCGTGCCCGTGAAGTGGGCATGCGCAAAGTATTTGGAGCGGTGCGCGGTCAATTGGTGCTTCAATTTCTCAGCGAATCGTTAGTGATGGCCTTCATTGCGGTCTTTTTAGCGCTTTGTCTCTTGGAAAAATCCCTACCGGTGTTCAATGAGCTCACCGGGAAAACATTAGACCTGAACTTATTGGCCCAGCCTTGGTTTCTGGTTGGTATAGTTGGGCTGGGATTGCTGGTAGGGGTGTTTTCAGGTTGCTATCCTGCTTTTTTCTTATCCTCTTTTCGACCGGTTAAAGTCTTAAAAGGAGGCAAGGAATCGGGGTTGGGGGCACGTCACCTTCGGCGATTTTTAGTCGTGGTGCAATTTGCTATTTCGGCGGCACTCATTATTTCCACGGTGGTCATTTATCAACAGTTTCGCTACTTACGATCCTCCGATACCGGTTTCAACAAAGAAGCGGTGCTTTTGATGCCGGCTAAACGTTCCATTGTTCCGCAATACGATACATTTCGCAACGAATTGAAAAAGCACCAGGGCGTGCTGGAAGTCACCCAGATGAACGACATTTTTGGGGAAGACCACAACGTGCACGAATACAATTATGAAGGCATGGAACAAGGCAAGTGGATCTATTTTCCCTCGCTGATTACCGACGAGCACTTTGTTTCCACCTTTGAAATTGAAATCATTGCAGGGCGCAACTTCTCCACCTCCATGGCTAAAGAGGACTCCTTATCGGTGTTGATCAATGAAAGCATGGTGAAAAACCTGGGATGGGAAAGTCCGGAAGCGGCTCTGGGCAAACAATTCTACACTCCCAGTGGTCGCGAACGGGTAATTGGAGTAATGCGCGATTTCAATTTTGTTTCCCTGGAGCAACCCATACGCCCCTTTGTGCTCGACATTGCGGGTGAGCGGTCGCGCAACTTTTTCATGACCTACTTAGCCGTGCGCCTAAGGCCGGAAAACATGGCAGCCACCATCGATTACATGGAGGCAGTATGGGCTGAACTCGCTCCGCAATATCCGTTTGATTATTTCTTTCTGGACGAACGCTTGGGAGAGCTGTACCGATCTCAGGATAACCTGGGAAAACTGGTGGGTTGCTTTGCTGTTTTGGCCATTTTAATTGCCTGCCTTGGCCTGTTTGCCCTGGCTTCTTTTACCGCCGAAAAACGCACCCGCGAAATTGGCATTCGCAAGGTTTTGGGCGCATCAGAAGGCAGTGTCATCGGTTTGTTGGCCCGCGACTTTTTGAAATTGGTAGTAGTTGCGAACCTGATGGCCTGGCCCTTTGTCTGGTATTTTCTCGACCAGTGGCTCACTGGTTTTGCCTTTCATGTAGAGCTGCATCCGGGTATCTTTTTCCTCACCGGTGGGCTCATCCTGCTCATCGCACTACTCACTGTCATTTTTCAAGCCATCAAAGCTTCCCGCACCGATCCGGTACGGGCTTTGCGGGTAGAATAAGGCCACACAATGATAGGTGACTGCTCGTTGTAGGGCCGTTGGTATGGTTTAGGGTAATTGTTTCCATCCTTCGGCCCTGCGCGGGTATCACTAGCTACTCTATGGGGAGCGCTACATTTCCGCTAAAGCGATATACTGGATAGCGATTGTAGCCCGGTTCAAAATGGGGCGACCGCTGATAGATGTAGTAGAGCAGGGGCCAGTGGCTATCAAAATCTTTTGAAACTTTGAAGGCCTCGTATTCTGCTTTCAACGCTGGATCTTCCGCCAACAATTTTGCTGCGGTTTCTTCAAAAACATAATCAGAGAACCATTCTTTTTGCATAAGGATCGGGTCGAAAAAGTTCCAGGCAAAATAGCCGTCGGGGCCGGTAGGTTCCAGTAGCTCTACGATGAGCCTCCGGTGCGCCTGATCGGTTGGAATAACGTAGTCGCCAGCATAAAACTGGAGGCTTTGCGCTTCAATACGAGTTTTTACGTCACTGTGCAAGTGATGTCCTTCGTAGGCTTTGGGCCTTGTTTCATAGGAAACGATGTAATAGGCATCGATGTCCAGCCGCAAGTCACTCTTCAACTTGTTCACCTCCACACCATGATCGAGCAGGCGTTCGGCTACTGCCGACCACGCCTGGGGAAGGATGTAATACTCAGGCACCTGAATAGCCGGGCCAGGCTGGTAGTGATTGAAATAGGGAATGGGTTTCGAGTAAGGCGATTTTCGATCGTAATACAACCGTTTTTTTCCGGTTACTTCGCTCTTTTTGTGTTTTCCTTCGTAGCCATCAAACATCAGGCTCTCAAACCGGGTAGTGTCCAAGGTCCACGCCACGGGAAATGCCGATAGTTTCCGGTTCATTTCCTTGGCCTTTTGGCGGTTGAACAAAATGGTTTCATAATCCTCGTTGCACTGATCGATCAGGTTTTGCAGAAAAGTGTAGGTCGCCATTACCCGATTTTCGAAGGGTTTCAACATGTGTGCTTCGGTAGTAAACCCAATGGTTTCAAACAATGCAGTGTAGCCGGTAGAATAGCGAGGAGCATCCAAAAAATCAGCAATGCCCGCTTCGTCCGGTGTACGCCCGAGCGAATTGACATAAGGCGTCATCTTTTCCTTGTCGGCCTCCATTTTTCCATACAAACCCGGCAACATGGTGGTGCGCAGGTAATTGCCCAGATTGGGATGAAGCTTATCGGGCTGGGTGGCAATAAGCGTCATGTTGTATTGATAGTCGGCTCCGTTGGAGGTGTGCGTATCCACAAAAACATCGGGGTCCAATTCACGGATGATGCGTGCAAAAGAGCGAGCGTTTTTAGAATCTGCTTTGATGAAATCGCGGTTGAGGTCGAGGTTTTGAGCATTTCCACGAAAACCGTATTCCTCCGGCCCGTTTTGATTGGCGCGGGTACAGCAATTTCGGTTCAGGGCACCGCCGATGTTGTAGACCGGAACAATGCCGATCACCACCTGCGCAAGTTGGTCTTGCAGTTGTTCGGGAGCACTCAAAAGATCAGTCGCCAGCTTCATGCTGGCATCCACGCCACAGGGTTCGCCGGCATGAATGGCATTGTTGATCAGCAAGACCACTTTGCCGTCTTTGCGAATTTCGTTTTGTGCAAAACGTCCGTTGGCTGAAATCATGAAAAGGTGCAGGGGCTTGCCAGAATCGGTGGCACCGTAAGTCAGAAGCTTGGCTTGTGGATGCTTTTTGGCCAATTGGCGGTAGCCTTCAATGGCTTCAGCGTAGGTGAGGGTTTGGTTGTTGCGAAACTTTTCGGGCGTTTGTGCCCACAAATCAACAGCAAGGCACAGAAGGGCCAAAAGTAAAATCTGGCGTATCATTCATCAGAAGGGTTGCAATTGCCACAGCAATTGGTGAAACTCAAGGTTCGGTTGATTCGCCGAAAGTAAAGGTTACTGTGCCCGTTTGCAAGGCAGGAGCATCGGCCAAGGGTTCAAACAGCGTGGCTTTGGCTGCATCTATGGCGGATAGAATCAATTCCGTATTCTCAGTGGTGGAGGCATCTCCTTGAAAAATGGCCGAGTGTACGGTGCCCTCAGGGGTTACCCAAATGTTGATCACCACCCGACCAACCCATTTGGGATTGACCATGATTTGCGGCCGCTCTATGATTTTCCGATTGCCCAATTGATCGGGAACCGCAGCACTGCTATCGATGGCACTGGAGTCGACTAAAAGCTTGGTATCGGGGTTTTCTTGCGCAATGACCAGCGTGTGGGCCATACAGAAGATTAGGAGCAACCATGTAGTTCGGGGAAACATATAATCAAATCTACAAACTTCCTTTCAGCAAAAGAAGTGCGGTAAGCGCGGCCCTCGCTTCGATTTGATCAAGACGCTAAAAGGAGTTGTTTGCCAGCTTTTGATCGGGTATTGGGACCAAAAGAATTTACAACAAATCCATTCGTTTCAAAGTCAGATCTTGTGTGACGCCGTCTCGTTCAATGGTGATCGAAATTTCTTTGGCATCCTGATCGAAGTAACCGTTTTCGAGCTTCTCGCACCATTTATCCACGGTGAAGTTTTCAAGATTTTCAGTGCCTATTCTTAGAATAACATCACCAATTTTGACCTGATTGGCATTTTCGTATACAAAACTAACGACCAGCCGATTGTCCTGTTTCAGGCAATAGAATCCAAAATTCGATAAAGTTGCCTTTTCGAGGTTGCGAGAAAAGAACATCACTTCTTTCTTGAACCAATCGAATACCAAATCATATTGCTTGAAAAATTGAGTACCGATCGACCTTTTTGTGGCAGAAGGAAATCTGATAATGTTTTCCGCTATGGGTTGCTCCCCAATTTTACAATCAGCTGCTTTTATGAAAAAGGTGGTATCCTTTTTTCCTAATCCATACAAACCAAACGATTGGCTTCCATAACCATAGGTTTTTGCAATCTTTGGATCATCTTTCTCAAGGTTATCAAGTACATCGTAAGACAATTTAAAACCAGAGCTTGAGCCCAAATCCAACAATACTCTGTCAACCGTTACGCCATTCAAGTCCAATTGAACATAGGGGGAGCCGGTAACCGAGGTGGTGAAAGGAATTTTGTGAGCCGGGGGAGGCAACTTCAAAGCGGCTAAGGAATTGGAAAGCGTAATCTCTTGGTGCTGATAATCAATCTTCCAAACTACTGTTCGCATGAGGTTGGCACCAACCAAACCGTCGACATGGAGGCAACTCAAAAGCTCCTGCGACTTCATATCAATGATAACTGCGCCTTGGTCAGAAAACTCAACTCCACCTAACGACATCTTGTCAATCATAGTAAAGCCCAATTGTCCGCTACTTCCTTGGCTATCTCCCACCTTTCGGTCAAAATCCTTGGTAAAGCCCAATTTATCCGCCAGTGCTTTGGAGATCGAATTGGGTGCGCCCGAGTCCAGCAAAAAATCGTACTCTTTTCCCTGTAGGGTGACTTTCAGAATAACGAGGCCTAATCGATATTCGAACGGTATTTTGACCACAAACGCTTCAGGGCTAACGCTGCCACTCTCCATGTATTTTACCGTTCGGTAGGTACTACAACTCGTGTGTAGGGCTGGCAAAATCAATAATAGTAGCCATAATTTTTTCATCGCTTCTGGTTGGTTTTTAATGAGGCGAAGGAAGGATAAGAAAGGTTACGATGGTGGAGAAATACCTGATAATAAGCTTCATTTGGCCCCGCAACTAGTGGTTGGACCAAGGTAAAGCGAATATTTTTTCTCCTCAATAGGGTAGAATTACCAACAGCAATTCTATTGGTTAGCCAACAAATTGCAATTGTGTTTTGAAAAATAGAAAAGCAAAACACCACTCATCGAACTTAGAAAGGCATCGATTACTTTCCCAAGGAGGGCAATACAAGAAAAAGAAAACGCTAAAGAAAGCTCAATAAGCGGTCAACGAATCACCAGGCGCTTTTGGTGGGTACCTTGCTCTGTGCTTAGGCGCAAAACATACACTCCGGCCGCTTGTGCCGTAAGGTCGAGTTCCAAAGCAGCACCGTTCCAGGTTTGGCGCAAGATCGTTCTGCCTTCCAAATCAATGATTTCCAGCAGGGCCGATTGGTGAAAAGCCTGTTGAGCGTTCAAGCTGACCAATCCGTTGGATGGGTTGGGGAATACCTTGACCGATTCCAACACCTCCATATTTTCAATGCCAACCACGCCTTCGTATTCAGCATCGCCTACACCGATGACGTATTCTCCTTGTTGAAGGAATACGTTGGTAAACGTGATGACGTCATTGTTTTTGGAGGCACCCTTACCGGCCAGTTTAAATTCTCCTGAAGTACCTGAGCGGAAGAGCAGGGTATAATTCACTGCAGGTTTACTGTCGTCGAGCATAGTACCGGAGCCGGCGGCATCGCTTAGTTTCATCAGGATGTTGGCCTGCACGCTGCCCACCTCAGTAGTGGTCCAAATACGGCTGGTACGCTCAAAACCGTTGGGCACATTGCTTTCCAGATCGGCAGTCGAAGTGCCATTGCCACCATCGTGGCCAAAAACCACATAATCGGCGGTGTCCATGCCAGAGCCCACCATGGTCATGCCATTGTTGGTGCTGGCGACCCGTGGGTCCATGAAAGAAAGTCCGTTCCAGAGACCTTGAAGGTCGTTTTTGCTGGCGGTAGCCGCGTTGGCAATCACCGCCCGTGAAGGGACCCATTCGCTGGCATCTACGTTAACGCCAGTGCCATCGTTGCCATTGCCCGACACATCGGGCAGGGTGTTGCCGGTGCTTTGATTGAAATCATAGTAGGCCAGTAAGCCACTTTCGTTGCCGCTAAGTTCGGTGAACATGGCACCACGAATTTCAGTAGAGGTACGCGCTACGTTCCAAATGCGCACCTCGTCGAGGTTGCCAAAGGATTGAAAGCTCGACAGGTCCCACGAAGCTACACCAATGATGAGTGGATCGGTATTGGTGCTAATGGGATTTGGACCTACAGCGTGGCTGCCCACCTGTTTTCCATTGATGTACGTGCGCAAAGAATCTCCACGGGTGAAACTAAAAGCCAGGTGTTGCCAATGCAACGCGGTAGGACTCATCAACCCATCAATGGGATCGTAATGTACTGGATTCCATACCTCAGGATAAATACGGCCTTGGTCCACTCCCAACAGAAACCCACTGTTGTTGAGGCCAAACTTGCCGATGATCTTTTGGTTGTCGCCCAAATCGCGAAATTGGAGCCAAACCTCAACCGTGAGTTCATCGCCGGGATTCAACATATTGGCGTTGCCACAGTTGAAATAACGCCGGAGGTTGTCGATCTGAAAAGCGTCATAATCGCTGCGAAAAGCATTACCCGCAGGATTTTGTGCCCATCCGGCAACGGTAACCAAACAACAAAGTGCGAGGGAGTAGAATTTTTTCATAAGAAGCCAATCAATGTAGGTTGTAGTAGGGAAGAGCTCAGTTGTCAAGCATCACCTTGAAGTTGTAGGTGCGGCTCTGACTTTGGATGTTAACAAAATAAATTCCTCGGGCCTGGTCTGTGAGGTCCAGTTGATGGCTCAAACCAAGGAAGCTTTCGGTGAAAATCGTACGCCCCTGCAAGTCGGTCACTACCACTTCATAGGAGTCGCCCAGGTCCATGGCCAGGTTGAACACACCGGCACTGGGGTTGGGATAAATGCGCGTGTCGTCATCCAGCAAATACTCTTTGACTGATACGGTAGGGAAGGGGGTGTTGCTGTGCAAAATAAGCTGTCCGGCAATTTTGTAGTGTGGCTCGGTGTGGCCATTGCTGTTGTAGGTACACTCGGCACAAGTGGTGCCAGGAGAACAGCCAGGGTTCCAGGGGCTACAAAGGTTGAAGAAAGGCTCCAGGACATAATCCAGGGTCATGGATTGACCAGCCGTCATAAAACTGTTGAGGTTGTAATCTGCGGGCACAACATCTTCGCCCGGGCACCAACCGGCACGGTCGAATTGCCAGGTACCACCTTGAGGCGAACAAGGGTTCTGATCACAATCGTCGTTCCACAGAAATTGGGTAAACTCTTGATTGCCATTCACGTGAATGGAGTGGGTTTTAGGAGCAAACTCGGCTGCGTTGTCGGTGTTGCCTTGTCCGTGGCCGGTGTTGACAATCCGCAATAAGGCAGATTCCGTATTAGCTGGGATATCCACCAACTTTTCGGGGAGATTGATGCTGTAAAACAAGGTGTCTCCGTAGGTGAATTGATAATCGGACCACAGGTTTTGAACACTGGTGTAGGCGTAAGTAGGGGTGCCGGTGATGAATTCAAATTCGGTATTCACCAACCACCCGTTTTGCCACGTTTCAATGTGTGATTTTAAGGTGCGGGTTCCGGTGAGAAAGTTGCGGTATTCGGACACATCAATGGTCCAATCGCACCAATCATTGCCATAAGGTGTGATGTAGCGTCCAATTTCGATATCCACACCATCCACTTCCAGGTAGAGATTGGCAAAACGGTCCCAAGGGTCACATCCTCCTGCGGGACAATCCAACGAAACGTGCATCAGCACTTGATTGTAAGTGCTCACATCTGCTGGAAAGTTGGCCGTTGTGGTGATGGTGCTGCCACCAGTATGCAAACCAGCACTAAATCCACTTACCATGGTTTGCCCCAGCACTTGAAGCGTCATCAAAAAGGTACCAAACAGTAAAAGTATCCGCATCTTCGTTTCTTTAGGTGTAAAATCCTTTAAATATAGTCTATTGCGCCCACCAAACCTTGGAATCCAAATCGTTAATTCCTACGCCGACCGATCGCACATTTTCAGAGTTATTGAGCACTTCACCCTCAGGATAAGGCAGCCGCTGAGGCAACATTTCCGGAGCGAATAAACTTCCATCAGCATTCTGCAAGTCAGGAAAGCCAGTTCTTCTTAATTCTGCAAAGGGCTCAAAACCATCTCTGTACTGAAATGTAATCCATTTTTCGGTAATGATTTGCTCCAAAGTGTTGTCAAACGCGCCATCGTTGGAAAGGTAATTGCTAATGGCCGAATCAGGCAATTGGTAATATTGCATGGAAGATCGAACGCCTTCTTCATACTGCATTTGCGTACTTCCGGCACCCGACCAGCCCAAAAGGGCGGCTTCAGCCTTGAGGAAACATATTTCGCTGTAGCTCATGGCATTGCCTTCCAAAGCCGTTTCATAAAACCGCCTATCGATGGCTGAGGTATTGAAAGAGGTGAAGTTGCCCAACTCGGTAGCTAAAGCAAGACTGGGAACACCCACAAAATCAGGGTTACTGAAAATCAACGATTCCTCTGTAGGATTAGCGAAAACATCGAGCCGGGGATCGTTCTTGTTTTCCAATAAGTCAATGAAGGTTTGGCTCGGGTAGTAGTGCACCACCGGATTGTCATCCACCAAAACATTAAAAAGCGAGTAAATCGAAAGGGGGCGAAGTTCGGTATGCGGAAACCGGGCCGATTCAGTCTCAGCGTTGATAAGGCGATTTTCCGTTAGCACTGCTTCCCCGTGTAGAGCCGCCAAAGCAGCATCTCTTCCAGAAACACGAATGGCCAGGCGGAGGCGCAAAGAATTGGCAAAACGTGCCCACTTGTCCAGGTCACCCTGGTACATCGGATCGGCTGCTCCGAGGCTCTCCAAATCCGGGTTCATGATGGTTGTTGCAGTCGCCAATTCGTTCAGCAAGTCTCGGTAAATGAACTCCTGACTATCGTAGCTCGGGGTAATGATGGATGGATCGTTATTGGCTTGCAGGGCTTCGCTGTAGGGGACATCTCCCCACAAATCGGTGATCCGATGAAAAAGGTAGGCCCGCCAAATTTTGGCGATGGCCAGCTTGTTGACGCTACCCGGGTCGTTCTCCACAATGCGGATCATCTCTTGCAAGTTAGTGAGGGCACCCACATACCAGCGGTCCCAAATATCGTCGGCAGCAGCCGCTCCGTAGTTGAAAAAGTCACTACTGGTTGCCACACCTCGGATGTCCGACAATTGTTGGTTCCACACCATGAGGTTCCACACCTCGGTGCGTACTCCGATCACATCATCGCTGGAACCCCGAACCATCGATTCGGTAAACAAAAACTCCGGGTTCACCGCTGCTGGTTGAGTGGGGTCCTCCACCAGATCGTCGAAACCACTGCGGCAACTCCATCCCAAAAGAAGACAGCCAAGCATCAGGAGCAAAGAAGCATTTCGTAGCCGCATCGTATTAAAAATTAAATTTTAGAGTGACCCCCAAACTGCGGGAGATGGGAAAAGTACCATATTCCACCCCTTGTCCGTTTCCGTTGTTGTAAGCCGCTTCCGGGTCGATGTTGGGCGTATCGCTTTGGATGAGCCATAGGTTGCGGCCAACGATACCGGCCTCCAGGTTGTTGAGCCGAAGCTTTCGGCAAGCCTCTCGGGGAAAGCGATAACCGATGTACAGTTCTCTAAACTTTACAAAGCCAGCATCATACACATGAGGCTCATGTATTTCGTCCGTCCATTGGGCAAATTGTAACCAATAATCTTCTGGGTTCACAAAGCCACTGTAGGTTTGGCCACTCACATCCTCGCCATTTACCACCGTGCCTTCAGCATATACTCCCTCCACGGCATACCCACCGGTAGGTGTCCAGTCAGCAGGCGAAACACCAGCCGCTTCGCGTGCGGCTTCGGAGGCATACCATTCTTCCCGACCTTCAAGGGTTTGCACCACCGTGCCTCCGTAGCCGTGGGCATACATATTAGAAGCCGAGTAGATTTGGCCACCACGGCGGATGTCGATCAGGAAACTTAGGGTCCAATTGCCGTAGGTAAAGGAGTTGGTTACTCCCATCAGCCAATCTGGATTGAAGTTGCCCAATTTCACCGGCTCGGCCGTACGAATGAAAAAGCCGTTGGCATCCACCAGCTGGTTGCCGTTGCCATCGCGCTCGATGCCATAACCATAAATGTTGCCGTATTCATCGCCGGCCTCTGCACCAATGGTCACATTCCAATGTTCGGCCAGCGGAAAAATCGAACCATCGGTGCGAATTTCGCGCACCAACGATTGGTTCGACGAAAAGTTGAAGGTGGTCGTCCAGCTAAATTTTCCCTTCTCAATGGGCATTACATTAAGGAGCAGTTCTACGCCTTGATTTCTGATTTCACCGGCATTCACCACTGCCGAATTGAATCCACTGGCCGAAGAAATGGGCACGGTGGCAATCTGGTTGGTGGTAACAGCATGATAATAAGTGAAGTCGAGTCCGATGCGTTTGCCAAAAAAGTTGAGTTCGGCTCCCGCCTCCCAAGAGGTGGTAAACTCTGGTTTCAGGTCTTGGTTGGCCAAGGGTTGTGAAATGGTGTATTGCGGTTGGCCCAAAAACGATCCGCCTTCCGAGGGCTGAAACGAATTGGTGGTGAGGTAGGGAAGACCATCACTGCCCACCCGTGCCCACGACCCGCGCACTTTGCCAAAGCTGAAGTACTTGTTGGTGATTTCAAGATGGTCGGAAAAAGCGTAAGCCAGGTTGACCGAAGGATAGAAATAAGAATTATTGTTTTCGGGCAGGGCCGAGGACCAATCGTTGCGGCCACTCAGGTCGAGAAACAAGATGGACTTAAAATCTACCCGTGCTGTAGCGTAAAGCGAATTGATGCGTTTTTCGAATCGCGTGTAGGAAGTACTGAGGTTGTTGGGATCATCCACGTTGGTGGGCGTGTAGAAATTGGCGATGGCCAATCGGTTGGACCCTATGCTACTTCCTTCGCCTTGTTGAATCATTTGATTGCCACCAAAACTGGCGCTCAAAATCCATTTGGGGTGCACCTGACGGTTGGCCGCAATTAAAAAATCGGAGTTTACTTCCCGGTAGTTGTTGTTGCTTTCAGAAAAAGCACCTGCCTGGTTGCCGTCGGAACCGGTAGCTATGAGGTTTTGGCGGTTTTCGTAGTAGAGGTCGATTCCCGTACCTGCTGAAAAAAACAGCCATTCTTTGAGATCATAGCGCAATTGTGCCCGACCCAGCAAGCGGTCGCGGCTGTCTTCGTTGCGGTTGCGCTCCGCCATCCAAAAGGGATTGGTTTGGTAACCGGCAAAAAATTCGTTCCAGGTCTGTTCGTTGCCGCTAAGGTCTTCGTAGTTGCGCAGCGATTCAGTACTGATGTTGCGCGGCATGTAATTGTAGTTGCGGGCTACGCCTCGGCCGTCACTTTGGTTTTGACGGTTCACCGCATTCTGCCAGGCGTAGGTCAGCTTGCCATCCGCACTCAATTTTTCGCCAAAAGTAGAGGTAGTGCGCAGGCCTACCGAACGCTTTTCAAAGGTACTGTTGGGAACAATCCCCCGGTTGCGCAATTCTCCGTAAGAAAACCGATAAGTCGAGGTTTCGTTGCCTCCCGAAAGGGCTAAGGAATTGTTTAGGGTATAGCCGGTTTGAAAAAACTCCTGGTAGTTGTCAGGCTGTGGTGAATATGGGCGGGTTTCTCCGTCCCAATCCACGAACTCCTGACCCTCCATTCGGGGACCCCAGCTTTTGGGTATGGTTCCCTTGTCAAATTCAGGAAGGCCATCGGCATTGAGGCGAAACTGTCCATTGGAACCCGCTCCGTATTCATTTTGAAATTCTTTTTGAATGTCGGCCCGCTGAAAAGAAGTGGTGCTGGCAAAGCTTACACCGATGCCCTTGCGGGAAACGCCTTTTTTTGTGGTAATGATGATCACCCCATTGGCTGCCCTTGAGCCGTACAGCGCGGCAGCATTTGGGCCCTTCAATACCGTCATCGATTCGATGTCGTCGGGGTTGATGTCGCTGATCGGACTGCCGTAATCCAGGCCTCCCCATTGTATGGCTCCCCCAAAAGTGGTGTTGTCGATGGGTACGCCGTCCACTACAAATAAAGGCTGGTTATCTTTTTGCAAAGAGCTGTTTCCACGCAACACTACCCGGGTGGAGGATTCGGGACCACCGCTGGTTTTGCTCACCTGAATTCCGGCCACTTTACCCGAAAGGCTGTTGACCAAATTGGCTTCCGGCACTCGGTTGATGGCCTTCGGTTCAATTTTGGCGACCGAATAGCCCAACGATTTTTGCTCTTTGCTCACCCCTAAAGCGGTAACCACCATGGTGTTGAGCTCCACCAACTGACTTTTTAAACTCACCTTGATCGGATTGCCCAATGCCGTAACGGGTACCTGATGGGATTCAAACCCAATGCTCGAAAATACCAGGGTGTCGCCCACTTGAGCCGTCAACGAAAACTTACCGTCAAAATCAGTCACCGTACCCGAGGTTTGCCCCTTTATAAGCACTGTCGTACCCGGTAGCGGCAAACTGTCTTCAGCAGCCAATACCAGGCCATTTACCGTTTGACCATAGGTAAGGGTGAAAAAAAAGATTGAAAAACAAAGAAGTAATAGATTCTTAGACATCCAATTCGTTTCAAATCAATGCAATTATAATAATTTCACACACCTGATTTCGACTTTAATTCTGCGCTATTATGTCAAACTCAAGCGGTCAAAAGAGCTATGTTGGTGCCTTCATTACCGTTACTTCCCTCTTTTTTCTATGGGGCTTTCTCACCGTTTTTGTCGATTCGCTTATCCCACGCTTGCGTGAGGTTTTTGAGTTGAGCTACTTTGAATCGGGCTTGGTACAGTTCGCTTTTTTCATGGCTTACTTCTTTTTGTCTATTCCTGCGGGACAATTGCTGCCGCGTTTGGGCTATAAAAAAGGAGTGATTTTGGGCTTGGGCATCATGGGCATTGGCTGTTTGTTGTTTTGGCCAGCTGCTGGTTACCGCATCTTCGGCCTGTTTTTGGCTGGCTATTTTATACTTGCCGGTGGCATGACAGTTTTACAAGTGGCGGCCAATCCCTATGTCGCGGTATTGGGCAAACCCTCTGGCGCAGCTGCACGACTGAACCTTGCACAGGCTTTTAACTCGGTTGGGACCACTCTGGCACCCATTCTTGGAGCCTTGTTCATTTTGAGTGATACCATTAAAGACAGCGATGCCATTGCTGCCCTGAGTGCTGCCGAGCGCACGGCTTATTTTGCAGCAGAAGCCAGTGCGGTGCAGCTGCCTTTTTTAGTGGCAGCATTGGCCATCCTTGCCCTGGCAGGGGTGTTGATTTTTATCAAACTGCCTCAAGTCATTGATACGCAGGTGCAGGGCAGCTATGCTGCGGTTTTCAAGAATCGGAAACTGGTGCTCGGAGCCCTTGGAATTTTGGTGTATGTAGGTTCTGAAGTAGCCATTGGCAGTTATTTGGTCAATTACTTTCTGGACATGAACCTGGCGGAGGTCATTCGCAACAATTCGTTCATGTCTTGGATTGCCGAACACACACATTCAGACCTATCGAAGGTAGATGGCAAAGGTATTGTAGGCACTTTTGTGGCCTTCTATTGGGGTGGAGCCATGCTTGGACGGTTTGTAGGAGCTGGACTCACCGCTTTGTTTCCTCCCGGTAGGGTGCTCACAGTTTTTGGAGCCTTGGCCATCACCATGTTGTTAATTTCCATGTCCACCACCGGATTGGTAGCCATGTGGACCATTTTAGCGGTGGGCTTGTTCAATTCCATTATGTTTCCCACCATTTTTACCCTCGCCATTTCTGATTTAGGCATTCATAAACCACAAGGTTCCGGTGTGCTTTGCACTGCCATTGTAGGCGGTGCCATTATTTCACCGTTGTTTGGAAAATTTTATGACCTCGCCGGATTCAAAGTGGCGATTATCTTGTTGATACTTTGCTATGCCTTTATTGGTTTTTATGGATATTTTACCCGCAAATCGCTTGCGCATGACGCTCAATAGTTTTCGTTTCGAAACCCTTGCTATCCTCATTGGCATTCTAATATTATCAGCATGCCAACAAGCTGAAAATCAACCTGAAAGTCAAACCTTTGAGTTGCCATCCGATGATGATCTGGCTGTCCATGTCAATCCCTTTATTGGCACCGGAGGCCACGGGCATACCTTTCCCGGGGCAACCTTGCCCTTCGGCATGGTGCAACTCAGCCCCGATACCCGCCTGGAAGGCTGGGATGGATGTTCGGGGTACCACTACACCGATTCCATTGTTTACGGTTATAGCCACACCCATTTGAGTGGTACCGGAGTAGCAGATTATTGCGATATTTTGTTCAAACCGGGTTTGGGAGAAGTATTCTTAAACAATGGTATGAAGACTGGCCCCGAGCAAGGCTATGCCTCTTATTTTGAAAAAAGTACGGAAGAGGCTGCTCCTGGATATTATCGCCTGAAACAGTCAGAAGGCATTGATGTAGAGTTAACGGCTACAGCCAGAACCGGGCTGCACCGCTACACCTTCGAAAAGAACGATCGGCCACACGTTGTGCTGGATTTGTTGCACCGCGATGAAGTCCTCAGCACGGGTTTGGAGATCATCAACGACAGCACCGTGCAAGGCTACCGGGTATCTAAATCCTGGGCCACGGAACAACACGTGTATTTCTACGCGGTTTTTTCCAAGCCTTTTTCTGCGCATCAGGAGCAAAGCCACACGAAAGAAGGACAACCGGATGCGGCTGAATTGCTTTCGAAAGCTCATTTTGAGTTTGACCTCGCAGCAGGAGATCAATTGTTATTGAAGGTTGGAATCTCGGCGGTAGATCAGGCAGGCGCTAAAAAGAACCTGGAAGCGGAGTTGCCCGGCTGGGATTTTGAGGAGGTACGCAAAAATGCCCGCGAAGCCTGGAACCAGGAATTGCGCAAGGTGCAGGTGGGAGGCGGCTCTGCCGACGACCAAAGTATTTTTTACACGGCTCTCTACCACAGCATGATCGCTCCCAACTTGTTTTCTGATGTAGATGGGCGCTACCGCAAGGCCCTGCCTAAAAACATAGAGATCAAAGATTTGCCCAATCCAATTGGTCAATTAACCCAAGGGGAAGCCGTGTATACCATTTTCAGCTTGTGGGATACTTACCGCGCCACACATCCGCTCTACACCTTGATTGATCAAAAGCGCACCGGACAATACATCAATACCTTCTTGCACCAATACCAAGATGGCGGTCAGCTTCCGGTATGGGAGTTGGCCGGCAACTTCACGGGGTGTATGATCGGTTACCACTCCGTTTCTGTAATCGCTGATGCCTACGCCAAAGGCATTCAAAATTTTGATACAAAATTGGCCCTGGAAGCCATGCAGCATTCTGCTGAGCAAGACCACCTGGGGTTGCTCCCTTACCGGGAAAAAGGTTACATCCCCACCACCGCAGAACCTGAATCGGTGAGCAAGACTCTGGAGTATGCCTACGACGATTGGTGCATCGGTGACTTTGCTCAACGCATCGGTCAACCGGAAGTGGCGACCCTCTACTTGGCCAGAGCTCAATCTTACAAAAACCTCTACAATGGCAAGAACCTCTTTTTGATGGGGCGTCAGAATGGGGGCTGGTTTGGTCCGTTTTTGCCCGATGAGGTGAACTTCAATTATACTGAAGCCAACGGATGGCAATACAGCTTAGCGGTTCCGCAGGATGTTTCTGGTTTGATAAAGCTGATGGGCGGAGAAAAAGCCTTAAGCAAGCATTTGGACAACATGTTTACCGCTGAGAGTGCTACCTCTGGACGGCACCAGGTAGACATTACCGGACTTATCGGTCAATATGCGCACGGCAACGAACCGAGCCACCACATGGCCTACTTGTATAACTACACCGGAGAACCCTGGAAAACCCAGGCGATGGTGACCCGCATCATGCGGGAGATGTACCAAAATGCACCGGATGGCTTGTCGGGTAACGAAGATTGTGGCCAAATGTCGTCTTGGTACGTGCTTTCGGCTTTGGGCTTTTATCCGGTTTGCCCAGGTCGACCGGAATACGCCATTGGCCGACCTCAGTTTCCAGTAATGGAGATGACACTCGAAAACGGAAAAACCTTTCGGGTAGAAGCGCAGAATTGGGAAGACGGTCATTCCTACATTCAGTCGGTACGTTTGAATGATCAGGACCACCCAAAATCCTTTCTTACACACAATGAGGTGATGCAAGGCGGAGTACTGGTGGTGGAACTCGGCCCGGAGCCCAACAAGCAATGGGCAACCGCCCCCGAAAATCGACCCCAATCGAAGATAGAGGGAGAGGGCATTGCCGTTGTACCTTCTATCGAAGCACCTTCACAAACGTTTGAAGCCCAATTGGAGGTGGAGTTGAAATCTCCTCAAGCCAATGCTTCTATACATTACACGTTAGATGGATCAGCGCCTACTAAGGATTCGCCCCGGTATGCTGATGCGATCGTATTGGAGCAAGATGCGGTAATTAAAGCCATTGGCCTATTGCCCGATGGACGCACCAGTCAAGTCGCACACAGCTTGTTTCGAAAAATTAAAGGTGGGCGCACCATACAATTGGCCACCGCCTACGCCAACCAATATTCCGCTGGGGGCGACAAAGCCCTCATCGACTACCTGCAAGGTGGAAAAGAATTTCGCACTGGCAATTGGCAGGGCTACGAAAAAGTGAACCTTGAAGCTACTGTAGACCTGGGCAGTAAACAAGCGGTGAATCGCCTAAGTCTGGGGTGTTTGCAAGATGTTAAATCCTGGATTTGGTTTCCCAAAGCGGTTAGTTTTTATCTCTCTAATGATGGTAAAAACTATCGCAAGGTGGGCGCTGTTCAAACCGATTTTTCCGAAAAGGAATACGGCTCTTACCTAAAAAACTATGTTTACCAACTCAGCAACGAAGAAGCGCGTTATGTGAAGGTGGTAGCTGAAAATCGAAGTACTTGTCCACCCTGGCATCCCGGTGCTGGTGATCCTTGTTGGCTTTTTGTAGACGAGTTCACGATTGATTAACAAGCCCACAATGATCCATAATTTAAAAATGGAGCATGTACCATAATTTGTTCTCGTTTTAGGGGCTCGGCTTCCGGTGCATTGATCCAAGGTTCCAATTGGCTCCCCCAAATGACGTGTTCAAGCGGCTGGTGAGAAATTCTTTATGGAGACCGAAGGTTCAGTCGAGAAAGATGGGGTAACTTACCTTATTGAACATTTATGAACGCAACTACTACCCTTCGTTTTCTCTTTCTGTTGGCGATGTGTTGTTGTTTTAGTGCTGTGGCGCCCAACAAGCAATACGATGATGAAGCACAAGAGGCCCAATGCAATGCCCTGCTAAAAACGGTGATTCAAACCGAAGATGGCTTTAAAGCTTATTTCGACCCTGAACTTCGGGCTGGTCAACGGATCAAGGAATTCAACCTGTTGCGTGAACGGGCAAAGACCATCAAAAAGAAAAAGAACCGTGCGTTTTATACCACGCTTTTAGACGATGATCAAATTCCCGGCTACCTCGCGGTCGTTTACAATGCCTTAACCAACCAGCGCATTGCTGAAATAGAGCTGTATTTCGATAATCACTACGATTTATTGATCGACAATTGGAAGTTTCGTTGGGAAGATCCAGCCCAAATCCAAAAAAGTGCGCCTGGAAATGTTCCGGTTCCTCAATATTGAGGAGAGAAAGCCCTTTCTTTCTCGAATCTTTTTCTTGCACTACATTATTCTTACAAAACGCATTAGATTGATTATTTTTGCCCCGCAAAATCGGAGCAAATCATGATCGCAGCACACAACGTTTCTCTGGCTTTTGGCAAACAAAAGCTGTTCGACGAAGTCAATGTCAATTTTACCGAAGGCAACTGTTACGGAGTTATTGGTGCCAACGGTGCCGGAAAGTCTACTTTTCTCAAAATTTTATCTGGGGTAGTAGAGCCCAATACTGGCCATATTTCAATTGAACCTGGCAAACGTTTGTCGGTACTTACCCAGGATCACCAGCGGTTCAATGATGTTCAAGTATTGGAAACCGTCATCCGGGGCAACCATCGCTTGTTTGAGATCATGCAAGAGAAAGATGCACTGTATGCCAAACCCGATTTCTCCGAAGAAGATGGCATGAAGGCTTCTGAGTTAGAAGCTGAGTTTGCCGAAATGGAAGGCTGGAATGCCGAATCAGATGCTGCTGCATTGTTAAGTGGGTTGGGAATTGTAGAGGCCGACCACTTCAAGCAAATGAACGAGCTGAGCGGAAACGAAAAGGTACGCGTTTTGTTGGCCCAGGCCATTTTCGGTAACCCGGACATCCTCATTCTCGATGAGCCTACCAACGACCTGGACATTCATACCATCTCCTGGTTGGAAGACTTTTTGCTCGATTTTAAAAACACGGTAATTGTGGTATCACACGATCGCCACTTTCTCGATACAGTGTGTACGCATATTGCCGACATTGACTACGGCAAGCTGAAGGTATTTACCGGGAACTATACCTTCTGGTATGAATCGAGCCAGTTGGCGCTGCGCCAGCAAGCAGCTGCCAACAAGAAGGCCGAAGCCCGCCGAAAAGAGTTGCAGGAGTTTGTGCAGCGCTTTAGTGCCAACGCTTCTAAATCAAAGCAAGCCACTAGCCGCAAAAAGCTGCTTGAAAAGATCAATGTGGACGATATTGAACCGTCTACTCGCAGGTATCCGGGCATTATCTTTCAGCAAAACCGCGAAGCCGGAAACGATATTCTTCGCATCGAGAACCTGAGTTATTCTATAGAGGGAAAAGTCCTGTTCAAAGACCTTAACCTTACCGTTAACAAAGGCGATAAGGTTACCTTTTTAAGTAAAAACAGCTTGGCAGTAACTTCGATGTTCCGCATTTTGGTGGGGGAGCTTCAAGCCGATACCGGAACCTTTGACTACGGGCAAACCATTACCAAAGGCTATTTACCCGTAAACAACGATGATTACTTCAGTGCGAATTATCAATTGTTGGATTGGTTGAGTCAGTACGCTCCTGATGGGATGGATGATGCTGATACGCGTGGCTTTCTGGGCAAAATGCTGTTTAGTGGGGACGATCTCTTGAAGAAAGCCAATGTATTGTCAGGAGGGGAGAAGGTGCGTTGCATGTTGTCGCGCATCATGATTGCCGGAGCCAACCTCTTGTTGATAGATGAGCCCACCAACCACCTTGACCTCGAGTCCATTACGGCATTCAACAACTCCCTTAGTTCGTTCCCCGGAACGGTGCTCTTCACATCGCACGATCATACCTTCACCCAAACGGTGGCCAACCGTATTGTAGAGCTAACGCCCAACGGTTGCATTGATAAAATGATGACCTACGACGATTATATCGCTGACGAGCGCATTGCTTCTCAAAAGGAAGCTTTGTACGTCTAAGCGATCAACGACTTAAAAAGCAAGCCCTTGCCACTTTTGGTGAGGGCTTTTTTGTGGAATGATGGTTGGCTCTTCAACGCAGATTGCCAGCAATACATGACCAAAATTTAACTCTACCCAATGGAAGCCAGCACAACTTCTAAATACACCCTTCACAGTTGCTATGCTGATGATGCGGGCAACATTAATTCTATAAGAAGTTTCAGCCACCCCTTTGACTTTGATCTAAGATTACTACTTCGGCTCAAGTAGGAAATCCCTTCCAATGCATCCCTTACAGTAGGATACGTATTAAAACAAAAATCCCTCTTGCTAAAGGCAAGAGGGATTTTTCGTTTCTGGTGACTCTGCAGGGATTCGAACCCCGAACCTCCGCATCCGTAGTGCGGTGCTCTATCCAGTTAAGCTACAGAGCCATTCCCGTTTTAGGGACTGCAAAGATATTATTTCGAACGAAACGGTATTCAACTCAGTCGTTTTTTTTGTGCCATTTTGAATTATTCAATGTCCCTATCTAAACCCGCGTTGGTGTAAAAATTTACCGGATGCTAATGCCTGTCAAATCGCCAAAAAAGTCAGTATTCAATGAATCAACTTGTACTCCATCGGTTGTTCATCAAGCCAAATAAATAAAAGCAATTGAAATGCAGGTCAAATTTGAAAGTCTAATACCTGCGCATCCGGAGGATGCTCCACTAAGCTCGTAGAAGTGTCCTGGACTCGATTTAAGAATCCAAACTTTCAACCACTGAAAGTTTATTTCTGATGTGGTGTTTGCTGTAGACCGACAATGGAGGTGCTGCTATCTTTCTTTTCACTGGTTTAATTCAAACTCACCTTTGCCCTACATCCTTCCCATGAGGACCTACACTAAACGGGAATTAGTTTTAAACCAACACTTTTGATCCGTTTTGATTTGGTATATTGCTGTTGATATAGTTCGGACGACTTAAAGGAGATCGTTCGAATCCTCATTATTCACGAATAACGGACACCGTTTGCTTCAAAAGCCCTGGCAATAGCCGGGGTTTTTGGATTTTGGAAGGGGAGACCCTACAGTAAGTAGCTGACTCTGGCATATATGGCTCGAATCAGCAATTATATTCAAAGACCCTTGCTGATGCACCATCAAAACAGAGCATTGATGGAACCAGGCGTTGAGAAACCCTTGAGCATGCGGGGCAATTCCGTCCAGTGTGGTCTATTATGGGAATAAGCTTTTACTCTATTGGCTTCAGCTACCATGCATTGTACTCAATACGCCTATTTTTCGCCTGCCGGTAGAGGCTTAATGACGTTATAAAATTGGCCCTTCATAAGCTTTGAACTCCTTGTTCTCAAAAATATCAACCCATTTTCTACTGACCTTAAGACAACCAATTGCAATACAATTGCGTTTTTTGTTTAGAAGAAGTAATTTGATGATGCACTTCAAGAAATGGTTAGCTGGACTTTTGTCCGTTTTTTATCTGTCGATGGCGTTGTTGCCAGTCATAACCATTATCAATTTTGTGAGTCAGCAAGACTTTATCGCCAAAACTTTTTGCATCAATCAGGATAAGCCTCAACTGCAATGCAACGGTAAATGTTACCTGATACAGCAGTTGAAAAAGGAGTCTACAGTTACGACCAAAGGAATATGGTCTCAGGAAACGACGATTTTAGGAATGGTGCCAGTGTTTTGGGAAAGCCTTGAAGGCGGTATCCATACACCAAAAGCTTCAACGCTCACCTTCAGCAGCTTCAAAGAACAGACAACTTCACCTCACGATGCATTAGTGTTTAGGCCACCACAAAGCCAGGCTTGATGAATGAATCTTTCATCTGTTCAGCAGATAATACCCTTCAAGCCTTTCTATTCCACTAATACCCAAATCATGAAAATCAACTCAATATTCAATCAAATACTGCGCCCGATCCTTCGCCCTCAGTTTTTACTTATTCTCTTAATGGCAATTGCTGTGGCAGCTTGCGAAAAAGACGACGGCGATGAGGCTGAAGATGACGGGCACGGTCATTCCCATTCTCACTCTCACGGAGATGGAGAGTACAAAGCAACCATCTCAATTGCATCACCTGATAAGGGAATGTTCATGAATGGCGATCAGGTTGAGTTAGCCGTCAACTTTACGAGCGATGAAACAGTGCATAATGTTTCTGTCAAACTGATCAACCTTACGGACAACAACGAGGAGCATTCATTCGAAAGCCATGTCCATCAAGATGGAGCCTACAACTACAGCCACATGCATACGTTTAATGTTAGTACCCACACAGATTATCGCATCGAAGCGAAGACTTGGGGACACGATGAAAATGGAAACATCATCACCAATACCTTCGACTTTCATGTAATGCCCTGAGGCAATTAACGTTAGAATTGATTGTAGGGTGTTTCAGCAATGAAGCACCCTTTTTTATTGCTGACGAACCATAGTGGACCATGATTTAAATGTCATCTCATTGGATCAAAAGCAATTCCAATCGAATCCGATTCAACTCCGATTCCAATTCAATGTCACGATCAGGAAACGATTTCATCTGTAATTGCCTCAAAAAGAGGTAATAAGTCGCTAAGCCTTGGTAATGGTCCACCTTGCGAAAGATTCCCCAAAGTTCTTGGTCGATCACAAGGTCCATGTAGTGGTAAAAATTTC
>ERZ1740068.66-NODE-66-length-66246-cov-26.350637_pt1 | contig 66246 bp, 70 predicted proteins | sample MGYA00581735_ERZ1740068 | MGnify/ENA primary metagenome ERZ1740068 (study PRJEB43018, sample SAMN04849740) | marine metagenome | isolation source: floating plastic debris | place: Pacific Ocean | collected 2008-08-30 | study: EMG produced TPA metagenomics assembly...
ACTGGTGGCCTACACATCGCTCTAACGCTCTTCACTAAGTCGGATTTGGTATCAGGAGTGAACCTATGGGTTACAAGCCCGCCGGTGAAACAAAGTACGTCGTTTCCGAATACGAACCGCCCAAGCCGCCACCGCCGAAGGAGCCGCCCATTTGGCCGCTCGTACTGTTCCTTATCGTTGCCGTCTTGATCGTTCCGAACATTAACCCCGGCGTCATCGTAAAGGGAGGAGAGTGCTACGGTGGCCTCTGCGACTTAATTCCGGGAGAGAATTAGAGCGCTCCACATCCACAAATATATTGGTCCAGAAGCTTCCAATGAAGGCTGAGCTTGTCGAAGCCTGGGTGTGATGCACTCCGACAAGCTCAGTGCTCGGATCCTGGAGATTGGGCGTTTATTTCCGTGGCGTACTCTTAGGAGCGGTCATCAACTAAATCCGTAGCGCTGACCCCGCATGGATTACAGCCCTTAACATCGTTTTTTAGGTCGAGCGTGTAATCGCTTACCCCAAGAGGCTCTGGCGCTAATTGATGGCACGCCTTCGATCGAGCGATCGAAGTTAACGTTCGGCACGATCGCGCAACAGACGCAAGCTTCCTCGATCGCGCCGCATTGCGGGAAGGCTATATCTACAAGGCATTAAGAGTACTCCACGGAAATAAATGTCCAGTATTCAGAATTCGAGCACTGAGCTTGTCGAAGTGCGTCACCCCCAGGCTTCGACAAGCTCAGCCTTCATTGGCGGCTTCTGGACAAATATATTTGTGGAGTGCCCTAAAACAGGGGCTCGCTGCTTTTCCGTACGGGCCTCCGAGCTTTGTAACAGATTGCAACGTATAATAATCGGCAGTCAAAAATATTAGAAAACTTAGGTGTCGTCCATGCGAGTAGCGATCGCCGGTGCCGGATTGGCCGGTCTGTCCTGTGCGAAGTATCTAGCCGACCTCGGCCATACCCCGATCGTTCTCGAACGGCGGGATGTGCTAGGCGGCAAGGTCGCAGCCTGGAAAGACAAAGATGGCGACTGGTACGAAACCGGCCTGCACATCTTTTTTGGCGCGTATCCGAACATGTTGCAGCTCTTCGGCGAACTGGGCATCGAAGATCGTCTGCAGTGGAAAGAGCACGCGATGATCTTCAACCAGCCGGAGAAGCCCGGAACCTACTCGCGCTTCGACTTTCCCGACATCCCCGCGCCGATCAACGGCATCATCGCGATTCTGCGCAACAACGACATGCTCACCTGGCCGGAGAAAATCCGCTTCGGCATCGGCTTGCTGCCCGCGATGATTCAGGGTCAGAAGTTCGTTGAAGATATGGACAAGTACTCCTTCTCGGAGTGGCTCGAGGTCAACAACATCCCCAAGCGCGTCGAGAAAGAGGTCTTCATCGCCATGTCCAAGGCGCTGAACTTTATCGACCCCGACGAGATTTCCGCGACGATTCTGCTAACTGCGCTGAACCGCTTTCTGCAAGAGAAGGAAGGCTCGAAGATGGCCTTTCTGGACGGTTCGCCCACCGAGCGTCTGTGCGAGCCGATCGTCGAGCACTTCACCGAACGCGGCGGCGAGATGCATTTCGAGAAGCCGCTCAAGCGCATCGTTCTCAATGAAGACGGTACTGTTAAGCATTTCCTGCTGCGCGGCCAGAACGGCGAACCCGACGAAGTCTTCGAGGCTGACATCTATGTTTCGGCAATGCCGGTCGATCCGCTCAAGCCGATCGTGCCCGCGCCCTGGAAAGAGATGGAGCACTTCAAGAAGCTCGAAGGGCTCAGCGGCGTGCCGGTGATCAACCTGCACCTGTGGTTCGATCGCAAGCTGACCGACATCGACCATCTGCTGTTCTCACGCAGCCCGCTGCTCAGCGTCTACGCCGATATGAGCATCACCTGCAAAGAGTACGAAGACCCCGACAAATCGATGCTCGAGCTCGTGTTGGCTCCGGCAAAAGACTGGATTAACAAGTCCGACGACGAAATCGTCGAAGCGACAATGGGCGAACTCAAGAAGCTCTTCCCGCAGCATTTCGAGGGCGGCAACCCCGCCAAGCTGCGCAAGTTCCACGTCGTCAAAACGCCCCAGTCGGTATACAAAGCCACCCCCGGTCGTCAGGCATTCCGCCCCGACCAGCGCACTCCGATCTCGAACTTCTACCTCGCCGGAGACTACACCATGCAGCGCTATTTGGGCAGCATGGAAGGCGCTGTGCTTTCTGGTAAGCTAGCAGCGCAGGTCATCGATGAAGACGTGAAAGCCTCGCGTCACGACTTTGCTACCACCCTGGGAAGTTCCACTGCCGAGCCTGCAACGAATGCTGCAACTGCCTAGCCCGCCGACGCAAACCCTGCCTTTTCCCATGACCTCGATCGAGGACGCCTACGAGGAGTGTCGCCTGATTACGGCGGAGTACTCGAAGACGTTCTATATGGGGACACAGTTGATGTCCCTAGAAAAGCGTCGGGCGATCTGGGCGATTTACGTCTGGTGTCGTCGGACGGACGAACTCGTCGATGGGCCGAAGGCAGCTGCAACAACGCCCGCGACCCTTGACGATTGGGAATGCCAGCTCGAGGATATTTTTGCGGGGCGTCCGCGCGATCGCTTCGATGCGGCTTTGGCCGACACCCTCGAGCGTTTCCCGCTGAAGATCGAGCCGTTCCGCGACATGATCGCCGGACAGCGCATGGACTTACACCGCAGCCGCTACGAAACCTTTGAGGAACTCAAGCTCTACTGCTATCGCGTTGCCGGGACGGTCGGGCTGATGTCTGAAGCGGTGATGGGAACCCAAGCGCCGACCACGACTGCGCCTTGGGACGCGCCGTTTGAATCGCCCATCGAGGAAGCCGTAGCGCTGGGGATCGCGAACCAGTTAACGAATATCCTGCGCGACGTCGGAGAAGATCGCCATCGCGGTCGGATCTATTTGCCGCTCGAAGACCTCCATCGTTTCGACTACTCCGAGGACGATCTGATGGCGGGTAAGCTCGACGATCGCTGGATGGCTTTGATGCAGTTTCAAATCGAGCGAGCGCGAGAGTACTACGCCGAAGCCGAGCGCGGCATTGGCGCGCTGCACAAGGACGCACGCTGGCCGGTATGCACGGCCTCGGTTGTCTACAGCAAGATCTTAAACGCGATCGAGCGCAACAACTACGACGTATTCTCGCACCGCGCCTACGTTTCGGGCTTCCGTAAGGTGCTTTGTCTGCCGGTGGCGTGGCTGCGCGCGCAGGTGCTCTAAGCGTCGATTCACTGTAGAAACGAACCGACATCGCCACTGCTCTTACGGACACCGTCGAAACCGCATCTGGATTCTTCGGCGGTGTTTTTAGACCGAAATATCTGTTGCCCGCCATGTCTTCTTCTCCGCCCGATCGCCGCAAGCCCGAAGATTACGGCTGGTCGCTCGGCGATCGCAGTCCTGCTGAAATCGCGCGCTGGATGCCGATTTGGGGCTGGCTCTACAAACACTACTTTCAGGTGCAGACCAGCGGCTGGGAGCACGTACCGCGATCGAACGCGCTGTTCGTCGGCTCGCACAATGGCGGGCTGGCCGCGCCGGACATGTATATGACAATGTACGACTGGTTTCGGCGTGAGGGATTGACCCGCCGAATCTACGGCCTGTCGCACCATAACCTTTGGTATCAGTCGGTGTGGCTATCGCAGATGGCGACGCGCTTTGGCTCGATCCGGGCGCACCCGAAGATGGGCATCGCGGCACTCAATTCGGGCGCGAGCGTATTGGTGTATCCCGGCGGCGCAGAGGACGTGTTTCGCCCACACAGCCAGCGCCACAAAATCGAATTTGCCGGACGGACGGGTTTTATCAAGCTGGCGCTGCGCTGCGACGTGCCGATCGTGCCGATCGTCTCCAACGGCGCGCACGATACGCTCTTCGTCCTGGGCGACATTCACCCGTTTGCCAAGCAGCTCCACGATCTCGGGCTGTTTCGCTGGCCGGGCGCGCGCGACCTCGATCCTGAAATCTACCCGGTGTACTTGGGCTTGCCCTGGGGCTTATCGATCGGGCCGTGGCCGAATCTGCCGCTGCCCGTGCCGTTGCAGACGCGCATCTGCCCGCCGATCGTCTTCGAGCGGACGGGGCGTGAGGCCGCACGCGATCGCAGTTATGTCGAAGCCTGCTGCGATCGCGTACGTTTTGCAATGCAGCGCGAACTCGAGCGCCTGGTAGCCGAGCGCGCCGCGTAGCCCGAGCCGACGAACGATCGTCTCCGACTTGGTACGCTCGAACTGTACGCCTGCGGAAACTTTGCAGCATGTCAGCGTCTCCTCCCACTCCCAAGCTCGGTCGCGTCCGTAGCGCCGGAAGACCGGTGCGCGACCCGTCGGGGCTCTGGTGGCGCTTGGCGATCGGGTCGGTGGTGTTGCATGGCGCGATCGCGCTGGTGGTGACGGCCACGGCGCGGCTAGCGGCAACTGCCGGTCGCTCCGGCTCCGGGGGCAGCAACGCGATCGCCGTGGAGCTGCTGGCCACACCGGACACTGGCGCGCCAGCCCCGCAGCTCGCTCGCGCCGCCGCACCGACCGCTTCACCGGCTGACTTGCAGACGACCCCGATCGCCGATCGCCCCAACAGCGTCGCCAATTCCCCCGCAGTTCCGACCCCAACCCCCACCGCAATCCCGTCTCCCGCTCCAACACCAGCCTCAACACCCAACCCGACCTCCAGTCCAGACCCGAGCCCGACTCCAACGCCAAACCCAACGCCGAGTCCGGCTCCAAGCCCGAGCCCGACGCCCGCCCCAACTCCAAACCCAACACCGGCCCCAAATCCAACTCCAAACCCAACACCGGCCCCAAATCCAACTCCAACGCCCACCCCAACTGGTACAGGCGACACCGGTGGAGCAAGCGGCACAGGCGACACCGAGTCTGACACCAACGACGACAGCGGCAGCGATACCGACACCAGCACGGGCGAAGATATGCGCGGTGCGATCGTCCGTCTCGACCCACTTCCGAATGCCAGCGCCGACCGAACGCCCGCACGTTTGACGGCCCCTCAGGCCAATGCCGATATCGCGATCGAGCCCGATATCGCGCTGTTGCCCGACGACCTTGAAATTCCGTTCTCGGTGAGGTTACGTGTCGAGTTATTAGTCGAAACGACTGGAGAGGCGCGCTTAGTGCGTATTTTGACGCCGGAAGGCGAGCGCGAACTCAGAGCCTTCGAGCCGCTTATCGAGTCACTCGTCGAGACCTGGCAATTTGAACCAGCTAGCAGCGTTGAGAACGGCCTAGAGATCGATCAGCTCGACATTTCCGTCTTTCTGCAGTGGCGTTAAGCGCGATAAAAAAGCGCGTCTCTCAAGATCGCAAACGGCTACAAACGGCACACTTGTTGAGAACATCTCCGTGGCTCAGTTAATAACGCTCTGGCATCCCGGCCCGTCAAAGGAGCGCAGTGCCGATGTCACCTGCAATTGGCGGGCAAACTGAGTCGTGCTATTCTGTTCGAGTGTCAGAACAAAGCATTGTGCGGGTGTAGTTTAGTGGTAAAACCTTAGCCTTCCAAGCTAATGATGCGGGTTCGATTCCCGCCACCCGCTTTCCGAGTCCCAGATAGCTTTTATCACACTCTTCTTTCCCTGCCGCTTGCACTTGGCTCTAAGTGAAGGCGGCGCTTTTTTTGCCGAACGGGTAGTGATGCAACCGTAATGGTATTCCCGGCTTGAGTTGCCGCATCGCAACGGTTTCAGCAGTCAGGGAGCATACGCTGCATTACTACTGCCGAACGACCTTTCGGGCCGAAATTGTTTGCGATCGCGCCAGTGGGAATGTGGGGTCGATTCGTGGCTTCAGGGCTGAGTGTCTCGTTGGTTTGGCCGCGATCGCCACATGAAAGCGATCGAGCGTCCGGAATTTCGCCCCGAATTGCGCCAGGTCATCGCGCCGTTTTCCAGGGAAAGTGCTGGTGCACCACGTCCCAAATCGAGCAGTGCCAATAGTCCACGTGGCTAACGATCGCGCCGCGCTCCGACGTCTCGAAACCGATGCCCAACTCGCTCCAGCCCGAAATTGTCACGCGTGGCGACCAGGGTAGCGGCGTATTCCAGCTCAGCGTCCAGTCCGTACGCAGCTTGTAGCGCGGCGCGACCCCGTCATCCGGTTCGATCGGCATTGTCCGTAGCTCGTGCAAATCGAGCTGGGGATTTTTAAACCAACGGTCGATAAAAGCGATTGTCTGCTTGTAGCGCTCCACGCCGCGAAACTCGCTCGTCGGATCTTTGAAATACACCTCGGGGTCGTAAATCTCGTAGGTTTGATCTTTCGGAAAGCGCCCGTAGTCCGCGCGGACGATCGCGGCGATCTCTTCGATCGCCGCCCGGTCTGTCTCCGATGCCGTCATAAGTCGCTTCCCCAGTCTTTAACCGCTGTCTAACCGCTGCCTAGCCGTGAAACACGCGCCGCAGGTGCAGCACGTCGCCCATTTTACGAATCCGCGCGAACGTGCGATCGAGTTGATCGAGATCGTGGACGCCGATCCCCAGGTCGATCGTCGCCGGTTTGCCCGCATCGGTACGCACCCTCGCGCTGTGGACGTTGATTCCGTAATCTTTCAGGCGCGTCAGGATGTCGTTGAGGACGCCGACGCGGTCGATCGCCTCGATCGAGACATCCACCGGATAGGTCTGCGCGCGCTTGCTGTCCGTCGCGACATTAGAGTTCCAACTCACGGGGATCATTCGTTCGATCGGGATCGAGCTGGTATTTGGACAGCCCTGGCCGTGGATCGAAATGCCGCGATCGCGCGTCACGACCCCGACGATCGGCTCGCCGGGAATTGGCGTACAGCAGCCCGCAATATGGTGCAAAATTCCCTCGATCCCGCAGATGGGTGCGTTGCTCTTAGCCTCGCCCGCCTGCACCTGCATCGTCGACTTCATTCGCGACGTCAGCTCGTCGGCCAGGGTCGAATCGGATCTCGGCTCTTCCTTAGGCTGCAAAGACTGGACGGCAACGCGCAGCCGGTTGACCACCTGGTTGAGTGTGATGTAGCCGTAGCCGACCCCGGCCAGCAGATCGTCTACGCAATGGTAGTTGCAGCGCTCGGCCACCATCTGCATCGGCTCGGACTTGAGCAGCGCCTCGAAGCCTTTCTTGCCCAGCTCTTTTTCGAGCATCTCACGACCGCGCGCAATATTTTCGTCGCGGTGGTATTTCTTGAACCAGTTGCGGATGCGGGTTTGGGCGCTGTGGGTGACGGTAAAGTTGAGCCAGTCCAGGCTGGGGTGGCTGTTCTTTTGGGTGACGATCTCGACGATGTCGCCGTTTTCTAGCACCGTGTCGAGCGTGACCATGCGCCCGTTAACCTTCGCGCCCGCGCAATGGTTGCCCACCTCGGTGTGGATGCGATAGGCGAAGTCGATCGGCGTCGCGCCGTGCTTGAGAGCGAGTACGTCACTGTCGGGCGTAAATACAAAAACGTCGTCGTCGAAGAGGTTGGCCTTGACGCCTTCCATATACTCTTTCGCGTCGGCTTTCAGATCGCTCTGCCAGTCCAGGAGCTGCCGCAGCCAGGTGAATTTCGCGTCGTCGTCGGACATCTGCGCCGTCGAACCGCCGCTTTCTTTGTATTTCCAGTGAGCGGCGATCCCGTACTCGGCCACCTCGTGCATTTCATAGGTGCGGATCTGTACCTCGATCGGTCTCTGGCTTTGGCGGCCCATCACGCCGGTGTGGAGCGACTGGTAGCGGTTGGGTTTGGGCAGGCCGATGTAGTCTTTGAAGCGTCCGGGGATCGGTCGAAAGGCGTCGTGTACCACCGATAGGGCGCTGTAGCACTCGCTTTGCTTCTCGACGATGATGCGGACAGCGGCGATATCGTAGATTTCGCTAAATTCTTTTTTCTGCTTTTGCATCTTGCTGTAGATGCCATGCAGGTGTTTCGGGCGACCGGACACCTCGAAACTCTGAATACCGAGCTGCTCGAGCCGCTCGGAAATAGTTGAGATGACGACCTCGAGGCGGGCTTCGCGATCGGCGCGCTTGTCGGCGATCAGGTCGCGAATTTCGCGGAAGGCTTTTGGCTTGAGGTATTTGAACGACAGATCCTCGAGTTCCCACTTGATGCGACCGATCCCGAGGCGGTTGGCGAGGGGCGCGAAGATATCGAGGGTTTCGCGGGCGATGCGCTTTTGTTTCTCGGGGGCGAGATGCTCCAGAGTTCGCATATTGTGCAGGCGATCGGCCAGCTTGACGACAATAACGCGAATATCTTTGGCCATCGCCAGAAACATCCGCCGGAAGTTCTCGGCTTGATGCTCAGTTTTGCTCGAGAACTGGAACTTCGAGAGCTTGGTGACGCCTTCGACCAGACCGCGTATCTCCGCGCCGAAGTCGGCTTCGATATCGTCGGCGGTGATGCTAGTGTCTTCGACGATGTCGTGGAGGAAGCCCGCCGCGATCGCCGCGCCGTCGCCGCCCAGCTCGCGCAGCAGCCCCGCCACTTCGATGGGATGAACGATATAGGGCTCGCCGGATTTACGGCACTGCTCGGAGTGGAGGTCGTAGGCAAAAGTGAAAGCCTTGGCGATGAGGCCCCGCTCTTCCGGCGAGAGGGTTTGAACGAGTTCCGGCGCGCTGAGCTGGCCTAGGCAGACGCGGAGCCAGTCGGGAATCTCGAGCGAGTTGTCGAACGAACGGTCAGCGGGAAAGGAGGCTACAGCAATCATGGCGTCATAACTGGAGATGCAGGGGACGGAGACGGGCCGATCGCGGTTGGTGACGACGGGCCGCCGCAAGCGCAGGCTTCGGCTTGGAGTCGCTTCGGAGCGCGTAGCGAGACACCCGTATGAGGCACGAGCCCGAGAACGCACCTGGCACGATCGCGGACGTTAAATTCTAGGGCCATCCGTTTGCTTTCGCCCTGGAGAGAGCCCAGCATACGGGAACGGCGTCTGCGCCACAAAGTGCCTCAAAATTGAATCGCGAGCAGTGCTGTGTCTTTAGCCTACAATCGGGCATAAAAAAGCGCTTACAAGCACCTATGATGGCGACCTCAGCATCGCTTTAGTTGTTGTATCAGCCCTGCATTTCCTTAATAATGACTTAATGTTTTAAAAAGATAAAGTAATGTAACCGCAATTTTTTAAGGCACGATCGCGTTGCAGCAGCGTAACTCGCAACTTCTCGTCGCAATGTCGTCGATCTAATGTTGAGTTTCCCCTGTCGTTTTATGCGGCGGGATGCGCGGTCTAGCCCCTTTCGTTCGTGGTCTCAGTGCGGGATCGGCTGCTTTGCTCGCGGGCTGAACTCGTTCCGAGCGCGTTTCGAGCCTTCGTCATTCCAGAGGTTGGGTTATGTCTCTTTCCCTGTTTCGCCAGCAGTTTTACACTCGGTTCAGCGAGCGGCTGCACCGTTTGACCGACGAAGCACAGTCGCTTTCCGGTCGTGAAATCTCGGCGGAAGCCACGCGCGACTGGATGGTGTTCTTGCGAGAGTTGCAAAGTGACTTTCAAAGCGAAATCGTCGCAGCGGCGGACGGCCATATCGAAGAGGCGAGCGGTCGCATTCGTTCGCTCGAAACGGAAATTTTTCGCGTTCTCAAGCTGCTCGAAACCGACTTCTTGTTTCTGAAATCTGCCAAGCAGGCTCAGACGCTGCGGGTGCGCCACCAGCAGTTTTGCGATCGGCTCGCAGCGGCCACGTCCTACAGTCAGGCCGTGCTCACGTTTGTCGATATCGCGCCCAGCTCGTCGAAGGAGCCGCCTGACGAAACCACACCCGAAGCAACCGCCAGGTCGTCGAGCTAGGAGCTTTCGTCTTGTCGGCCCGGTTTCGCTCTCTTGTTCGCGGGGCCAGACGCTCGACGGCCTGCCGAGCTATTGAGCTAACACGCGACGCGCCCCAAGCGCCACTGTCCGCCTCTGTCTTTCGCCGCCATGCAATCGCCCAAAGACCGCCAAGTTAGCCTGACTGAAGAAACGCAGCCGGACGGGCTCAGGGTTTATCGCTGCCCGTCTACGGAAGGCGTCTGGGTCGATCGAGCTGACTACGCCACCTGGCAAGAGAGCCTCAATGCTGCCGAACCGCCGAAAATGACCGAGATCGTCCGTCGCCTGGAAGCGAGCGACGCCAGCCCCGCGCCGGAGGACGGACGCGCCGCTCTTTGCCCGGTGACCGGACGGTTGCTGATTCGCGCGCGGGTCGATACGCCGACGCCGTTTTACGTCGAGCGCGCGCCAGAAGAGGGCGGCTTTTGGCTCGATCGCGGCGAGTGGGAAATCCTGACGCAGCTCGGGCTGCACGTCCGGCTCGACGTGTTGTTTTCATCTGAGTGGCAGGCAAAGCTACGCGACTGCCAGCAGGTCGAGCGTCAAAAGCAGGCTACCACCGATAAGCTGGGCAAAGATTTGGCACAGCAAGTGTTCGAGCTAGCCGACGCTCTGCGCGCTCATCCCAACGGCGACTTTGGCGTGGCGTACCTGATGCAGCAGTTCGATCGCCCGCCCGTTTAACGTTGCCCGTGCCGCAGAGCGCACGGCGGTGCGCCTCTAACAGAATTCTTTCATTTTTTGCTGATGGCCGCTCCCCTGCTCGAACTCGATCGCCTCGCGATCGCTTATCCCAACGCTACGGCGCGATCGGTCGATCGCGTTTCGCTGACTCTGCGCGCGGGCGAAATCCTCGGGCTAGTGGGCGAGTCCGGCTGCGGTAAATCGACCTTGGGGCGGGCGGCGATTCGGCTGTTGCCGGAGGGAAGCCAAACCGAGGGCGCAATTCGATTTCAGGGTGAGTCGGTGCTGGATTTCGATAACGATCGCCTGCGGGAGTTTCGTGGCGAAGCCGTGGCGCTGGTCTTCCAAGATCCGATGACGCGGCTCGATCCGCTGATGACGATCGGCGATCATTGCCTGGAGACACTGCGGGCGCACCGCTCCGATCTCGATCGCACCGCCGCGAAAGCCAAGGCTCTCGAAACCCTCGATACCGTCAAGATTCCGCGAGAGCGCTGGGCACAGTACCCTCATGAATTTAGCGGCGGTATGCGCCAGCGGGTGGCGATCGCCTTGGCGCTGCTGCTCGACCCCAAGCTCATCGTCGCTGATGAGCCGACCACCAGCCTCGACGTGACCGTATCGGCGGAAATCCTCGACGAGCTGTCGCGCCTGTGCCGCGATCGCGATCTCGGCCTACTGCTGATTTCCCACGATCTGGCGACGATCGGGCAGTACAGCGATCGCGTGGCGGTGATGCATGACGGCAATCTCGTTGAATGTGACGCTTCCGAAAAAGTCCTGCAAACGCCGCAGCACCCTTACACGCAGTCTCTGCTAGAAGCAGCGCTACACGTCCACGCGATCGGCGAATCCGCTGCATCCGAGCCCGGTGACGCTGACGAGCGCCGCGATATCGTCATCCGCGCGATCGACCTCGAGCAGCATTACACGCTGGAGGCCAGCCCTCTGGAAAAGCTCGTCCGGCGGCTGCGCGGCGATCGGCGCGACACGACGATCCGCGCCGTCGATGGCCTGAACTTCGAGATTTATCGTGGCGAAATCCTCGGGCTCGTCGGCGAGTCCGGCTGCGGGAAATCGACGCTGTCGCGGACGCTGCTGCAACTTATCGCGCCGACAGGCGGGCGGGTTGAATTCCTCGGACGCGACATCACCGGGCTCGATCGCGCCACTCTGCGCCAGCAGCGCCGCCAGATGCAAATGGTCTTCCAAGATCCCCACGCTTGCCTGAACCCGATGATGACGATCGGGCAGGCGATCGCCGACCCGCTCCTCGTCCACGGCCTCGCGGCCACCGCCGACGCCGCCAAGGAAACCGTCCTAAAAATGCTCGATCGCGTCGGGCTCGATCGCGACTTCTACGATCGCTACCCCGACCAGCTCTCCGGCGGTCAGCAGCAGCGCGTCGCGATCGCTCGCGCCTTGATTACCCGCCCGCAGTTCGCGATCTGCGACGAGCCGGTGAGTATGCTCGACGCCAACGTTCAGTCGCAGGTGCTAGATCTGATGCGCGAACTCAAGGAAGAATTCGATCTGACCTATCTGTTTATCACTCACGATCTATGGGTGGCGCGCTACTTCTGCGATCGCATCGCCGTGATGAATGGCGGCAAAATAGTTGAAATCGACGCTACCGATCGCGTCTTCCGCGACCCGCAGCACCCTTACACCCGCAAGCTCCTCGGAGCCGCGCCGCTACTCGCCAGCGGTCGTTAGGCTCTGGTTTAGGCTTTGGTTGACCCGAATCCGGCAGGCGCAGAGCGCTGCCACCAGCAACGCCAAGCCGCCGCACATCACCGCCAGGAGCTGACTGTCGCCGAACCAATTTTCGATCGCCCAGCCCAGCCCAAGCGCAGCGACAATCTGCGGGATAGTAATAAAGGCGTTGAACAGGCCGATATAAACGCCACGATCGCCCGTCGGCAGCACTGGCGTCAGCATCGCGTAAGGCATTGACAGCGTGCTCGCCCAGGCGATCCCGAATCCCGCCATCGGCAGCACGATCCAGCCCGCACTCGGCATCCACCCCAAGCTCAGCAGCGCGACTCCACCGATCGCCAGACTCGCCGCATGGATCGTCCGACAGCCGAAGTGATCGGTCAGGCGCGGCAGCAACAGCGAGAATCCGAGACACACAGCGTTATAGGCCGCGAAACAGAGTCCCGCCCACTGGATGCCCTCGCGGTAAGCGTCGCTCGCTTCATCGTAGGCTCCGAAAAAGTGATGCGCCACCGCAGGCGAGAAGTTAATGAAGAAGCAAAAGATCCCCAGCCAGGTGAAGAACTGGACCAAGCCCAGATCGCGCATTGTCGGCGGCATCTCGCGCAGCAGCTTGCCAAGCTGAAAATCATCTTCGCGATCGAGGCGACTCTGACGCGGCTTGCGCTCCTCTGTCGTCCGCAGCGTCCAGATCACCGTCGCCAAGAACACCGCCGCGCCCAGGTAGTACGCCCAGCGCACCGTCAGCGGAATGCCCAGACCCTGCGGCGCGATATCTAGCCAGACAAATAGCCGCTCTAGCGACCAGGGCGCGATCGACGCCAAAATGGCCCCCGTACCGATACACAAGCTCTGCATCGCAAACCCCGGCGCTTGCTGACCGGTCGGTTCGGTCAAATCGGCCACCGTCGCCCGCAGCGGCTCCATGCTGACGTTAATCGCCGTATCCATCACCCAAAGTAGCCCCACCGCCATCCACAGCGTCGAAACGTGAGGCATGGCGACCAGCGCCAGGGAACTGACGATCGCGCCCACCAAAACATAGGGATGGCGTCTGCCAAAGCGACACCAGGTGCGATCGCTGAGATAACCGATAATCGGCTGCACCATCAGACCTGAGATCGGCGCAGCCAGCCACAGCAGCGGGATCTGCTCCGGATTCGCGCCCAGATACTCGTAGATAGCGCTCGTATTTGTCATCTGAAGCGCCCAGCCGAACTGAATCCCCAAGAAGCCGAAGCTCATATTCCAGAGCTGCGCGCCACCGAGCACTGCGGTCGGCGGTGCTTTGTCATATTGGGGCGCTTCTGCCGAACCAGCCTCGGCCTTGGGAACAAAAGAATCTAGATACGTATTGTGAGAGTCGATAGCAAAAAATGGGGTAAACGGTGCATCCCTATCTTAATCGGGAGACTCGTATACCCCACCTGTGTCCTAGGGCAGAATTCGATTCGCTCAGGACGCCGGAACCAGCACTTCCGTCAGCGGCATCCAGTTGCAGACGCGATCGCCGCCGACCTCTACGACCACCTTGACGCGCGGCTCGAGCTTCGGCAGTGTCACCAGATATTCCAGTTCCTGACGCGACAGTACTTTCCCGTCAATAATCCAAATAACCAGCCCTTTGGCATACTCCGGCAGGTTGTCGAGCTGCGTCTTGACGATCGGCGGCACGAAATACACCGGCCCCGAGGCCCCGTCACTAAAATCCTGCTTGCCCAAGTGCGGCGGGCGCACGCCGTGAACGCCCATTAGATACGCTGCCAAATCGCCCAGACCGCGCGCGTTGAGGGTCAGGCTCAGATAGCCCGCTGCGCGAATCCGGCGTTGGTAGCGCCCTTCGTAGCCGCCCTCGAGCGGTGCGTACATGCCCAGCGCGCCCGATCGCTCCAGATCTTTGACAATTTTGTTTCCGAATTCCAGCAGTGCCATCGATTGTTTCGTCCCGGTCGCGGGTGTAGGAGTGTGCGGCGCAAGCCGATGGGTCACTGGGTCACAGTTGCCATCGAGCCAGCAGGGTCGATCGCCCGCACCAAGCGCGGCAATCGTACGAGCAGTATACCGTCGGACTCCTCCGCGCGCCGAAGTGCAGCTCCGATGCAAACTCGCTAGCGCGATCGTTGCCGCCTGCCGATCTCGTCAGAGAGCGGCCCCGCGAATCGGTCGATCGTGGAGCCGAACGCCCTCGATATTCAGCATCAAAAATCGCTTTAGAAGCCCCGATCGAAAAATATCAGTCAAATGCTGGACAATCACCGAGCATCTCCCTATAATCAGTACCCGCGAATGAAATCTGGTTAGAAGCCAGAGAGCACACCTCCTTATTAAGTTTCAGTCGCGAGTCCGAAGCACAAGCAAGATCGAGAGTCCGCCACTAGCGGGTGTATGGCCTTGCAAACGCGACTTCCTCCAAGAGAGCGAGTCGCCGGGATACTGGAAAGCTCTACGAGGGCTATCTAAGTCCTTCGCCCAAGCAAGTGAAACAGTTGCTTCCCACCGGGCGACTTCGGACATTGGGTTTTGACCCTCTAAATAAGAAGCGTCAATCCATACGTGAGAGGGATACTCATCCGCTCGACATGGCGATTTTGCTGCGTCGAACGGTTAGCGCGCGTCCGCGCGGGCGAACGAGTTTCCACTCCGGTCAAGCGTGTGTAGTCATCGAGCAAAAGGAGCAGAGAGAAGTGTCTGTTGGCATTCTTGGCACCAAGGTTGGCATGACCCAAGTTTTCAGTGAAGACGGGGCTGCTATTCCTGTAACCGTGATCGAAGCTGGCCCGTGCAGCATCACACAGATCAAAACGAAAGAGACGGACGGCTACGAAGCCGTTCAAATCGGCTACGGCGCAGTCAAGTCCAAAGCCCTCAACAAACCGAAGCTCGGCCACCTGGCCAAGTCGGAGACCGATCCGGTTCGCCATCTGTGCGAGTACCGAACCCAATCCGTTGGCGACTACGAACTCGGTCAAGCGCTCCTGGCAGATGTCTTTACCGAAGGTCAGCTCGTTGACGTGGCCGGACAAACCATCGGTCGCGGCTTCGCGGGCTACCAAAAGCGTCACAACTTCAGTCGCGGACCCATGTCCCACGGCTCGAAGAACCACCGCCAGCCCGGTTCGACCGGTGCGGGTACGACTCCCGGTCGCATCTACCCCGGTAAGCGCATGGCCGGTCAGATGGGCGCGAAGCGCGTCAGCATCCGCAAGCTCGAGGTGGTGAAAGTCGATGCCGAGCGCAACTTGCTCCTCATCAAAGGCGGCGTCCCCGGTAAGGCCGGTACGCTCCTGAGCATCACCCCCGCGACCATCGTCGGTCAGCAGTAATCGAAACACTCGAAACCGAGCAAGCCCGGAGAAAGTCCGGAAAAAGTTAAGTAACAGCAATGGCTAACTGTGTCGTTCGCAACTGGGAAGGCGCTGAGGTGGGTAACGTCAGCCTCGACTTGAAAGTTGCTAAAGAAGAAAATGCCCAGCACATCGTGCACCGGGCCGTAATCCGTCAGCTTCACAACTCCCGCCAAGGGACGGCTTCGACCAAAACCCGCGCGGAAGTGCGCGGCGGTGGCCGCAAGCCCTGGCGTCAAAAAGGTACGGGTCGCGCCCGCGCCGGTTCGAGCCGCTCGCCGCTGTGGCGTGGTGGTGGTGTCATCTTTGGCCCCAAGCCCCGCGACTTCAGCCTGAAGATGAACCGCAAGGAGCGTCGTCTAGCACTGCGTACGGCACTTCAGTCCCGCGTAGAAGACACGATAGTCGCGGAAGGTTTTGCGGATAACTTCTCGCGCCCGAGCACGAAAGAACTCGTGTCGGCCTTCGGTCGTTGGGGTATCGAAGCGGGTTCAAAAGTGCTTGTCATCCTCGACGAAGCACCGGAAAACGTGGTGCTCTCGGCGCGTAACATCGAGCGCGTCAAGCTGATCCGCGCCGACCAGCTCAATGTGTTCGACCTGCTGCATGCGGACTTCATCGTCACCACCGCATCCAGCCTCGACAAGATTAAGGAGGTTTACGGTGAGTAGAACGGTTGAAGAACGCAATCTGGCAGATCTGATTCTCCGTCCGCTAATCACGGAGAAGGCCAACCTGGGCATGGAAAACAATCACTACACCTTCGAGGTCGTGCTGAAAGCCACCAAGCCCCAAATCAAACTGGCGATCGAGCAGCTCTTCGACGTCAAAGTTCTGAAGGTCAACACGTCGGTTAAAGCTCGCAAGCAGAAGCGCGTCGGTCGCTTCATCGGCTACAAGCCCCAATACAAGCGCGCGATCGTGACCCTCGCCGAAGGCGATTCCATCCCGCTGTTCCCGGATGTATAAGGTCGGCACCTGCCGCACTGAGGCATTGAATCCTCGACAGAATCATCGATTCGACGCCACCTAGAGAACTCAACAGTACGATTGAAGAAACATGGGTATCCGTTCCTACCGGCCATATACTCCGAGCACGCGCGACTACAGCGTTTCTGACTTTGCAGAAATCACGCGCAGCAAGCCGGAAAAATCGCTCACCAAGCACGTCCATCGCAAGAAGGGCCGCAACAACCGCGGTGTGATCACCTGCCGTCACCGTGGCGGCGGCCACAAGCGCCTCTATCGCTTCATCGACTTCCGTCGCGACAAGCGCGATATGCCCGCAACGGTTCTGCACATCGAGTACGACCCGAACCGTAACGCTCGCATCGCCCTCGTTCAGTACGAAGACGGCGAGAAGCGCTACATCCTTCACCCCAACGGTCTGGCTGTCGGTTCGACGGTTATCGCTGGCGCGGAAGCCCCCATCGAGCTGGGCAATGCAATGCCCCTTGGCGAGATTCCTCTGGGTGAAACCGTTCACAACATCGAACTCTACCCCGGACGCGGTGGCCAAATGGCCCGCGCAGCCGGTACGGGCGCGCAAGTGATGGCAAAAGAAGGGGGCTACGTCACCCTCAAGCTGCCGTCGAGCGAAGTCCGCATGGTTCGCCGCGAGTGCTACGCCACCATCGGCGCGATCGGCAACGCTGACATCCGCAACATCACTGTCGGTAAAGCCGGACGGACGCGCTGGAAAGGCCGTCGCCCGCAGGTTCGCGGTAGTGTCATGAACCCTTGCGATCACCCGCACGGTGGTGGTGAAGGTCGTGCGCCGATCGGCCGCAGTGGCCCGGTGACCCCTTGGGGTAAGCCCGCGCTCGGTAAGAAAACGCGTAAGAAGAACAAAGGCAGCGATAAGTTCATCGTCCGTCGCCGTCGTAAGTCCTCCAAGCGTAGTCGTGGCGGTCGCGACAGCTAGAGCCCAGCTTGCTTCGGCTGGTGCACTTAAGAGTTACGGAAGAACGGAAAGATTTAGCTTCAGGACAATCCCATGGGCAGATCCCTTAAAAAAGGCCCCTTTATTGCGGGCCACTTGATGAAAAAGATCGACGCGCTGAACGCCAAGGGCGACAAGCAAGTCATCAAAACCTGGTCGCGCGCATCGACGATCGTCCCACAGATGATCGGCCACACGATCGCGGTGCACAACGGGCGCACCCACGTTCCCGTGTTCGTGACCGAGCAAATGGTCGGCCACAAGCTGGGTGAATTCGCCCTGACGCGCACCTTTAAAGGTCACGCGAAGAGCGACAAAAAGGCTCGCCGCTAATTAACCAACTATTAGCTGACAACTATCCGAAGGAGAAGCCGAAATGGCTGTTGACACTAGAGAACAAGGTAAGGCGATCGCCCGCTACATCCGCATGTCCCCCCGCAAGGTGCGCCGCGTCCTCGATCAGATTCGCGGTCGCTCTTACCGCGAGGCGCTGATCGTCCTCGAATTCATGCCCTACCGCGCCTGCGATCCCATCCTGAAAGTCCTGCGTTCCGCCGTTGCAAACGCGGAGAACAACCTCGGCCTCGATCCGGCAACGTTGGTTGTTTCCGAAGCGTTCGCCGACCAGGGTCCCGCTCTGAAGCGGTATCGCCCCCGCGCCCAAGGCCGCGCCTATATGATTCGCAAGCCGACCTGCCACATCACTGTCGCTGTCGCGCCGCAAGACTAGGGCTTACAAGTCAGATAAGGCCATAAAAGATAAGGGACTTACAGAAGGAAAAACCGTGGGACAAAAGATTCATCCAGTAGGCTTTCGCCTAGGCATTACCCAAGAGCACCGCTCGCGCTGGTTCGCGGAGGGCAACCGCTACCCCGAGCTGCTACAGGAGGACGCCAAAATTCGCGAGTACGTTCGCAAGAACCTTAACAACGCCGGTATCTCTGACGTTCGTATCGAGCGCAAGGCCGAGCAAATTGACCTCGAAATCCGCACGGCACGTCCCGGCGTGGTCGTCGGTCGTGGCGGCAGCGGCATCGAAAGTCTGCGCGCCAGCCTACAGCAAATGCTCGGCGACACCAGTCGCCAGATTCGCATCAACGTCGTGGAAGTCACCCGCGTCGATGCTGACGCCGCGCTGATTGCAGACTACATCGCCCAGCAGCTCGAGCGCCGGGTTTCGTTCCGCCGCGTCGTTCGTCAAACGATCCAGCGCGCTCAGCGTGCTGGTGTCGAAGGCATCAAGATTCAGGTCGGCGGCCGTCTGAACGGTGCGGAAATCGCACGTTCTGAGTGGACGCGCGAAGGTCGCGTCCCCCTGCACACGCTGCGGGCTGACATCGACTACAACTACTGCACGGCGCAGACCATCTACGGCATCTTGGGCATCAAAGTCTGGGTCTTCAAGGGTGAAATCATCCCCGGTCAAGAGAATGCTCCGCCGCCGCCGCCGAGCGCTCAGCCCCGCCGTCGCCAATCGCGCCGCCGTCAGTTTGAAGATCGATCGAACGAAGGCTAGAGCTCTCGCCCAGTCCTTCGACTATTACGTCTATTCGAGTCAGTCATGTTAAGTCCAAAGCGTACTAAATTCCGCAAGCAGCACCGGGGTCGGATGACCGGGATGGCCTTTCGCGGCAACAAGCTTGATTTCGGCGATTACGGCCTGCAAGCGATCGAACCCTCCTGGATCACCTCGCGCCAAATCGAGGCCAGCCGCCGAGCCATGACCCGCTACGTCCGCCGGGGCGGGAAAATCTGGATTCGCATTTTCCCCGACAAGCCCGTGACAATGCGCCCCGCCGAAACCCGGATGGGTTCGGGTAAGGGTAACCCAGAGTTTTGGGTCGCTGTCGTCAAGCCCGGTCGCATCATGTTCGAGATTGCCGGTGTTCCCGAAAGCACCGCACGGGAAGCCATGCGCCTCGCGGCCTTCAAGCTGCCGATCAAAACGAAATTCGTCAAGCGCGAAGCCTAAGAGAGGAGTCCCAGAGAGGAGAAACAGAATCGTGTCATTACCCAAGATCGACGAAGTGCGCACGCTGAGCGATGAAGACATCGCAGCGCAAGTGGTCGAAACCAAGAAGCAACTGTTCGAACTTCGCATGCAGAAGGCGATCGGTCAGTTCGAGGGGCCGCACCAGTTCAAGCACCTCAAGCACCGCCTCGCGCAACTGCTGACCGTCGAGAGCCAGCGCCAAGCGCAAGTCGCCGCAACCGCAGAGCCCGCGCCTTCCGCCGAAGCTGCGCCCGAGCCCACGGCCGAATCTGCTGAGCCTGCCGAAAGCTGAAAGCTTCGCTTTTCCCGTCCCCGAACTCACGCCCCGAACTCATAGAATTCCATGGCAGTTAAAGAACGAGTCGGCACTGTCGTCAGCAACAAGATGGATAAAACCGTCGTTGTGGCGATCGAAGACCGAGTCCCCCACCCCAAGTACGGCAAAACGATCGTACAAACCAAGCGCTACAAAGCCCACGACGAAGAGAACGCTTGCAATGAAGGCGATCGCGTTCGCATCCGCGAAACCCGCCCGAAGAGCAAAACCAAGCGCTGGGCGGTCGTCGAGACGATCGAAGCCGCATCGCAGCTCTAGCCGCGCGCCGCATACCCCCGATTGAGGATTGAGGAAAATCCACCGTGATTCAAAAAGAGTCTTACTTAAACGTTGCTGACAACAGCGGTGCGCGCAAGCTGATGTGCATTCGCGTGCTGGGCAACAACCGCACCTACGCCAGAGTTGGCGATACGATCGTTGCGGTCGTCAAGGATGCGATCCCCAACATGGGCGTTAAGCGATCGGACATCGTCCGCGCCGTCGTCGTCCGCACGAAGAAAAACTTGCTCCGCTCCAGTGGCATGAGCATTCGCTTCGACGATAACGCCGCCGTGATCGTCAACACCGACGGCAACCCCAAAGGAACTCGCGTCTTCGGCCCCGTCGCGCGCGAACTGCGGGACAAAAACTTCACGAAAATCGTTTCGCTCGCTCCGGAGGTTCTTTAAACCATGGCAAAGTTCGGCAAAAAGAACCTGCATCCCCAAAAGATGCACGTCAAAAAAGGAGACACCGTCCAGGTCATCTCCGGTAAGGACAAAGGCAAAGTCGGTGAGGTGATCGCCGCGCTGCCGAAGACGAGCCAAATCGTCGTCCAGGGCGTCAACGTCCGCACCAAACACGTCAAACCGCAGCAGGAAGGCGAGTCCGGCCAAATTCGTACCTACGAAGCGCCGATCCACAGCTCTAACGCCATGCTGTATTCCACGAAGGAGAAAGTGGCCAGCCGCGTTTGCTACACCTTCACGGAAGACGGCAAAAAGGTGCGCAAGCTCAAAAAAACGGGCGAAATTATCGACTAGGCGAGCCCTTCGCCCTCTCCGTGAAGTCCTGACAACGACCAGGGCGCTTACTCCGTTAGGAAGCCACTCATGACACAGCGACTGAAAACCCTTTACACCGGAACGATCGTCCCGAAGCTCACCGAGCAGTTCGGCTACACGAACGTCCACCAAGTTCCCAAACTGGCCAAGGTCACGATCAACCGCGGTCTGGGCGAAGCGTCGCAGAACGCGAAAGCCCTCGAATCCTCCACCCGAGAGCTCGCTATCATCGCCGGTCAGAAGCCCGTCGTGACACGAGCGCGCAAATCGATTGCAGGCTTCAAAGTCCGCGAAGGCATGCCCGTGGGCATCATGGTTACGCTGCGTGCCGAGCGCATGTACGCTTTCCTCGATCGACTCATCAACTTGTCCCTGCCTCGCATTCGCGACTTTCGCGGCGTCAGCCCCAACAGCTTCGACGGTCGTGGTAACTACACCCTCGGCGTCCGCGAGCAGCTGATCTTCCCCGAGGTCGAGTACGACGAAATCGATCAGATCCGAGGAATGGACATCTCGATCGTGACGACAGCAACGAACGACGAAGAAGGTCGCGCGCTGCTTAAAGAAATGGGAATGCCCTTCCGAACGAACTGAGGCAGGCTTTAAAAGAGGAAACTATGGCGGTTAACGACACCATTGCAGATATGCTCACGCGGATTCGCAACGCGAATCTGGCTAGACACGCCACAACCCGCGTGCCTTCGACGAAAATGACGCGCAACATCGCGAACGTCCTGAAGGAAGAGGGATTTATTGCGGACTTCAGCGAAACCGGCGAAGGAATCGACCGGATGCTCGAAGTTTCCCTGAAATATAAGGGACGCAATCGCCAGCCCATTATTCAGTCGCTCAAGCGCGTCAGCAAGCCCGGCCTTCGCGTCTACTCCAACAAGAAAGACCTGCCCCGCGTGTTGGGCGGCATCGGTATCGCGATTGTCTCGACTTCTCAAGGCATCATGACCGATCGCGAAGCGCGTCGCCAAGGCGTCGGTGGTGAAGTCCTCTGCTTCGTTTACTAAAGGTTTTACAGGAGCGTTTTCCGAAGCGCCCCAAGCGGTAGTCCGGCCTCGAGTCCGGCTTGTCGCGCAGTCCACGGAAGTCTCACATTAGGACAATGTCTCGAATTGGTAAGCGTCCGATCTCGCTCCCGGCAAAAGTAACGGTGAGCATCGACGGACAAACTGTCTCAGTCAAAGGGCCGAAAGGTCAGCTAGAGCGCACCCTGCCCGACGAAGTCACGGTCGGCCAAGAAGGCGAAACGATCGTCGTCAAGCGCGTTGACGACTCGCGTGTCGCCCGTGCCTGCCACGGCCTCAGCCGCACTCTCGTCGCCAACATGGTCGAAGGCGTCGAAAAAGGGTTTGAGAAGAAGCTGGAGATCCAAGGCGTCGGTTATCGCGCCCAGGTGAAAGGCAAAAACTTGATCCTGAACGTCGGCTACAGCCAGCCCGTTGAAGTCGTCCCGCCGGAAGGTATCTCTCTCGCAGTCGAAGCCAATACAAATGTGACCGTCAGCGGCATCGACAAGGAAATCGTCGGCAACATCGCCGCGAAGATTCGCGACGTGCGTCCGCCCGAGCCCTACAAAGGCAAAGGCATTCGCTACGCAGGCGAGTACATCCTCCGCAAAGCAGGCAAGTCAGGTAAGAAGTAGGTCGTCATGAAGCTCAGTCGCAAACAATCCACCCAGCGTCGCCACCGACGCATTCGCCGCAAGCTGTCCGGCACTGCCGAGCGCCCCAGACTCGCAGTCTTCCGCTCCAACCAGCACATTTACGCCCAGGCGATCGACGATACCGCCGACCGCACCCTGGTATCGGCTTCGACTCTCGATGCCGACGTCAAGTCCCAAGACCTCGCGACGGCAACTTGCGAAGCCTCGACAGCTGTGGGCAAACTCGTCGCCGAGCGCTTGAAAGCCAAAGGCATCGAAAATGTAATCTTCGATCGCGGTGGTAACCTCTACCACGGTCGCGTCAAAGCCCTGGCCGATGCCGCTCGCGAAGCTGGCCTGAACTTCTAGTCCCCCACCGAGGAATCATAAAACCGTGGCAGAACAACGAGAACGCCGTAAAAAAGGCAATCGCAACCGCGAGAAAGACTCCGAGTGGCAAGAGCGAGTCGTCCAGATTCGCCGTGTCACCAAGGTCGTCAAAGGTGGTAAAAAACTCAGCTTCCGGGCGATCGTCGTCATCGGTAACGAAAAAGGTCAAGTCGGCGTCGGCGTCGGCAAAGCCAGCGACGTAATCGGTGCGGTAAAAAAAGGCGTCGCCGATGCCAAGAAGCACCTTGTCACCGTCCCGCTGACCAAAGCGAGTTCCGTGCCCCACCGCACGAACGGTCGCGCTGGCGGTGCGAAGGTCATGATGCGTCCGGCAGCGCCCGGTACGGGTGTAATTGCTGGTGGCGCGGTGCGTACCGTCCTCGAACTGTCGGGCGTGAAAAACATCCTCGCCAAGCAGCTCGGCTCCGGTAGCCCGCTCAACAACGCCCGCGCCGCAGTCGAAGCTCTGCGCTCCCTGCGGACGCTCAGCGGCGTGGCAAAAGAGCGCGACATCTCGATCGAGAAGCTGTACGCATAGCAGCAGCCTGCCTCCCGCTCGATTGCGAGCTGACAACGACGACATTAGAAAACCGATGAGACTCGACGACATCACCCCCAAATCCGGCTCGCAGCGGCGCAAGCGCCGCCTCGGTCGCGGCATCTCCGCCGGTCAAGGCGCGAGCTGCGGTAAAGGTATGCGCGGCCAAAAAGCGCGCTCCGGTAGCGGCACGCGCCCCGGCTTTGAAGGCGGGCAAATGCCCCTGTACCGCCGCGTGCCCAAGCTGAAGCACTTCAAAATTATCAATCCGAAGAACTTCACGGTCGTAAACGTTGCCAAGCTCGCCAGCGCGGCAGCCGGTAGTGAAGTGACGCTCGAATCGCTGATGGAGTCCGGCGTCGTCACCACCAACGACGGCCCGCTCAAAATCCTCGGCGACGGCGAACTCAGCATCGGCCTGACGGTAAAAGCCGCTGCCTTCACGGCTAACGCTCGCCAGAAGATCGAAGCCGCCGGTGGTACGTGTGAAGTGGTCTAGCCCGACCTCTAGCCCTTAAACTTCATATTATTGATAGATTGCTGCCAGCCAACTTAACCTCGGCTGTCCCAATCAAAGTCCAGTCCATTGACATCAGCCCGTACGAGGTCATCCACATATGGTGGTCAGTCGAGAAAAAGCACCCAGCGCCCAGGAGACATTTCTCCAGATGGCGCAAGCAGCCGGTCTGCGTGGCCGCCTGCTCATCACGATCGGACTCCTGATCCTCGTCCGCTTGGGAATTTACCTGCCGATTCCCGGAATCAATCGCGCCCAGTTCGCCGCCGATTTGCAGAACAGCCCGTTCCTCGGTCTGCTGGACGTGTTCTCCGGTGGCGGTCTGCAATCGCTCGGCATTTTTGCCCTCGGCATTTTGCCGTTCATTAATGCCTCGATCGCGATTCAGCTCCTAACGGCAGCAATCCCGAGCCTCGAAGACTTGCAGAAAAACGAAGGCGAAGCCGGTCGGCGCAAGATTTCGCAAATCACGCGCTACATCGCCCTCGGCATTGCCGTTCTGCAAAGTATCGGGATTGCGATTTGGACGAGCGGTTACGCCCTCAATCCGGGCTCGACGGTCTTCGTCATTCAGACCGTCATTGCCCTGGTCGCGGGCTCGATGTTCGTGATGTGGGTGTCCGAGCTGATCACCGAGCGCGGCATCGGTAACGGTGCATCGCTGCTGATTTTCGTCAACATCGTCGCGGTTCTGCCGCGATCGCTGGGCGGAACGATCCAGCTCGCGCAGCAAGATCAGGGCATCATCGGTCGCGTCGTCCTGCTGCTGCTCGTCTTCCTCGTGACGATCGTCGGCATTGTCTTCGTCCAAGAGGGCGCGCGCCGCATCCCGATCGTCTCGGCTCGCCGTCAGGTAGGTCGTCGCTTGTATCGCGAGCGCACTAGCTACCTGCCCCTGCGCCTAAATCAGGGCGGCGTGATGCCGATTATCTTCGCCTCTAGTTTCCTGATTCTGCCGGGAATTTTGGCACAGTCCACAGGCAACGCTTTCCTGGTTCAGGTCGCGGATTACTTGCGTCCCAGTGGCCCTGCGCCCTTGCTGTACGTGACGTTCTACCTGTCGCTGATCGTCTTCTTTAGTTACTTCTACGCGTCGTTGATTCTCAACCCCGTCGATCTTTCGCAGAACCTGAAGAAAATGGGATCGAGCATCCCCGGCATTCGCCCCGGACGCGCGACCAGCGACTACATCGAGAAGGTGATGAACCGTCTGACACTTCTCGGCGCGATTTTCCTCGGCATCGTTGCCACCGTGCCAACGGCAGTGGAGAGCGCGACGCAAGTTACGACTTTCCAGGGACTGGGCGCGACCTCACTGCTGATTTTGGTCGGTGTAGCCATCGATACGGCCAAGCAGATTCAAACCTACGTCATTTCCCAACGCTACGAGGGAATGGTCAAACAATAGACTTCATGAGACTCATCTTTCTTGGCCCCCCAGGGGCGGGTAAGGGGACTCAGGCGCAACGTGTTGCATCTGACTACTCCGTACCCCACATCTCCACCGGCGACATTTTGCGCAGTGCCGTCGCCGCTCAAACATTGTTGGGCAAAAAAGCCCAGGACTATATGAATCGAGGCGAGCTCGTCCCCGACAGCCTCGTTCTCGACCTCGTAAAAGAGCGCTTGCAGGCTGAGGATACGAAGCCGGGCTGGATTTTAGACGGGTTTCCTCGTAATGTGTCTCAGGCTGAATTCCTGTCCCAATTGCTGGAAGGAATCTCGCAGGGTATTGACTCCGTAATCAACTTTGACGTGCCCGACGACTCGATCGTCGCCCGCATGCTAGAGCGTGGTCGCAAGGATGACAACGAGGATACGATTCGCCGTCGCCTCGTCGTCTATCGTGACGAGACCGAGCCGCTAATTGCTTTTTACAAGCAGCTCGGCTACCTCGTCTCGATCGACGGTAACCAAAGCGTCGATCGCGTTAGCTCGCAGATCGTTGCAGCTCTTGGGTCTGCTTAGCTATTTGTCAAGAAACTTGCTAATATGAGGAGCTTGTTGCTGCGTGTTGCGGTGTTTGTTTGAGCTAGAGGAAGAGCATTGTCCAAGCAAGATTTGATCGAAATGGAGGGAACCGTTACCGAGTCCCTGCCCAACGCGATGTTTCGTGTCGATCTCGACAACGGGTTCAACGTTTTGGCCCACATTTCGGGAAAGATCCGTCGCAACTACATCAAGATTCTGCCGGGGGATCGCGTTAAGGTCGAACTTACTCCCTACGACCTACAAAAGGGACGCATTACCTATCGCTTGCGTAAGAAGTAGTGCAGCTGCGTGGTTCGTCGAACGACATGTTGCTCTGAGCTGAGCACCGTGCTTCGTACGGGCTCCCGAGCACCAGCGCGTTCTTCATCGAAAGCGGGCGTCGATTAATTGTCAAATGTACCTGTCATGAAAGTTAGAGTCTCCGTCAAAGAATGTGCGATAAGCGCCGCATCATCCGCTGCGGCAGCCGCGTCACGTTCGTTTGCGCGAATTCGCAAGCACGAGCAACGGCAAGGTTAAATCCAGCTAGCCCTGCTTCGATCGAATCTTTTCCCAGCCCAGCTATCAACATACCCGCATTAGGAGGAACTCCCCGGTGGCACGAATTTCCGGCGTTGACTTGCCGCGTAACAAACGCGTCGAAATTGGCTTGACGTACATCTACGGTATCGGTCTGCACCGATCGCAGAAAATTCTCGAAGCGACTAGTATCAGTCCCGACACGCGTGTCAAAGACTTGTCTGATGCTGAAGTCGCTGCGCTTCGCGAGCACCTCGAAGCAACTTATCAGGTCGAAGGTGACCTGCGCCGCTGGGAGTCGATGAACGTTAAGCGTCTCGTCGATATCGGTTGCTATCGCGGTCGCCGCCACCGCCAGGGACTGCCCGTACGCGGTCAGCGCACCCGAACTAACGCCCGCACGCGTCGCGGCGGTCGCCGGACAGTGGCTGGTAAGAAAAAGGCGAAGTAGGTAAGGGCCGGGGCCCGCTAGCTCCACGCGAACTCGTTGGGAGTGCTCGATTCCCGCACGACACCCAAAGATTCTCAACTCAACTCAATCGACTTAGAAGACAATGGCCCGACAATCTGGCAAAAAATCAGGCGCGCGCAAGCAGAAGCGAAACGTTCCCAACGGAGTTGCCTATATCCAATCGACGTTCAATAACACGATCGTCACGATCACAGACCCGCGCGGTGAAGTTATTTCCTGGGCTTCTGCGGGGTCGAGCGGCTTCAAGGGTGCTAAGAAAGGTACGCCTTACGCCGCCCAGACCGCTGCGGAAAGTGCTGCCCGTCGTGCGAACGACCAGGGCATGCGCCAGATTGAAGTGATGGTCAGCGGCCCCGGATCGGGTCGCGAAACGGCAATCCGCGCGATTCAAGGGGTCGGTCTAGAAATCACCCTGATTCGCGACATCACTCCGATTCCGCACAATGGTTGTCGTCCGCCGAAGCGTCGTCGCGTTTAGGCCGAGCGACTCGATATTGGGGATTTTGGATATAAGGAGGTTATGCTGTGGCGCAGTTCCAGATTGAATGCGTTGAGACGAATACGGAGAAAGATCAAGGTCAGTACGGCAAGTTCGCGATCGACCCCCTAGAGCGCGGCCAGGGCACGACGATTGGTAACGCTTTGCGGCGCGTACTGCTGTCGAACCTAGAGGGAACGGCGATCACGGCGGTACGGATCGAGGGCGTCAACCACGAGTTTGCGACTCTGCCGGGCGTTCGCGAGGACGTTCTCGAGATTCTGCTCAATATGAAGGAGGTCGTCCTTAAGAGCAGCTCCAACACTCCGGTTACTGGCCGATTGATGGTTCGCGGCCCCGCAATGGTTCGTGCCGAGCACTTCGAGCTGCCGCCTGAAGTTGAGGTTCCTTCGCTCAACCAGTACGTGGCGACGCTGGCCGAAAACGCCTCTCTCGAGATGGAGTTTCAAATCGAGAAGGGGACGGGCTACCGCGCGGTCGATCGCAGTCATGATGAGACGGGCGCGATCGACTACATGCAAATCGATTCGATTTTTATGCCCGTCCGCAAGGTTAACTACACTGTCGAAGACGTTCGCGAAGATTCGATTCAGAAAGATCGCCTCTTCCTAGAAGTCTGGACGAACGGCAGCATTACGCCCCAAGAGGCGCTGAGCGAAGCGGCAGAAATCCTCGTCGAGCTGTTCTCGCCGCTCAAGGACATCACCCTCGAGGCGATGAAAGACGAGCAGACGCCGGATGAAGATCCGACCAGCCAAATCCCGATCGAGGAGCTACAGCTTTCCGTTCGCGCTTACAACTGCCTGAAGCGCGCTCAGATCAACTCCGTGGCCGACCTGCTCGACTACTCCCAAGAAGACCTGCTCGAAATTAAAAATTTCGGCCAGAAGTCTGCCGAGGAAGTGATCGACGCGCTTCAAAAGCGTCTCGGCATAACCCTGCCTCAAGAAAAGGCCAAGGCTTAGGACTCGCCTGCGAGCGAGTCGTGCAAGCGACCGCCAAGCTGAGTAAAGTCCGCACCGACTAATTTTCAAGTAAACCCTCAGAGAACCATGCGCCACCGCTGCCGCGTTCCCGAACTCGGGAAACCTGCCGATCAACGTAAAGCCCTGCTACGTGCGTTGACGACCGAACTCCTCCGCCACGGACGAATCACGACGACCAAAGCTCGCGCTAAGGCCGTTCGTTCTGAAGCCGATCGCATTATTACCCTCGCCAAGAAAGGTACGCTCGCCGCGCGCCGCCAGGCGATGGGCTACCTGTACGACAAGCAGCTCGTCCACTCGCTGTTTGCTGGGGTTGGCGATCGCTACGCTCAGCGCAAAGGTGGATACACCCGCATCCTGCGCACCGTTCCGCGCCGTGGTGACAACGCCGAAATGGCGATCGTCGAACTGGTTTAGATGTCACGCCTGAAAGCTCCGATCCCGCGTCAGCGCGTGGCGCTTGCCATTCAGTACAACGGTTCGGACTTTCACGGCTGGCAGCGCCAGCCCCGCGAGCGCTCCGTGCAGCAGACGCTCGAAACGGCAATTGAAACCGTCGTCGGTCACCGCGCCGTTCTTCACGGTGCCGGTCGCACCGATACCGGAGTGCACGCTGCCTGTCAGGTCGCGCACTTCGATACGGACAGTCCGATTCCGGGTGAGAAGTGGGCGGCGGTGCTCAATGCTCGCACCCCGCGCAGCATTAACCTCAGTGCGGCGGCTAGCGTCCGCCTCGACTGGCACGCGCGCTTCTCAGCGACCTGGCGGCGCTATCGGTATACAATCTATACCGCTCGACGTGCCAACCTGTTTTTCGAGCCCTTTGTCTGGCACTACTACCGCGAGTATCTCGACGCCGAGCTCATGCTGCGGGCACTAGAGCCACTGCTCGGTCGCCATCATCTTTCGGCTTTCCGGCGTGCTGGGTCGAGCCGAGCCGATTCATGGGTTGAGGTTCAAGAGGTTCGCTGCGATCGCGTCCGAGACTTTATCTCGATCGAAGTGCAGGCCAGCGGCTTTTTGTACGGCATGATGCGCCTCCTGGTCGGGACGCTCGTTCAGGTCGGTCGGGGTCAACGATCGCTCGAAAGCTTCGAGGAGATTTGGACGAACGAACGGCGCGAGCTGGTCAAGTACGCCGCACCGGCCAAGGGGCTCTGTTTCCTGCGGGTGGGCTACGACAACAATCCTTTCCCGACAGAGGCGTGGTATAGCACGATGCCGCATTACTCTTTCGACCCTTTACCCTGCTAACTCTCATGGAAAAAACCTATCTCCCACCTGCCCAAAACGACAATGCCAAGTGGTATGTCGTTGACGCCAGCGAGCAGAGACTCGGTCGCTTGGCCACCGAAATCGCTCGCGTTCTGCGCGGTAAGAACAAGCCGACTTACACGCCTCACCTCGATACGGGTGACTTCGTGGTCGTGATCAACGCCGAGAAAGTGCGCGTCACCGGTAAAAAGTCGACGCAGAAGCTGTACCGTCGCCACTCCGGTCGCCCGGGCGGCATGAAAATCGAAACTTTCAACAAGCTGCAAGCGCGTATCCCCGAGCGCATCATCGAGAAAGCCGTGAAGGGCATGCTGCCGAAGAACGCCCTCGGTCGCAAGCTGTTCACCAAGCTCAGCGTGTACCAAGGCGAGAGCCACCCCCACGCCGCACAAAAGCCCGAAGTTCTGACCATCGCAACCGTCCCTGGAGATAGCTAAACATCATGGAAAGCAACGATAAAGTTATGTATTGGGGCACGGGTCGCCGCAAGCGCTCGGTGGCTCGCGTTCGCCTCGTCCCCGGCCAAGGCAACATCACTATCAACGGTCGCCCCGGCGATAACTACCTGCAGTACAACCCGACTTACCTGGGCGTCGCGAAGGCTCCCCTCGAAGTCCTCGGTCTGGAAGCAGAGTACGACATTCTCGTTTCCGTCAAGGGCGGCGGCATCACCGGTCAGGCCGATGCGATTCGCCTCGGTGTTGCGCGCGCGCTGTGTCAGCTCGATCCCGAGAACCGCGCGCCGCTGAAGACCGAAGGCTATCTAACCCGCGACCCGCGCGCGAAAGAGCGTAAGAAGTACGGTCTTCGCAAGGCTCGCAAAGCGCCTCAGTTCTCGAAGCGTTAATTGCTGGGTTGGCGCGATACTTTTCAATTTCGCGTCCCGTAATTTGTTTTGCTTAAGATATTTTCGCAACTTACCGCAAGCTATCCATCATGCCTAAATCTGGAATTCATCCCGAGTGGTATCCCGAAGCGAAGGTGTACTGCAACGGCGAAGTCGTTATGACCGTCGGTGCTACCAAGCCCGAACTGTCGGTTGACGTTTGGTCGGGCAACCACCCTTTCTACACGGGTAACCAAAAAATCATCGATACGGAAGGTCGCGTCGAGCGCTTCCTGCGTAAATACGGCATGGCTCCCGAAGATGCCGATACTGACGCTGCCGAAACCGAAGAGTCGAAGTAGGTTCTCGAGATTGATGTCATGCAAGACGGTCGAAAGCAATTTCGACCGTCTTGCGTTTTTAGGGCGCGTTGCTAACTAAAGCCTGCCTAACTCATGGAGCAAGCTGTTGAGCACCCGACCGAGCAATAAAGCTAGGGGCGATCGCGCCTTGGCGGGACTGCGCCCGACCCGCGATCGCCTCACCGTCCGATTTTCCCGACCGTGGTTATTCCTATGGCTGAAGCATACCTCCTCGATAAACTCGCCTCTGTCGAGCAAACCTTTGAAGAGCTGACGCGGCGGCTGGCCGATCCCGACACGGCCTCCGACCCGAACGAGTTTCAGCGGGTCGCCAAGCTGCGAGCGTCTCTTGAAGAAGTTGTCGAGACTTACCACACCTGGCAAAGCAAGCAAGAAGAGCTGGTCGGTGCGCGGCAAATCGTCAAAGAGTCTGACGGTGATGCAGAGATGCGCGAGATGGCCGAGCTAGAGGTTGGCGAGCTGGTCGAAGATATCAATGCCCTCGAAGAGCGCCTGAAGATCCTGCTGCTGCCGAAAGACCCGAACGATGATAAAAACATCATGCTGGAGATTCGCGCCGGGACGGGCGGCGATGAGGCGGGCATTTGGGCGGGCGATTTAGTACGGCTGTATTCGCGCTATGCCGAGTCGCAGAACTGGCGGGTGAAGTTGGTGAGCGAGTCGCTGGCCGATATGGGCGGCTTCAAGGAAGCGATTCTGGAAATTGAGGGCGACTCGGTTTACAGCCAGCTCAAGTTCGAGGCTGGGGTGCATCGCGTGCAGCGCGTGCCGGTGACCGAAGCGGGTGGCCGGGTGCATACGTCCACGGCGACGGTAGCGGTGATGCCGGAGGTGGACGATGTGGAGGTGAAGATCGAGGCGAAGGATATCGAGTTGACGACGGCGCGATCGGGCGGTGCGGGCGGCCAGAACGTCAACAAGGTGGAGACGGCAGTTGACCTGTTCCATAAGCCGACGGGGATTCGCGTGTTTTGTACTGAGGAGCGATCGCAGCTTAAGAACCGCGAGCGGGCGATGCAGATTTTGCGGGCGAAGCTGTTCGAGATGCAGCTCCGCGAGCAGCAGGAAAAAATTACGTCCGAGCGCCGATCGCAGGTGGGGACGGGTTCGCGCTCTGAAAAGATTCGCACCTACAATTACAAGGACAATCGCGCGACCGATCACCGTCTGGGGCAGAATTTCAACCTCAGCTCGGTGCTGGAAGGCGAAGTTGGCGTCATCATTCAGTCTTGCATTGCGAAAGACCAGCAGGAGCAGCTCGCGGCGATGGCGGAATCGACTTCCGATGTGGGTTCTGTTTAGTCGCCGCCCAGATGTTCGCCGACTTCCAGGCGGCTCCCGTTGGCAAAATCCCAGCCGGATGCGGTCTTCTTTCCGGCGAGTTGAACCTCGCGAAGGAGTAGGAGGCCGTCGCTTGTGGTGACGATCGGGCCGAAGTTTTTGGCGATCGCAACGATCGTGCCGGGTGGCTTACTGGTGTCAGGGGCGTCGATCGCGGCGAGGTCGTCGGGCAGCCGATTGCGGGCTGCTTCGCCGAGCGGGGCAGTGGCTTTGACTTTCAGCGACTGGCCGCGAAACGTGGTGAGACAGCTCGGGTAGAAGCCGCGAATTTTGTTGTGGAGCGCGATCGCGCTTTGGCTCCAGTCGAGCTGGTAGTCGTCTTTCTTGATGAGCGAGGCGTAGGTCGCGCGATCGTCGTCTTGGGGTTCGGGTGTCACTTCGCCGCGATCGAGTTGGAGCAGCGTCTCGGCCATCAGCTCGGCGGAATCCTGCGCGAGCCGTTCTGCCAGCGTCCAGGCGTTGTCGAACAAGTCGATCGGCTGCGTTGATTTCAGCAGCATCGCACCGGTATCCATGCCCGCGTCCATCAGCATTGTCGTGATGCCGGTTTCCGTCGCGCCGTCGTGCAAGCACCACTGAATCGGAGCCGCGCCGCGATATTCGGGGAGCAGGGAGCCGTGGCCGTTGATGCAGCCGAGGCGGGGCATGTCGAGGATTTCCTGGGAGAGGATTTGGCCGTAGGCCACGACGACGAAGGCGTCCGCGTTGGAGTCGCGCAGCTTTTGCAGGGTTCCGGAGTCTTTTTTGATGCGCGGCGATTGCCAGACTTCGATCTCAGCTTCGGCAGCAATTTTTTTGACGGATGAGGGGAGGAGGCTTTTGCCGCGCCCCCGTCGTTTGTCGGGTTGAGTGACGGCAGCGACGACCTCGAACTCGGGGCGATCGAGTAGGATTCGCAGCGTCGGGACGGCAAATTCGGGCGTGCCGAAGAAGACAACTCTCATGGCAGAGACTTAACGAGAATAAAAGAAGTTGATGCGGCTTACGCCTGCACGAAGACTGCACGATTCACCGTGCGAAGGCGATGCCGATAACAGGCTCAGTGCTCGTTGGACTTGGGTTAGTTGTGATGGGTTCAGCTAACCGGCGTAGAGGGCGCGGATAGCTTCGAGGACGCCTTTGGCTTTGTTGAGCGTTTCTTCGTATTCGCTCTCGGGGTTGGAGTCGGCGACGAGGCCCGCGCCTGCCTGCACCGAGACCTGGGGCTGGCCGTCGGCATCGGGGCAGATTAGCGCTGTACGGATGGCGATCGCACTGTTGAGCTGGCCGTCGAAGCTGTAATAGCCGTAGACGCCGGAGTAGGGGCCGCGCCGATCGGACTCCAGTTCGCGGACGATTTCCATGGCGCGGATTTTCGGCGCGCCGCTGACTGTCCCGGCGGGGAAGCAAGCTTTGAGCAGATCCCAGGCGGTTTTCCCCGGTGCGAGCTGGCCGATCGCGTTGCTGACGATGTGCATAACGTGGCTGTAGCGCTCGATCGTCATTAGCTCGTCCACGTGCACGCTACCCGGTTGGCAGACGCGCCCGAGGTCGTTGCGTCCGAGATCGACGAGCATGACGTGCTCGGCGCATTCCTTCGGGTCGGCGAGCAGATCGGCGGCGAGGTCGGCGTCTTCGGTTTGGGTCGCGCCGCGTTTGCGGGTTCCGGCGATCGGGCGCACCGATGCGGTCGTCGTACCGTCTTCCTGGCGATCGGCTTTGACCATAACTTCGGGGCTGGAGCCGACGAGTTGCCAGTCTTTAAAGTTGAAAAAGGCCATGTAGGGCGAGGGGTTGATCGATCGTAGCGATCGGTACAGATCGAACGGCTTGCCGGGATAAGGGGCAGACAGCCGCTGAGAAATGACAACCTGAAAGATATCGCCCGCTTTGATGTAGTCCTTGGCCTTGGCAACGCTGGCCAGAAAACGTTCGCGCTCGGTGTTGCTCTGGTAGTCCAGCGGCGGAGCGGAGCTGGTCTTGGGCGACTGCCACTCGAGGATAGTCTCGCGCGGCTCTAGGGAGGTCTTGAGCTTATCGACCAGGGTGGTGACGCGGGTGCAAGCGGCGTCGTAGGCGTGCGCGAGATCGACGTTAGGATCGCGCAGATCGGCGTAGGCGATCGCCCAGATTTTCCGCTGCACTTGGTCGAAGACCAGCAGGTTATCCACTTGCATCCAGAGCCCGTCGGGCAGCGCGCCGACGCCGCCGTCCGTCGGCTCGTGTACCAGCACGCGCGGCTCGATCCACTGGATCAGCTCGTAGCCCCAGAAGCCGAACAAGCCGCCGATCCCTTGGGGCAGTTGGGGAAGCGTGACGGGCTGAAATTTTGCGAGGCAGGTTTCCAGGGCAGCAAACGGATCGCCGTCGAACTCCGAGCGTTTGCCACTGCGATGGTGCTTCACCGTACGATCGCCGCGTGCTTCGAGCACCCAGAGCGGATCGCAGCCCAGAAAGCTGTAGCGCCCGATCGACTCGCCGCCCTCCACCGACTCGAGCAGGAAGCTATAATCTTCGCCCTGGCAGACTTTCAGCCATGCCGACACCGGCGTATCGAGATCGGCGATCCATTCGCGGCACACCGGCACGAAGTTGCCTTGCTGGGCGAGCTGCTCGAATTCGGAAAAACTCGGGAACATCATGGAGCGGATGGGGGCAGATTCGCAGAAAAGGTCGAAAGCAGGATCGAAGTCGGGCGATCGGGCACAAAAAAAGGAGAATGCAGCTCAACCCACACTCTCCTTAAATTTAAAAGCTGATTGCAAACTCAACATTTATGCCGTCTTAAGCATCGTAGGGCTCTTTGCCGCTGAATTTCAACTTAGCCGGGTTCGGGTTGTCGCCGATCTTGCGATCGACCTTGCCCGCGAACTCGCGACCTTCGTTGACTTTCTCTGGGAAGACGCCGTCTGCCGGGTGCAGGAACTGGGTCTCGCCGTTCGGGTAAATGCGGTAGACCTTGTAGTTCTCCATACGGGGCTTGAACTTCGTACGGAGCTGCGTGCCGAGGGCGAGGCACTGCTCTTTGCGAGAGAAGTAGAGTAGGTTGTCGCCTTCGTGCATGATGGCAGCGCCACCAGTCGGCATCTCAAAGACTTGTTCTTTTTTACTCGTCCAAGTGATGGCGTACTTTTCTTCGATGTCTGCTTTGGTGAGCAAGCCACCGGTACTGCCACCGAACTTGGGGGTCTGTCCGGTCAGTTCTTCAGCCATAAAAAGCGTTCTCACAAAACGGATGTTCAAGGGATCGTATCACCGCCATTCGGACGCCTCGATATCCCGTCAATAAATGTAACAGTCGCAACGACACGCCGAGCCCCGCTCGCCGCAGCCGTTCAGATGGCACTACTGCACCTCGAACTCGAGCGTGAAGGTATCGCGCTGTTGGGTGCTGACCTCGAAGATGTAAGTACCGTCAGCAGGAATCGCCTCCGACCAAAAAATTGTATTCGTCGCGATCGGCTCGCCGCTGGGGTTGCGGATCGACATCACGGCGTTGTTGCTGAGCGTCGCGCTCAATACTTGACCCTGGCTGACGGTAACGAGGTACTGGCGGGTCTGCGGTGGTTCGATCGTATCGCCCGCTTGGGAAGAGTTGCGCGAAGTCAGGTCGATCGCTTGAGGAGCGGGCGCAGGCGTTAGGGTCGGCGTGGGACTGGGCGTCGGGGTCGGCGTCGGCGTTGGAGTCGGCGTCGGGCTGGGAGCCGGACTGGGCGTCGGCGTTGGAGTCGGCGTCGGGCTGGGAGCCGGACTGGGCGTCGGGGTCGGTTCCGGCGTCGCGACGGGCTCGGGTTCGCCCAGCGACATCCGCAGCGTGTACGTCCCCGACTCCAGGCCGCGAATCGGCTGGAGGCGCAGGATGTGGGTACCGTCTTTGGTAAATGCGCCGCTCCACTGGGAAATCCGGTTGCCGCCATCGAGGACGACGCCCTGGGGGTCGAGCACGGTCAGCAGCACCTGCTCGCCGAGGACTTCGACGTCGAACTGAAAGTCCACCTGGCCGCGAATCAAATAGTCGTAGGTTTCGTTGCTTCTCAGCTCGCCATCGAGGCTGACCGTGCCGCCGGGGGATAGGTTAATGCGCTGGCGGTAGGTTTGGGGCTGGCCCTCGTCGCTCGTTGCATCGGGGTCGGGGGTCGGGGGTACGGTCGCGACTGGCGTCGGGGCCGGGGCGGGGAATAGCTCGGCAACGCTGCTAAAGATTTTCCAGGAGCTCCACCCCGCGATTATTGCCAGCAGAATGCCGAGCGCACCGATGATAATCGGGCTGTTTTGCAGCGAGGCGGGTGGCGACGAAACGGGGGCATAGCGATCGTCATCGCCGTCCGGCTCGGGGCTGGCGGCGATCGTCGTTGAATCGTAGGAGCGCCCGACAGCGACCGTCTGCATTTGGGTCGAGCTTGGGGCGGGCACTGCGGGCGGTGGCGGTAGTGTGGCGGCTCCCGTCGTTCCGGCAGCGCCGAGCCCGACGGCCATCAGCAGCGGGTTCAGATCGCCGGTTAGCGCCGCGACATTGGCGTAGCGATCGCCCGGTTGAGTGGCCAGCATCCGCGACAAAATCGCCTCGAACTGCGGGTTGAGCGAGACGTAGGGCTGCCAGTTCCAGGTCAGGTCGCGCTCGTCGAACAGCTCGTTCGGCTCGCGCCCGGTCATCAGCACCAGGCCAGTGACGGCCAGGGCATAGAGATCGCTGTTGGGATAGGCGCGTCCGGTTTGCATCTGTTCGATCGGCGCGTAGCCGAACTTGCCGACTGCCGTACGCGATACGGGCTGGTCGGGGGCGACACCGGGCTGCACCTGGTTTGCGACCTGGGTTGCCAGCTCCTTGACTACGCCAAAGTCGATCAGGACGGGCATGCGATCGCGGGCGCGCTGGATGATGTTTTCTGGCGAGATGTCACGGTGAATCGTGCCGCGCTCGTGGATGTAGTCGAGCACGGGCAGCAGGCTGCGAAATAGCTGAAGGACGGCAACTTCCGGAAAGGCGGTCTGCTGGGCGCGGTAGCCGTCGAGCATCTCGCGGTAGGTTTGTCCGGCGACGTATTCCTGGACGAGAAACAGACGGTAGTCGTCTTCGAAGACGGCTTGGAAGCGGGGAATCTGCGGGTGTTGGAGCTGATAGAGCGTCGTAGCCTCGCGCTGGAACAACTCGCGGGATTTTTCGAGGGCCTCACCTTCGGTTCCGGCGGGCTGAAACTCTTTGAGGGCACACAGCTCGTTAAAACGACCGCGATCCTCTGCCAGATACGTCCGCGCGAAGCCGCCTTGCCCGAGCACGCGCATCGTGTAATACCGCTCTTGTAAAACCGTGCCAACTTCGATAGGAGGTCGCATAGAAGTATCTAAAAAGTGATTGGAGGGTCGTGCTCGACGCGGGCGATCGGGATCTCCCGGCAGAACGACGACGGTGCGCTCGATTCGTCCGCCGGTGAGACAGGCAGTGCACCCGGCAAGGCGCGCCCGGATAAGCCCCATTTTGTTGAATTTTACGCGTTTGCGCTCGGATAGTCGCGATCGCCCAGCATAATTTCATCGAGGCGGGTTGCCTTGGCGTCGGCATCGGCGAGGTGCGGTGCGGTGACGGCATTCCAGGCAATGCCGATCGTCCCAGCTGCGCCCGCATCCCGCGCCATTTGGATATCCAGCGGCGAGTCACCCACCATCAGCGCTTGCTCGGGTCGGACGCCCAGCCGCTCGCAGGCAACTGCAAACAGGCTCGGGTCGGGTTTGCTCGGGCCGCGATCGACGCCCATCTCGAGACGGATGTAAGGCGCAAGGTCGCGATTGCGTACGAACTGTTCGACGCGTGCTGTGGTGTCGGCGGAGAGAATACCGAGCGTGAGGCCGCGATCGTGCAGGCGCGCCAGCAGCTCGCGAGTACCGGGGAAGAGCGGCGGCGTTGTATCGCCCAGGGTCTGTAAGAGGCTGTCCGCTTCGGCAAAGGCTTCGGTCGCGATTTGCAGCGACTCCCACCAACCGCGACCGGTTTCGGCCACGTAGCCCGCCGCCGCGATCAAGTTTTCGTGGCGGCTGCCGACGGCCAGCAGGCTGTTTGGGTCGAGGCGATCGCCTTCCAAACCGTAGGCCAGCAGCATCGAGTCTGCCGTACCGGGGATGCGCGCATCGAGCAGACGCGCCCGACGCTGGCCGAGCAGCCGCAGGAACTCCTGAGAATCGGCCAACGTGCCGTCTTTATCGAAGATGACGGCCTCGATCCCTGAAAACGTAATTTCTCCGCAGCGGATTTCAGCCATATTTTCCGACAGATTAGATAAACCCAAAGATAAAAACAAACACGAAAACAAAAAAGAGAGGTGCAGAACACCTCCCCTATCGCAGTATTTACGATGCAACGACGTGCGCTCGCGCAGCGAATCTCAGCGCGCGAGCGCGAATTAGAACGATCTAATCGACCGCAGCCGCATCGTCTTCTTCGACCGTCTCCTCTAGCTCGTTCGGGTCGATGCCTTGCTGTTTCGCCAGCAGCGCTTGGCGGAACTTCTCGGCCATTTCTTCGGCTTTCTCGAAGACGATCTCGGGGTTCTTGACCATGTCACCCGGTTCGGGCTCGAGCTGTTTCGTCGAGAGCGAAATGCGACCGCGATCGGCATCCAGATCGATAATCATGACCTTGAGCTGGTCGTTGACGTTGAAGACGCTGTGGGGCGTATCGATGTGGTCGTGCGAAATCTCGGAGATGTGCAGCAGACCGCTGACACCACCGATGTCGATAAACGCACCGTAGGGCTTGATGCCACGTACGGTTCCGATGACGACTTCGCCAACTTCGAGACCGTTCATCTTGCTCTCGACAAGCGCGCGACGGTGGCTGAGGACGAGGCGGTTGCGCTCTTCGTCCACTTCCAAGAATTTCAGCGGCAGGTCTTCGCCAACCAAGTCCTCTTTGGGCTTGCGGGTGCTGATGTGCGAGCCCGGGATAAAGCCGCGCAGACCTTCGATGCGAACCAGCGCACCGCCTCGGTTGGTTGCGAACACGCCAGAGTGAACCGTGGCGTCTTCGGCCTGTAGTTGGCGGACGCGCTCCCAGGCGCGCATGTACTCGATGCGGCGAATCGAGAGCGTCAACTGACCGTCTTCGTTTTCATCCATCAGGATGAAGAACTCGCGGGTTTCGTTGGCTTGTAGCACTTCGTCTGGAGAGTCAACCCGGTTGATCGACATTTCCTGAAGGGGGATGTAGGCGGCAGTTTTCGCGCCGATGTCGATCAAGGCACCTTTCGGCTCGATGCTGAACACCGTACCCGCAACGATATCGCCAGGGCTGAAGTGATAGTCGTACTGATCTAGAAGGGCGGCAAAATCCTCGTGGGTAAAGCCAATTTCGGTCTTACTAATGGTTTGGTTGGGCATTCGTGCTTTGTCCTAGGGGTGACTCTCCATATGTCAAGCTGAATTCTCGGGCAGAGGGATTTCGATCGCCGCTGGTAGGCCGTGCGGGCAGCCGACATCGGACGACAGCACGTCCGCTCTATATTTTGCCAGAGAGCTTTTTAACTCCAGTGCCCCATTCTACCCCAAGGTCTTTGAATTTCCGAGCTTTCATTTGCTCGACTCGTATCAGCGAACGGCCTGAGATTTCCAAGCGGTCTACGCTGTTGAAAATCTCGCGATCGCGGCAGTTACTTCAGTGAATCGTGATACCGTCCACGTCTTGCGCGCCGGGACTCAACCGCCTCCCAATTCGATCGGGCGCAGTTCTCCGGCTAAATTCTCAACGACATCGGCTGGGCAGCGCAGTACCTACGAAGCCGATGTTGCAGTTTTGAGCTTAGATTGCAGCTCTTCGGCAAACTCTTCGCTCTGCTTGACAGCTTTGGACACGCGCGGATCGAGTTCGGCGCGATCGCCGGTTGGCGCTTTGTCCGAATCGGTTTCAGCCTTCAGGCGCTCTAAAGCCTCGACAAAATCGCGGATGCCCTGAAACTGACCGTATACCGAAGCAAAGCGAATGTAGGCGACCTCGTTCAATTCGCGCAGGTGTTCGAGGACGCGTTCGCCAATCTCGCTCGTGGCGATCTCTCGTTGGTTCTGCTGTTGCAGCTGCGCTTCGATTTCATCGACGATCGCCTCGAGCTTCTCGTGGGGAGTCGTTGTTTTTTCGCAGGCGCGGACGATTCCCCGCAAGATTTTCGACCGATCGAATAGCTCGCGCGTACCGTCCCGCTTCACCGTCGCGATTTGGGCGAATTCTATACGTTCGTAGGTCGTGAAGCGCCGAGAGCAGCTCAAGCACTGGCGTCGGCGGCGGACACTACGACCGGAATCTGTCGAGCGCGACTCCAAAACGCGACTTTCAATATTCTGGCAAAACGGGCATCGCATAGGCCGAAAAGTTGGACTCGGCGAGCTTTACTCAAACCTTTCAGACAGCCCCGGGCAGACTTCTTTCAGTAAAACTCTTGACAATTACTCGGAACTTACGTCTCAACATAGCATGAGAGGCGAGAATCTCCACGGAGACGCTCGCCTAGGTCAAAATCTGACGCTCTCGTGCGATCGAGCCGGACGCGCCAGCAGAATTTAAGCGAAAAAGCGATCGGGCTTATTTGCCGATTTTCGGGGTATCGCGGAAGGCAATCGCAAAGAACAGAACGCCGATGCCAGCAGCGAGAACGAAGATATAAACGAGACTTTCCATAGTGTAAAAACGATGCGGTGCATCGCCTGTGGTGGACTGAAATCGAATCCGAAGAAGAGAGCGGCAAACAGAAAGGCTTAGAACCGCTTCACCTACGAGGAGGTCGAAACAAATTCTAAGCCGTTGTTGACCTCATAAAAATTGAGGCGCTCTTATTGGACGAAGCGCAATCTAGACTTTGGCTTTAGCACGAGTAGACTGGTCGCCCACTTTTGCAAATGCGCCCCATTCCACTTGATCTTCGTCGAGGTCGGGGTCGATACCGGCGAAGACGTCGCGGAACAGCGTACGCGAACCGTGCCACAGGTGTCCGAAGAAGAACAGCAGGGCAAAGCAAGCGTGGCCGTAGGTGAACCAACCGCGCGGGCTGGTGCGGAAGACGCCGTCGGATTCGAGCGTTTCGCGATCGAAGTCGAACGGTTCGCCGAGCTGCGCTTTGCGAGCGTAAGTCTTCACGCGCGGCGAGTCGGTAATGACTTGACCGTCGAGGTCACCGCCCGAGAAGGCAACTTGAACGCCGACTTGCTCGAAGCTGTATTTCGATTCAGCACGACGGAACGGGATATCGGCGCGGACGACGCCGTCTTTGTCTTCAAGGATGACCGGGAAGGTCTCGAAGAAGTTCGGCAGGCGACGAACGAAGAGTTCGCGGCCTTCCGAGTCGGTGAAAGTGGGGTGACCGAGCCAACCTTGGGCGATGCCGTCACCTTTGTCCATTTGACCGGTACGGAACAGACCGCCTTTCGCGGGATTGTTGCCGACGTAGTCGTAAAAGGCGAGCTTTTCAGGAATCGTTTTCCACGCTTCCGCTTCGCTCGCACCAGCCGAGACGCTCGACTGAACGCGACGCTGGATTTCTTGTCGGAAGTAGCCGCTATCCCACTGATAGCGGGTGGGGCCGAACAGCTCGATCGGGGTTGCAGCCGAGCCGTACCACATCGTACCGGCGACGACGAAAGCCGCGAAGAAGACCGCAGCGATACTGCTCGACAGCACGGTTTCGATATTACCCATCCGCAGGGCGCGGTAGAGGCGCTCGGGCGGACGGACGCTGAGGTGGAACAGGCCAGCAATAATACCAACGATACCGGCAGCAATATGGTGTGCTGCGACACCGCCTGCGTTGAAGGGGTTGAAGCCTTCTGGGCCCCAGGCGGGCGCGACGGCTTCCACGTGACCAGTTAGGCCGTAGGGGTCGGAAACCCAAATACCGGGGCCGAACAGGCCCGTGACGTGGAACGCTCCGAAGCCGAAGCAAAGGAGGCCGGAGAGGAACAGGTGGATGCCGAACATTTTCGGCAGGTCGAGCGCCGGTTCGCCGGTTCGCTCGTCGCGGAAGAGGTCGAGATCCCAGTAGACCCAGTGCCAGCAGGCAGCCAGGAACAGCAGACCCGACAGGATGATGTGGGCGATCGCCACACCTTCAAACGACCAGAAGCCGGGATCGACGCCGGTCTCGCCGGTGACGCTCCAGCCGCCCCAAGAACCAGTCACGCCGAGGCGTGCCAGGAAGGGCATCACGAACATGCCTTGACGCCACATCGGGTTCAAGACCGGATCGCTCGGGTCGAAAATCGAAAGTTCGAACAAGGTCATCGACCCTGCCCAACCCGCCACGAGGGCGGTGTGCATGAGGTGTACAGCAATCAGTCGTCCCGGATCGTTCAGAACCACTGTGTGTACCCGGTACCAAGGTAGTCCCATTGACTACGCTCCTCCTGAGTAATGACTTATCTCAACGCGCTTTACTTTACCGATCTGCCTCACCCGATTGACGAGCCATCGAGCTGAGAGCGGAACTACTACCTGTAGTAGTGAGCCGTACGATAGCAGAGCGATCGGCGCTGATATTAAGAAAGATTATTAACGAAGTGTATAGACTGTGAGAACCGAATGCAAGCGATGTAAAGTAACGCGCGCCCCCCTACAACACTTACCTCGTCAATCTTTCGCCGTGCCGAACTCCCCCTCGCTGGGTTTGTAAATTTTAATCTTCGACATCAATCGTGTCGAAATAACCGATCTCACAGACGGCGGCTGGGGTCGAAAGGCGCAGCAGTACGGCGTCGGCATCCATCAGGCGCTTGAGAACGACTTGGCCGATTCCGGGGGCGGTTTCGTCATCGGCGTCGGCTTTGACTTCGAGCATGAGCACCGAGTCTTCGGCGCGATGCAGCCAGAGTCGCTCCCCCTTTTCGACGATGCACAGTTCCATGCGCTCGATCTCAGGCGGTCTGCGCCACGCGGCAACGTTCCAGAGACCCTGCGGCCCCCAAACGCGGGCGACGTTCCAGCCTTCGGAAAGGAAAAAATATTTCACGGAATTATTGAATCCTGCAATCGAGATAACGACGTGGGAGGCGGGGTGGCTACCCGATCGCTCTAATTTTGGGACGTTCCCGTCCGTTCGTCTACCGCCAGGGGCAGACGATCGCCGAGGGCGGCGTGAATCTCGCTGAGGGGGGCGCGGGCGAAGTACTGACGGCGGAATTGCTGTTCGGCAAGGGCGCGGGTAAAGGCGACCGAAATCTGGCGCGCGTCTGGATTTTGGCAGTTCGGGGCGGCGGGAGGGGAAATCGCGAGCTGGCGATCGCGCTGGGCGATCTTGTATCCGGCGGCTCGGAGCGCCCGCAGACCGACCTGGAGGACGAACTCGCTAAGGTCGAGCTGATAGGAGAGCCGGACGAGCGGGACGGGCGTGCCGGTGCGGCTGAGGTGTTTGGCGATGCCGACGAACTCGCACCAGACTTGCACCGAGTCGCGATCGGCGGGTGGCGGATAGGCCAGGGCAAGGCGATCGGCGTTGGGATGGCACAGGTGCAGCCGCTGCAGGCGCGCGTAGAATTCGTCCCAGCTCGTCGGGCAGCGAGTCAGGGCGGGCACGTCGGTTTCCGAAATATCTGAAATATCTGAAATATCTGAAATGTCCGATCGCTGCATTTCGGGCAGATCGGTGTCTTTGGGGTCGGTTTTTGAGTCGATCGCTGAGTCGGTCTCTGAGGTTGGAGCGCTGCGCCAGTCGAGCAGGAGGATTTTCTCGGCGGTCGGGCGATCGAGTCGCGAGGGGCGCACGTCGAGGAGGCGCACCTCGCAGTCGCGGCGACGCGGGTTGTAGTCGAGCTCGAGAACGGCGTCGCAGGAACCGGGGGGCAGCTCGTCCTGGTAGTGGCCCCACCACACGCCGGAGAGGCCGCTGACTTCGCGATCGTCGATCGTCGCGTCCCACAGCTCGAAGTGGGTTTTGATGTAGCGCACTCGACCGCCGCGCCGGTCTTGGATATTGCGGTTGCGGACATTCTCGAACCAGCAGCGGCGCACCAAAAAGCGCGGGGCGGGGTTGCCCATACCGCAGGGCTCGATCGCCTTAAGCTGCCGAAACAGCTCGTGCCCCAGCTCGCGAACGGTGACTTCGAGATCGATTTGGAGGTCGTTCGAGACGTGCAGGCGATCGCCGAGTTGCAGAGCGAGCTGGCGTTCGATCGCAGCTTGGAATATGGGCAGGTTAGCCAGCGACAGGCTCAGACCGGCAGCGAAGGGGTGTCCGCCGAAGCGATCGAGCAGGTGCGCCTGGGAGTTGACGAGCTGGTAGAGGTCGATGCCGCCGATCGAGCGGGCCGAGCCGCGTACCGTTGTACCACTCGTGTCGGAGTCTGGGTCGAGATCGCTGCGATCGCGACCGAGCAGAATCGTGGGTCTGCCGTATTCCCGTGCGATCTGACCGGCGGCAAGGCCAAGCACACCGCCCGACCAGCGCGGATCTTCCAGGACGATCGCCCGTGTCGTGGAGAGATCGACCGAAGCCAGCCGTGCCTTGACCTGCTCGAACACGTCGCGCTGGAGCGCCTTGCGGCGGACGTTGGCGTCTTCAGTCTGGTAGGCGAGCCGCTGGCAGCGGGCGCGATCGCGGCTCGTGAGCAGCTCGACGCAAAACCCAGCGTCGCTGTAGATCCGGCTGACGGCGTTGATGCGTGGGCCGATGCCGAAGGAGATATCGGTGGGGCGATCGCCTGCCCGCTGACAGAGATCGAGCAGCGCGCTCAGGCCCGGACGGTTCGCAGTGTTGGGATCTTGTTGCCGCTGCAACTGGGCGATACCGAGCTGTGCCAGATAGCGGCAGTCGCCCCGTAGCTCGACGAGATCGGCGATCAGGCCAATCGCGACCAGATCGAGCAGATGCTCGAGGGGGGCGGTGGGTACGTCGGGAAGCGCTCGGCAGAGCGCTTCGACCAGCTTGTAGGCGACGGCGACGCCAGATAGATGGTAAAGCGGGCTACTCGGCTCGAGGGCGAGAGGATTGACGATCGCGGCAACGCTAGGCCGCGTCTCGGGCAGGGTGTGGTGGTCGGTGACGATGATGTCGATACCGAGGTCGGCGGCGGCATCGATTTCGCGCAGGTTGGTGCTGCCGGTGTCGCAGGTGACGATGAGGGTGACGCCCTGCTGTGCCAGACGCTCGAGACCGGGAAAATTGAGGCCGTGGGATTCGGTTAGGCGATCGGGAATCGTGTAGCTGAGCTGGCCGTTGCAGTCGCCATCGGAGCCACCCCGCTCGAAAAACTGCCCGAGGCCGTCCCAAAGCACCGAGGTGGCCGAAATACCGTCGGCGTCGAAGTCGCCCCAGATGGCAACGCGCTCGCCGCGATCGCGGGCCGCAATCAGACGCGCGACCGCTAGCTCCATCTCCGGGCCAAAAGCGCTGGGTGGGGTAGGTGTGTAAGCTGCCGGATCGAGCTGACCCGCCAAAGCCTCGCGATCGTGCCAGCCACGCTGCCAGAGGAGTTGCGCGAGGCGATCGACCTGGTGTAGGCGCTCTGCGGGTATCGCGGCCCGCACGGCTTGGCAAAAGTCGGGTGGGGGCAAGTCATCATCGGGAAGCTGCCAGCGCGTTTCGTTCGTCATTCGGTTGTCATGTCGTCGTGGCCGGTGAACGATCGACTACGGCCAGCTTCCGTCTTCGAGTTCGTCGTTTTCAGCGTCTTCGATCGCCTGCATACCGCGCGGGTCGCCGACCCGGAGCAGTGACGATCGCGCGTCTTGCCGTACGCCGACATCTTCGTCTTCTTCAAAGGCATCGAGCAGTCCGTCGATCGCCCCGGCATAGACGACATTGGACGGCAGCTCGCGGCAGAGCTGACCGAGCGACCAGGCGCAGTTGCTGCGGACGGCGGCGACGGGGTCAGTGCGTAGGCCCACCAGCAGTGGCGGCACGGCGGCCACCGCAAAATCGTAGCCCACCTTGGCGAGCTGGCCGAGGGAGCTAGCCGACCACAGCCGCACGGCAACGCTATCGTCCCGCAGAGTCTCGACCAGGGGCATCAAAGCGCGCAGATCGCCGCAGTTGCCCAGCGCCCAGACTGCACCTTTTCGTACATCGCTGTCGCCATCCGACAGGCAGCGAATTAGGGGATCGATCGCATCGGGGCTGGTGTTGCGGCCCAGGGCATAAGCCGCGCTAACGCGGGTCTCGGGGCTAGACGACTCGAGGAGAGCGATCAACGGCGCGATCGCACGATCGTCGCTGAGATTGCCAAAGGCTCTCGCGGCGATCGTCTGCTGCTCGGGATCGTCACTACTCAGCAAGGCGAGCATATCTTCGGAATCGGGGGTCGCGTCGCGCTCGAGATCGGTGTTGGACGGCTCGATCGTCCCTAGTGTTTGGTCGTACATAAACCCCGTGAATTGGACTGCGGTTTGGCGATCGCAGCGACAGCGACCCCTACCTCGAAGATTTTAGCAACCCAATTGTTGCGTTTCGCGTTGCCGATCCCCGAACCGCAGCACGGGAACCCTTCCAGACGGGCCTTCGAGCTGCGGCATGGGAGGGGAATCGCTGTATGTCGATTAAATCAGCAGGAGGCCCTCGCCTCGTAGGGCTCGGCGCGCGTCACGCGCAGCGGAAGCGTCCCTCACGGTGGCCGATAAGACCGAAAGGCCGCCCTTCATTCTGAAGCGAATGACTTTTTCTAAAAACGTTCTCAGACGCTGCTGGGCAGATCGAGGATGTAGCGGTAGCCGCTACGGGCACAGCCGACGATCGACACGCGCCCGCCGTGCTGGGCGAACAGGTGGCAGCTCAGAGACAACCCCAGGTGTTTCGAGTCAGAGGTTGGCCGTGACTCCAGGTATGGCAAAACTTCCAGCTCGGTGTTAGTCGTGCTCGCCAGTGGATCGGAGCCGTCCATATCCAGGTCGGCGGTGACGTCTTCGTTCTCATCTAGGTCGAATAGCGCCAGGGTCGGCGTCGGTAGACTATTCCCGAGCCAAGGATGCGCCACCCAAATTTCAAATCGCAGTTGCCCCTGATAAATTCGCACGTCCAGACAGAGAGTGCAGTCTTCGTCGCTGGCATCGAGCGTCTGGGCGAGTAGGTGAAACAGGGCCAGCTCGGCTTTGAGCCGATCGAGCGACCAGTTCGTTTCTTCGGGCTCGAGGGCGATCTCGAACTTACAGGCGCGGCGCTCTGCCTTCGGCGTCAGGCGACTGGATAGCTGCTGGCAGAACGTGCTGAGGTTGACCGTCGTGATGCTCAGTGATGCGTCGCGCCCGCCTAGCTCTTGCAGGGAAATCAGCGAATCGACGGTGCCGAGCATTTGCTGGCCGCTATCGTGGACGATGCCGAGGTATTCCTTTTGCTTCGGGCGGAGCGCGCCGTAAATTTCTTGATTGAGAACGCTGGTCATCCCCAACACTGAAGTTAGCGGGGTGCGCAAGTCTTGGACGAGGCGATCGATAAAGTCCGATCGCAGCCGATCGAAGGTGGTACGCCGCGTGCCGATGCCGTCAGCGGTGGCGGAAAGCGCGATCGTCGGCGCTGGCTGGTTCGTCGCCAGAAACTCCAGATCGGGCGCGCGCTCGAGTTCGAGAGCCAGGTTTCGGGCAATTAGCTCCAGGAGCTGAATATCGCGCGGGCTGAAGTGGCGCGGCGCGAGATCGATCGCCTCGATCGCCCCGAGGCAGTTCCCCTGAGCGTTGCGTAGCGGTACGCCCAGATAGGCACGAATTCCAAATTCTTCCAGAGCCGAAGTTTGCATAAAGTTCGGATCTCGCGCCAGGTCGCTGATGCAGACCGTCGCGTCACGCTCGAGCAGCGTATTTCCGGGAAGCTTCGTGCGGGCGAACTGGCGCTCGTTGGCCAGGAACGACGAGCTGGCGTGGGGCGCAAGGGCGACCCCCTGATAGAAGATCGAGTCGCTATCGATCGAGCCGATCGCCCCGATCGCCACGTCCAGGCCCGCTAAGATTTCTCGCGCCGCCGTCTCGAACACCCCCACGGACGAGATACTCGACAACCCTGATTTTGCGAGAGCAATCAGCCGTTGTTGTTCGCGTGCGATAGCCGTCATGACAGAGGGCGCAGAGAGCCTACGCAATAGTTAAACGTCGGGGTGAAAATCTCGAGAGTGGGGCTGTCGTCGGCCTTGCGGTGGCGCGATCGGCGCTCCGGATGCGTGCGGCAACCCACTTTTACTCTCGAACGTAACGCTACATTCTGCGAGTTTGCCACCGAGTCAGGATCGCGCGCTGGGCGAGAGCGTGGAGCGGGCGAGACTGGCATGTTAACCCACGGGCTGCGCGGCGAAGACGCTGTGGTGTTTGGGGCCGACTCGCAGGGAAGCAGATGCACGGCAGACAAGACGTTCGAGCGGGGCAGCAGCATCGCGCTCGGACATCGTCATGCGCCCGTCGTGCTGTCCGTGGAAGTCTCTGAGGTGGTCGCAACACGGGCTTTTTCTAACGATCGTCGCACGTGACGGGGGCGAAGAGATGCACTGCGTGATTCTACGGAGCTTTTGTGCATCTCAAAGTTACCGTACTCTGCATTGCAGCGTAAGACCGGACGATCGCTCCAGAATTGCCCCAGGATCGTCTCAGAAAGTGTTTTAAAAGTTCGCTAGACTCGTTGGCTGGTAAGGATCGCAGCGATTTTGGCCAAAATCGCTCAAACCTATACGCCACAAGGCTTTAAGAAGACTTTTAAAACGCTTTCTCAGGTCGGTTTGAATCGCCGATCGCGTGCCCGATAGCCCGAGCGATCGACTCATACGGCTAATTCGGCAAAAAACGAGGCGGTCTGGCTTTATCGCTTTTGAGCTAGGCCGCAGCTTCGCAGAGGCGACGACAACGACTCCGCTTCTTGCTCGTTGGATGTTTTGCGAATTCTCGAACTGACGACATCCAAGCAAACGACTGGCTAGAGGAGCTCCCCGCACCTGGCTCGCAATTTCGGCGATCGCCTAGGGCTGAGCTTCGTCCCAGGCCGGGTGGGTAAACAGCTCGTCGATCAGCCGCACGCCGCGCAGTTGGTTCGAGAGCGGCAGATGCCCCTTCGGCGCGTCCATCGACCAGGTGAACTGCTTCGGAAAGCGCGTCCAGCTATTGCCCGTTTTCCAGCCCATCTTCGGCCAGAGCTTTTCCCAATTTTTACTAACGCCCAGCCAGAGCTTGCGCTGCACCGAAAAGCCGAACTTACCCTCAGAGTGCGTCACCCAAAGATTGTCGATCGTGCGCAAGTCCGTAACGGGGATATTGCGAACTTCCGTGAAATAGAGCCACTTGCGAGCGGCGGCGGCGGTTCCCCCGAGCTGGCACAACAGTTCGCGCGTGAGCTGGTCGGCGGCTTCAAAGTCCTGCTCGACGAGCAACTGTTGCAGAGGGACATAGTCGATTCCCCGTTCCGATTCGAGGGGAACGAGACTGGCTGGGGAAGCGTCAGTCATGGGTAGGTTAAAGGCGGTTAATTAACGAAGGCAAAGCATCGCCCGCAATGATTTGCCCGAATGCACAGTCGGGCGGGGAAACACTCGCGGGCGCGATTTCTAAACGGGGTTTCAAATCTCGCTATTGTCTCAGAATTCGCCGGATTATTGCACTGGTGGAGGTGGGAATCTCAATCTGCACCAGCTCGATCGCACCACCGTAGGCCATCACCGTCGGAGCTTCCGGCAGGCTCTCCACATCGTAGTCGCCGCCCTTCACGTAGAAGTCCGGGCGCAGCGTCTCGATCGCGTTTGTCGCTGTCTGTTCGGGGAAAATCACCGTGCCATCGACGGGCTTGAGCGCGGCGATCGCTTCGGCACGCTGCACGTCCGGCACGATCGGGCGCGGCGGCAGATCGTCCGGCTGGGGCTTAATCGCGGCCACCGAAGCGTCACTATTCACGCCGACTACGAGCGTCTTGCCAAACGCCTTCGCCGCGCGCAGATAGCGAATGTGGCCGCAGTGCAGCAGATCGAAGCAGCCGTTGGTAAACACCAGCGGTCGCCAGCGATCGGGGTCGCGATCGATCTCCGCTTTTAGCGCGTCGAGGTCGTAGAGGCCGAGAGCGTCCGCGTCCATAAAACTCTAGAGGTAGTCGCAGAGCAGGGTCTCGCGCGTGTCTCGTCCCGTTTCGGGATTCGTGCCGCTGGCGATCGAGCAGAGCGTCTGAAGCGCATCGTCGCGCAGCAGCACGTCGGTGAAGTCCGCGCCCTCGATCGTCGTTCCCTCAAAGCGGGTGTGGTACGCAAATGCACCCTCGAGGTTGGCGTTGTTCAAGTTCGACTTCGACAGCAGCGCCGAGTCGAGGGTGGCATAGCGTAGGTCGGCTCCTTGCAGATCGACCTCCATCAGTTTCGTGCGGAACAGGCGCACGCCCGTCAGGTTCGCGCCGTGCAGGTCGCACTTGCGCAGGGTCGCCAGGGTAAAGTTCGAGTCGGTGAGATCTTTGTCGGACAAGTCTCGATCGAAGAGCGTCGCTTTCTCGTAGTTGTCGGCCAGGGCAGCGGGCATCTGCCCTGACAGGTCGATCGAGAAACCCAGCAGCGCCACGATCGCGCTCAGGCTAACGGACAGAGCAAAGGCCAGGGCGCGCGCGGCGACAGACGATAGATTGGTGTGGGACGCTTTTTGGGTCAATTTCACGGGTCTTTACTCTTCGGATAGCAATGCCAGAGCGCGATTGCGCCCACAGCAGTCTTTTCAGTTCGCTGGGAAACTCTTAACAAATCTACCGGAAATCTAGCCGTGACGCGATCCGTAAAGCGATCCGTAAAGCAAACCTCGACACCAGCTTCAGCGCGAACTCCGTCGCCATCGCGGCAGGTGGGCGCGCTGGGCGAGGAGGCGATCGCGCGCTGGCTGGTGGCGCATGGCTGGGCGATCGTGGCGCGCCGCTGGCACTGCCGCTGGGGCGAGCTGGATTTAGTCGTCGCACCCGATCCGGATCGGCTGGCGCAGGTTGCGAACCTGCCGCCGTCGATCGTCTTTATCGAGGTCAAAGCACGCAGCGCGGGCAACTGGGACGCGGACGGTGCGCTGGCGATCTCGGCGAGCAAGCAGGCGAAGCTCTGGCGGACGGTAGGGTCGTTTTTGATGGAGTATCCGCAGTATGGCGAGGCGGTTTGTCGGTTTGATGTGGCGCTGGTGCGGTGCGATCGCCTCGGGGGAGAGCCGCTCGATCGCAGTGAGGCCGAGGTCGCCACACTACCCTGGCCGGAGCGCTTCGACGGGCGATCGGCGCTGGAGATTGGCGGCTATCGGTTGCAGATCGTTCGGTATATCGAGGGCGCGATCGAGGCCGATATTTAGCGATCGCGCACCAACGATAGAGCTGTGTTGCCACGCGCCCGTACGTGACCCAACCAGGGCTCACGCGCAATCCTTCAAAACATTGAAGGTTTCGCTGTCAGAGATCGGCCAAAGGCTAAAGATCTCGTTCAGACCTTCAATGTTTGCGTAAATCCTGCCAACATCGTTCGACTGTCGTGAATCCGTTAAGCTGAAACAGCGTTCACATTCCTTTACGTGCGGCCCGACTCGACAACGATGACCACAACACCCCAGCGCATTTGCATTCTCGGCGGCGGCTTCGGCGGTCTCTACACCGCCCTCAAGCTCAGCGAAAAAGCCTGGGAAGACTCGCAGTCCGTCGAGATCGTGCTGGTCGATCGTCAGGATCGCTTCGTGTTTTTGCCGCTGCTATACGAGCTGCTCTCCGACGAGCTGGAAAGCTGGGAAGTCGCGCCGCCGTTCGTCGATTTGCTGGCAGAGACAAACGTGCGCTTCGTTCGTGCGGGCGTTGACGGTCTCGACATCGAAGCGCGTCAGGTCGCCCTCAGCGACGGCCAAACGCTGACTTACGATCGCCTGGTGCTGGCGCTGGGCGGCGAGACCCCGACTCAATCGATCCCCGGCGTAGACGAGCACACCTACGGCTTCCGCACGCTCGACGACGCCTACCGCCTCAAGGACAAGCTGCGCGAGCTGGAAAATACCGACAAAGATCGCCTGCGCGTGGCGATCGTCGGGGGCGGCTACAGCGGCGTCGAGCTGGCCTGTACCTTGGCCGATCGCCTGGGCGAGCGCGGTCGCATCCGCATCGTCGATCGCAACGAGACGCTGCTGGCGAACTCGTCCGAATTCAACCGCGAGGCGGCGAAACAGGCGTTGAGCGATCGCGATGTTTGGGTCGATTACGAGACCGAGATCGAGTCGGTAAGCGCGGAGACGATCGACCTGAAGTATCGCGATCGGGTCGATACGATCCCGGTGGATTTAGTGCTGTGGACGGTGGGGACGGATGTCGCGCCGCTGGTGAAGTCGCTGCCGCTGGAGAAGAGCGATCGCGGCCAGCTTCTTATCGACGACACGCTGCAAGTAAAAAACCGCCCGGAAATCTTCGCGCTGGGCGATCTGGCGGACTGCTACGACGCCGACGGGCAGAAAGTCCCGACGACGGCACAGGCGGCGTTCCAGCAGGCAGACTATACGGCCTGGAACGTCTGGGCATCGCTGGGCGATCGGCCGATGCTGCCGTTCCGCTATCAAAACCTGGGCGAGATGATGACGCTCGGTTCGGAGAATGCGACGCTCTCGGGTTTGGGCATTTCGCTCGATGGCGGCGTGGCGCACCTGGCGCGGCGCTTGATCTATCTCTATCGTCTGCCGACGCCGAAGCACCAGCTCGACGTCGGGCTGAGCTGGATCGCCAAGCCATTTCAGGATTTGCTGGCGTCGTTTGAGTAGGGCGGCACTGACGATCTGACGCTAGCATCGTTCCTACGCTCTGCGTAGAAATGCCCTGGCAGACGCTCTGCGTCGCGAGGTGTCAGGACGCAGAGCGTCCAAAACTGCATTGCCACGCAAAGCGTGAGAACGATGAGATGCTCATGCGCGATCGCCCCTCGACTGCTCCCCGCGCCGACCACCTCGACGCCCTGCGCGGTATCGCCGTCCTGATGATGGTGTTCTCCGGGCTCGTGCCGCGCCGTCCGCCGCTCCCAGCCTGGATGTACCACGCGCAGATCGCGCCGCCAGATTTTGTTTTCGACCCGCTGCTGCCCGGTCTGACCTGGGTGGACTGGGTGTTTCCGCTGTTTCTGTTCGCGATGGGTGTTTCGATTCCGATGGCGCTGTCGCGGCGACTCGATCGCGCCCTAGCCGACGATTTGCCCTTCGCCTACCCGCGCGTCATCACCGGGATCGTGCGGCGCTGGCTGGAGCTGAGCGCCTTCGCGATCGTCTTGCAGCACTTCCGTCCGAATCACCTCACCGCTAAGATGACGCCGCAGATCTGGCTGCTCTGTCTTCTCGGGTTCGGGCTACTGACGCTGGTATACGTGCGCTGGCCGCAAGGGTGGGACTGGAAATGTAAGGCGATCGGCTGGAGCGCGATCGCAATTTTGATGGCGATTCTGCCGTTCCGCGACGAGGCGGGTTTCGATTTGGCGCGGCAGGACGTGATTTTGATGTTACTGGCGGTGTCGTCGCTGTTTGGGTCGCTGCTGTGGCTGATAACTCGATCGCGGCGATCGTGGCGGCTGGGCGCGCTGGCGCTGCTGCTGGCGCTGCGGCTCTCGGCGACAGCGGACGGATGGGCGGCGGCGGTGTGGAATGGCTCGCCTGTTCCCTGGCTGTTTCGCGTCGAGTATTTGCAGTACTTGTTCGTCATCGTGCCGGGCACGATCGCGGGAGATTTTTTGCTGCGCTACCGGCGATCGCAGTGTGACGTGCTAGAGGATGCGCCGACGCTGTCGATGTCGCGCTGGCGCTGGCTGGCGATCGCGAAGCTACTCGGTCTCGCGATGTTGGTTTTGCTGGTCGGCTTGCAAGGGCGCTGGCTCGTCGCGACGACGCTGCTCGCCTCGGTCGTTGTCGGGCTCGTTTTGTTGCTGTTGCCGAGCGAATCGATCGCGACCCCGCGCGAGCAGTTCCGCCGATCGCTCACGCGCTGGGGCGCATACTGGCTGGCGCTGGGCCTCTGCCTCGAGCCGTTCCAGGGCGGAATTCAGAAAGACCCGCCGACGCTGAGCTACTTTTTTATCACCACGGCGATGTCGATGTTTCTCTGGGTGGGGCTGGCGATCGCGCTGGAGGATTTTGCGGAGCGGTTCGGGACGCGGCGCTGGCTGGGGCTGGCGATCGGTAGCGGTCGCAATCCGATGGTGGCGTATGTGGCCTACGCGAATTTGTTGCTGCCGGTACTGAGCCTTACGAAAATCCACCCTCTGCTCGTGAAGTTAACCCAAGCTCCAACGCTGGCGATCGGGCGAGGGCTGATTTATACGCTGCTGGTCGGGGCGATTTCGGTGCTGCTGTTGCGGCTCGCGATCGTCTGGCGAACTGGATAGCCAGCAGCACGTCAGAAACTGCGAGACTGACGCCAGGGAGAGCGCGAGAGACGAGTCCAGCTCTTGGCACGGGAAATCGGAGAACAGCTGGAAAGCAGCTCGGGACAGGACGAAACCTCTCGCCCGATTCACAAATTTGGAGCAGCCGAGATGGCTGCGCTACGAAAGTTTCAGGTTTCTTCTTCGTAGTGCTGGCGTCTCGACCGATTCAGCGACATTCTGGTAATTCTTCGTGTCAGAGGTTTGCTGAAGCCACGACGTTATTAAACTGCGCGGGGTGCTGCGTGCGCCCCTGAAATCATGGCGAAAAAAGGTTTGCCACCCATCATCTACATTCTCGGTGCGATCCTATTCGCCCTGGGACTGAACTCGCTGCTGCGATCGCGTCCAAGCGGCTTCGATATCATCAGCACTTCTGACAGAGGCGGTGGCGATCGCGACGCACTGATCTTGCTCGGCGACACCTTCAGCGGCTACAGCACGTTTCGCGACGGTGAGTTTAACGCCACCCTCGACGAGTCCGGTCTCAAGCTGAGCTACCGCGATGTCTTCGACCAGGGCGAGCGCGCGGCGATGCTGAATCGCGGCGAGGCCGACTTGCTCGTTACCACCCTCGATCGCTTCCTCCAGCATCAGCCCGGGGGGCGTATCGTCGCCTTAATCGACCGGACGATCGGCGCGGACGCCGTGGTGCTGAATACGCCCGCCTACCCGCAGCTCAAATCCCTCGACGATCTGGCAAATCTCGGCGGGACACCCGAGATCGCCTACGCGGCAGATACGCCCAGCGAATATCTCGCCCGCGTTCTCGACGTGCAGTTTGCCGGATTCGAGCTGTCTCGCTTTCAGGTGCGCGGCACGGTCGATGCCTCGGAAGCCTGGGCGCTGTTGCGCGATCCCAGTCAGGCGATCGCCGTGGCCGTGCTGTGGGAACCGTTTGTCACCCAAGCCCAGCGCGAAGGCCACACCGTCGTTCTGTCGAGCGAAGACACGCCGAATACGATCGTGGACGTTCTGGTGGCCTCCGATCGCGCGATCGAGCGCGACCCCGAGGCGATCGCGACGCTGCTGACGGACTATTACCGCCATATCGACAGCAACACCCAAAACAACGCACGCCTGAGAGCGCAAATCCAAACCGACGGCGGCCTGACGGACGACGAAGCCGGTCTCGTCCTCGACGGCATCGACTTTTTCACGTCCGTGGAGACCGAACGCTGGATGCAGGACGGCACGCTCGATCGCCGCTTGCAGGCCACCGGCGCGATTCTCGCCCTCGCCGGAGAACTCGACAGCCCGCCGGAAAGCCCCACCGCGCTCTATACCAACAGCTTTATCCGCGACGCCGTCGCCAACACCGACACGCTAATCGCCCTCGTCGAAGCCGACAACCCGCAGCTTGCCGCCGCCCTACGCGGCCAGCCGATCGAGCAAAGCGCGCCCGAGCCCGACGCCGCCGCCGTTCGCCAAGAAGTCCAAGCCGCCGAGCCGATCGGCAATCTCAACATTCGCGGTGAAGTGAAATTTTCCACCGGCTCCGCTCAGCTCACGGGCGACAGTCTGACGACTCTCGATCGCCTTGCCGCCGAGATTCGCGAGTTCAACGCCGACACCGTCGCCGTCCGCGTCATCGGCCACACATCTCGAACCGGCGCGGCGCAGTTCAACCAAACCCTAAGTCAGAAGCGCGCCCAGTCCGTCGTCAACTACCTGCAAAGCAAGGGCGTCGATCGCAAAATCATCGCCGAGGGGAAAGGCTACAGCGAGCCGCTGCCGAACGTCGCACCGACAGACATTCGCAATCAGCGCACGGAGGTTCGCCTCGTTCGCCTCGACTCGTAGGGTTTAGTCCTCGTCCTTCTTGGCAGTGTCGCTCGGCTCGGGGCTGTCGGACTCGGCGGCTTGTGGCTCTCCCGATTCGGGTTCGGGTTCGGGCTCGGGCTCGGGCTCGGGCTCGTCGGGCTTTGACGCCTCGGGTTTGTCCGGTGTATCTGCTTTCTCTGTCGGCTCGGGCTCTGCCGGTTCCGGCTCCTTCTCGCCTGAAGTGTCTTCTTCTTCCCACCCTTCTAGCGGATCTTCACCTTCCGAAGATTCGGGCTCGGCGGATGCTTCTGGGTCGGTTGATCGGGCGCGGCGATCTTTCACGAAGAAGGAGCCGATCGCGCCGAGGATGCCGCCGGACTTTTCGGGTTTCGGCGATTCGGGCTCGGGTTTGGATTCGTCTCGTTCGGCTGTGGGCTCGTCGGGCTCGGAAGTCTCCGCTGTTTCGTCTACGGGTTCGCTGACTTCTTCCGGCGTGTCGGGCTCGCTGACTTCTTCTGGCGTGTCGGGCTCGCCACCTTCCGCGATCGCGGAAGTCTCGGCGGCTGGCTCAGTGAGCTTCTCTTCTGGGCTCGCGCCGTCAGCGATCGCTTCGGGGTCGGGCTCTTTGGGTTCGGACTCTTTAGGTTCTGGCTCTTCGGATTTGGACACTTCCGAGTCAGATTCTTCAGGTGTCTCCCCTTCAGATGCAGCTTCCGGCTCGAAATTTTCGGACTCGGGAGCGTCTTCGGCGGCGTCTTTGGCGGCGTCTTGAGGAGGATCGCTATCCTCGCTTTCAGGGGACTCGCTCGCCTCGCTTTCGGGCTGCGCTGGTTCTGCGGTATCTGTCTCGCTCGCCTCGTCTGCTTGGCTTGGAGCTGCTTCTGCGCTTTTGGTTTCTTCTTGGCTCTCCGCTTCCGGCGGAGTCTCCCCGGCGGCCTCTTGGGAAGCTTCGGCCTTTGGCTCGGGCGTCTCAATCGGCGCTTCCGGCTCGGACTTCTCGCCAGCGTCGGCGTCCGGCTTGGTTTGCAGCTCGCTCGGCGTCCGCTGGCGACGCAGCACCAAAAGCTGCCCGCCTAGTCCGACAATCAGCGCCACGCTGGCCGTATTGCCCAGGAGCTGCGCGCTTGTCGTTTGCCCCGCGCAGAACCACAGCACGATCGCGTAGAAAAAGCCGACGCCGCTCCAGATGAAATCGCCCTTGCGGTATACCTCCGGGAAGAAAAACGCCGCCATAAACAGGATGAAACTACCGGAACCGGCGGCGATCGCCAGAATCTTCGCGAGCATGGCGTTGAGATCTCCGTGTCAGCGATGACGAATACGAGCAGATGGATACGAGCGAGCACAGGCACATTCTACCGGCACGCGATCGCAACCTTTCTGGCCGATCTCCGCCGAAATCGTGCGTTTCGCGCCCTGGCAATTTCGCGACTCGGTGACGACGGGGCGGCATTTTTTAAGATCTTCTTCCAATCGTCCTCAGGGGATCGGGCTACGCTAAAAAGTACGGTTTTACGGCAGTTTCCGACCGAGTCTCAAAAAGAAGTTTTCCCGCGCAGAAGGCGATCGAGTCGCTCTCGCGATCGAGTCACGCGCCCCCATGCTCGCCCGGACTTCGGAACTGCCGCACGAGCAAGCACAACGAGAATTCAGAGAATAATTCAGAGAATTCATATGACTCAGCAAAATTTCGGTTTAATCGGCCTCGCGGTCATGGGTGAAAATCTAGCGCTGAACGTCGAGCGCAACGGTTTTTCGCTGGCGGTCTACAACCGCTCGCGCGGAAAAACGGACGCCTTCCTGGCCGATCGCGCTGCCGGCAAAAACATCATCGGGACGTTCTCGATCGAAGAGTTCGTTGCGTCTCTAGAGCGTCCGCGCAAGATTTTGATTATGGTCAAGGCCGGCGGCCCGGTCGATGCGGTGATCGAGCAGCTCAAGCCTTTGCTCGAGCCCGGCGACATGATTATCGATGGCGGTAACTCGCTCTACGAAGACACCAACCGTCGCGTGGCCGACCTCGAAGCCGCCGGTTTGCGCTTCATCGGCATGGGTGTTAGCGGTGGCGAAGAAGGCGCGCTTAACGGCCCGAGCCTGATGCCCGGTGGCACGAAGGAAGCCTACGACGCGATCGAACCGATCGTTACGAAGATTGCGGCTCAGGTCGATGACGGCCCCTGCGTCACCTACATCGGCCCGAAAGGCGCGGGGCACTACGTCAAGATGGTGCACAACGGCATCGAGTACGGGGATATGCAGCTGATCGCTGAAGCCTACGACTTGCTCAAGAGCGTGGCCGGGCTCAACAACGACCAGCTCAAGTCAGTCTTCGCTGACTGGAACGGCACGAACGAGCTGGACTCGTTCCTGATCGACATCACGGCCAACATCTTCGGCAAAGCCGACGACATGGACGGTGGTGGTCAGCTCATCGACCATATCGTCGATGCCGCCGGCCAAAAAGGCACCGGAACCTGGACAGCGATCACAGCTCTACAGCTCGGCGTTGCCATTCCCACAATCACGGCAGCGGTGAACGCGCGCATCATGTCGTCGATCAAGACCGAGCGCGTTGCCGCCTCGTCGATTCTGGCTGGCCCCAACTCGCGCTCCTACACCGGCGACACCGCTGAATTTATCAACAAGGTGCGCGATGCGCTCTACTGCTCGAAGATGTGCTCCTACGCTCAAGGCATGGCACTGATGTCGAAGGCCTCTGAGACCTTTGGCTACAATCTGGATCTGGGCGAGATCGCCCGCATCTGGAAGGGCGGCTGCATCATCAAAGCCGGCTTCCTCAACAAAATCAAAGCGGCCTACGATGACAACCCGGAACTGGCGAACCTGCTGCTTGCGCCAGAGTTCAAGCAAACCATCCTCGATCGCCAAGCCGCATGGCGCGAAGTGGTGGCGACGGCGGCACAGTTCGGCATTGCGGTGCCGGCTTTCAGCGCCTCGCTGGACTACTTCGATAGCTACCGTCGCGATCGCCTGCCGCAAAACCTGACCCAGGCGCAGCGCGACTACTTCGGCGCGCACACCTTCGAGCGGACGGACAAGCCGCGCGGCGAGTTCTTCCATGCCGCCTGGTTCTAGCAATGGGGTAGGGCTTCGCGAGCGATGGTCCGAGTAACACCGCGTTCGGTCGGACCGATCCCGGAGAGGGGTGTGCCAGTTTATTATTTGACTGCGAACTGGCCTGCCCCCCAAGCGGAACTTCTAGGATTGGGGTGCGTCCTTAAAGCTGTGGTAGGTTTGCGCACCGATTCCGCCCATGACTCAATCTCTTCCCTTTTCGATCTCTGCCGTTCGTTCGGCAATCGGCGTTTCCCGCAGCGTCGTTCCACCGTCTCGTTTGGACGACGACGCGTTGATTCGCCGCTGCCAAGAAAACGCGGAGCCCGAAAAGACGGCGTTCACCGAGCTGCTGCGCCGCTATCAGTCTCACGTGGATAAAGTGCTCTACCATCTGGCACCGGATTGGGGCGATCGCTCCGACCTCGCCCAAGAGGTTTGGATTCGCGTTTACCGCAATCTGTGCCGTCTGAAAGAGCCCGCCAAATTTAAAGGCTGGCTCAGTCGTATCGCGACGAACCTGTTCTACGACGAGCTGCGTAAGCGCAAACGGATGCGCTCCCCGCTCTCCCTCGACGCACCTTATAAAGTCGGCGACGGCGAGCTGGATTGGGATCTCCCTGCCGATGGCCCCGGCCCCGATGAGGAGCTGAGCACGCGCGAGTTTTACGATCGCCTTCGTATGGCGATCGCCGAACTACCCGAGGTGTTCCGCACGACGATTATCCTGCGCGAAATCGAGGGCTTATCCTATGAGGAGATCGCCGAAATGACCAAAGCCTCTCTAGGCACGGTCAAATCTCGCATCGCCCGCGCCCGCACCCGTCTCCAAGAGCAACTTCAGCCCTATCTCGACAGCTAGCGCCTTTGCTAGCGCGTTCGCGTCCCCCCTTTCCACAGTCTCTTTCCTTGGAGGGCTGTTCCGACCATGACCAACGATCGTCATCTCCAGTCCGGCGAAGCCGAGCGCGCACCTCGCTCGGCGTCCAGTCAGCCCGCCCATCTCGATCGCTATCGCCCCGACAAAACCGCAATCGACATCAGCGCGCTAATCGACTCAGAACTTTCCCGCGCGGCTAGCGAGCGCGTCGAAGCTCGCCTGCTGACCGACCCCGATAGCCTGCGCGACTATCGCCAGCTCGCCCGCCTCAGTCGCGCTATCAAAGCGATGCCCACGCCGAAGAGCGCAATCTCTGCCGAGGAGCTGGCAAGCCGGACGATCGCCACGGCCCGCGAACGCAAGCAGCGCCGCCGCAGCGTGGCGTCTTGGGGCGGTACGGCGATCGCCGCGCTATTCGTAGCAACGGTCTCGCTTTCGGCTGGCCTGCGCTTCAATCGCCAAGTGCCGAACGTCGCCCAGACCCCAACGCCGGTTCGCGACACGAGCATTGCTGACGCTGACATTAGCGGCATCGAGCCCGCTGCGAACGTCTCCGAGACGGAGACAGTCGTGGATGAGCCAGAATCGCTACTGCTCGATCGCGCTCTGTTCGTCGAGTAGGTTCGGGCGGCTTCTTCGTGGCGGTCGCGATCGCGGCGGAGTACGAGCAACTGAGCTACTTCAGTTCCATCGCGCTTTTCGCCAAAGTCTCGCAGACACCCGGTTTCCCGGCTACTGAAAGAAGAAGCCCGACAGCAGCAGCGGCACGACCAACAGCGCCGTCACCACCGCCGCCAGGGTCAGCGAATCGACCTCGATTTCTCGGGGGATGCCGCCCTTCTTTGAATCGGGACTGCGATCATTTTTCGGAGAGTTTGGTCGAGTCACGATCGAGCCTCCGCAAGGCGAACGAAATTTGCAAGCAGCTTCAGCCCCGCATCGGACGACTTCTCGGGGTGGAACTGGACGGCCATTAGGTTGTCGCAGGCGATCGCCGCCGTGACCGTCTGGCTGCCGTGGCTGACCGTTGCCGCTTTCATGTCGTCGTCTTTCGGGTCGGTGTAGTACGAGTGGACGAAATACGTCCAGGGAGAGGCACCGAGCCCCTGCCAGAGCGGGTTTTCCGGCTGGGTATAGTCGAGTTGGTTCCAGCCCATGTGCGGGATCGTAATGTCCGGCTCGGCGGCGAATCGGCGCACCATGCCGGGAACGATACCGAGGCCGGGTTCGGAGCCTTCCTCAGAGCCGTCGAACAGGAGCTGCATACCGATGCAGATGCCGAGGAACGGCTTGCCCGAGTCGATCGCCTTGGCGATCGTGTCTTCGAGGCCGTGGGCTCGCAGGTGCTGCATTGCCGGGTCGAACGCGCCGACGCCAGGAAGCACAAATGCATCCGCCGCCAGGATTGTCTCCGCATCGTCGGAAACCTGCGGGTGGCCGCCCGCGTTCTCTAGCCCCTTGCAGGCAGAGTGCAGGTTGCCCATGTCGTAGTCGATGACGGCGATCTTGACCATGCTTGTGCGGAGGAGCGGGACGCGGAGCGTCCGGGGGGGCATTCTCACGCGGAGCGTGGGAACGATGGTTGCGGCTAATTGACAATCAGTTCAGGTCGCTTTTCGTGCTGTCGCTTTTGCTGTCCTCGGCGCGCCGATCGAGGTTGTACGGCGGCTGAATCCAGCGACTGGGAATCGGTTTGCGAGCGGGTTGCAGGCTGCCCAGTACGTCCGAAAGCTGCAAGCCCTCCAGCGTCACTTGCTTGGTTTCCCGCAGCTTGTGCCACACCGATCGCGACATCAGCTGTGTATGCTCCACGGCGCGCGCGCCGAGCTGCTGGAAGAACTCCTCACGCTCGGTTTGGTAGTCCGCCGAGGTCAAGCGCAGCGACTGAGCCGGGTACTCGCGAGCGACGCGCGCCATCTGCGTCAGCAGCTCGGGGTAGAGCCAGGTGTAGGCCGGGTGGACGGTTAGCTCGGCGCAGTGGGGAAACGTGCCCTGTTGGCAGAGCTGCATCTGGAAGTAGCCGATCGCGGCTTTGCGCTGCGGCTCGAACACGTAGCCCGCCACCGATTCAGTTTTGCTCATCCAGCGCTTGAAACCTTCCATCAGCGAATCGAGCAGGCCGGTTTTGAAGTCGCTAACGTGGCGATCGTACACCTGGCGAACGTGGGGCAGCATCGACACCGTATCGAGCTGATAGAGCAGGTGAGCGTCGGAGTTGCTGACGGGCAGCAGGTTCGGCAGGTCGGGCTCGCGCTGGGCCAGCTTGGCGAGGAGCGCGGGCTCGAAGTCCCAGTGGGCGATTTGGGTCAGCGGCTGGAAGCCGTTTTGGCGGTAGATCGCCATCGCATCAGTGTTGCTGACCTTGACTTCGGCAATCCAAGTGCGCGCTTTCCAGAGGTTTTGCAGGCAGTGGCGGATTAGCGCCGTGCTGCTGTCCTGCGCGCCGCTGCCCGGATCGGCGATCAGGCGATCGACGCGCCAGGTGGTTTCGTTGCGGTTCGAGGGCGAAACCTGGATCGCGGCTTGAATCTTGCGGTTTTTCTCGGCGACGAAGGCGGAAAAGACGTGCTTGTAGTCCGTGGGCAGCAGACTCAGAAGGGTAAGCAGACCGTAGTAGCTGCGGATGCGATCGAGGTGGGAGACCAAATCGAGAATCGACCCCGAACTGCGCGCCGTCAGCGCCTCGGGCAACAACGCTTCGATCGCATCGAGATCGCGAAATTGCAGCGCACGGATATCGAGCTTTTGAGGATCGAAGGTCATAGCAGTGGGGGTTCGTCGTTAGGGGCGAGCCGGATCGTTCGGGCTGGTTGTCTGGGCTAGTCGTTTAAGCTCATTCGCTCGGGCTGAGGCTCGCGCTGCCTCTATTATCCCGCTTCTGGCGATTCTCGCATCCGTATGCCTTGCGATCTCCCAGGATTTATGCCTAAAGACGTAGGCAATTTAGCCAATAGCTTTAGCCCTAACCTAGTGCAGCTTCGGACGCACGAGCACCACCGGGGTCTGCTCGTCGGCATTTCCGGCGGGGTTGCTGCGGAGTGCCGCTTGCAAGACGCCCTCGACTTTCGGCGACGATGCGGCCAGCACTTTGACGGCCTGAAGATCGTTGACGTCCACCACGGCTGCGACCAGGCCGGTTTCGCGCTCGATGCGCTCGACGAGACCCTGGGGATCGTGGGGGCCGAGGACGATAAAGCGATCGTAGGGTGGCAGCGTGCCGGTCACGTCGTCGATGAGGCGCGCCTGCTCGCCCGCGAGCTGATAAAAGACGCCGGGACGCCCGAAGACTTTAGCGACTGCTCCGATCGCGAAGGCAAACCCAACCCGCCACGCACCAGACACGTCCACCAACGTTTGCAGACCACACACCGTCGCCAGGCTCGAGGTCGGCAAAAAAAAGTAGCACAGCCGCTTCGCCAACCATCCCGGTTTCACGTCGGCAGGGTAGCGCCAGCGCTGCTGCATGATGGCGATCGGAGTTTCGCCGATCGTGACGATGTCGCCCGGTTTGGAGTGGGGCAGCACGTATTTCTTCACGACTTCAACGGGGTCGTCGAGGTGCGTCAGCAGGTGGGTTTTGACTGGGAAGACCTCGGCTCTGTCGCGATCGAGCCAGTTTGGCGGCGCGGCGGGGTCGGGGTAGTTAAGCGGGATGACGGCGTGGCCGATCTGGGGGATGCGTCCGGCGGGGCCGTAGGTCATGTAGTTGAAGCGCAGCCAGACGGTTTTGAGTTTTTCGAGATCGATCGCCGCGTCGGTGGCGGTCAGCTCGATGGAAATCTTGACGCCGGTGCTGTGCTTGGCCTTGACGATGTAGGCGAACCAGTAACCGTCGTCGCGGGCGGGCGCGTCGGGATGCTGTGGCGTGATGCGGATGTCGCTCTCGACGCCGTGGAGGTTGCCGCCGCCGAGCAGCGTTAGCTCCGCCGACACCTCGGGGATCATGATTTCGAGGGCGTCGGTGGCGTTGTAGAGTTCGGTTTCGCCGACGAGCAGGACGCGATCGGCGCTGCGCTCGATCGTCTTCCAGCTTCCGGGGCGAAACTGTAGGTCGTTGCCCTGGCGCTGGCGGTATTTGGCCTCAAAGCCCAACAAACCGAGGCCGACTGCACCTGCAACCGTTGCTCCGACTGCGATTCCTGTTGCGATCGCCACGATACGGCCTCTCCGTCACAAAACACTCGAAAATACTCACCGTTTATACCATTTGGCCCTACCGATGACTATTCGCTTCGCGAAGGCGACGCCAAAGACAACGCTCGGCGATCGAATCCCGGACGATGGGCGTTTGTTTCCCTGAAAGACTCTTGGGAAGCGTTTTGAAATTCTTTTTAAAGCCTTGTGGCGTATAGGTTTGAGCGATTTTGACCGAAATCGCTGCCATCCTTGTCAGTCAACGGGTCTAGCGAACTTTTCAAACACTTTCTTAGGGTTCGGCGAGGAATGCCTCGATCGCGAGAAACACGGCCATCAGCTCGGCAACGACTCGCTCGCCCCGATCGGCGACTTGAATATTTTGAACGTCGAGCGAAGTTTCTGGCCCGAGGGCCTCTTCGAGGCTGAGCGCCGCCGTCTCCAGCAGAAGCGCACCGATATTGCTCGCGCCGCCACGCAGGGTGTTGACCAAATAGAAGGCCCGATCGCGGTTGTTTTCCTCGCAGGCTACGCAGAAATGCACCTCGAAATCGACATGGAACTGCAGAAACATGGTCAACAGGTCGCGGTAGAGCCGACGGTCGTCGCCGCTGCGCCGCAGCCCCATCTCGACATCGAGCGATCGAGAAGCCACGGGCAGCTCGCAAGTTTTGCCGATGCAGTTGCGCCCGCACTGTTTTGCGTCGTAGAGGGCAGCGTCAGCGGCTTCGACAAGCTGGCGCGGGGCGGTTTTGGCGTCTGGAACCATCGCGGCGAGGCCCATGCTGACCGTAACGTAGGGGTTTGCGGGGTGGGAGCTTTGCTCGATCTGCAGCATCGCTACGGCGTTGCGGAGGCGCTGAGCGCAGTCGGTCGCGCCGCACAAGTCGGTGTTCGGCAAGACGATGCAAAACTCCTCGCCGCCGTAGCGCGCGACGAAATCGCCGTCCCGGCAGAGGGTATCGTGCAGGGCGCGGGCGATCGCCTTGAGGCAGGTGTCGCCCTGGAGGTGGCCGTAGGTGTCGTTGTAGCGCTTGAAGTGATCGATATCGAGCATGATCGCCGCCAGCGACTGGCCGTCTTTCACGAGCTGCGGCCAGATTTGCTCGATATATTTGTCGAGGGCGCGGCGGTTAGCGATTTCCGTCAAGCCGTCGAGGTTCGCCAGACGTAACAGCTCGGCGTTGGCGGCCTGGAGGCGATCGTGAAGCTCGGACTGCTCGATCGCGATCGAAAGCTGGGCAGCAACAGGAGCCAGGAGCCGATCGTCATCGGCGAAGAGCGCTCGCTCGGCCCGATGGATGACGATCGCGCCCCAAACCCGCGCGGATTGGAACAGCGGTAGGCGATACTCCGAGGTCACTTGGCAGCGGGCGAACCAGGCCCGTTCGGTCTCGTCGGTTTCGTCGCAACGCACGAGGGAGCCGATCGCGGTTTTGCCCGGCGCGCTGGCCGAAGGATTGGGGTCGATCGCGCAAGGCGCGCCCTTGAAAGCCGCGTCCGTCGAAGCCAACACGCTGCACTGGCCGGAGCGATTGCAGACGATCGAGACGCGATCGGCTCCCAGTAGCCACTTCAGATTCGAGACGGCAGCATCGAGAATGCACGCAAGGTCTAAGGAACGGTGGATCCCCGCCACCAGCTCGCGCAACGTGCCCTCTTGGCGCGCTTTAATCTGCGCCGCACGTCGCAGCTCGGACAGTTCCAGGTGCGTCTTGATGCGCGCGATTAGCTCCTCGGAGCGAAACGGCTTGGTGATGTAGTCGATCGCGCCCTGGGCAAAGGCGCGCGTCAGGGGGCGTTGGTGAATTGAGCTAGGGTAAGAGAGAAGCTGCGTACGGAAAACCGCC